>VFQR01001605.1_pt1 | contig 16577 bp, 12 predicted proteins | sample 3512321 | NCBI WGS metagenome assembly VFQR01 (sample SAMN10412374, study PRJNA504923) | tailings metagenome | isolation source: Relicate 3 Philex TSF1 revegetated site | place: Philippines: Tuba, Benguet | collected 2017-08-29
TGCTCAGGCGCTTGGCCTAATTCGCTACACCCCTACCCCTTTTCAAACGCCCTCTTAAAGTGATCGATATCTAAAAACAGCAGCGCAAAGCGATACTGGCTCTGCTGCCGCGATCGCGTCAGGGCCATCTCCAGCCGCTCTTGCAGCTGCTTGCGGTTGGGTAACCCCGTCAGGCTGTCGTGGCAGGCATCGTGCTCTAGCTGGCGGCGCAGCCTCACCTGGTCGGTGACATCGCGGGAGGCGGTTTGGAGTTGCACCACCGTACCCCCAGCATCAACGATGGGGCGTGTAAAGGTCTCTAGCCAGATGTAATGGCCCTGGCGATGGCGCATGCGGTATAAAACTGGCCTCTGATCTGGGGCTCGGCCCTCGGCAGGGGCTTGGAGATGCATCTGGCACTGGTCGAGGTCGTCGGGGTGGGCCAGGCTACAGGGCTGTAACCCGACCAAAGCATCGGGGGTATAGCCCAGCAGCCACTCCGCCGACGGGCTGACGTAGAGAAAGCGGCCATCTAACCCATGCAAACAGACCAGGTCACTGACATTTTCGGCCATCAGGCGAAAAAGCGCCGCCTGCTGCTGAATTTCAGCATGGGCATGCTCGATCTCGGCCTTAGAGCGCTGAAGGTCACCAAAGGAAGCTTCTAGCCGGGCGGCCATGGCGTTAAAGGCATGGGCTAGCCCCTCTAGCTCTTGCAGGCCCGTGGGGCCAATGGCCTGGTTGAGATGGCCATCGGCGATCGCCCGCGAGGCGGAGCTAAAGGCGCTCAGGGGGCGGGTAATCCAGCGGCTGGTGTAGAGGCCAGAGGCGATCGCCCCGGCCAGGGCTAGGGCACAGAGGGCAATGGTGTTGCGGCGGCTGGCCTCGATCGCGGCCATAAAGTCGCTTTCAGGCATCACCACTACAATCAGCCAGTCGAGGCCAACGTCATCGGCCAGCGAGGCGACCTGCATAAACTGCTGCTCGTGGCCCAGCCTAAACTCGGCCTGCTGCGGTTGAACCCTGCCCCAGTCGCCCCCCGCCTGGTTGAACAACAGCTGGGCGGTAGCGCGAATCAGCGGGTCTTGGTCGAGCAATGAGTAAGACTGCTGAGGATTGCCCTGGACAGACTCAACCGGGGCGGTCTGGGTAGAGCTGGCCACCAGCAGGCCAGCGCGATCGATGATGAACGCCTGGCCCCGGTCGCTAATGTGCATATCCTGCAAAAAATCGCTGATGTGGGTGAGGAAGAAATTGTTGCCCAGCACCCCAATTAGGGCACCATCGTCACCGTACACGGGCCTAGAGGCCGGCAGAGCCATCACCGGATAGGCGTGATAGGGAAACACCTCTCCCCAAACTGGCCCCTGGGCCTGCAGAGCCGCTCTGTACCAGGGCCGAGTCTGTGTATTCCAGCCCGCCGTTGACCGCAACACCTCCTGGGGTTGCCCTGTCGTCCCATCGACTTTGACAAACTGAATATAGTTATCTAAAGATGGCCCCGCCCGCATCAGCTGGCTGCCCCGCTGTCCAAGGGTGGTGTAGCCCACAAACTCACCATCGGCCCTGCCAAAAAAGATCGAGTCGATGTGGCCGAACTGCCGTGACTGCCGCATAAAGTGGCGAAACATCGCCTCTTCGTCGGTCGGGTCTAGCTGCCCCAGGTCGATGGCATCGTAGGTCAGCTGGTTGACCAGGTGGGAGGTCGCCAAAAATGCTTCCAGCTTGTACTCAATGTGGTGAGTGACGGAGTCCCGCAGCTGGCTGGCTACCTGGTTCACCGCCCGCTGGCCCTGGCGCAGGGAGAGCCACCCCGTCAGCCCTACCGCCGCCGAGACCTGGAGCACAAAGGGCACGACCAGCAGCAGCCGCAGGGGTATGCGGTTAAACGTACCTCGGTTGGGCAGTGGAGGAAAAGAACGCCCCATGTAGCCTGTGTTACCAACAGCTCTATTAGTATTCCTGCTGGGGGTCAAAACTAAGCGATCGACATCACAATTTTACGAACCGGGGCCGCCAGGGCTGGGGTACTGACTCAGCTGAGACGCCCTGCCACAAACGCTTCTAGCCGCTCCATCCCCTCTAGAATGGTCTCCATACCGGTGGCGTAGGAAATGCGAACGGTACCCTCAGCCCCAAAGGCGATTCCCGGAATGGCGGCTACATACTTTTCGTTGAGCAGCTCGGTACAAAAGTCGAGGGAGGGAATGCCCAGGGTGCTGATGTCGATATAGAGGTAAAAAGCCCCCTCGGGTTCGCCACAGCGGAGCCCCTCAATGGCGCGGCACCGCTCAATAATCGCCTGGCGGCGCTCGGCAAAGGCGCGCCCCATGGTGGCAATGCAGTCCTGGGAGCCCTCAAGGGCGGCGATCGCACCATACTGCGCAAAAGTACACACGTTAGAGGTGCTGTGGCTCTGTAAAGTGGCTACCGCTTTGATCAGCTGCTCTGGCCCGGCCAGATAGCCCACCCGCCAGCCGGTCATTGAGTAGGCCTTGGCAAACCCGTTACTAATAATGGTGTGCTCAAAGGCTGCGGGCGACACAGCCCCGATGCTCAAGTGAGTTGCCCCGTTGTAGAGAATTTTCTCGTAGATTTCGTCCGACACCACCCAGATATCGGCCTCCACCACCACCGCCGCCAGGGCCGCAATCTCCGCCGGAGAATACACCATGCCCGTGGGGTTAGAGGGGGTGTTGAGGATAAACAGTTTGGTCTTCGGGGTGATTGCCTGGCGCAGCTGCTCGGGGGTGATGCGGTAGTTTTGTTCGGCGGTGGTGGGCACAATCACTGGCGTACCCCCGGCCAGCTTCACCATCTCGGGGTAGCTCAGCCAGTAGGGGGCCGGAATAATCACCTCGTCCCCCGGCTCGATCAAAACCATCATCAGGCCGTAGAGGGAATGCTTGCCGCCGTTGGTGACAATCACGTTTTCGGGGCCGTAGCAGAGACCGTTGTCCTGCTGAAGTTTGTTGGCGATCGCCTGGCGCAGGGCCGGTTCGCCCGCCGCGGGGCCGTAGCGGGTTTTGCCCGCGTCGAGGGCAGCCTTGGCCGCCGCCTTGATGTGCTCAGGGGTGTCGAAGTCGGGTTCGCCAGCGCTAAAGCTGCACACCGGCAAGCCCTCCGCCTTCATGGCCTTGGCCCGAGCCGAGATCGCCAGAGTCATCGATGGCGTTACGCAGGTTACACGGTTTGCCAGGGCTAATCGGGGCACGGCCAGACCTCAACGAACGATGGCTAGCGCTCCCCCGGAACGATGGCTGGGGGCCGCTAACTAGAACATAATTACATTCCCCATAGAGTAGATCGTTTGGTCAGTTCTGACCATTGCTGCCGGTTTTTTTTGGGATCGCGATCGCCCTGCCAGGGGCGCTGTTGGCCCCAGCAGCAACACCTCTAGCCAAGGCCCACTCTGTGCCGAGGCCAAAACTGTGGGCGGAACCCCAGTAAATTTGGGCCCAGTAAATTTGGGTGAGAAAGAGCCTTATTTGAGAAATCCGCAAATTTACGCATAAAGATTTTCCTGACTGAGGAGGGACAGGTTTGTAACTAGGACTAGAAGCGCTAACAAGGCCACGTCCTATGCACCCTTCCATCCCCTGTTCTTCGATGACTCGTCTGGCCTGCGCCGCTAGCCTGGGCCTGGTAATGATCGCAGCTCCCCTGGGGCTCTCCGTCGCTCTCCAAGCTAGCTCTGGAGCCACCCTGCGAGCCACCGTTCGCTCTGAGGACGATCGCGGCAGCGGTCGCCTCAGCCGGGTTCCGGCGATCGCCGGCTGGCTCAGCTTTCGCGGCAGCGGCCGGGTTGACCCTACCCCTCCTCAGCCATCCCAGCGCTGGGATGCCCCCGTTGCCTACCGGGGCAGCGGCAGAATCACTCAGCCCCGCACCACTTAGGCTTGCCCAGCCCTCTGGTTCCCGTGAACTAGGCGGCCTGGGTGATCTAGGCCCCGCCCTGAGCAACTTAGATGAATTTAACCTGCGATGTGGGTCAATTTTGCAGGTTTTGAGTCACACTTAGACGTAATCAGGCTGTAGTTTTTCTGGCCAACGGGTTAGCTCCGAGGCCTTCGTAAAGCTTTAGACAAATCCAGCGTATTTATATTGCATTTTTATATTGGGTTACCCAGGGTGCATCTCCTGGCAGAGCATTTAGATTAAGCTGTATCTGCTATTTCCGGCGATTTTCAGCGGTTTTGCACCCCTAGCAGCGGGGGGCGCGAGATTGCCTGTTGTTCTGAGTTTTCCCAAGTCCGATGGCTGAACCCCTTCTCTCAATGCCTTTATCTCCCCTGGCCGTGGAAGACGAAGCTCTAATTCGCCGTCTCAGTCCCAGCGCCATCGACCAGATATTGCTCTATATCGCCTTCAGCGCGATGCGCACGGGCGGCCATCGCCACGGCGCTTTTCTAGACGCAGCGGCAACGGCAGCCAAGTGCGCCATCTATATGACCTATCTCGAGCAGGGCGAGAACCTGCGGATGACAGGCCACCTGCACCATATCGAGCCCAAGCGAGTCAAGGCCATTGTCGAAGAAATGCGCCAGGCTCTCACCGAGGGCAAGCTGCTCAAAATGCTCGGTTCTCAGGAGCCCCGCTACCTGATTCAGTTTCCCTACATGTGGCTGCGACGCTACCCCTGGCAGCCAGGGCAGTCACGGGTGTCGGGCACGTCGCTCACCAGCGATGAAAAGGCGCTGCTGGAAAGCAAGCTGCCTGCGCCCTGTCCCGACGCTCGAATTATTAACTCATTTCAGTTTCTAGAACTGATCGAAATTCTCCACGAGAAGTCGCAGGATGATCTGCCCGCCGATCATCGCGTGCCCCTCAGTGAGGCCCTGGCTGAGCACATTCGGCGGCGGTTAATCTATTCGGGCACTGTAGCGCGTATTGATGCCTCCTGGGGCGCTTCATACTACGGGCTGGCCCGCTCGTCCTACGCTCCGGTCGATGATCAGGAGCGCATGTACGCCATGGTCGAAGACACGGCCCAGTACTTTCGCATGATGCGCGAGTGGGCCAACTGCCTGCCTGGTACCATGCGGGTTTTAGAAGAACTAGACATTCCCGCCAACCATCGCGAGACCGCCCTGCAAGAGCTAGACGAAGTCATTCGCGCCTGGGCTGACAAGTACCACCAGCCGGGGGGAGAACCAACGCTCTTGCAAATGGTGATCGGACACCATGTCAAATAGCCTGTAGGGGTCAAATAGCCTGTAGGGCGCGCTCCTTTAAACCTAGCGCTGAACCCAGAGCGGCTTAGTCAAAGACTAAGCCGCTCTGGGCTGTGGTGTATAGCTCTGTACCGGGAACTTCGTACCCGGTCTATACCGTGCGGCGGCGCACCGCGCGGCCAAAGCTGGGCAGCTCGACTGCGGCAATGGAGGCGATCTTTTTCTGCGATCGCAGCGGATACACCAGGGGCGACGGCGACGCCTTGGCAGGGCCGTTTAAGTAGGCGGGCAGCGTGGGGGCTGGTGCCTGGGTGGAGGCCGCCGGGGCGGCGGGCTGGGGTGACCGGGTGGGCTGGGGCAATGGGGTCGTCGCAGCTGCGGGCATTGGCCGGGGCTCAGGAGCGGGGGCGGGGGGCTCGGTGATGGGCTCTCCCCAGGGGGAGGGCTCAGTAAAGAGAGACCCCGTCCCCAAATCAGCGGCGATCGCGGGCGGCGAGCTGTCTTTCTCCAGCCGGATTTCCTCCAGCCGGTCTTCCTCCAGTTGGTTTTCCTCTGGCTGGTCTGCCTGGAGCCATGGGTCGGCTGTCGCTGGTTGGGGAGGTGAAACCGCTGGCATCACGGGCGTTACGGGCTCCGGCAGCGCCAGATGAGGGGCCAGATGGGGGCCAACTGCCGGGCTTGGTTCGGGTGCTGGCGGTCGTTCGGTCTGGGGAATAGCTGAGGCCGACACCGGGCTCGATCCAGCGCTGCGCAGGCCCCGCAGTAGGTGGGCCAGGCTGGGGTTGTCGCTGGTGGCGCGGTTGCCCGCTGACCAGGGCTGAATCTGCTGCGATCGCGGCATGGCCACCGGCTGCCCGGCCTCTTCCAGTACTGGACTGAGCAGCTGGCCCTGAATAGCCGTGGGGCCTGGGGCCGGGGCGCTAGCGGCAGCTGGCGTCATATTCAAACACTTTTCCAGAGCCGCTTTGAACTGAAGCGTATAGCGCTGCTGGCGATGCAGGCGCGCTTTGAGGTCGCGGCAGGTTTCTTCGGCCTGGTGCAGGGCGGTGTTTTTTTCGCCAAACCGCTGCTGCAAGAGAGTGCACTCTCGCTCTAACTGGGCAACTCGCTGCTGGTTTACCTCTAGCTCGGCCTGGAGCGTTTCGTTGTGGATGGTGGTGCGGCGCAGTCCGTCGTTGGCAATGTCGAGTTCACTGAGCAGTTGGGCAATCTGCTGCTGCACGGGGCCGGGGGTTACCCCTCCCGGCAGACCGCCGGGAGGATTTTGGGTGCGCTCAATTTCGGCCTGGAGGGCCACCTGCGATCGCTCCAGGGCCTCCTCAAGTTCAGTTACGCGCAGCAGCAGGGCATCATTACACTGGTTGAGATCTTGAATCAGCTGCACCAAATCCTCGGGATCGGGTTCAGCGGCATCTACGCGATCTGCTGAGCTATCGGATGCTGACAACCAGCCCTCGGCCTCGGCGATTTCCGCCCCATGAACGAGGGGCCGTTGACCAGGAAAAGTGACCGTTTCCCAACCGTCGCCCGCCGAGGGGACGGGCTGGTCTACGGCCTCCCCAGCGTTGTAGGACAAAGGGTTGCCCTGGGGGTCGGGGGAAGCGCTTGAAGCCGTAGTGTCAGTCATAGGGTTGCCTGATCCTGGTCGCGTAGTCTCACACTCAATACTCAACCACTAAGGGGGCTGTTGACCCCTAAGATTAGCTAATTTTGCCAATTTATTCACTTTATTTATTGACTATTTAATGACACCCTGCCTGTTGATGGCCTTAGTGTATCCTTTACCTCCGCTTTTTCTTTTCTGCCTAAAGTCATAGCTGACTAACTACGGGGCAGGCGCGTGACTCCAGGGCACTGCCAGACAAGCCCCTAACCGCTAGGCCAATCTGTTGAGCAACTCCTATGACACCGATCGCTACGACAACTTCAAGCGCTGCATCGCTGGCGCTGGCTACCCTCAGCTACGGCCCTGACTACCCCCGCTGTCAACTGCTGGTCGAGAGCGTGAGGCAGCTCAGCCAGGCTCCGGTGCAGCACTACATCATTGTCGATCAGCGAGACTATTCAATGTTCAAGGCGTTGGCTAACCCAAGCACCGAGATTTTGACCGTAGAATCGCTGCTGCCCTCCTGGATTCGCCGCGTTCCTCTAGTGAACCGCGCCTGGCTAAGCTGTAAAACGCTGCCCATTCGCAACTGGGTGTTGCAGCAGTTGGTCAAGCTCTCCTTTGCCCGCTGTGCTTCTGAGACGATTACGGTTTTTGTCGATTCCGATGTGGCGTTTATCCGCCCCTTCGATCTGACTCCCTGGGCTCGACAGGATCAAACTAGGCTGTTCCGGGTGCCCGAGTTCTATAGTGCCGACTTTGAACCCCTCTACAGGGCGGCCTACCGGCTGCTGGGGCTAGAGGGTTACCGCTACGGGATGGCGCGCCCCAACTACATTGGCAACTTAATTAGCTGGCAGCAGAGCAATGTGGTGGCCCTGTGCGATCGCCTAGAGCAGGTCGGGGGGCGTCCCTGGCTCGAGACCCTGGCTCGCTCTAAAACCCTGTCAGAATATATTCTCTACGGGGTGTTTGTCGATCAGGTTCTGGGCGAGGCCGCAGGGCACAGCTACGACTGGTCGCCCCTGTGCCACGAATACTGGCGGCCCCAGCCCCTAGACGCCCGTCAGCTGGCCGAGTTTTTTGCCGCCGCTCGGCCCGAGCACATCGCCGTGATGATCTCAGCCAAGGCGGGCATAGCCCCCGATCGCTACCGTTCCTATCTTGAGCGCCTGAGGGTTGAATCTTTGAGCCGTCAGCACCAGGAGCCCCTGCCTCCGCTGTGGGCGTAAATCGCCGTCTCCAACAGCGAAAGAGCGGTGGAGCTAAAGTTTCCGGGAACCCACCCCCCACCCTTGATAGACATAGAGAGCATCGGCGGAAATCCCTCGACTCCTGGGATCGCCCCGACCGCAGCGCTATCCCAAATTGTCTACTATTAGAGTCGGGGTGAAGTCGGCATCACTGTTGTTTTCGGGTTAAACAGCGTCAACTAATGATCAGATCAGGGTTTCGCACCGTACTTTTAGTGGCCGCCGCCGGCGTCGCCCTAGCCGCCACCGTCACCTGTAGCCAGTCCACTGAGCTAGCTACCGCTCCGTCCGCCGAGACCCAGGCGGGGCCAGCCGCACAGGCTCGCGATCCCGAGACCCTGCGCCTGCTCTACAGCCGCTCAGCCCTCACCCTCAACCCCCACCTGGCCACCGGCTACCAAGATTTTGAGGCCGCCCGCATCGTCTACGAACCTCTGGCCAGCTACAACGAGGCTGGAGATCTGGTGCCTTTTCTGGCGGACGAAATTCCGTCCCTAGAGAATGGTGGGGTGGCCGCCGATGGCACCACCGTCACCTGGACTCTGCGCCCGGACATTACCTGGGCCGACGGTGAACCGTTTACCGCCGACGATGTGGTCTTTACCTTTGAGTTTATTCGCAACCCGGTGGTGGCCGCCGCCACTGCCCAGTACTACGAAGGGGTAAAAAGCGTTGAGGCGATCGACAACTACACCGTTAAGATTACCTTTGCTGCTCCCACCCCCGCCTGGTCGGTGCCCTTTACCGGCCAAACCGGCCTGATCTTGCCGCGCCACATTTTTGAAGAGTTCAACGGCCCCGCCGCCCGCGATGCCCTGGCCAACCTCCAGCCCGTAGGCACCGGCCCCTACCAGGTGGTTGGATTTGAGGCCGGTACCATTATCTATGAACCCAACCCCAGCTATTGGGGCGGCCGCCCTAGTTTTAAGCGAGTGGAGCTATCCGGTGGTCTGGCCCCCTACGCAGCGGCGCGGGAGGTGCTGCAAGCGGGCACCGCCGACTTCGCCCACAACCTCCAGGTCGAAGCCGAGGCCCTCAGTCAGCTCGAAACCGACGCCAGCGGCCATATTTCCCACCTGTTTGGCTCCCAGGTGGAGCGCATCATGCTAAATTTTGCCCATCCCTTCGCCCGTACTGAAGCTGGAGAACGCTCCAGCCCTGATATTCCGCACCCCTACTTTAGCGATGTGCGGGTGCGCCAGGCCCTCAATCTGGCTATCGATCGCGACACCATTGCCAAAGAACTCTACGGCACCGCCGGTAAACCTACGGCCCAGCTGCTAGTAGCCCCCGACGACTACCAATCCCCCGAGATTGCCTACACCTACGATCTAGAGCAGGCCAAAGCCCTCCTCGACCAGGCAGGCTGGATCGACAGCAACGGCGACGGTCTGCGCGAAAAAGACGGCGTTGCCCTAGAGGTGCTGTTTCAGGCTGCCGTCAACCCGGTGCGCCAAAAGACCCAGGCTATAGTCAGCGACAGCCTGCGAGAGCTGGGGGTAGATGTGCAGATTTCCCGAGTGCGCATGGACGAGTTTTTCTCCGGTAACCCAGCGGATACCGGTAGCCTCAACCACTTCTACGCCGATATGCAGGTCTACTCCATTGGCAACGAAAGCCCAGACCCTAGCACCTACATGGGGTGGTGGACCTGCGCCAAAATTGCCTCCCAGGCCAACCAGTGGCAAGAGCCCAACAACGCCCGCTACTGCAACCCCGAGTACGATCGCCTTTGGGAAGAGGCCCGCCTTGAGCTCGATCCCGACCGTCGGGCCGAGCTGTTTCAGCAGATGAACGAACTGCTGGCTCGAGATGTAGCGGTGATTCCGGTGGTGCACCGAGCGATGACCAACGCGGTCAGCGATCGCCTCATCGACGTCGAATTTACCCCCTGGGATGCCAGCACCTGGGCCATCAAAGATTGGCGTCCCAAGCCCGCTGAACCGTAACCTCAAAAAGCGCGATCGCCCTGCTCAAAGGCCTCGCCAGGGCCAGGGTTTTGCGGCACCTCGGCGGTGCGCAGCGTCTGACAAAGCTCAAGGTTTTATGGCAAATGTGTGGTTTTCTGGTCTGGCCAGGGCAAAATGGGTATCTGTAACCATCGACCATTCCTATGACCTCTGAACCCGCTGTTACCAGTCCGGTGATATCTCCCCTAGCTGCGATCGCCCTCAAGGTAGCCGGTGCCATCGCCATTTTGTCAGCCCTGCTCGACTTTCTCATTCTGCTGATTCCGCCCAACCTCACTAACGTGCAGTGGCAGCTGGCAACCACCACCCAGCTTGTCGATCGCGGCATTGTGCCCCTGGTGGGCATGGCCCTGCTGCTCACCGGGTTTTGGCTCGACAGCTCCATTGGTAAAGTGGCTCGGCGCAAGAGCCTGACCGCTGACCTGCGGTTTTGGGTCTGTGCCCTGGCCAGCCTGCTGGGGCTGGTCTATCTGCTGCTCACCCTGCTGCACCTCAACGCCGTGCGCCTCTCTAGCCAGTCGGCCCTGGCCCAGGTCAGCACCGAAGCTGGCGAAGCTGCCACCCAGCTACAGCAGCGCCTGTCTACCGAGCTGAGCCAGCAGCAAAATCAGCTGGGGGCACTGCTCCAGAACGAGGAGCTTTTGGCCCAGGCGATTCAAAGCGGGCAGCTGCCCCCCGACATTCAGCAGTACCGCGATGACCCAGAGGGGCTCACCCAATTTTTGCAGCAGCGGGCCGACCAGGCCCAGCAGCAGATCGAAACCGAAATTGGTACCCGCCGAGCCGAAGCCGAGCGCCAGGTCAGAATTGAAGCCTGGCGCTCGGGCATTCGCATCTCCGTCATTAGTCTACTGCTGGCGGCAGGCTACTCTATGATCGGTTGGCTAGGGCTGCGGCGACTGCTCTCCCTCACCCGGGCCGCTTAGGGGGCTGTCCCCTAGGCACTTTAGGCTTGGAAAAACGGGCCTAGCCAAGGGCCTGCATCATAGCTTGCTGAGCTACGGTCTGGTAGATCTCCTTGAGGTGCCCCATCACCACGGGCGCATCGTCAGGGGGCAGCGGTATTTTACCCAATACATCCAGCACCGTAGTTTCGGCGGGGGTAATCACCACCAGGTCTGGATCTAAGGGCTCGGTATAGGCCCAAAATTGGCATAGATCGAGTTGATTTGTGGCCACGTTGGGTTCTGGCGGCAGGCCCGACTCGTCGCTGGGGTCAAGCGATGCAGCCGGAGCGGCGGTACTCTGCCGTCGCTGCCGGAGCGCCTCCAAAATGCTGTCGCGACTGCGACCCCTGAGCTGAAACAGCACGAAGGGATCTTCCCGAAAGAAATCCCCCAGCTGGTAGTACACCGCTGCAATGTGCTTACAGGGATTTTTAGGGTCAGGGCAGCTGCATTTAGAATGTACCTCTGACAGATTGAACGGGTAGAGGCTGAGCCCGTTGGCGGTAAACACCGCTTCAATTTCAGCCGGCATCTCCCCCGCTAGCAGCTGAGCCGAATAGATGGCCTGCTCTGAGAGCGAGTCAATGACGTAGTTCCAGTCTTCGTCACTAAAGGCATCGAGCCAGATAGAAAGCTTGTAGGGTTCTTCGGCAGTGCCCTGCACCAGAGCCGTTACCTTAGATCCCTTGTACTCCAGACTGAGAATGTGGCCCTCTCGCGCATAGATACGCCCTCGCTCCAGGCGTTTTTTAAAGCGGTAGGTATTCAATAACTCCACCCAGCGCTGCACCCACCAGGCCTCATCTTCCAGGGCGTAGGCAGAATTTGAGGCAGACGCGTAGGCGGTCATAGCAGGGAAATGTGATTGGGGTATCTGTTCATATTAAGGCCGAGGGGTGGGCCTCGCAGACTTAATTCAGGAACTCCATTGGCAGGGGCACCGCTGGCGGCAGTTCCCCACTGCCAGGCCCAACGAGCGAGGTTTTAGTCACTCTCTAACGCCTACAGCCATGCCTACTGTCCTGGGAAAAGCGCGGACGGCAGGCATGGCAACAGCCCATTAGCGGCCAATACCCAAGTATTGGAAGCCAGCTCGCACCATAACTTCGCGATCGAGGAAGTTGCGGCCATCGATGAGGATGGGGCTGTTCATCCGCTGAGCCATAGCGGCGTAGTCGAGATCTCTAAACTGTTGCCAGTCAGTCACTAAGACTAGAGCGTCGCAGTTGTCGGCCAGGTGGGAGGCATCGGTCTCAACGATAACGCCCGTGAGCCCGTGGCGCAGCCCACTCTGGGAGACAATGGGATCGTAGGCCTTAACCTTGGCCCCCAGGCGGTTGAGCTGCTCGATCAAAATCAAGGCTGGCGCATCGCGCATGTCGTCGGTGTCAGGCTTAAAGGTGAGCCCCAGCAGGCCAACGGTTTTGCCCTTGAGAATTTTGAGCACTTGCTGAAGTTTTTCAAGGGTAATTTGGCGCTGGCGGTTGTTGACCTCAACGGCAGCCTTGAGCAGCTGGGCTTCGTAGCCGTAGTCATCGGCAGTGTGAATCAGGGCCGACACATCCTTGGGGAAGCACGACCCGCCCCAGCCAATACCCGCCTGCAAAAACTTCTTGCCGATGCGAGAGTCGAGGCCAATGCCCTGAGCTACCTGAGTAACATCGGCCCCAACCCGATCGCAGATGTTAGCGACTTCGTTGATAAAACTAATCTTGGTAGCCAGGAAGGCATTGGAGGCGTATTTGACCATTTCAGCCGAGCTCAGATCCGTGACCAGTACGGGCACCGGAGCAGCGCTGGGATCTTCGGCAAAGCGTCGTTCTACGATCGGCGTGTAGAGTTCCTTCATCATAGCGATCGCGCGGGGGCTGTTGCTGCCCAACACAATGCGATCGGGGTTAAAGGTGTCATAGACCGCCGAACCTTCCCGTAAAAACTCCGGGTTGCTGACAACATCAAAGTCGGCGATCATCTCTGGGTGAGTGGTCTCAGGAATTCCCCCAGCGGGCACCGGCACCGACTGGCGCTCAGCCACCCCGTCCAGCACAATCATGCGCACCCAATCTCCCGAGCCAATCGGTACCGTAGATTTGTTCACAATGACTTTATAGCCACCGTTTAAGTGGTTGCCAATGCCCCTGGCCACCGCCTCTACGTAGCGCGTATCGCTCTCGCCCGTTGGCAGTGCTGGGGTGCCCACTGCAATAAAGAGAATATCGCCGTGCTCAACACCAGCCTTCAAATCGGTAGAAAAGTGCAGATGGCCTGCTGCCATTGACGACTTCATAATTTCAGAGAGGCCTGGCTCAAAAATGGGCGACTGCCCCGACTGCATGAGCTTAACCTTTTCCTCATTGACGTCAATACACACTACGTCGTGGCCCACATTAGCCAGGCACACACCGGTCACCAGACCTACATAGCCAGTACCAATCACACATACACGCATAGAAAATATCCCTTACTTTATGGACTATCGATAGCCGAACGGCACGCCAACTCTCCTCACCCTTGCATAGCTCCAGGGCCACACCCGGCTATGGCCCACCTGACAACGCTAGCCACCCACCGATTGCAGTGTCGATGGCGTAGCCTGCGTTGTTCCTGAGGAGTTCAGACGACTGCGAAAATCTTCGACTGTAAGCCGGAGTCCTTCCTGCAGAGGCACCGTCGGCCCCCAGCCGAGAAACGTCTCAGCCCGAGTAATATCGGGTTTGCGACGCTGTGGATCATCCTGGGGCAGAGGCTTGAAGATCAAGTCAGCATCAGGATTCACCATAGACTGAACCGCTTGAGCCAGCTGTAAAATGGTGTACTCATCGGGATTGCCCAGGTTGACCGGGCCGATGTAATCACCATTCATCAGGCGTATTAGACCGTCTACCAGATCGGACACATAGCAAAAACTTCGCGTCTGAGCACCACTGCCATAGATCGTCAGCGGAATGCCCTGGAGGGCTTGAACAACAAAATTGCTGACAACTCGGCCATCGTTTTCGAGCATGCGGGGGCCGTAGGTATTGAAAATCCTGGCCACTCGAATATCGACATTGTTTTGGCGGTGATAGTCGAAGGCCAAAGTCTCCGCAACCCGCTTGCCCTCGTCATAGCAGCTGCGAATACCGATGGGGTTGACGTTGCCTCGGTAGTCTTCGGTTTGGGGGTGCACCTCGGGGTCGCCGTACACCTCTGAGGTCGAGGCCAGCAGAAAGCGAGCTTTGACGCGCTTTGCTAGCCCCAGCATGTTGAGGGTGCCCATAACATTGGTCTTGATGGTCTTAACCGGGTTGTACTGGTAATGCACCGGAGAAGCTGGACAGGCCAGATGGTATATCTGGTCAACCTCCAACCGAATGGGTTCGGTGACATCGTGGCGGATCACCTCAAAATAGGGATGCTCGAGCCAGTGCAGTAAGTTGTGCCGGTGACCTGTGTAGAAATTATCTAAACAGATAACTTCATGCCCCTCAGTCATCAGGCGATCAATTAAGTGGGAGCCAATAAACCCGGCTCCGCCGGTTACAAGAATTCTCATGGACCATTAACCCGAGAGAGATTTATAAACTGATAGGGTCGCAGCATCTGTCAACCTTACGTTGCCTAGGGTAAAGTATCCGGACACCACCACTCTGCTGCTTCAATTTTGACTGGTTTACTAATACTGTATGAAGTTCCTGCCCTTAAGAGCCACCTTTAGGGTGCCCTTACCCGTCGTGATTGCCCAATTTTAGCCGTCCTATGGTTGGTGACGATCATTGCCATCTTTTTGTTTACGGCACGCTTAAGCCTGGGGAAAGAGCGTTTGCCAGGCTCTGCGAACCTTTTGCGATCGCAGCCCAAGCCGCTCAAACTAGGGGGCGGCTCTATCACTTACCCCTAGGCTACCCAGCTATGACCCTAGAACTCGGCTGGGTACGGGGAGTTTTGCTGACTTTTCCCAGTGCCCAGAGCCTAACCGCTATTGACGCCTTTGAGGAGTACTATCCGGATTGCCCCGAGACCAGCGAGTATCAGCGCAGGTTGCACCCGGTCTACGATCTTGACCAGCTCTGTCTGGGGCTAGCCTGGGCATACACCATGGATCTAGACCGGGTGCATCGTTTGAGGGGAAGATGGCTGCCCCAGGGCCACTGGGCAGAGTTCTAAATTACAGGAGCCAGTTCGGTTGAGACAGTGTCTCTGCAACGTTCAAACGTATAACGCAGGGGTGTGGATCTCTTGATAAGAGGACTATGGCTATAACAACGGCTGTGGAATTTCCTGGGAGCCAGGGATAAATAGCGCAGATAGCCGTTCCGCTGTCGATGGTTAGGCATTTTGCCTCAACCCACAAAATCTGATCGCCATGGAGGTCCTAGTGTTCAGTCAAAAAAATGGCGGGCAATGGGACTTAGGGTAAACGGTTCACAACTCGCCTTAAGCCGCTTATCGTGAACCGTTTACCGCAACCGTCAACCCGCTAACCCGTCACATTTAACTTGACTGACTCCTAGGCCTGAGCGCAACAAAAGGCTCTGCCCAGTGATTGGGCAGAGCCTTGCAGCTAGTTAACTCTAGCTAGACTATTAGGTTATGGTAAACAACCTAGAAGCGGAAGGTGGCACGCAGAGCGCCCCAGAACCCGGTGTTATCGCCAGCACCGGCAACGTTGGCGTCACCGTAGATCACTGCGGGAGTGATGGTCAGGAACTGGTTGAAGGGAATCTCGTAGTAGCCCTCAATGATGAAGGGGTTGTCAGAGTAACCCGCTAGCTGAGGCAGTTGGCCACCGTAGATGCCCAGTTGGGTACCTTCAGCGAGGAAGTTGTTGAAGCCCAAACCAGCCGTCCAGCTGAAGTCATTGCCACCGTTGAAGGTCTGGTAAGCCCCATGGCCAGCGATGAAGAAACCGCCGAAGTCAAGGTTGATTAGACCAGCAAAGGTGTCAGTGGCCCCAGGAGCAGCGGCAGTGCCGAGCCCATCTACTGCAAAGGCAGCGGACTGATCATTGTGCATGTACACAAGACCCAGATCCAGGAAGCCATCGCTCAAGAAGCTGAGCTGAGCAATGTAGCTCTGGCTGGTAGCGGCAAAGAGACCCACGGAAGGATCGAAGGCACCGGGGCCACCAGCGGTGTAACCGGCATCAAGGACGATGTTGTCAGTCAGGGCAAAGCTCAGACCAACACCAGCGCCGTTAGAGCTGCTGCCGCCCACATCGTAGAACTGAGGGCCAGAGGCATCAGCAACACCGGGGCCGTCGAAGGGCACGATGGTGCTGGTTACCCAGTCATCGCCCTGGAGACCACGGGCCGAAGCGGTCACGGTGAGACGGCTGCCGACGGGGAACTGGTAGTAGAAGTCGTCCACACCAACGTTGTAGTTGGGGCCGCTGTTACCGGCGTTGGCAAGACCGCCTAGGGGGTTGATAGCATTGCCGTTGCCAGATTGCAGACGAACGCGCAGGCGATCGTTACCGGTGAAGCTGCTGTCAAAGTTCAGGCGAGCGCGAGCGGCAACGCTGGTGCTGCTCTCAGCGGGGAACAGGGCAGAAGCGTCCAGAGTGTCAAAGGGGGTGACCAGCTGCATGTCCACTTGACCAGCCAGCTTGGTGGTGGTGGAGAACTGCTGCGCCCGGAGGGTAGCGGTTTCAGCTTCCAGGGCGTCAA
>VFQR01001606.1_pt1 | contig 16577 bp, 16 predicted proteins | sample 3512321 | NCBI WGS metagenome assembly VFQR01 (sample SAMN10412374, study PRJNA504923) | tailings metagenome | isolation source: Relicate 3 Philex TSF1 revegetated site | place: Philippines: Tuba, Benguet | collected 2017-08-29
GGTTGGCCTCCACGTGCAGCACGCGGTTGGCGTGGGCGTAGAGCACGGCGTCGCTTTTCACCTGCTCGTAGCTGGGCAGGCGGATGACGGTGCGCTCGCGCGGCGGGCGCTTGCCTTTGCCCTGCAGGGCCGGGTTGGGCACGAAGTTCAGCGGCTGGATCGCCCCGCCCTGCGGCTCGGCTGCGGGCTCGTCCTTCGAACAGGACTGGCCTTGCGCCTGCGCCTGTTCGCTCGTGGTCAGGTAGGGGTTGATGTGCTCGTCGACCCGGCCCGGCTGGTCCACCTCGCTGGAGTCGATCTCGATCCAGTCGGCGGCACTCGGGTCGCCCGGGCGGCGCACGAAGGCGGTGCCGCGCACATCGGTGATCTGCTCCACCGGTTCGCGCGCCGCGAGCCGGTGCGCGATCTCGACCAACGCGCGCTCGGCGTTGCCGTAGAGCAGCAGGTCGCACTTGCTGTCCACCACGATGGAGCGGCGCACCTTGTCGCTCCAGTAGTCGTAGTGGGCGATGCGGCGCAGGCTGCCTTCGATGCCGCCGAGGATGAGGGGCACGTCCTTGAAGGCCTCGCGGCAGCGCTGGCTGTAGACGATGGCGGCGCGGTCGGGGCGCTTGCCGCCGACGTCACCGGGGGTGTAAGCGTCGTCGCTGCGGATCTTCCGGTCGGCGGTGTACCGGTTGATCATGGAATCCATGTTGCCGGCCGTCACGCCCCAGAACAGGTTGGGCTTGCCCAGGGCCTTGAAGGCCTCGGCGCTGGTCCAGTCGGGCTGGGCGATGATGCCGACGCGAAAGCCCTGGGCTTCGAGCACGCGGCCGATCACGGCCATGCCGAAACTCGGGTGGTCGACGTAGGCGTCGCCGGTGACGAGGATGACGTCGCAGCTGTCCCAGCCGAGCGCGTCCATCTCGGCCCGGCTCATGGGCAGGAAGGGCGCGGTGCCGAAGCGCTTCGCCCAGTACGGGCGGTAGCTCGTCAGCGGCTTGGCGGGCCGGTGGAAGAAGGAGACGTCGATGGGGGCGTTCATGGGACGAACGGCGCCCCGGGGCAGGTGCCGCGCAAAACGCGCGATTTTACCGGCCGCCCCTGTTTTGCGTGCTCACTTGGGTTTGAGCGTCCAGTCGGGCACGCTGCTGGGTGCGGGGCGCACCTCGCGCCGGCTCTCCAGCCGTTGGGCCGCCAGCCGCGCGGTGAGCTTCAGGCGCGACAGGTCTTCCTCGCTGGCCTTGCCGCTGGGCTCGAAGCTGAAGCAGCACAACGTGCCGTAGACCTGCCCGTTGCCGAGCACCACCGGCGTGCTGATGTGCGTGCCGATGGGAAATGACAGGTTCTTCAGCAGCGGAGCCGCGACGGGGTCCTTGCGGGCATCCGCCATGAACTGGGGCAGGCGCCCGTCCACCACGCGCTGGCACCAACTCTGCTCCAGCGGTTCGCCCTGGCCGGGCGCCAGCAAGTTCACGCCCGGTGCCTGCGCCACATGGCGGAACACGCGCTGGCCTTCGACGAACTCGGACACGAAGACCACGTCCATGCCCATGCGCTCGCGCAGCAGCTTGAGGACTTCGCCGATCGAACGATCGAGCTCCACGTCGGTGCTGTCCGCAGTGGCCACCAGCAACTCGGAGACCTGGACTTCAATGTCTTCCGGCCCGAAGCCGGTGGGTGCAAACGGGTTTCTTTTCATGGGCGCCGTTTATAGCGGCATCGCGCGTATCAGGGTGTATCGCCTGCGGTCTCGGCGTGGTCAATCAGGCGGTCGATCATCGCCAGCAGCGCCTTGCGCTCGCCCGCGCTCAGGCAGGCCATGATCTCGCGGTTGCGCCGGTCGATCAACGCCATCACGCGCTGGTGCAGCGCCGCACCGCGCCGCGAGAGGCTCAGCACCACGGCGCGGGCGTCGGTGCCGCTCGCGCTTTTGAGCACCAGCTCGCGCTCCACCAGCATCTGCGCCGCGCGGCTCGCCTGCGCCTTGTCGAGGTGGGCGTGTGCGGCCAGGTCGTTCACCGACAGCGGGCCGAAGGCGCCCACCGCCGCCAGCGCGCGCCCCTCGGCCACGCCCAGGCCGAGCTCGTCCGCATACGCCGCCGCGGTGGCGCGGTCGCTGAGCTTGGCCAGGCGGTGCAGGCGCCAGGTGAGTTGCTCGTCCAGCGGTTTGGGGGTGCTACGGCTGGTCATGCAGGGGCTCCTTCAGGCAACGCTCGCGGGCCTGCTCGATCAAGGGCAGCGCCGCGTCGGCGCTGGGCAGGCGCGCCAGCAGCGCCAGGCTCAGCATGGCCAGCAGCAAGGGGCCCTGCGCCTCGCCCACGTCACCGAGGGCTTTGCACAGCGCGGTGTAGCTGGTGTCCAGGTCGGTGTCGGTCATGCGCTCACTCCGGTGGTTTGAAGGGCCTGTGCCACGCGCGCGCCATCGAGCCCGTGCCAGCGGCCCATCACATAGCCGTCGGGGCGCACGAGCACCAGGGCCGCCTCGTCGGCATGGCGCAGGCCGTGACGCTGCCAGGCCTGCGCGTGCACGTCCATCGCGGGCGTGATGGGCAGTGCTTGCACCTGGGCGGGCAGCGGCGGCGCTGCGCCCCCGAAAACCAGGCACACGAAGCCCTGGCCGTAGCGCTGGCTGAGATGGAAGTCGCCGTGTTCACTGCGCAGAAGCGCTTCGGGTGCGGGGACACCGGGCGCGGCCATCGCGTTCGTCCAGCCCGCGTCTTCGCCCGCGTTGAGCGGCGAACCGGCGTACGCAATGGGTGCCGACTGGCGCGGGTTGATGAGCGCGCGCACGTGCGGGTCGTCCACCGCGAGGCGCAGCGCGGCCTCGCGCATCAGTCGGAAGGCGAAATCGGGCGGCGCCATGAATTCGGTGCTCTTGGCGCCATAGGCGATGTTCTCGCGCGCGGCGTGCACGCGCTCGGTGCTGTAGCTGTCCAGCAGCGCGTCTTGCGATCGACCGTGGATCACGCGCGCCAGCTTCCACGCCAGATTGCCGGCGTCGTCCAGCCCCGAGTTGAGCCCACGCACGCCGAAGATGGGCACCAGGTGCGCGGCATCGCCAGCGAACAGCACACGGCCATGGCGGTAGCTCGGCAGCGTGAGGCACTTGGCGTTGTAGATCGAGATCCACAACGCCTCCCACGGCTCGGTCTCACCGATCATCTGCAGGTGGCTCTGCACGCGCGGCAGCACGTTCTCGGGCTTCACGGCCTCGGCCGGGTCTTCGTCGTCGCGGATCTGGTAATCGATGCGCCAGACGTCGTCGGGCTGGCGGTGCATGAGGATGGTGGAGCCGGGGTTGGACGGCGGGTCGAACCAGGCCAGGCGCTCCACCGGGCGCTGCGTCTTCTGGCGGATGTCGACGATCACGTAGCGCCCTTCGTACTGCGTGCCTTCGAGCTGCAGGCCGAGCTGCTCGCGCACCGTGCTGCGCCCGCCGTCGCAGGCCACCAGCCAGTCGGCACGCAGGTGGCGCTCGCCGTCGGGTGTGTCCAGCGTCAGCGCCACACCATCGCCGGTGGGCACAACGCTGCGCACCCGGTGATTCCAGCACACGGCCGCGCCCCCGCCCATCGCCTGGTGGGCGTATTCCTCGATGTAGAACTGCTGGATGTTGACCATGGGCGCGAAGCGCTGCGTGGGCTCGCTGGGCATCTGGAAATGCAGCACCTCGGTCTGGCGGAAGTGGCTGCGCCCGCCCACCCACCCCAGGCCCTTGGCCACCAGCGCCGCGTCGGCCCCCACCCAGCCCAGAATTTCCTGCGAGCGGCGCGAGATGCAGATGGCGCGGCTGCCACTGCAATAGCCCTCGTCGGCTTCGATCACCACGTTGGCAACGCCCTGGCGCGTGAGCAGCGCCGACAGCGTGAGGCCGACCGGGCCGCCACCCGCAATGGCGACCGGAATGTGTTCTGGGAGCGTCTGATTCATGCGTTCCTTATTTGGTTGCGCACGCAACTATATAGGGATTCCCATGCGTGCAAGGACGCCACCCGTCGCTACCATGGCCGACCGACAACAAGGAGACCCCCATGCCCGCTTTCGAGACACTGCGCATTGACGCCGATGCACAGAACCCGCGCATTGCCCGCCTGCTGCTCAACCGCCCCGAGCACTACAACGCCATCACCGACCAGACGCCGCGTGACATCCGCGCCGCGGTGGAATGGGCCAATGCCGACGACGGCATCCACGTCATCGTGGTGGAAGGCGCGGGCAAGGGTTTCTGCGGCGGCTACGACCTGTCGCATTTCGGCGAAGGCGATATCGACCATCCCTGCCAGCAGGAACGCCACCCCTGGGACCCGATGGTCGACTACGCCTTCATGAAGCGAAACACCGAGGACTTCATGAGCCTGTGGCGCAGCGCCAAGCCCACCATCGCCAAGGTGCACGGCGCCGCGGTGGCGGGTGGCAGCGACATCGCGTTGTGCTGCGACCTGCTGGTGATGGCCGAGGACGCGCGCATCGGCTACATGCCCACGCGCGTGTGGGGTTGCCCCACCACCGCGATGTGGACCTACCGCCTCGGCCCCATGCGCGCCAAGCAGCTCATGTTCACCGGCGATGTCATCGACGGCCGCACCGCCGCGGCCTGGGGCCTGGCGAACGAAGCCGTGCCCGTCGATCAGCTCGAAGCCCGCACGATGGCCCTGGCCGAGCGCATCGCTGGCGTGCCGCGTTCCCACCTGGCCATGCACAAGCTGGTCGTCAACCAGGTGCAACTGGCGATGGGCCTGGAGCAGTCGCAGCAACTGGCCACGGTGTTCGATGGCATCACCCGCCACAACCCGGAAGGCCTGTGGTTCCGCCGTTATGCACAGGACCAGGGCTTCAAGGCCGCGGTGCAGTGGCGTGACAGCGGCACGCCCATTCCCGAAGGCGATGAGGCGCGCGAGCAGATCCGGGCGATGGAAACTCGCCGCCGAGATGCCTGAGCCCACCGTTCATCTCGACACAGGTCTTACGGAACCAGGGCGAATGTAAGCGGGCACCAACCTAGCATGACGACTCTCGTTCACCACACCACACAGGAGAGTTTCATGGCACTGCAGTTCGGCAAACGCGACAACGAGCCAGCCCGCCCACTGGGTTCCGGCATGGCCACGCCCCGCACGGGCCCCGGCACTTACGGCAACGCCACCCCGGCCACCAGCACCCCCGAACCGCAGGTGCAGTCCACCAGCCAGGCGATGGCGGGCAGCAACACGCCCGAAGGCGGCAGCAAGCTCATCGTGGGCCCGAACATCAAGCTCAAGGGCGTGGAGATCCAGGACTGCGACACCCTGTTCGTCGAGGGCACGGTCGAAGCCACCATGGATTCGCGCGTGATCCAGATCGCGCAGCAAGGCACGTTCAAAGGCTCGGCCGAGGTCGACGTGGCGGAAATCCACGGCGCGTTCGACGGCAACCTCACGGTGCGCCAGAAGCTGGTGATCCACACCACCGGCAAGGTCACCGGCCGCATCCGCTATGGCAAGGTGGTGATCGAGGAAGGCGGCCAGCTCTCGGGTGACATCGAGTGCGCTGCGGGCACGGCCGCCAAAACCGCCACCAACGGCAGCGCCAGCACCGCCAACAAACCGTCGATGGCCCTGGCGGCCTGACGCCGCGGGCCTAGCGCACTGGCGCAAGGCCCACCGGCCCCGGTATGCTCGGGGCCATGTACGCCGAGTTCTTCGGGCTGCAGCGCGATCCGTTCTCGATCGCGCCCGACCCGCGTTATCTGTTCATGAGCGAGCGCCATCGCGAGGCGCTCGCTCATTTGCTCTATGGCATCCGCGGCGGGGGCGGCTTCGTGCTGCTCAGCGGCGAGATCGGCGCCGGCAAGACCACCATCTGCCGTTGCTTCCTCGAGCAGGTGCCCGAAAACTGCCGCGTCGCCTACATCTTCAACCCCAAGCTCACCGTCGGCGATCTGCTGCGCACCATCTGCAGCGAGTTCCACATCGAGGTGAAGCACGAGGGCATCGGGCCGGCCACCGTCAAGGACCACCTCGACCCGCTCAACGCCTACCTGATGGCCAGCCACGCGCGCGGCGAGCGCAACCTGCTGATCATCGACGAGGCGCAGAACCTCACGCCGCACGTGCTGGAGCAGCTGCGCCTGCTCACCAACCTCGAGACCAGCGAACGCAAGCTGCTGCAGATCATCCTGATCGGGCAGCCCGAATTGCGTGACGTGGTGGCACGCCCCGAACTCGAGCAACTGGCGCAACGCGTGATCGCGCGCTACCACCTCGACGCGCTGGACGCGGCCGAGACGCGCCAGTACATCCAGCACCGCATGCAGGTGGCCGGCCTCAAGGGCCCGCTGCCCTTCTCCACCGCCGCGCTCGAACGCATCCACGCGCTCTCGCGCGGTGTGCCGCGGCGCATCAACCTGCTGTGCGACCGCGCGATGCTCGGGGCCTACGCCTCGGGGGTGCTGCGCGTCGAGCGCGCGATGGTCGACAAGGCTGCCGGCGAAGTTTTCAACGACGCAAGCACGCCCACCCGCCGGCCCGCGGCGGCCGTGCGCCCCGCTGGTGGCGTCGGCCTGGGTGCCGTTGGCGTGGGCGCGCTGGCGGGTGCTGTCGTGGGGGCGCTGGTGGCAGCCGCCGCGGTCTGGTTCTGGCTGCAGGGCGCCCGCTCCACCACCGCCGATGCGCCCACCCCGGCGCCAGCACAGGCCGGGCCCGCTGCAACGCCTGCGCCGCAAGCCGCCCCCGCGGCACAGCCGCCCGCCACCACGGGGCAGGCCTTACCCGCGGCGGTGGCTGAAACCGAGATGCCGACCGGCCTGCCCGACGCCGGCTCACTCATCGCCTCCGAAACCGAAGCCTGGCGTGCCCTGGCGCCCTTGTGGAAGGTCGAGCTGGCTTCAGACAACCCCTGCGAGCAGGCCATCGGCCAGGGCCTGCAGTGCTACCGCACCGACCGCATGACGCTCAACGGCCTGCGCCAGCTCAACCGCCCCGGCGTGCTGCAACTGCGCCTGGCCGGCGGTGCCGAAGGGCACCTGCTGCTCACCGGGCTGCAAGGTGACAACGCAGTGCTCGGCCATGGAGAGCAGCGCTGGCGCGTGCCCCTCACCGAACTGGCCGAGCACTGGCGCGGCGATTTCGCCACCCTGTGGCGCCTGCCGCCCGGGCAGCGCGCGCGCCTGGTCGACGGGCGCAGCGGCCCCGCCGCAGACTGGCTCGCCGAACGCATCGGCGTGCTGCAGGCGCAGGGCGTGGTTCCGCCGTCGCGTAACGATCTGGCCTCGCGCCTGGCCAGTTTCCAGCGCGCCCAGGGCATCGACGCTGGCGGCCCCGCGGGCCCGGTGACGTTCATGCAGATCAATCTCGCCAGCGGGGTGGACGAGCCCCGTCTGCTGCCGCGTTCCTGAGGCCGCGATGTCCTACATCCTCGATGCCCTGCGACGCGCCGATGCCGAGCGCGAGCGTGGGCGTGTGCCTGGCCTGCACGCCCAGACCACCCCGGTGCGCACGGCCGAAGGCCCTGGCCGCGCCCGCCCGCCCCACCCGGCGCGCCGCGGGCCGCTGGCGGCGATGCTGCTCGGGCTCGCCGGCTGCGCCGCGCTGGCCTGGTGGTGGTTCGACCCGCCCGCAGCCGAAGACGCGAGCCCATCCGCCACCTCCATGACGGCGGCACCCGCGCCAGCCGCGTCCATGCCCCCCGCGTCCGTGGCACCGCTCCCCCCGCCAGCGCCACCAGCCACTGCGCCTGTCCAGCCCATCCTGGCGCCCCCCCCACCGGCGCCGCCCGCCCCGCCGCCAGCACCCACCCGGCAAGCCAACGCGCCGAAACCGGCGCCGGCCAATACACCCAGCGCCGCCGCCGCACCCGACCCGGCCACACTGCCCCGCTTTGCCGATCTGCCCCCGGACGCCCGCGTCGGCCTGCCGCCCCTGCAGGTCAGCGGCGCCACCTACGCCGAAAACCCGGCGCTGCGCATGCTCATCATCGACGGCAAGGTGCTGCAGCAAGGCCAGGACATCGCGCCCGGCCTGACGCTGGAGACCATCGGCCCGCGCACGGCCGTGGTGAACCACCAGGGCCGGCGCCTGCGCCTCACCTACTGAAACACACACCATGGCCGCGGCCGCCCTGCTGCGCATCGAAGATCTGCACTTCGGCTGGCCCGGTGGGCGGCGCTTGTTTCAGGGCCTGTCGCTGGAACTCGGCCCCGGCCTGAACTGGCTCACGGGTGAAGACGGCTGCGGCAAGAGCACCTTGCTGGCCCTGGCGGCCGGTGCGCAGGTACCCACGCAAGGCCGCCTCTGCGCGGCGGGCATTTGGTGGCACGAAGCGCCCGAGATCTATCGCCAGCAGGTTTTCCGCATCGACCCTCAGAGCGAAGCGCACGACGCCTTGCCGGCCGCCAGCTACCTCGAAAGCCTGGCAGCCCACTGGCCGCACCTGAGCGCCGCGGCACTCGAAGACCTCACCGAGGGCTTCGAGCTGAAGCCGCATCTGGACAAACCGATCTACATGCTCTCCACCGGCACGCGGCGCAAGCTCTGGTTGAGCGCCGCCTTCGCCGCGGGTGCGCCGGTCACGCTGATCGACCAGCCCTTCGCCGCGCTCGACGGTCCGTCGGCCGGCTTCCTCATGGAGCTGCTGCAGGACGTGCAGCACCACCCCAGGCGCGCCTGGTGGGTGGCCGACCATGCCGTACCGCCCACGCTGGCGGCATCGCGCACGGTGCCCCTGCCTGGCTGACTCACCGATCGCGATTCAGCGGCACTGAATCGCGATCGCTTTCTGCGACATCGACGGGCAGCCCCGCGCTGCCTAGAGTGCATCCATCGAGTCCTGCACGGAGGAAAGCACGATGAACCACCTGCACCCCCACCACCGCACACGCCGCGCAGTGCCCTTGCAGACTGGTACGCCCCTGGGCAGCCAGCACGACGACGACACCTCGGTGTTCGAACGCTGGATGCGGCGCTGGATACGCCCCCAGCGCACCGAACTGGAAACGCGCGGCCCGCTGAGCGAACAAAGGCGCGTGATGGCTGTGCGGCGGCTCATCGCGACAGACCTGTCGCCACACAGTGCCGAGTTTTCGAGTCGGGACATGCGGCTCTACCTGTGCCTGACCAGCGCCCCGGCGCTCGGCACCCTCGTGCGGCTGCGCTTCGACCTGTTCGACCTGCTCTGCCGCTACATCGGCGAGGGCACTGCCACCGCCCGCCTGCACGAGATCGACACCTGGCTCATGCTGCGACGTTGATGGCGCCCGCCTGTTCGCCGGACGCCCCCAGGTAGTCGCGCAGTTGCAGGCGCAACCACCGGTGCGGCTTGCTGTGGTGGGTGCGCTGGTGCCACGACATGAACACCGGCACCACGGGCCAGGCCAGGCCTTGCGGCAGGGCCAGGCAACGGATGTTCGGAGACAGGCGCATCAGCATGGCGGCTTGCTCGCGGCTCGTGGAGACGATGCGGTCGGTGCGTGCCAGCATCTCGGCGCACAGGTGCCAGGAATTCACAACGCTGCTTCGCCGCGCAGGCAGGCCCTGCTGCTCCAGCGCCAGATCGATCGGGCTGCGCTGCGCACCCGCACGCTTGAGAAACGTGATCAACAGGTGTTCCTCGCGGGCGTACTCCGCCAGGGTGAGGGCCTCACCGATGCGCGGGTGATCGACGTTGAGGCAGCAGTGCGATATCTGAAATGACTTGACCGTCTCCGTGTGCAGGTCGCGCGCGTCGGCCGACGGTTCCTGGTGGCTGCAGACGATGTCGACACTGCCCGAGCGCAACTCGGCGATGTCTTGCGGGCCGTTGGCCGGGGCCCGGATGTCCAGGCTCAAGCGTGGGGCCAGGCGCGTGACGCGCCCGTAGAAATCGGCCAGCTCGGTGGCGCCAAAGCCGTCGTAGCACGACAGCACGATGTGCGACTCGCAATCCGCGGGGTCGAAAGCCCAGCGCGTGTTGCTGGCGCCCTCCCACAGCGCGACGATTTCGCGAAACGAGGCCAGTGCCGAGGCGCCGAACGGTGTGAGCTGGTAGTTGTGCTGCTCGCGCACGCAGAGCTCGTCGCTCAGCACCTGCCGCAGCCGCGCCAGCGACTGGCTCGCCGCTGACGGCGTGATGTGCAAGCGGTTGGCCGCCTCGGTCAGGCTCTGGCTGTCCACCAGCTCGCACAGCAGCGCAAGCTGCCGGATGTCCACGTTCTTCATGCGCCTCCCGGATCGGTACCGGACGGCGGCATGTTACTTACTTTGGTACTAAAAGATGTCTGAAAAAACGCACGAACGGAACGCCGGATAAGCAAAACTGAAACCGGATTGCCCAGTTCGACATCGACACGGCCGCACGGCGCCAGAACAATTCAGCGACCCGAAGAGGAACCGCCATGCAGCAGAACACCACCGCCCTGCTCTCTCCCTCGATGCTCGACACCTTGATCGCCCGGTGGTCCACCCTGCCCGCGGGCACGCACAACCGGCGGGCACAGGCCGATGTGGAGCGCGTCGCCCAGGCCCGCGCCATCCTGATGAAGGCGGTCGGTTGCTATCTGATGCACTTGCCTGCGGCCGATCAGGCCTTGTACGCCCGTTTGCTGTCGGCGCGTTCGCCGGGCGCCTGGCGAGATCAGTTCTTCGACTGCTTCGACCTCATGACCCGCACGTGCGGCATCACCATCGCGGTGTTGCGTCTGCATGATCTGCACCGGCTGCTGCTGGAGGACCAGCCCCGGTGAAAACGAAGGATCGCAGTCGCGCGCGCAGCCATCGGTAGCCGTCCACGGCGTGCGTGCGGTGGTGCCACACCATGAAGCGGGGTTCAGGGGGGAGCGACAAGGCTTGCGGCAGCGGCACCAGCCGAAGACCATCCACCCGACGAACCAGCACCGAGCCCTGATGCGCCGTGACGGTGGCCAGACGGTCCGTCGTGGCCAGGATGGCGGCCAGGCTCGGTAACGAAGGCACCGCACTGCGCTGCCGGGGTTGATGGCCGGCGTCCATCAGCGCCAGGTCGATGGCATCGAGCGCACCCGGGGTTGCGCTCAGGCCGCCCAGGCTCACATGCGGCTCGGCGGCAAACCGCTCGATGGACAGCGTGGCACCCACGCGCGGATGCGCAACGCTCAGGCAACAGTGCGTGATGGGTGCGTCGGCAAAACGCTCTGCATGCAAGTCATCGGCATCCGCAGGGGGGACTGCGGTGGTGAGCAGAACGTCAACGCGGGCCGAGCGCAGCGCCGCCCAACCGGCGGCAGCAGGTTCCGGTGAGCCCGCCACATCCAGGCGCAGCCGAGGGGCGGCCGACACGATGGCTGCGTAGCAGGCGTCCAGATCGATCTCGGTGAACCCCACTGCACAAGCGAGCGTCCAGTGCGCGTCGCTGCTCGCTGCATCGAACACCGCGCTGCCGCTGGAAGCCTGCGACCAGGCGTGCAGCATGTCCCGGAACGTCTCCAGCGCCCCTTCACCAAATGGCGTGAGCACGTAGGCCCCTCCGTGCCGGATGACGATTTCATCCCCCAGGGCATCGCGCAGCCGCTGCAGCGACTGGCTGGCGGCCGACGGCGTCAGGTGCAGGCGCCTGGCGGCTTCGCTCAGGCTCTGCGCGTCGTACAGGGCGACCAGCAATGCCAGTTGTCGCAGGTCGACCTTGCTCATGCCCGGGCTGCGGCGGGCTCTGCGCCCTGGCCTGTTTCGGGGGGGGACTGCACGACACGGCGCAGCTGCTCGCGCAGCCAGCGGTGCGCCGCACTGCGATGGGTGCGCTCATGCCAGATCATGTGCAGCGCCGTGCGGATCGTGGGCAGTTCGGGGGGCAGGGGCAGGCTGCGCAACGTGGGCTGGCTGCGCAGCAACGCCCACGCACCGGGCGCGGACATCGTCATCAGGTGATTGCCGCGCAAGACCATTTGCACGCAAGTCCACAACGATTGAACGTAGATGATCTGCCGCGCGGGGTGGCCGTTGGCCAGCAAGGCGTCGTCCAGCGGGCTGCGTGTGGCGGGGTCCAGGCTGCGGTAGTGAACCATCAGGTGTTCTTCACCCAGGTAGCCAGCCAGGGTGAGCACCTCACCCACGCGCGGGTGATCGCGCCGCAACACCACATGGGTGAGCGCATGGGTGCAAAGCAGTTCGTGGTGCAGGTCGCGGGTATCGGCATGAGGCGGCGCACGCGCACACAGCACGTCGAGCGTGCCGGCCCTCAGTGCCTGGAAATCGACCGCGCTGTGCAAAGGCACCTGGAGATCGAGCCGGGCCCGGGGCGCCATCTGGCGAAAGCCTTCATGCAAGGCAACCAGATCGGGCACGGCCGAGTGCGATGCACAGGCGACTGCGAACCGCGTCTCACATCCAGCAGGTTCGAAATGGCGCGCAGCATGCTCCAACCCCTGCCAGTGCCGAACGATGGAACGCAAGCCGTCGATGACGCGCTCACCATAGGGCGTGAGCACGTAGGCTCCGCCCTGGCGCAGATAAACGTCTTCCGGAAACATGGCCCGCAACCGCACGAGCGACTGGCTGGCCGCCGCCGACGTCATCTGCAGCCGCTCGGCGGCCGCCCCCAGGCTCTGACAATCGATCAACTGACACAGCAGGTGAAGCTGGTGGATGTCGACGTTCTTCATGGAAGGCTCGTCCGCAGGGTGGGTGCCTGCGATTACATCACCGGGCGCCCGCTTGCGCAGGCCTGTGTATCAGCGGCGCGTCAGCGCGCGCCCAGCCCCATCTGGCGCGAGATCAGCTCCTTCATGATCTCGTTGGTGCCGCCGTAGATGCGCTGCACGCGCGCGTCGGCGTAGGCGCGGGTGATGGGGTATTCCCACATGTACCCGTAGCCGCCGTGCAGTTGCACGCATTCGTCCATCACCTTGCACTGCAGGTCGCTGCACCAGTACTTGGCCATGCTCGCGGTGGCCGAGTCGAGCTTGTTCTCGTTCACGAGCTCGCAGCACTTGTCGACGAACACGCGCGCCACCTGCACCTCGGTCTGCAGCTCGGCCAGTGTGTAGCGCGTGTTCTGAAACGCGCCCACCGTGCTGCCGAAGGCCTTGCGGTCTTTCACGTACTGCACGGTCCAGTCGATCGCGGCCTGCGCCGCCGCCACCGCGCCGATGGCGATCTGCAGCCGCTCCCAGGGCAGCTGCTCCATCAGGCAGACAAAGCCGCGCCCCACGAAATCGGGCCCGCCGAGCACGTTCTCGGCCGGCACGTGCACGTCGTTGAAGAACAGCTCGGACGTGTCCTGCGCCTTCAGGCCCAGCTTCTTCAGGCGCTTGCCTTTCTCGAAGCCGGGCATGCCGCGCTCCACCAGCAGAAGCGTGGTGCCTTTAGCGCCGGCGGCCGGGTCGGTCTTGGCGACCACGATCACCAGGTCGGCGTGCCAGCCGTTGGTGATGAAGGTCTTGCTGCCATTGAGCCGGTAGCTGCCGTCGGGCTGCAACAGCGCGGTGGTCTTGATGCCCTGCAGGTCGCTGCCCGCGGCGGGCTCGCTCATCGCAATGGCGCCCACCATCTCGCCGGTGGCGAGCCGGGGCAGATAGTGGCGCTTCTGCGCGTCGGTACCGTAGTGCAGGAGGTACGGCGCCACGATCTCGCTGTGCAGCCCGAAGCCGATGCCGCTGAAGCCCCCGCGCGCCAGCGCCTCCATCTGGATCACCGAGTAGAGCTTGTCCACGCCGGAGCCGCCGTAGGCCTCGGGCAGGGTGGCGCACAGGAAGCCGTTCTCGCCGGCCCGGCGCCAGACCTCGCGGTCCACATAGCCCTGCTCTTCCCACGCCTCGTGAAAAGGCGCGATCTCCTTGTCGATGAAGCGCTGGAAGCTGTCGGCGAAGGCCAGGTGGTCGCTGCTGTAGAGGGTGCGATCGATCATGCTGTCTCCGATAGGACGGTTGCGGGCATTTATGGCAAGCGTTTGCTTGGCAAAAGTCTATACTGGCCCGCGTTTTCGGTGTTCACCGAGGAGACAGCCATGACCCAAGCGTTCATTTACGACGCCATCCGCACGCCCCGCGGCAAGGGCAAGAAGGACGGCAGCCTGCACGAGGTCAAGCCGATCGACCTGCTGGCCGGCACCCTGGGCGCGCTGCAGCGTCGCCACGGCTTCGACACCGGCGCGGTGGACGACGTCGTGATGGGCGTGGTCTCGCCCATTGGCGAGCAGGGCTCGGTGATCGCCAAGGTCGCCGCCCTCAAGGCCGGCTGGGACTGGCGCTGCGCCGGCGTGCAGCTCAACCGCTTCTGTGCCTCGGGCCTGGAAGCCGTGAACACCGCCGCCATGAAGGTGGCCAGCGGCTGGGAAGACCTGGTGGTGGCCGGCGGCGTGGAGAGCATGAGCCGCGTGCCCATCGGCTCCGACGGCGGCGCCTGGGCGCAGGACCCGGCCACCAACAGCGGCACGCTGTTCGTGCCGCAAGGCATCGGCGCCGACCTGATCGCCACGCTCGAAGGCTTTTCGCGCGACGACGTGGACGCCTACGCGCTCGAATCGCAGCAGCGCGCCGCGAGTGCCCGCAGCGAAGGCCGCTTCAAGCGCTCGGTGGTGCCGGTGCAGGACATGCTCGGCCAGACCATCCTCGACGAAGACGAGTTCATCAAGCCGCACACCACGCTGCAGGGCCTGGCCTCGCTCAAGCCCGCGTTCGAGCAGCTCGGCGCCATGGGCTTCGACGCCGTGGCCATGCAACGCTACCCGCAGGTGGAGCGCATCGAGCACGTGCACCACGCGGGCAATTCCTCGGGCATCGTCGACGGCGCGGCCGCGGTGCTGGTTGGCAGCGAGCAGGCCGGCAAGGACCACAAGCTCACGCCGCGCGCGCGCATCGTCTCGGTGGCGCTGTCGGGAGCCGACCCGACCATCATGCTCACCGGCCCCATGCCTGCGGCGCGCAAGGCGCTGGCCAAGGCCGGCCTCACGGTGGATGACATCGACCTGTTCGAAGTGAACGAGGCCTTTGCCGCCGTGCCCATGAAGTTCATGCGCGAGATGGGCGTGCCGCACGAGAAGGTCAACGTCAATGGCGGCGCCATCGCCATGGGCCACCCCCTGGGCGCCACCGGCGCCATGATCCTCGGCACCCTGCTCGACGAGCTGGAGCGCCGCGGCCTCAAGCGCGGCCTGGCCACGCTGTGCGTGGGCGGTGGCATGGGCATCGCCACCATCATCGAGCGGGTGTGAACGCATGAAGACGATCCAGTACGAACTGCACCAGGGCATCGCCACCATCACCTTCGACGAGCCCGGCTCGCCGGTGAACACCATGTGCGCCGACTGGCAGCGCGACATGAGCACCGTGACCGGCCTGGTGGTGCGCGACAAGGCGCTCATCAAGGGCATCGTCCTGGCGTCGGCCAAAAGCACTTTCTTCGCTGGCGCCGACCTCAAGGGCACCATGCGGCTGCAGCCGTCAGACGCCCCGCGCGTGTTCGCCGAGATCGAGCAGCTCAAGAAGAACTTCCGCACCCTGGAGACGCTGGGCGTGCCGGTGGTGAGCTGCATCAACGGTGCGGCGCTCGGCGGCGGTTGGGAAGTGGCGCTGGTGGGTCACCACCGCATCGCACTCGACAACCCCAAGATCCAGCTCGGCCTGCCCGAGATCACGCTCGGCCTCATTCCGGGCGCCAGCGGCATCACCAAGATGACGCGCCTGCTCGGCCTGATGGGGGCGCAGCCCTACATCCTGGAGAGCCGCCTCTTCAACCCGCGCCAGGCACTCGAGCTCGGCCTGGTGCACGAACTGGCGCCCGACGCGACCACGATGCGCGCGGCCGCCGAGGCCTTCATCGCCACCCACCCGCAGGCGCACCACCCCTGGGACGCCAAGGACTACAAGATGCCTGGCGGTACGCCCGCCAACCCCAAGGTGGCCGGCATGCTCACCGTGGCACCGGCCATGCTCAAGCAGAAGACGCGTGGCCTGTACCCGGCGCCCGAGGCGGCGCTGGCGGCGATGGTCGAGGGCGCGACGGTCGACTACGAGACCGCGCTGCGCATTGAAAGCCGCTACCTCGCGCAACTCATCGTGAGCCCGGTGGCGAAGAACATGATCAACACGTTCTTCTTCCACCTCAACGCAGTCAAGAGCGGCAGTTCGCGCCCGAAGGACGTGCCGAAGTTCAAGCCGACCAAGGTCGGTATCCTCGGCGCCGGCATGATGGGGGCAGGCATCGCCTACGCCCAGGCCAGTCGGGGCATCGACACCGTGATCGAAGACGTGAGCCTGGAAAACGCCGAACTCGGCAAGGCTTACAGCCAGCGCGTGACGCAGCCGCGCGTGGACAAGGGGAAGATGAGCGTGGTTGAGCAGCAGGCGCTGCTGGCGCGCATCATGCCCACCGACCACGCCAAGGATCTCGCGGGCTGCCAGCTCATCATCGAAGCGGTGTACGAGGCGCGCGATGTGAAGGCGCAAGTCACCCGCGAAGCCGAGGAACAACTCGCGCGCGGCGGCTTCATGGCCAGCAACACCTCCACGCTGCCCATCACCGGCCTGGCCATGGCCTGCAAGCGGCCCGAGAAATTCGTCGGCATCCACTTCTTCAGCCCGGTGGACAAGATGCAGCTGGTCGAGATCATCCGCGGGCAGAAGACCGACGACGAAACCGTGGCCCGCGCCTACGACTACGTGCAGGCCCTGG
>VFQR01001607.1_pt1 | contig 16569 bp, 23 predicted proteins | sample 3512321 | NCBI WGS metagenome assembly VFQR01 (sample SAMN10412374, study PRJNA504923) | tailings metagenome | isolation source: Relicate 3 Philex TSF1 revegetated site | place: Philippines: Tuba, Benguet | collected 2017-08-29
TGGTTTGAGGTATTCCTACCTTTACAGACGCAGTTGGACAACTCAAGAATTTCGACAAGAACTTTGGCAAGAAATCAAGCAATATCTACCACGTTACAAAGCTGGAGAATTGAAAGTGTATGGCGAAGAACCAAGGTGGTATCGAGGGAGGTGGTTTAGGTCAGTTATGTTGTTAGTTGAAGCTGCTAAAAAGCATGGTTATGTCAAGCTAATTTATGTTGACGATCGCCCCCACGCAGAAATGATTAAACGCTGTGTTGAGTGGTTATTGACTCAGGTTTAGTGCTTAATGTTGGCTACAGTTGCCCCTATATTGGGGCGCTGTAGTATAAATTATTAAACGAGGTAAATTATGGATATCATTAAAGTTGTAAATGGCAAAATTCACGGCTTCATCGGTGAAAATAAAATCTATATTGGTAGAAAAAGCCAACCTTACTCACTACCTCAAAGTCCGTTACACAATCCCTACATAATCGGTAAAGATGGCGATCGCCGCGAGGTATGCAAGAAGTTTGATTTATACCTTTGGAAGAAAGTTAAGCTCTGGTCTGAAACTGGTGAATGTGACGATACTGTAATGGAAATTAAAGATATTGCTTCTGAGGTTAAAGAACGTCGTGCCCAAAAAAACAATGGCGAAGATGTTGAGGATATTGAACTAACTTGTTATTGTCATCCTTGGCAGTGTCACGGCGACGGAATTATCAGATGTGTTAATTGGATTTTGCAGCAAGGTTTGGTCTAATTAGCTGTCACTAGAGTAAATTGATTTAATTGGTATATCATAATGACTATAGTGATGATTTCCGGCAGTCGGTCTATCAGACGTTTACCTAAAGAAGCGGTCGCCTCTATCAACAAAATCATCGAACTTGGCTTTGAGATAATTATCGGTGATGCTCCAGGTGTTGATGCTTTAATTCAGCAATATCTAAAACTTAAAGGTTATGAGAAAGTGACAGTTTATTATGCAATGTTCAACGGCTTGGGATGTCCCAGAAATAGTAACGATTACCCGACTGTTGGTGTTGCTGGTAATTACGTTGATAGAGATACTGAACTTTGTACGATTGCTAATTATGGTCTGGCAATATGGGACGGACGCAGTAAAGGTACTCGTGACAATATTGTTAAAGTCAAGCGCACTAAAGTAATTGCTGTAATTGCCTGATTTAATAGCTTCAACTTCCTCGGTGGTTGGAGCTTTTTATTTTTAGCGATCGCCCAGATAATACTAATACATATACCTAAAGTTTTTCGGTGAGGGCGCTGTCGCGCAAGGGAAGTGATCTTTTCTCTTTTTGGAGATTTTCATTATGGCTATCAACATTCTCTCTAAATCCGCTAAAAGACTTTCTCAACTCAAAGATGCTATTCGTATCCTTGCTTGGGAACAGTATAAGATTGATAACAAAGAAGTCAAAGGCTTAGAAGGTTATCAATTATTTGCTGAAGAATGGCAAGCTCACAAGATTCATGATATGAGTCAAGTTGAGTTTGATAAGTTCATCGCGGATTTAGGTTACACCGAGGCTGATTTAGTCGCGGAGAGAAGCAGGTATTACCAAAAGCGTAACCAAATCAATGGTACAGCTAGCGTTCCTGCGACTCCTCAAGATATTGAGATGGGAAATGATGATTTTCCTCCATACTAATATCTGATTTGTTAGTTTAATTTGAAAGTCCTAGTTCTCCTTGTGAGAATTAGGGCTTTTTTTTATTCAATTTATTGGTAGCAATCGCCCAAAAATAACACTATTCAGTTGGCTATTTTTTCAAGTTTATCCCTAAGACCGCTGTCGCGGATGAAATTTGATTTAGTTTTTGAGGTTTAGTTTATGATTCACTTACAGCAATATTTATCTCCAGAGCAGCAAAATCAAGTTCTACAAGCTTGTCGTGAAGTTGCAAGAATATCACCTCTTTACACTCCTACAATGCCATCTGGTAAAACTTTCAACTGTCAACAGACTAGTTGTGGTAGTTATGGTTGGATTTCTGATAGAAGTGGTTATCGGTATTCTGAGATTCATCCAAATACTGGTAAGCCATTCGCTCCAATACCAGAGATAATTTATAATCTGAGTAAGTCTTTAGCTACACAGATTGGTGAACTTGATTATATTCCACAAACTTGCTTAATCAACTATTATAAAAGCAGTGGTAGACTTGGTTTACATCAAGATAATTCTGAGAAAAACCTCAAGCCAGCTATTATTTCTATTAGTCTTGGTGATGATGCATTTTTCCTCATAGGCGGCACTAAAAGGTCTGATGCTACCAAAGAAATCCTGCTAAAAAGTGGTGACATAATCATCATGAATGATAAATCTCGATTGCTTTTCCACGGAGTTAAGAAGATAATTACTGGCACTTCTAACTTGTTGAGAAATGGCGGTAGATTGAATTTGACCATTCGACAGGTTTACTGATTTTGTTATAAGCGATCGCTTCTTAGTTGAGGCGGTCGCTGTTTAAATATAGTTTTTCATTTGTTAGAGAGACTCAAACTAAAACTAATGCTGTCGCTTTCAGGAATTGATGTGTAATTTTGATTAAAAATGCCAGACTATACCCGCCAAATAATTGATGCTCACGGAGTGCCAACCGCAGAAGTGAGATATGAACCAGAATATCCTGAACTCTATGATGATGGTTTTGGCTGTCCAGAAGACACAGAAAAAGCAATAGCTTTGAACTGTCTACATTCAGCAAAATATCAGTTAGAGAGCCTGAATAAAAATAGTTCTTTTTCTCCAGAACAGCGAATCGAACTAACTAAGAGATTTATTGATAGTGCGATTAAGGCATTAAGCAAATGAAAGCATTTATTACAGGGCATCGGGTAATATCTGAATCTGCGATCGCTCAACTTGATAGCTTGATTGACCTCGCAATTGAGCGAGGTGTGGCAGAGTTTTTCAACGGTATGGCAATAGGAACAGACCAAAATATTGCAGACATCCTGATTGAACGTAGATTAGATTGGACGGCTGTAATCCCTTGCACTAATCAAGGTAGGTTCTGGAGTCTTGAGCAAAAAGCGAGATACGAGCAATTGCTACTCTACGCCTCAAACAAAATCACACTTGCTTCTGAGTACTATCCAGGCTGTATGCAGGCAAGGAACAAGTACATGGTTAATCACTCTGATATTTGTTTAGCCGTGTATGATGGGCGACTAAATGGTGGGACGGCAGAAACTTTTAGGATGGCGATCGCTCACAACCTGCCAATCATTCAGTTGAATCCTAAAACCTTGGAAATTACGCTAATTGAACCCAGACAACTAAGTTTATTCTGATGCTATCGCTTCCCGATTCCGTTGTGTTTTGGGAAGCAAGTTGGAAAATACTTCTTGTTTTAATTGGATTGTCAGAAATAATTTTGTAGACGCTGACTTTTGGTTAATTAATAAGGGTAGTTTAAAAGATTTAGGAAAACCAGTCAATCAATTTCAACCATATTATACCGGGCTTAAGTGTCCGGTATTGATATTACCTGATTATGGATACTATCTCTGCATTTATTTGCAAATAATTGGTTTTTGGCAGCAATATGCCATTGGCACAACTAACTACAAAAGTCTGAGGATTACAGATATTCGTAGAGTTTTTAAGGAATTATCTAAACAACATTCATTGAAGTATTGAAGAAAGTGTAACGCTACTCAATGTTATTCGACAGTATCAGAGCAAGTTCATTGTTATTGATGCTGTCGCTTTTTGATGTTGGCTTTTTCTAAAATTAAAGGATTAATTATGACGATTCAAGATTTTTTAACTGCTCTATCTTCAGCGTACTGGGAAATTGATTATTACAAATTCTTAGAAATAACTGGATTTGTTGATAGTCAATACTCGCTTGAAAAATTCAAATTATTTCAACAAAGTGCTAAAGGGTTGATTCAATTTGACGCAAAAACTTTGCAGTCTTTGATGAAGACTCAAACCCAAAATACTGCTGAAGTCACCTCTGTGTAAAGAATTATTTTTTTGTATTTCGATACTATTCTGCTATGCAAACTCTCAAACACTTATTGACCCTGCGTTCAAAAATTAGTGCAATTCAGCACGAAATTGACGCGTTGATGCCCGATGCGATTGTGGAAGCTTTGCAAATTGCTAACGATAACAAAAATCAGACAGTGTATCGAGAAGAGAATAACGGAAAGATTGTTTTGGTATTCAAGAAACAGTTTCCCACTGCTAAGGATGACTCAAAGCTGAGTCGATTAGAATCTGATATGACCGGAGCGATCGCCAAGCTCAATGACAAGTATTCGGTTGAAATTCAACAAATTGATTTGGAGATTGAGAAGTTGCAAGAAACAATCGCTCAGTTGGAGAGCAAAAAGCAAAAACTGTTATCCAGTCGTTATGTTTCTCGGTTGAAAAATGAATACGAAAAATATCGGCAACAAACTACTTATTTATCTCCAACTTTGTCAGTTTATTTGAATTAAAATGAAAGCATAATGTAGAGGTTAATTCCTCTACAATTGCATCAATGCTGTCGCTTTTTGGGTTTGCTGCTTTGATTGTTCAACATGGAAACAACAAAACTCAATGATGTGATTACAGGGCTGATTAACCATTACAGCATTGCCGAAGTGCTTAACGAAATAATCAAAGTCTGTGAGACAGCTAACGCTAATAATCTTGGCTTTGGTTGGGATTTAGATAGGGAGGCGATCGCTGGAATATTACCAGTGGTGAAAAACTAGTTTTTTGAATTGAAACTGAAACCTGAAACCTAAAACTTAAAACTTGAAACCTGAAACTGAATCAAAAAGGTAACTAAAACATGAAAGTAATTGTTCATGACAATTGTGCATTTCGCATTCCTAGCATTCCTTCACGTTACAGAGCAAATTGTAATAAAGAATGGGGTAGCTTTGTCGGTGGCGAAACCAAAAATATGTCTTTCTCGGAGGCTGAAAAAGCTGGTCTTACCAAAGGTAAATTTGTTGAAATGGCAATTTGCTGGATTGACAACAAGATTCTTACCTTTGAACCTCATTATATTAATGAGAACTTTACTGAGATTTGGGGTATTCCAGTTAGCGGAGGCATCAAAGAAAGCTTTAGCGATAAATGCTCTGAACTATCGACTTTTCTGATGCATAGACAATCTAAAGATAAAATGGCGGGATTGGTTGAACAATTTGCTAAAGATGCATTCAACCAATGGGTTGCTGAAGGGATGAAGGGCGATCCCACAGAGTATGCGATCGCAAAAACTAGTGAAGCATACTTAGGCAATATCTTTAGGTTTGACCTTGTTAAAACGGAGGGCAAAAATGGTGCTTATTTTTACATTCAAACCACTAGTAGAAAGCCTGAAGGTGAGTTTGAGTTAGCTGCACTCAAGGCTGCTAAGGAGATTTATCAAGGGCAGATAGACGGATTAGGATATTGCACTGATGAACGCTTGGTAGTGAATCAGGCCAATTGTCAATTAGTTCTAGCCGCTAATGAAGGTAGTGAAACAAAATTGTTAACTGCTGATACTGGCAAAGCCAAAGGTAAAGCTAAATAGCTAGTGGTTTAGTTTGGGTCAGGAGCAATCCCGGCTCATTTTTTTTCATAAAAGCTTTCTTGATAGGAATTACTTTATTAATTGAAGCTGAAAAACATGAAACTTTTAATCCTTGACACCGAAACTACCGACGCTGAAAATTATCAGGCTTGTGAAATTGGGGCAACACTGTATCAGGTTAGTGAAAATATTGATGAAACAGGGGCGATTGCCAGTATTTCAACTTTAATTCCTGTCACCAAAAATTCGGTACAGCAAATCAACCAAATTACACCGCATCTTACCCAGGCAGCTAACAACATTTACAAACAGTCTATTGATTTGTTAGCAATAATGGCGTTTTCCTCCAACTACATGATTGCTTTCAACGCTGAGTTTGATTCGCAAGTTGTCAAAGAAATTTTACCTGATTGCATAGGTTTGCCCTCAACTTGGGTATGTGCCATGAAAGATTTTGACTGGGGCTATCCAACAAAGCCCAATGGTAATTACAAACTTACAGACCTCGCCTTATGGATGGGAATCGGAGTAAGTACAGTTCATCGTGCCGGTGACGACGTGCGGCTTTTGGTGGAATGCTTTAACCGTCGCAAGGAAATATTGCCAACAATGGTCGAAGCAGCAGTAGTTTTTGCCAAATCTCCAGTTGTTGAACTCAAAGCAGTAGTCAGTTACGAAAACCGTAGTTTAGCGAAAAATGCAGGGTTTTCTTGGGATGATAAGCGGAGGGTATGGGTGAAGAAAGTTAAGCAATGTAAACTTGATGAGTTCCAGAAAATATTAGAGTTTGACGTTGAAGTTATAAACATCGGTTAATTAACGGCTATCACGTTTGATAGAGATACAGCAAATTGCAGCCCTTTTTTAATGCTGTCGCCTATCGGTGATGATTATTTAGAAATAACCATAATGGAAATAGATTTTAGTTGTCTAGATTGCAAACATCACGAGCATTCTTATAACGCTCCGAGTATGGGAGAAGGTGAACCAGAATTAGAATTTTACTGTAATCACCCAGAAGTCTCCGAATTTGAAGTTGATGATGAATCTCAACTTTTTAAAATCGCTCATAACTGTTCTTATTTTGAACCTAGTGAGCTATTAAAGCCTGAATTAGATGATACTCATGAACAAACTAAATCATGCTTTCAATGTAAATGGGTATTTGCTAATCTTCCGGCTGAATTATTAGAACAGGAAAACTTTGATGATTCAGAATTTGAATGGCGCTGCGAACATCCTGAATGTGGACAGGAAAACTCAGGGATACCAATTTCACCAGAGGATCTTGCACCCGATCCAAACTGCAAAGAATGTTACGGGCATGGAATAAATTATGCCGGAAGTGAAGGTTATTTCTTTTGCCAATGTTTTCCTGATGAAACCGACCATTTACACGTAGCTGAATATCTTGCTAGTCACTGTTCAAAATACGAGGTTAAAGCTTGAAATTACTAACAGGATTTACACCAAAAGCATTGTTGACTGCAAATAAATCTTATCGTCATAAGCCAGCAAAGCAACGCTTGTTAGAGGTAATTGAGTTATTAGATGCTCATGGGGAACTCACAGACTACAATGCACGTTTAATGGAGGCGATCGCACTATCACCATTGTGGGATGACAAAGCCTATATCAAGTTTGAAGCTTTTGCTTTGGAAGTGGCTGAAGAACAGTTTAATTTAGCCTTTATCAATTGTGAACATGATGAAGCTATAGCGTCACCAGAAAACCCTAGAAATTGGCAGAAGTAATAGTTAATGGGTTGGGAGCAATCTCAGCCTAATTATTAAATGCTATCGCTTGGTGAAGTTAGTTATATGAATTGCGGAGTGCAATAAATGAGTAAAGATTCTGCTATCCAGTGGACTAAAGACACATGGCCAATTGTAACTGGCTGTGAGTTTGCAAGTGAAGGTTGCATAAATTGTTATGCATTAAAGGACAGTTGGCGACTCACGCACAATCCTAATCCCAAGGTTTCAGAACCGTACAAAGATACGGTTGTAAAAGCAGCTAATGGCAAGCTGCAATGGTCAGGATTGGTAAAATGCCATCCTGATAGATTGGGCTGGATTCTGCACTGGGGAAGTTGGCAAGATTCTCATTTAGTCTTTGTCTGCAACATGGCAGATTTGTTTCATAAGGATGTTCCGTTTGAGTTTGTAGACCGAGCGATCGCCTACATGATTTTGGGTGCTTGGAACAAATACCAAATCCTGACCAAACGCCCACAGCGAATGATGGAATACTTCACTGCTCCTGACCGTACACAGAAAATCCAAGATGCTCTTATTTTGGCTTGGGACACTGTTATGGACAATCCCACTAGAAAAATAAAAGCAATGCTTGAAGGTTCACTACATAGTGACTGGTTGCTGAAACAAACCAAAAACCTTAAGCTGCCCCTAGAGCATATTTGGCTGGGTAATTCTGTTTGCACTCAGCAGGATGCCCGAAACATTGATTATCTGCTAAAAACTCCCGCAGCAATACACTTTCTCAGTTGCGAACCTTTACTGGAGGAAGTCGATTTGTCGCAATGGTTGGGCGAGTTTATTGGTGAAGGTATATGTGATGGTTGTGGTGAACAAGGCAAACTCTATGCTATTGACGTTGCGCCGGTGGCTGGGGCGGCAATCTGTACTGAATGTGCGCCGCGTCCTGACTGGGTTATTGTTGGTGGAGAGTCAGGTACTAAAGCTAGACCAACTCATATTGAGCATTTACGATCGCTGGTCAAACAAGCAAAAGCTGCTGAAGTTCCGGTATTTGTCAAACAACTTGGCGCTAAACCTGTGGCTCATTGGGATGAAGAAAATCAAGTTCTGACCATGCACAAAATTAGCGATCGCAAGGGTGGAATCCTAGAAGAGTTTCCCATAGACCTGCAAATCAGAGAGTTTCTTAACCTGTAATCAATAAGTAACGGAGGTTCCAGGGGCAACTCTGGAACATTCACCTATGCCTAAAACAATTCGGCTCAATGCCTGTGCAAGTCGTACAGAAATTCTCAAAACATTTGAAAAGCATAGTAAGTATCTGATAAAAGCAATTCGCACTGAAAGAGATTATCAAATTCCAAAAGGATACATTTCTTGGACTAAATTAAGTGCGATCGCTGGACTTGCTCTTTCAACCTGCGGACTTGAATATGCCAGAGTTGACTTGTTTGCATTCAACCACAGTCATCATTTAGCACTATGGTTTGCTCAGGATGCACCACTTTACTGCATTACAAGCTCACTGTTTGAGGCATTGGATAATACTGATGCCCTCCATAAGCCAAAGGTATTTACTGGCTGGAAACCTTCTTTACCATCGCTTTTAATAGCCTTACCGAAGGGCATTTTAACCTCTCCAACTGGTGAGGTTGACTATTTAGTTATCTGCTGTTCTGATCCCGAACATCCTGAATGGGAGTTAGCTAATTGGAACCAAATTCAGATACCAGAATTATTTAGCAAAGAAACTCATTTTGAAGTGGCAACAGTTGATAGAGCGCAAACAGTATGGTTTTCTTCCACGATTGTTACGCCAGAAGGAAATTTGATTTATAAACAACTAAATCAAGGTAAACATCATAATTTTAGAGACAGACAATTCATTGAGAGAATTAGAAACCTGACAATTAACATTCTGCTTTTTCTACAATATTCAAGCGACTTCACTAACGATAGTGTCGATGAAAACGAGGCTAGCGACAATGAAGTTGTAATAAAAAAACCAAAGGGTTTTACTTTAGTCAAAAGCGATCGCCCCTCAAACGTCCGTCGTGTAAGATGGTTAGGTAAAGACTACGAACGTAAGCAAGGCAAGCATGAAAGTCTTGGCGGAACTCACGCATCACCGTACTACCATCGCCGTAAGGGACATTGGCGAGTTTTGGAAGCTGAAGATGGTAAGCCCTGGAAGAATTCAAAACGCATTTGGATTGAACCTACTGAAGTCAATAAATTTAGTAAATAGGTAGCTTTATAACTCCATTGGAGTGAGTCTTTTTTATTTCCAAACCCCAAGACGTTTTTCTTTAGCAATTTGTTCACCAAGTTTTATAGAATTGCTATTGGGGCAATTGTCCTGGGCATTGAACTTACCAAGCCCCTTCAGCAATAATTGTTCTGAAAGCATTTTTTCTTCTTCCGAAGCAGTAGGGACAAAGATTTCTGCTGCGTTGCCAGAAAATATAGCTGATACAGATTTATTTTCTATTAAGGAAGAAATTAGCTTTTTAGCTTCTACTTGGTTTGCTGCCGCCACGACCACACCGCACAATTTCACCTGCCGAGTTTGATTGTCGCAGACGACAACTAAAGAATCCCCGCTTTTTACTTGCGTTACTTCACACAATTGGCTGTTAGGTAGTTTATCTCTCGACAATACGAACAATATTATTAACCCTAAGAACCCTAAACCAACTAAACACGTAACAAGAGCAAGTTTTTTCATCTCTGTTTTAAGAAAATTACCTAAATTTAATAATTATTAATATTGTTTTATTTATTAATTCTTTCAACAGGTATAATTTCTTCAAGGTTAAATATCCTAACTCCTAAGTCTATACAAAAAATTCCTACCATTTGCAACACAATAAAGATGATTAGCCAGCTTCTCAAACCACCAGGAATATTGTTAATAATTGCAGATACTCTAGATAAGTTTTCGATTTTTTCTACTTGCTTCCACTTATCATTATCGCCCTCTTGGTAAATCTCTACGGCTTTTAATCTATTTAATAGAGAATTATGGTCTGTATAGAGTATTTTTTCTATTTGTCTTAATTTTACAGATGCTTCTCTTAACTCTACTTCCAGTGTAATCAATGTTTCAATAGACTTACGCTGGTCAACTATGGGATTTTCTAGCAAAGTTTTCACTAATAATTCTAGTTGTTCAGTGCTACGTCTTTCTTCAACAAATTTGACTGCATCAGGAATAGCTTTTAATAAAATTTTATTGCGTTCGCTAGAAGCTTTCAATTTTTCCTCTAGATGTTTGCGCTCAGTTATATCAATTGCTTGACTAAAAATTAAGCTTTCCTGCCTCTTGGAACACACAAATAAACAAACTTCGTTGTAGTAACATTCCCAATTTAGCTCTGTTCCTAAAGGTGAGTCTACAAGATTTTTTATAATTTGTATTTGACTATCGCACTTACTCCCGGCTGGCATTCCTGGAACAGATTCTTTGTTCAAGTTAAATAAATCAGCTAGTTTTTGATTGACAGCAAAATATTTAAGATCCAAATCAATAATTGAAATGAATCCAGGCATTGAATCCAACTCAAAATTATTCATAATTCTAAAAAGATAAAAATTCATTTTATCCTATCAGAATCGCTATCTTTCGCAACCAATTCCATCACCATCACGGTCAAACCCATGCGGGTCATTACCGACAACTCGGAAATTACGATATTCTATTTCTCCACAGTCTATGTCAGGCGCACCCACTGGAATGCACAAATCAGGATATGACGGATCACAATTGGAGGGTTGCGATACTGGCTTAGGCGATGAATTTGGTTTTGGTTTGCTGTTGTGTCTGCGAAAATCCCAAGGCATCACAGGCTTAGTTTGGTTCCAGAATCCCAGTTTTTTGCTTTTGGCATCTGCCTCCGCAGACAATAAACTGTTTTGGCTAGCAGAACAATTTTTCAAGTATTGCCGATACACAACCGCCTGTCCTTCCTGAACCATAACAAGATTGATGTTGCGATTCTCTACAAATATCTCAGCAACAAACCTGCCATACCTATCTTTTTCCTTAATCGAGAATTTAGCTGGTTTACCAACTGGTAGTAGCTGCTTGAGCCTATCCCGCGATCGCTCCCCCCAAGGAGTCTGTTTCATCTCAGCAGCATCAATACAAGCTAGGCGAATAGTTGCTTTTTTACTGCCAAATTGGGCTGTTACCGTGTCGCCATCACCAACACTGATGATTTTCGCGGTGATTGGCCCAGATTGAGCCAGCCCCGGCATTGACAGCAAAAATAATGCAGCCGACACAGCTGCAACAACAGTTTTTTTGTGTATGATTAAACTTGGCATTGTCAATTCGTTTAGGAAAAGTATACCACGGTGAGATAATGAAATTTCTCCAGGACGAGGAAAGCTACCACCACCTACCAAAGAAGGACCGGATGCTGAGTGATGGGGACTGCGAAAAGGGCGATCGCGTACTAAAGAACCGCGATTTTTCAATAAACCAGCCACCGAATGAATGCGAGTCACTTCCAAAGATTCAGCAAAACTCAAAGGCGGCAAAATTCCCGGTAAGCGCCGCGCCAGCATGGTTTTCCCACTACCAGGCGGTCCAACAAAAATTAAATTGTGCCCACCAGCCGCAGCAATTTCTAAAGCACGACGCCCATGAGTTTGTCCTTTAACATCTTGTAAATCTGCTGAATGTAGAGATGTTACATGTGACATCTCTGCATTATCAGCAATCTGCACTGGTTTGTAACGCCCTGGATTATTTAAAAAATCCACCACATCAGACAGATGTTGGCAGCCATAAACAGCCAAACCATCGACTACTGCGGCTTCTTGAGCATTATCAGCAGGGAGAACTAAACCTGTAATTCCCATTTTTTCAGCAGCAGCGGCGATCGGCAATACACCAGCCACTGCCCGCAAGGTGCCATCGAGAGAGACTTCGCCTAAAAATAGATAATCCCCCAACAAATCAGCGCTAACTTGCTCAGAAGCCGCCAAAATTCCGATACTAATAGGTAAATCGAAACAAGGGCCTTCCTTGCGTAAATCTGCCGGAGTCAAATTAATCACAATTTTTCGCATAGGAAAGGCGAAACCTGCATTTTTCAGGGTTGCCTTAACTCTTTCCCTTGATTCTTGAATCGCTGAATCTGGGAGTCCCAAGACAACAATTCCGGGTAATCCTCCTGAAACATCCACTTCCACGCCTACTTTGACGGCATCGATACCGACAATTGATGCACTCCAGACTCTAGCAAGCATTTGTTATATAACAGTAAACCTTTAGCATCTCTAGCAGATGAGTCAGGAGATTGGCATGGGTGAAACCACAGAGGGGATTTTTAGAGTATTTTGGATTTTGGATTTTGGATTTTGGATTGAGAATTTCTTTCTGGGCAATGGTTCTGTGAATCCATCTGTGGCATTGATTTTTCAAATCGCATTTAAGCGAGTAGGGTGGGCAGTGTCACCATAGATGTCAACTTAAGCTTAAACGCTTGTCCCACATACATTTTACCTCTCCCCTTACCAAGGGGAGGGGCGGTTTTGGCTTTAGACAAAACCGGGGTGGGGTGACGCGCCCTTGTGATGGTAAGTCAGAGAACTGAATATCACGTCTTTACAAGGGTTTTACGTTAAGTTGACACCAATGCACTCTCACCCACTCTCACACTCTAACTTGCTACTGTTTCAGCAGCAGCTACGGGTGAGTAAACACTAACTTTTTTGCGGGTTTTGCCCTTTCTTTCAAAGGTTACAACACCGTCGATTAAGGCAAACAGAGTGTCGTCGCTACCAATACCGACGTTGTTACCAGGGTGAAATTTGGTGCCGCGTTGACGCACGAGAATATTTCCTGCACGTACAGTTTGACCACCATAACGCTTCACACCTAGACGTTGGGCGTTAGAATCACGACCGTTGCGTGTACTACCTGTTCCTTTCTTATGAGCCATGATTTCCTTTTGTGTATCTACTTAGAGTTTATTATTCTGCAACGGTTTCAGCTTCTTGGGCAGGAGCGTCATCTACAACAGGGCTTTCGTCCGTTGCTGCTTCGGCTGCAAACACCGTACCGTTAAGGGTGATGGAGTTAATCAAAAGTCTGGTAACTTCTTGGCGATGCCCGCGCTTTTTGCGGGTTTTCTTTTTCGGCTTCATTTTGTATACCAGGACTTTACGATCTCTGAAATGTCGCAGTATAGTCCCTTCTACAGTTGCACCTGACACTAGTGGCTGTCCAATAGTGACTTCGCCATCATTCTGCACCAATAATACTGCTTCTATTGTAACTTTTTCATCTGGTTGGGCACTCAGCAGTTCAATATCGTAAAACCGCCCTGGCTCTACTCTTATTTGTTTGCCGCCAGTTTCAATAATTGCGTAGGTCATGGAATTGTCCTTGAAGTTGCCGTACAGGTAGCTGGTTTTTATCTTGTTTAGATATGCTTTTCCCAGCTTTTGTAATATGTCTACCTGTTCCGAGCAGGAATTAGACAGACAATCTATAATCTTATTGTATTAAAAGGTTTCAAGTCAAGTTATTTAATCCCCAATACGTATTGAAGAAGAAGTCAGAATTCAGGAGCGGAGCCGGAGACGCTCCGCCTCCGGTCAGAATGCAATCAGTGGGGGATTCAGACCCGCCACTGAATTGTTGCACCACCAAATTTTCAATTTGGTGGGGGTGCAAAAACGCCGTTTATTCATACACCAGTCGCACAAAATACCTTTCCTGTATTCTGGCTCCTGACTCCTGAATTCTGTTTGATAAAGTAAATTCCTTGTTATAAGTATCAGTGCAGATAATTTGTAATAATTTATTCTTGAATTTGAATAAGGCTAGGCTCTTAACTGGATTAGCAGCAAGAATGCATTGCTAGTCACACTCCTTGTATTTCAAAGGTTTTCTGCAAATTATATTTTTTTGACCTTGACCTATCTTTAATTGTTTTATAACCTATAAGCTATGCGTAGCAGGACTTTCAAGCCATTAAAATCCTTTTTTTACTATCCGTGTTCGCTCGGTGGTCGATTACGGAAAAATATCGGTTAAATAGTTAAATTACCTTACTGATAAATCTCCGTGGCTGCAAACTTATTCAATGCCAATTTTTATCGTGCTGCCAATCCTGATTTGGCAGCAGCTGGTTTGACTACAGACGGACAATTATTGTCCCACTTTCAAAACAATGGCTTAAACGAAGGACGGGCATTTTCAGTATTTGTGAGTCTTAACGTCTATCGCTCTAGCAATCCTGATGTAGCTGCGGCATTCACAACTAACGGACAGATTTTTCAACACCTGCAAAACTACGGCGTGAGCGAGGGGCGTCGCTTTTCACAGTTTTGTGACCTTAACTTCTACCGAGGTAGTAATGCCGATCTTGCCAATTTAAGCAATGAGCAGCTTTTTGGGCATTTGCAAAACTACGGTATTAATGAAGGACGTCGCTTTTCACAGTTAGTCGATCTCAATTTCTATAAAAGTATCAACAGCGACTTGTCCAGTTTAAGTAATTTCCAAGCATTGCAGCATTTAGAATTGTTCGGTGTGGCTGAAGGACGCCGCTTTTCAACATTTGCCGATCTTAATGTCTATCGTGCTGCTAATCCTGACCTTGCAGCGATCGGATTTGATAATGGATTTTTGTTAGTTCATTTGGCAAGCTCTGGTATTGCCGAGGGACGCCGCTTTTCAGTTAGTTTTGATGCCAATTACTATCGCAGTGTCAATTCTGACTTAGCGCAACTAAATAACAATCAACTCCTAAATCACTTTGAACTCTATGGTTTGAATGAGGGACGCGCTTGTTCAGAATCTTTCAATGTCAGTTATTACTTAGCTAATAATTCCGACTTAAGGGCAGCAGGTTTTACCAATCGCCAAGCGCGGCAACACTTCGAGGTTTACGGCTTCCGTGAGGGACGATTAGCTGCGGTATTACCAACCATTCCTAGCACAATAGATCCAGGTAACACTTTAGATAGCGCTCTCAATATTGGTGTTTTGAGTCGCAACCGTACTGCCTATAACTTTGTTGGCAGTGCTGATCGTAACGACTATTATCGTTTTACCTTAGCTGGAACCAGTAACTTCAGTCTGTCTATGACTGGTTTAAGTAGTTATGCTTACGTTGATCTGATTCTGGATAGTAACGGCAATGGACAGTATGACCAGTATTCTGATGAAAAGTTATACAATGACTATGGCTATAGTTCGCGCAATGGTTTAATTAATCAAACTCTAGGAGCAGGTACTTATTATGTGCGTATCTATACTGATAATTCCTACAATACCAACTACACTCTTAGCCTGACTGCAACCGCTACTCCACCAACAACACCGCGAGATCCAGGCAGCACTTTGGGAACCGCTTTGAATATTGGTAATCTTTCCAACGCTACCTACAAAGAGTTTGTAGGTAGTGTTGACCGTGACGACTATTATCGCTTCAATCTAACAGGAACAAGCAACTTCAATCTGTCACTGACCGGATTAAGCAATTATGCTTATGCAGAGGTAATTTTAGATCTCAATGGTAATGGTCAATACGATCAGTATTCTGATGAAAAATTGTACTATGACTATGGCTATAGTTCCCGCAATGCTTCAATTAATCGCACTCTGGGGGCAGGTACGTATTTTGTTCGCATCTACACCGATAACTCCAAGGATACCAACTACACTCTTAGCCTGACTACAACAGCCACCCCACCAACAACACCTCGAGATCCCGGCAATACTTTGAGTACCGCTTTGGATATTGGAAATCTTTACAATACCAGCTACAAAGAGTTTGTAGGTAGTGTTGATCGTGATGACTACTACCGCTTTACCTTGAGTGCTACCCGCAACTTTAGCCTTTCTCTGACTGGCTTAAGTAATTATGCTTATGCTGAAGTCATTATGGATAGCAACGGCAATGGCCAATACGATTTGTATTCTAGCGAGAAGTTGTACAATGATTACGGCTATAGTTCCCGCAATGCTTCAATTAATCGCACCCTGGGGGCAGGTACGTATTATGTTCGCATCTACACCGATAACTCCTACGATACCAACTACAATCTGACTTTATTTGCTTCTTAGAATAAAGAAAGTGACTCTGTATTTCAGAGTCACTCTCAAAATTGCAGTTGAAAACTCTTTCAACTTTCACAATCTGCTGGTGTGTAAGTGTGAAAGTTTATTTTTTATCAGCTTCAGCGATTGGTACCCATTCAGTGTGGAAGGTTCCGGGCTTATCAAGACGCAGGTAAGTGTGTGCGCCGAAGTAGTCGCGTTGTGCTTGAGTGAGGTTTT
>VFQR01001608.1_pt1 | contig 16569 bp, 16 predicted proteins | sample 3512321 | NCBI WGS metagenome assembly VFQR01 (sample SAMN10412374, study PRJNA504923) | tailings metagenome | isolation source: Relicate 3 Philex TSF1 revegetated site | place: Philippines: Tuba, Benguet | collected 2017-08-29
CGCCGTACTCGGCGGTGTTGGAGATCGAGTAGTTCATGTTGGCGATGCCGCCCTCATAGATCAGGTCGACGATCAGCTTCACCTCGTGCAGGCACTCGAAATAGGCCATCTCGGGCGCGTAGCCTGCTTCGACCAGCGTCTCATAGCCGGCGCGGATGAGTTCCACGAGACCGCCGCACAGCACGGCCTGCTCGCCGAACAGGTCGGTCTCGCATTCCTCCTTGAAGGTGGTCTCGATGATGCCGGAACGCCCGCCGCCGACGGCCGAGGCGTAGGACAGCGCGATCTCCAGCGCGTTGCCCGAGGGGTTCTGGTGCACGGCGACCAGGCAGGGCACGCCGCCGCCCTTCTGGTATTCGCTGCGCACGGTGTGGCCGGGGCCCTTCGGCGCGATCATGAAGACGTCGAGATCGGCGCGCGGCTCGATCAGGTTGAAATGCACGTTGAGGCCATGGGCGAAGGCGATCGCCGCGCCCTGCTTCAGGTTGTCGTGCAGCTTGTCGCGGTAGAGATCGCCCTGCAGCTCGTCCGGCGTGAGGACCATGGTGACATCGGCCCATTTCGCCGCCTCGTCCGGCGTCATCACCTTGAACCCGGCGGCTTCCGCCTTCTTCCAGGACCCGCCCGGGCGCAGGCCGATCACCACGTCCTGCACGCCGGAATCCCGCATGTTCTGGGCATGCGCATGCCCCTGGCTGCCGAAGCCGATGACCGCGACCTTCTTGGCCTTGATCAGGTTCACATCCGCATCGCGGTCATAATAAACGCGCATCTCAGTCCCTCTTTGTTGGACGGGCGCGTCCGCGGCCCGCCTTGGTGGAGTATTCCTGCACGAGGCCGTGGATGTAGCGCAGCTTCGCGACCACCGCATCCGACATGACGAAGGGATAGAGGTCCGGCGTGCCCATGCAGCGGTTCATCGCATTCATCGCAACGGTCACCGGCGTCCAGGCCTCGAAGATCCGGCCGTAATCCCTCTCCCGGTAGGGATCGAAGCGGATGCGGGCGGTCAGCTCGCCGGTCGCGTCCGCCTTGGGGCGGACGTTCAGGCCGAGGGCGCTCGCCATCTCCAGGCTGTCCTGGATGTGCATGTAGTGCGCCCAGCTCTCGGCCCAGTCCTCCCAGGGGTGGGCGGCGGCGTAGGCTGAGATGAAGCGGCCGCGCCAGGACTCGTCCGCGCCCTTCGCATAATGGGCCTGCAGCGCCTCGCCATAGTCGGGCCGTTCGTCGCCGAAGACGGCGCGGAACTCCTCCTGCCGGCCGGTGTCGCGGATCAGCAGGTTCCAGTAGTAGTGGCCCACCTCATGCCGGAAATGGCCGAGCAGGGTGCGGTAGGGCTCGCCAAGCTGCGCCCGCCGGCGCTCCCGCTCGGCGTCGTCGGCTTCGGCGAGGGCCAGGGTGATCAGCCCTTCGTTGTGGCCGGTCATCACGCGCGGCGCCTCGGGATCCTCGGGGTCGGCCAGGATGTCGAAGGCGAGCCCGCCCTCCTCCGCACCTTCCTCCCGCAGCGGGCGCGGCAGGTTCATCCGGTCGAGCGTGTAGATCAGCCGGTGCAGCGCGAACTGCACGCGCCGCCACAGCATTCCATGGGCCGGGTTGGTCAGGTCCGGCACGAAGCGGTTGTGGGAACAGGCCGCGCAGTAATCCCCCGCCTCGCCTTCCGGGATCAGCCAGTTGCAGGCGCCATGATCGGCATTCGCGCAGTAGCGGACCGGCTTGCCCGGCGCCGGCCCCTCGAGGAGGCCGCCATCCTGCTCGCGCAGCGAAACGAGGTCCGCGCGTCCGGGCAGGAAGCCGAGCGCGGCGCCGCAGGATTCGCAGCGCGTGTTCTCGAAATGCAGCAGGTTGCCGCAGACGTCGCAGTTGAAGAGGTTCATCGAACGGGTTCCGGCTTGGGTGCCGGGTGAACGGGGCGCCGCGCGGCGGGTTTCATGGCCTCCTTGCAGCCCCGCCATGTCGCCGCATATATGACCACAGTGGTCATTTTGGGGGCCGACATGCGCGAGATCCAGCTGCGCGACGCCAAGGCGAGGTTTTCCGCCGTGGTGGACGCGGCGGAGGCCGGCGAGGGCAGCATCATCACCCGGCACGGCAAGCCGGCGGCGGTGGTGATCGGGTTCGAGGAATGGCAGGAAATCCGGAAGATGCCGTTCGGCGAATTCCTGCTGACATGTCCGATCGAGGAAGGCGACCTGCCCGAACGGGACCAGACGCCGCCCCGTGAGGTCGAGTTCTGATTCGCTACCTCGTCGATACGAACATCCTGTCGGCCGGCGCATCGATCGACCGGCGAGACCGCGATCCCGCGTTGCTGGCCTGGATGCGGGACAACAGTGATCGCGTCCACATCTCCACCATCAGCGTGGCTGAACTGGTGCAGGGTGTCGCGCGGTTGCGGCATCGTTCGGCGCAGGACAAGGCGGATGGACTGGAGATCTGGCTTGAGACGATGCTCAGGCGATATCGGCGCCGTACGCTCGCCCTGGATGTGCGTGCGGCGCGCGACGCGGGGCGGTTGATGGCCCTCGCGCGGTCGCGCGGCCACGCGCCCGGCTTCGCCGACCTTGCCATTGCGGGAATCGCGATGGCGAACGGCCTGACGCTTCTCACCCGCAACCTGCGTCACTTCGCCCCGCTCGGCGTTCCTGCCCGCGATCCGTACACGGAGCTTCCTGAGTGATCCTTAGGGCTTCGGTTTATGGCCATTGGCGATCAAGTCAGCGGCGGCAAGGTGAAGTAGGCGCTGGCGCCCCAGCGCCGCATCGCCGTTGCCAAACACGGCAAGGATCGCACCCGTCACCTTACCGTCCCATCCTGGTCCTTTATCAAGCCCGTCCTTCAGCGCCGCGAAGATGATCTCGCACCCTTCGTCGAAGCTCGTGGCCATAGCAATTTACCCTCCAATCCAATCACTGCGTTTACAGGACCACCGCACCCCGCGCGATCGCGACAGCGCCCGTCCGCGAAACCTCCGCCAGCCCGATCGGGCGCATCAGCGCGCAGAAGGCGTCGATCTTCTCGGCATTGCCGGTCATCTCGAAGACGAAGCTCTCGGTCGTCGCATCCACCACGCGGGCGCGGAACGCATCCGCGAGGCGCAGCGCCTCGACCCGGTCGTCGCCCTTGCCCACCACCTTGATCAGCGCGAGCTCGCGGACGAGGTGCGGGCCTTCGAGGGTCAGGTCGGACACCTTGTGCACCGGCACCAGGCGGTCGAGCTGCGCCTTGATCTGCTCGATCACCATCTCCGTGCCGGAGGTGACGATGGTGATGCGGGAGAGGCGCCGCTCCGCATCCACCGCGGCGACGGTCAGGCTCTCGATGTTGTAGCCGCGGCCGGAGAACAGGCCGACGACGCGGGCGAGGATGCCCGGTTCGTTCTCCACCAGCACCGCGATCGTCGCGGCGCGCATATCGTTGCTGTCAGACATCGCAGGGATCCAGGATCGGGTTCAGGAGGCGGGCCGGTTCCGGCCCGCCCGCGGCAATCGGCGCGACAGCGTCTCAGACGAGGACCTTGCCCTCATCCGTCACGCCGGCGACGCCGCCCTCCTGGCCCGGGCCCAGGATCATCTCGTTATGCGCGGCTCCCGAGGGGATCATCGGGAAGCAGTTTTCCTTCTGGTCCACGCAGATATCGGCGATGACGGGCTTGTCCACCGCGATCATCTCGCGGATCACCCGGTCGAGGTCGTCCGCGCTCGTCGCGCGCATGCCGACGGCATGGAAGCTTTCCGCCAGTTTCACGAAATCCGGCAGCGCGGCGGAATAGCTCTCCGAGTAGCGGCCGCCATGCAGCAGCTCCTGCCACTGGCGCACCATGCCCATGTATTCGTTGTTCAGGATGAACACCTTCACCGGCAGGCGGTACTGGGCGAGCGTCCCCATCTCCTGGATGTTCATCAGGATGCTCGCCTCGCCGGCGATATCGATGACCAGCGCATCCGGGTGTGCGATCTGCACGCCCATCGCGGCCGGCAGGCCGTAGCCCATTGTCCCGAGGCCGCCCGAGGTCATCCAGCGGTTCGGCTTCTCGAAGCCGAAATACTGCGCTGCCCACATCTGATGCTGGCCGACCTCCGTGGTGATGAAGGTCTCCTTGCCCTTGGACGCATGCAGCTCACGGGTGATCTCGAACAGCCGCTTCACCGCGTGCTGCGGCTTGATGATCTTCCCGTCCTGGCGGTAGCGCAGGCAGTCGCGCGCGCGCCAGGCATCGATCTGGCGCCACCAGGCGGCGAGCGCCTCGCGGTCCTGCGGCGCCTCGTCCTCCTTCCAGGCCTCGATCAGCGCGGCTAGGACGCGGCCGGCATCGCCGACGATCGGCACGTCCACCTTGACGTTCTTGTTGATCGAGGAGGGGTCGATATCCGCGTGGATCTTCTTGGAACCCGGCGCGAAGGCATTCAGCCGCCCCGTCACCCGGTCGTCGAAGCGCGCGCCGATGTTCAGCATGACATCGCAGCCATGCATGACGAGGTTCGCCTCGTAGGTCCCGTGCATGCCGAGCATGCCGAGGAACTGCGGATCGGAGGCCGGGAAGGCGCCGAGCCCCATCAGCGTGTTGGTGCAGGGGAAGCCCGTCATCCGGACAAATTGGCCGAGCAGTTCGGAGGCGTGCGGGCCGGCATTGATCACGCCGCCGCCGCTGTACACCACCGGCTTCTTCGCTGCCTTGAGCAGCGCCACCGCCTTGCGGATCTGCGCCGGGTCGGGCTCGGTCTGCGGGCGGTAGGAGCGGTGCGGCACCTCGTCCGGCGGCGCCGACGTGTAGGGTGCCTTGTTGATCAGGATGTCCTTGGGCAGGTCGATCACCACCGGGCCGGGCCGGCCGGTGCGCGCCACGCGGAACGCCTCATGCACCACGCGGGCGAGGTCGCCCGACTTTTTCACCAGGTAGTTGTGCTTCGTCGCCGGCCGGGTGATGCCGGTGGTGTCGGCCTCCTGGAAGGCGTCGTTGCCGATCAGATGCGTCGGCACCTGGCCGGTCAGGCACACGATGGGGATGCTGTCCATCAGCGCATCCACCAGTCCCGTCACCGCATTGGTCGCGCCGGGGCCGGAGGTCACCAGCACGCAGCCCACCTTGCCGGTGGAGCGCGCATAGCCCTCCGCCGCGTGCACCGCCGCCTGCTCGTGGCGGACCAGGATGTGGCGGATGGCGTTCTGCTGGAAGATCGCGTCGTAGATCGGCAATACCGCGCCGCCGGGATAGCCGAAGATGACTTCTACGCCCTGCTCCTTCAGCGCGCGGAGGACGACCTCGGCGCCCGACATCGTCAGGGGCGTCGCGTCGGCGTGCTGGGCGGTGGCGGACATCGTCTTCGGTACTTTCTCGTCTCTCTCGTCGCAAGCGAGGTCGCGGCGGGGCCGATCCCCGCCGGGGCGGGCACCCTTATAGAGCCCGCTGCACTGCGTCAATCAGTCGTTTCAACGAAAGCTGCGAAATATTCTAACAAACTTTCCGATTCTTGCTTGGAAATTGGAGATGTTGAAGTGATGTGTTTCGTCCGGTCCAGCGGCGCCAGGGCGTGATGGCGGAACCAGGTTGCCTGGCGCTTGGTGTACTGCCCGGTGTTGAGGATGGCGCGGGTGGAGGCCGCCTCCAGCGTCATCCGCCCGGCGAGATGCGCCAGCAGTTCCGGCACGCCATGCGCCCGCATCGCCGGCAGCGCGGGATCGAGCCCGAGCGCGCCAAGCGCCCGCACCTCCTCCAGCGCGCCGGCCGCGAGCATGGCGTGCCAGCGGCGCGCGATCGCCTCGCGCAGCGCGGCGCGCGGCGGGTCGAGCAGGATGGCCGCGAAGCGCCAGGGCGCAGGTCCGGTGCCGGCCTCCTGCTGCCAGGAGGCAAGCCCCCGCCCGGTCGCCACCAGCACCTCATGGGCGCGGGCGATGCGCTGGCTGTCGGAGGGGCGCAGCCGCGCGGCGGTCCCCGGATCGAGCCGCGCATGCAGCCCCGCGGGGCCGAGCTCCGCGAGCAGGCGCCGGGAGTCCGCGCGCAGCGCCGGCGGGATGGGCGGGATCTCCACCAGCCCCTCCGTGAGCGCGGCGAAGTACATCCCCGTGCCGCCGCAGAGGATCGGCACGCGGCCGGCGGCGCGCGCCTTGTCCATCTCGGCCAGCGCGGCGCCGCGCCACCAGGCCACGGTCCCCGCCTCGGCCGCCGGGCGCACGCCGTAGAGCGCATGCGGCGCGCGGGCGAGATCCGCATCGGAGGGCCGCGCGGTGATGATGCGCAGTTCCCGATAGACCTGCATGGAATCCGCGTTGATGACGGTGCCGCGCAGGCGCTCCGCCAGCTCCAGCGCCAGCGCGCTCTTGCCGGAGGCGGTCGGGCCGGCGAGCAGGATGGCTGGCGGTCGCGCCGCAAGGCGCGCGGGATCAGGTCGCGCCGCGAGGCGCGCGGGATCAGGTCGCGCCGCGAGGCGCGCGGGATCAGGTTGCGTGGCGTCCGTCACGGTGGCAGAGGGCGCGGCGCATGCCGCATGTCCTGACCCTGGTCGCGCCGCAGGGCGCGCTCGACCCTCCCCTCGTCACCAAGGCCCGCGCCGCGCTGGACGCAATCGGCCACGCGCCCGGCGCGCCCGACTGGCTCGCCGAGCGCGAGGCCGCCGACATCCCCTTCACCGGCAGCGCCGACCAGGCGGTGGCCGCGGCGCGAGCGGCGCTGGCCGATGCCCCGGTGGACGCGATCGCCACGCCAAGGGAAGGCCGGCGCAAGAAGCTGCTCGTCGCCGACATGGACAGCACCATCGTCACGACGGAGACGCTGGACGAGATCGCCGCCTTCGCCGGCATCAAGGATCGGATCGCGGAGATCACCCGCCGCTCGATGAATGGCGAGCTGGATTTCGCGCAGGCGCTGCACGCCCGCGTCGCGATGCTGGAAGGGCTTTCGGTGGACGCGCTGGAGCAGACCTGGGCGGCAACGGCGATGATGCCCGGCGCGGCCGCGCTTGTCGCCACGATGCGCGCGCATGGCGCGGTGTGCTGCCTGGCCTCGGGCGGCTTCACCTTCTTCACCGGGCGCGTCGCGCAAAAGCTGGGCTTCGATCATCACGTCTCGAATACGCTGCTGGTCGCGGAGGGCAAGCTCACCGGCAAGGTCGCCGAGCCGGTCTTCGACCGCAACGCGAAGCTCGCCACGCTGACGCGGCTCGCCACCGAGAACGGGATTTCCCTCGGCGCGACGCTGGCGGTGGGCGATGGGGCGAACGACCTCGACATGATCCGGGCCGCCGGGCTCGGCGTGGCCTTCCGGGCGAAGCCGATCGTCGCCGCGGCGGCGAAGGCGCAGGTGAACCACGGCGACCTCACGGCGCTGCTCTTCGCGCAGGGCTATCGCCGGGCGGAGTTCCGGGCCGGGTAGCCCGAGGTTTGAAAGGCCAATCATCTGGCCTTTCAACCGAATGGATGGCAGCATGGGGCCAATCCCGGAGGAACCCCGTCCATGCCCTTCCTGCGCGCGCTGCTGATCGCCTGTCTCCTCGCCTCGCCGGTGGCGGCGCAGACCTATCCCACGCAGCCGGTGCGGATGATCATCCCCTTCCCGCCGGGCGGGCCGCTCGACACCTTCGGGCGCATCCTGGTGCGCGGCATGGCGGACCAGCTGCGCCAGCCGGTGGTGATCGAGAACCGCGCCGGCGCCGGCGGCATGATCGGCGTCGAGGCCGTGGCCCGCGCCGCGCCGGATGGCTACACGATCGGGCTCGCCGGGCCGGGCGCGCTGGTCGTCGCGCAGCACCTGCTGCCGCGCATGCCCTATGACACGCTGCGCGACCTGACGCCCATCGCGCAGGCCGTCGGCGTGCCCGAGATCCTCGTCGTGCATCCTTCGGTCGGCGTGCGGGACGTGGCGGCGCTGGTGCGGCTGGCGCGCGAGCGGCCGGGACAGCTCAACTACGCCTCCGCCGGCACCGGCACCTTCCCCCATCTCGCGGGCGAGCTGTTCAAGCTGCGCGCGGGCGTGGACATCGCCCATGTTCCCTATCGCGGCGCCGCGCCGGCGCTGACCGATCTCGTCGCGGGCCGCGTGCAGATGATGATCGCCGATGCGCCTGTGGTGCTGCCGCAGATCCGCGGCGGGAACCTCATCGCGCTTGGCGTCGCGAGCCGCGCCCGCTTCGCGGGCCTGCCCGACGTGCCGACCATCGAGGAAGGCGGGCTCACGGGGATCGAGGCGGAGGCCTGGTACGGCATGGTCGGCCCCGCCGGCCTGCCGGCGGATCGCCTCGCCATCCTGCACCGCGCGCTGACGGCGACGCTGGCCGAGGCCGAGACGCGCCGCGCGCTCGACGAGCAGGGCGCCCGCGGCATCGGCGACGCGCCCGACGCCTTCCGGGCGCATCTCGTGGCCGAGATCGCGAAATGGGGCGATGTCGTGCGCCGCGCGAACATCCGGATGGACTAGGCGCGATGCCGGGACAGACCGCGGCCCAGAAGATCCTCGCCCGCGCGGCGGGCGTGCAGCGCGTGCAGGCCGGCGACTACGTCACCGTGACGCCGGACGCCGTCGTCAGCATGGAGCTGAACTGGCCCGTGCAGATGGCGGACATGGCCCGCACCGGCATCACGCGCCTGCCGCGGCCCGACAAGGCGGTGATCGTGGTGGACCACACCACCGGCGCCTCGATGGGCTCGGCGCATCACGTCTCGCACCGGCGCATGCGCGATTTCTGCGCGGAGCAGGGCGTCGCGAACTTCTTCGGCCCGGGCAACGGGCTGCGCCACCTGCTGCTCGTGGAGAAGGGCATCGCGCGGCCGGGGCTGCTGGTGTTCGGCGACGAGCAGAACATCGCCAGCATCGGCGCGGTCGGCGCGCTCTGCATTCCGATCTCGCGGGAGGTGCTGATCCCGCTGCTGACCGACGAGAACTGGGTGCAGGTGCCGCGCGGCGCGCGGGTGACGCTGACCGGCGCGCTCTCTCCCGGAGTCACGGGGCGTGATCTCGCGCAGGCGATCCTGCGCGACTACGCTGCGGGCGATGCGCTGCTGCAATGCGCGGTGGAGTTCGTCGGACCCGGCGTCTCCGCGCTGACACTGGATGAGCGGCAGTCGGTGCTGGCCTGCCTGTATCACGCCGGCGCCGATACCGGGATGATGACGCTCGACGCGGTCGCGCTGGATTTCGTGCGCAGCCGTGATGCGGGCCGGCCATGGCAGGTGGTCGAGGCCGATGCGGACGCGGCCTATGATGTCGAGGCGGCCTATGATCTTGCGGCGCTCCCGCCAATGATCACGCCGCCGCCCGAACTGTATGGCGCGGTGCCGGTGAGCGAGCTCGCGGGCACGCGGATCACCCAGGGCCATATCGGCTCCTGCGCGGGATCGCGGCTGGAGGACATGCGGGCCGCCGCCACGATCCTGCGCGGGCGCCGGCTGGCCGATGGCGCGACGCTCTACATCACGCCGGGCAGCCGCGAGGTCTATGGCGCCGCGGCGCGCGAGGGGTTTTTGGAGATCTTCGCGGATGCGGGTGCGACGGTGCTCGCGCCGGGCTGCACGACCTGCTGGGGCTACCAGGGCCAGCTCGCGGATGGCGAGGCCTGCATCTCCACCAACCAATACAACTACAGCGGCCGCAACGGCAGCCGGAAGGCGACGATTCACCTGGCCGGGCCCTATGCGGTCGCGGCCGCCGTCGTCGCCGGCCGCATCACCGATCCGCGGGAGATGCTGCGATGAGCGAGACCCGTGCGCGCGGAAAAGTCTGGAAGTTCGGCGACAACGTCAGCGGCGATGACGGCATCGTGGAATTCGCCATCGTCGCCGCCGGCTTCGGCAAGGCCTTCGACGAGGAGGCGCTGCGCGCGATGTGCTTTCGCCCGTTGCGCCCCGAATTCGCGGCCGAGGTGAAGCCGGGGGACATTGTCGTGGCCGGCCGCAATTTCGGCCACCACAACCACATGGAAGCCTCCGTCGCGATCAAGGCGAGCGGGATATCCGTGGTGATCGTGGAATCCTGCGAATCCGGCCTGGTCCGCCGCGCGCTGAATGTCGGCCTGCCGATCATGACCTGCCCCGGCATTACCGAGGCCGTTCAGGATGGCGACGTCATCGAGGCCGATCCGGCGACCGGCGAGATCGTGACGGCGTCGGGTGTGCGGCTGCAGGCGCGGCCCTTCTCGCCGCGGATGGTGGCGATCTGGCAGGCGGGGGGCGCGGTGGCGTTGCTGGCGAAGGAGAACGGGGTGGTCGCAGGACTGTGACGTCACGCCTCGTGCGCCAGCTTCGCCTCGGCAAACGCCTGGCAGACGTGCTGCCAATTGCGCTCGAACAAGGCCAGGTTGTCCCGCACACGGCGGCGCAGTTCTGCCATCGGGGCTTCCTGGCCGCGTTCACCGCCCTGCATCCGCGCCGCCGTCCTGTCGAGCTCGGCGATGACGCTCGTCATCAGGCTATGCAAGGCCGGTTCCTCGGTGAAGGCGTCGCCATAGGTGAACAGCGTCGCCACCGCCTCGGCGAAGACGGCGACCCTCGTGCGGAACGGCTCGTTCGGATCGCCGTAGCGCGCGGCGAGGCCGGCATTGTCGGGGATGCGGCGCAGGCTGCGCAGAGCCTTGATTTCGCCCAGCAGCCCGCTCCGCGCGAGGGTCAATGGCGCGCGCTGCGCAATCACGTGCCGGCGAATCGCCGCGAGATCGACATTCGGCTCCTCCAGTCGCAGCAGCACGCTTGTCATCAACTCGCCATAGGCCTGGACAATCGGCACGAGGCGGTCAAAGCATGGCTGGAGGACCGCCGCGACCATCGGGTCTGATCGGTCCCTGCGCTGGTCGAGGATGGAGAGCAGGTCCCGGAACAGTTCCACCGAGGCCCTGACGAGCCCGAGATCAACCACGACGCCACCTGCTCCGGGTCACCCCAGCAACGGCCTGACCCGCCGCGCGATGTTGCCCGCGGCTTCCGCCGCCGGCGAGTTGCGCACCAGCATCCCCTCCACCTCCTCGCGGAAGATGTCCTCCGCCCGCGCCGCGTTCTCGAAGCCCGGCAGCGGCGGCCGGGCGCCGGCCAGCGCGGCCGCTTCCACCGCCGCCCAGGGCACCGTGGCGGTGTAGCGCGCATCGTTGAGCGTCGAGAGCCGCACCGGCCCGTTGCCATTCAGCGCCGCGCGCAGCGAGGCCTCGGCGCTGCCGATATGGCGCAGCGCGCGGATCGCGCCGGCGCGGTTGCGGGTGTTCTTCGGGATCGCCAGCACCCAGATCTCGCTCTTCACGGGCGCCACGGGATAGCGCGCGGCGATTTCGGGCGCCGAGGGCACCGCCGCCACCGCGATCTTCCCCGGATAGCGGCTCGCAGCGCCGTTCAGCGCGGTGTGCCGCGAGATCGGCGAGATGGCGAAGGCCGCGCGGCCCTGCTGCATCGCCGTCGTGACCTGTTCGGTGCTGAACCGTGGGAAGGTGCGCGGCAGCACGCCCTCGGCGAACAGCGCGCGCAGCAGGTCGAGCGCACGGACCATCCCCGGCTCCTCGATACGGAGAGTCAGGTCGTTGGTGAGGAAATCGCCATCCCACATCCGCGCGAGGTCGATCATCTGCGACGGCCCAGGCCCATCGAGCACCAGCCCGTTCACCGGCACGCTGTCATTGCGCCGGAACGTCGCGGCACGAACGGCGGCGGCGAACTCCTCCGGGTTGCGTGGCGGCGTCGTGGGCAGCCCCTTCTCCTCGAGCAGCGCCTGGTTGAGGAACAGGCCGGAGGTCGCCTGCCGGAAGGGCAGTCCGTAGAGCCGCCCGCCGAAGGTGAAGGGGGCGCGCATGCCCGCCGGGATGTCCTCGATGGCCAGCCCCTCCAGCATGCCGTCGGGACCGTCCAGCGGCAGGAACAGCTCGGCGATGCGCGGCGAGACGTAGCGGTTGAGCAGGAAGGCGAGATCGACCGACCCCTGCGCGAGGGAGGCCTCGCGGAACAGCCGGTCATGGATCTCCGGCACGCCGAAGGTGAGCCATTCCGGCCGCACCGGCACCTCGCCCAGGATGTCCCCGCCGGGCCCGGTCGAGACCGCGGCGCGGTGCACCGCATGGCCGATGATCCCAAGCCGGTCGGTGGATTGCGCAAGGGCGGGCAGCGGCAGAAGGGTCGCGGCCAGCGCCGCGCGGCGGGTGATGCGCATGGGTTTCCTCCGGTTTCGGTGGAGCATGGCGCGGCCGGCGCGGCGCGGCTACATCCAAGGCATGGCCGATCGCCCGCCGAAGCCACCCGCCCCCGCAACGAAGGCCGAGCGCGAGGCCCGGCTGGCCGCGGCGCTCCGGGAAAACCTGAGGAAGCGCAAGGCCCAGGCCCGCGCGCGGGAGGAGGCGGCGAAGCCGGCGGAACCTCAGTCCAAGGCCTGATGGACGGGCCGGGCCGGTTCGGCTAACCCGGCCCCGACCGCGCCGAGGTGTCCCATCCATGCCCATCATGCCCGATACCTGGATCCGCCGCATGGCGACCGAGCTCGGCATGATCGAGCCCTTCGTCGAGAACCAGCGGCGGGAGGGCGTGATCTCCTTCGGCCTCTCCTCCTATGGCTACGACGCCCGCATCGCCGAGGAATTCAAGGTCTTCACCAACGTGGACAACGCGGTGGTGGACCCGAAGGCGTTCTCGGAGGCGGGTTTCGTCACGCGCAGCGGGCCCACCTGCATCATCCCGCCCAATTCCTTCGTGCTGGGCCACACGGTCGAGTATTTCCGCATCCCGCGCGACATCCTGGTGATCTGCCTCGGCAAGTCCACCTATGCGCGCTGCGGCCTGATCGTGAACGTCACGCCGCTGGAGCCGGAATGGGAAGGCCAGGTGACGATCGAGATCAGCAACACCACGCCGCTGCCCGCGCGGATCTACGCCAACGAGGGCATCTGCCAGTTCCTCTTCCTGCAGGGCGCCGCGCCGCCGGAAGTGAGCTACGCGGACCGCCGCGGCAAATACATGGGCCAGCGCGGCGTCGCGCTGCCGAAGCTGTAGGTCATGGATCGAATCCGAATCCGCGGCGGCCGGCCGCTCAACGGCATCATCCCGATCAGCGGCGCGAAGAACGCGACGCTGCCGCTGATGGCGGCCGCGCTCCTCTCCGACGGCCCGCTGGTGCTGGAGAACGCGCCGGACCTGGCCGATATCGCCACCATGCGCGCGCTGCTGACGCAGCACGGGCTGGTCATCGAGCACGACAAGCGCGCGCGCACCCTCACGCTCTCCGGGGCCGCGACCAACCTGGAAGCGCCCTACGACATCGTGCGCAAGATGCGCGCAAGCGTGCTGGTGCTGGGCCCGCTCGTCGCGCGCTTCGGCGAGGCGAAGGTCTCGCTGCCCGGCGGCTGCGCCATCGGCACGCGGCCGGTGGATCTGCACCTCAAGGGACTGGAGCAGATGGGGGCCACCATCTCGCTCGACAGCGGCTATATCGAGGCGCGCGCGCCCAAGGGCGGGCTGCGCGGGGCAAAGATCATCTTCCCCCAGGTCAGCGTCGGCGCGACCGAGAACCTGCTGATGGCGGCCTGCCTCGCCGAAGGCACCACGGAACTGGTGAACGCGGCGCAGGAGCCGGAGATCGGCGACCTCGCCATGTGCCTGATGCGCATGGGCGCGCGGATCGAGGGCATCGGCACCGCGCGGCTCAGCATCGAGGGCGTGCGAAACCTCGGGCCCGCGACGCATCCGATCATCCCCGACCGGATCGAGGCCGGCACCTTCGCCTGCGCCGCGGCGATCACCGGCGGCCAGGTGATGCTGGAGGGCGCGCGGCTGACCGATCTCGGCGCGGTCGCGCGCGTGCTGCGGGACGCCGGCGTGGATGTGGCGGAGCGGCATGACGGGCTGCAGGTCTCGCGCCTCAACGGCCTGCACGGCACCGACGTGATGACCGAGCCCTTCCCCGGCTTCGCCACCGACATGCAGGCGCAGTTCATGGCGCTGATGTGCGTCGCCGACGGCGCCAGCATGATCACGGAGACGATCTTCGAGAACCGCTTCATGCATGTGCCGGAGCTCATGCGGATGGGCGCTCGCATCAAGTATCACGGCCAGAGCGCCATCGTGCGCGGCGTGCCGAGGCTCTCGGGCGCGCCGGTGATGGCGACGGACCTGCGCGCCTCCGTCAGTCTCGTGCTGGCCGGCCTCGCCGCGCAGGGCGAGACCATCGTCAACCGCGTCTATCACCTCGACCGCGGCTATGAGGCGGTGGAGCGCAAGCTCGCGGCGGTGGGGGCCGAGATCGAGCGCATCTGACGCGGCCTATCCGTCCAGCACTTGCCGCAGTTTCGCCGCCAGCTCCTGGCGGCGATAGGGCTTGCTGAGAAGCACCACGCCATCGTCCAGGCGGCCGTCATGCACCACGGCGTTCTGCGTGTAGCCTGAGGTGTAGAGCACGCGCAGCCCGGGCCGCAGCGCCTGCGCGGCCTTGGCGAGCTGCGGGCCGGAAAGCCCGCCCGGCATCACCACATCGGTGAACAGCAGGTCGATCGCCTCGATGCCGCGCAGGATGTCGAGCGCGGCGTTGCCGTCGCGCGCCTCCAGCACCGCGTAGCCGAGATGGCGCAGCTCCGCGACGACGCGCGCGCGCACCATCTCGTCGTCCTCGACGACGAGCACGCGCTCATGCCCGCCGCGCTGCACCGCGCCACCGGCAGGCGCGGCGGCGATCATGGCGGCATCGGTGAGGCGGGGCAGGTAGAGCTTCACCGTCGTGCCCTGCCCGACCTCGGAGTAGATCTTCACATGGCCGCCGGACTGCTTGGCGAAGCCATAGACCATGCTGAGCCCGAGGCCGCTGCCGCGGCCGAAGGGCTTCGTGGTGAAGAAGGGCTCGAAGGCCTGCTGCACGACCTCGGGCGTCATGCCGGCGCCGCTGTCGGTGACGGCGACGCAGACATAGTCGCCCGCCCGGACCTCCTCATGGGCGTCGGCATAGGCTTGGTCGAGCGCGGCCGCGGCGACCTCGATGGTCAGCGCGCCGCCCTGCGGCATCGCGTCGCGCGCGTTGAGCACCAGGTTCAGCACCGCGGCTTCGAGCTGCGCCGGATCGGCCATCGCGAGCACGGGCTCACGCGACAGCTCGAGGCGGATCTCGACCGGCTCGCCGAGGGTGCGGCGCATCAGCATCTCCATCCGGCGAAGCAGCGCGCCGACATCGGTGGGCTTCGGCTCCAGCGGCTGGCGGCGGGCGAAGGCGAGCAGGCTGCGCGTCAGCTCCGCGCCGCGCAGCGCCGCCTGGGCCGCGGTGTCGGCCAGCTGGCGCAGCTCGGGGTCGTCCGCGGCCTGCTCGGCCAGCAGTTCCGTCGTGCCGAGGATCACCGTCAGCAGGTTGTTGAAGTCGTGCGCGAGCCCGCCGGTGAGCTGGCCGACCGCCTCCATCTTCTGGGACTGCGCGAGCCGGCGGCTGAGCTGCTCGATATCGGCGCGCTGGCGCTGCATGGAGTCGGCGGCGCCGTTCAGCACCTCCATCAGCGCCCCCAGCTCGCCGCGCGGCAGCGGCGGCGGGATGCGCGCCTCCAGCTCGCCGCGGCCGAGCCGCGTGGCGAAGGCCGCGACCCGGCCGATCGGGCGGCGGAGGCCGTATTCGCCCAGCGCCCAGACGCCGATGACGAGCAGCAGCGAGAGCGTCGCCAGCACGATCAGATCCTGCGCCAGGCGGCGATTCGCCGCGGCGGTCAGCGTGTCGCGCGGCTGCCCGACGAGGATGCGCAACCCCGCGCGCTGCACCAGCGGCGCGGTCGCGGTGGCCCAGATGGCGACGCGCCCCGCCTCGTCGGCGATTTCCGCGGTGCGGCGCGGCGGGCCATCGGCGGCGAAGGCGGCAAGCGCGGCGGGCGCCGCCTCGCCGGCGGCCGGGATGCGGCCGCCGCTGGGATAGAGCGCGAACAGCACCTGCCCCTGGCTGTCGAGCAGCAGGATCTTCGGATCGGCCACCATCCGGTTGATCTGCTCCTGGACGAACTCCGCCAGGTTGAGGGAGGCGAGCAGCACGAAGCGCAGCGCCCCGCCCTCCGCCCGCGCCGGATAGGCCACCTGGACGACGGGCACGCCGGTGAGGCGCCCGAAGACGGGCTCCAGCGCCACCTCGTCCCCGGAGGACGCCCGGGCCGCGCGGAAATAGGCACGGTCGGTCAGCACGAGGTCTCGCCGGGTGCGCAGCGAGTCGCAGAACAGGTTGCCCTCGGGCGTGATCGAGAGGATGCCCGTGTATTGCGGGTAGCGCAGCCGCACATTGGACAGGAAGATCGAGCAGGCGTCGCGGTCGGCGCTGTCCAGGTCGCGGGCACGGGCGAGCCCGTAGAGAAGCTGCGCCGTACCAAGGATGCGGTCGTCGAGATCGGCGGCGAGGGAAGTGGCGGCGGTGAGCAGCTCGGTCCGCGCCGCCTCGATCTGGCGGACCCGGTCCTGGGCGAAGCGCAACCCGATGAGGCCCGCTGGCAGCAGCGTCGCCACCAGCACCAGCAGGAGCAGCCGCGCGCGGACGCTCAAGCTTGGTGCGGCCGATGGCGGCCCCTCGGCATCGCCGATCGCCCAGGGCCCGATACCGAGCGCACGACGTTCCGACCTGCGGCCGTCGTCAGGCGGCCGAGCGCCCGAACGGGCGCCGCCGCAAGTGCG
>VFQR01001609.1_pt1 | contig 16562 bp, 7 predicted proteins | sample 3512321 | NCBI WGS metagenome assembly VFQR01 (sample SAMN10412374, study PRJNA504923) | tailings metagenome | isolation source: Relicate 3 Philex TSF1 revegetated site | place: Philippines: Tuba, Benguet | collected 2017-08-29
GTACCACCTGCGGGGGTCACCTGTGGCTTCGAGAATCCACCAGGCAGAGCTGGTCGATCTTCTTCGAGGCGCGCCCGGCCTGTTTCCTGGTCGGACTTCGCAGTACTGACCGTCCTGGCTGTGGTGGATGTGGCCTGACCTGGTTCGTCGAGCATCCAGGGTTCAAGATCTTCGCCATTCTGGCCACGAGCAACCGGCGAATGTGATCCCGAAGTGATCGCTGCGGGTGGCACGAAAAGCGGTGTTGAGAGTGAATTGCGGTCAACTTTGGCGGGTAGCGGTGAGCCTGATGGTCCTGACTGGCCATGCACAACAGTTCCTGCCCAGAAAATCACCCACAACAGTGTGAACACTGCTGTAAGGCCTCTGGCCCGGAAAACAGGTGCGATTGGCTGCCGCATCATGCGGTTCGCTTTCATCCATGAGTCGCGCGACGTGAAATTATTGAGACAGGCATTGAGCGCGGGTGGTGAGGAATAATTGATTCGAGAAAACCGAACAAGGCGAGATCCTGAGCCCGGACATCGATAGTACCGGCAGATTACGCTGCATGATCATGGATTATCCCTGCACTCAGGTTACCCAGACCACCAGAGCCCCCTGTCTTCAGAGTCTTTGAATGTGTGGTGATCAACTCAAGTGTTTTCTCGACAGCTCCACTTTGATCAAGAACGATTTGCTGAGCCGCCTGGCCCTGGAGAATTCGCAGCTGAGGGTTCTCCAGCAATTTTCTGACGAAAGGTGCGAGATCGGCACCGCTGAAAACGACACTTGCTGCATGGTTGGCGAGGAGTAAGTCGACTGTCTGCTTGAAGTTCTGGGTGTTGGGGCCAAAAAAGAGCGCTGCTCCATAACCGGCCGGCTCAATCATGTTTTGCCCGCCGCGATTGGTCAAGCTGCCACCCACAAAGGCGAGATCAGCCAACCCCCAGGCGGCTCCCAGTTCCCCGAGAGTATCCAGCAAACGAACGGGAGGAAGCTCATTGTGCCGGGGATGGAGTGAAATGGGTGAAGTTCTTCGCAAAGGCTGACAACCTTTTGCCAGAATCAGTTGAGCTACTTCTTCAAAGCGTTCCCGATGCCTGGGGACAATCATCAACTGCAGGTCAGGAAATTCATTTCTGAGTGATAACCAGGCATCGATTGCCAAGGCTTCTTCCGGATGCTGTGTGCTGCCCGCAATCCAGACAATATTCTCGGGCTGAAAACCAAAGTGCTCCCGCAAAGCGATTGTTCTGGGATTTTGTCGGCAGGTTTCAAGGCGGTCGTATTTGAGATTTCCAGTCACAACGACACGCGAGGCGGGAACTCCAAGTTTCTCAAACCGAGAGGCATACTCTTTAGTCTGGGCTCCGACGCAGGAAATCCCTTTCAGCAGCCAGCGGAAAAATCCGGCAAAGCGGAAATAGCCCCGAAAGCTGCGTTCGCTTAAGCGACCATTAATGACCATGACAGGGACCGCCTGCTGGCGCGCAGCCAGAACGAGATTAGGCCAGATTTCCAGTTCCACCAGCACAATGGCCAGTGGTTGCAGTTGCCTGATCGCCCGGTTGACACTCCATGAAAAGTCGAGCGGGAAATAGCGGACCTCGATCTGCTTCGCATCCAGATCGCGAATCATTTTCTCGGCGACACCCCGGCCTGTCTGTGTGGTGACAGTCAGCACAAGTGGAGCCCGCGGATCGAGGCGAATCCAATCCGCAATCAATGGTTTCAGAAGGAGAACTTCCCCCACACTCACTGCATGCAGCCAGAGAGGCCGCCGATTGTCTGAAGACGCTTCCATCGTTTGCGAAAGACGGAGATCACCCAGAACTTTCTCGCGAAACCCTTCGCGGTACTTTCCATGAACCAGTCGATTCCAGAGAATCCACGGGCTGGCGACCAGCAGCAGTGCCAGATAACCGAGATTCAAAGACCGGCTGACCAACCATTCCATGTCGATTCTCGATTCCGCTGCATACTGAACAGGTTTGCCTGCGATACCGCAGTCAAACCGGCGATTGCAATCGAATCGGTCCGAAGCGTCAATCGGAAGTCGTACGGTTGAGTTGAGGGGATGTTCACCTCAGGTGAATACGGCCTCAGGTCGATGTCTTTGTGTCGAGAGGATGATTTCCTGCATTTTCTTTCAACATTTTGCCCCAACCCGGATGCTGGGTCGAATAAATGCTGGAACCTCCCGCGACCAGCCACGCCGAAAAACAGGCTGCAAAGACGTATTCGATTCGATCAGACCCGAAGAGTTCGATTGCCAGCACACTGCTGGCCAGGGGTGCATTCGTTGCTGCTGAAAAAACAGCCACAAACCCGAGAGCAGCCGCGACATCGACAGGCAATAGTCCGGTTCGGACAGCGAGAACATTCCCCAGTGCAGCGCCAATGAAAAACAAAGGCGTCACTTCACCCCCTTTGAGGCCACAGGCCAAGGTGAGGATGGTAAGGAGGAGTTTGCAGAGCCAGCTCCAGTCATGAGCCCCACCCGCTCGGAAACAACTGCCAATGGTGACGGCATGAGGATTGAGATTTGTCGTTCCTAATCCCAGATAATCTCTGCCAACCACGAATTCGGCGACGAGAACGACAACCAAACTTCCAATTGTAATCCGGCGAATGGGATCCGGTAAAAATCTGGCATACCAGCGACCGGCCAGATGCAAGCCTTCAGAGAACCCTTTGGCAACCAGCCCGGCAACAGCTCCCAGGAGAATGATCAGCCCCACGATTCCCAGACGATGCAGCCAACCTGATGAATTCAGTTCTGCCCAGTCCACAGGATAATGGAGATGAGTTCCCCCGACCGTCGTGCAGACAAAATCGGCCCCGCAGGAAGCGAGCAGGCACGGCAGGATCGCAGAGGTCGGCAGCCTTCCGACCGAAAGGACTTCCGCGGCAAAGATCGCACCAGCCACTGGTGTTCCAAAAACTCCACCAAAGCCGGCAGCGACCCCCATTAACAGGATCTCGCGATAATCTTCGCCCAGCCACGGTTTCGTCCAGCGTGCCCAGATGCCTGCCAAACCCGCTCCCATCTGGACGGCAGTTCCTTCGCGACCTGCCGAACCACCACCCAGATGCGTGAGAATTGTGGCAAGCACAATGAGCGGTGCCATGAACCAGGGTAACCCTTTCATCGGGTGCTGAATTTCTGCGATGACGAGGTTGTTTCCCTGCCCGGCTTCGCGCCCAGAAGACAGGTAAAGCCAGGCGGAAATCGCTCCCCAGAAGGGCAACGACCAGAGCCAGTAGGGGGAACTTTGCTGAGTTTTTGTGGCGAGATCGAGCAGCCAGAGGAAAAGTGCGCTCGCACTCCCCACTGTGACGCTGAGCAAGGCACTTGTCAGCAGCCAGCGAAGGAGCAGCAGTGCATGCTCAATGATGAAATCACGCCGTGTGTTCAAAGCAAATATCCTGAAAAAACTGCTGATTCAACCTGGTGCTCCCTGTGTCCATGAGACTTATATCAAGCCTGTTTCTTCACGAAGCGAGCAAGCCGCCGCGTGAAGTTCATGATTGGCGATCCGTCCGAACCTTTTCAGCACTTCTTAAGGCTTTCAACTGAGTCGAATTTCTGCTGATACTGGAAAACCAATCGGAAAGACAACCTCGACTGCCAAAAACGTCATGCCTGATCGCGACTGCCAAGCTGGCACGGACTGTTTCCCCATGGAAATATTGACATTCTCCACAACCAATTTGAGATGAACAACTTGCGGCGGGCGATCGAGTTTGAACAGCGTGCTGGCACTTAAGTTGCGGTCTGTTCATCATGAGCGAGATTGACCCTCTTTGGCAGAACGCCTAAACTTTTTGCTGTAAGAGTTTACGTTGATTTGACTTGGCAGTCACAATGGTCTCGGGGAAACGATTGAGCTGGTTGACGAATCTTTCGTGGTTCTGCTGAACTCGAATTGGTAGGCGTTAACGAGCAACCCATTACTCCACTGCCAGTTGTGCGTGATGGCAGACTGGCAAACACGGATGGATGTCTGATGGAATTGATTGACAAAATTGGTGATGCAACAAATGCGGTCATCAGCGGTGTGGAACGGACTCTCACCCGGTTGTTCGGCTCATCGAACGAACGGCGTGTGCGGCAGATTGGCTTCGTACGCGATCGCCAGGGGGCCACAACGATCACTCCGGGATCCACGCTGGATCAGATCAATCAGCTTGAACCCGTGATGGAAAAGCTGACTGATGACGAGTTGAAGCAGACCACATCCAGGCTCAGAGCAAAGCTGAATGCAGGTCAGACCCTCGATGACATACTGCCGGAAGCCTTCGCGGCTGTGCGCGAAGGTGGCAAGCGATTCATGCGAATGCGTCATTACGACGTGCAGATGGTGGGGGGCTATATCCTTCACAAAGGCATGATTGCCGAAATGATGACCGGTGAAGGTAAAACACTCGTGGCGACTTTGCCTGCCTTTCTCAACGGGCTGGCGGGCAGTGTGCATGTCATCACGGTGAACGACTATCTGGCACTGCGCGATATGGAGTGGATGGCCCCTCTCTATACGGGATTGGGCCTGACTGTGGGTGCCATTCAATCCAACATGCGAGAGCCTGAGCGTCAGAAGGCCTACGCCTGTGATATTACTTACGGTACGAATAACGAGTTCGGCTTTGATTACCTGCGCGACAATATGAAGCCGCGAAAAGATCTGCAGGTTCAAAAGCGGCGCCAGTACGCAATTATCGACGAAATTGACAACATTCTGATCGACGAAGCCCGGACCCCGCTGATTATCTCCGGGCCGGCTCACGACGATGTCACGAAGTATCCTAAAGCTCACCGTATCGGTCTGCAGCTCAAGCGGGATATTCACTTTGAAGTCAAAGAAAAAGAACATACCTGCCATCTGACTGATGAAGGGATTCGCTACGCTGAAGAACTGGCAGGAGTGGAGAGTTTCTATACAGCGGGCAATATGGAATGGCCGCATCTGATCGATAACTCACTGCGGGCCATCCATCTCTACAAGCGGGATGTTAACTATATTGTCGAGAATGATGAGATCATCATTATCGATGAACATACTGGCCGTAAGATGGAAGGCCGCCAGTGGAGTGATGGCCTGCATCAGGCTGTGCAGGCGAAAGAAGGCGTCCGTATCAAAGAAGATACGCAGACCTTCGCTACGGTGACATTACAGAACTTCTTTAAGCTTTATCCTAAGTTGAGCGGTATGACCGGTACAGCCATGACGGAAGCCAACGAGTTCTGGAAGATCTATAAACTCGATGTGGTCGCAGTCCCTACCAATAGACCGACACAGCGTATTAACTACCCCGATGCGATCTATCGCACGGTGAAAGAAAAATGGGATGCGGTCATCGAAGAAGTGAAGGAAGTTCACGCGACAGGAAGACCCGTCCTCGTGGGAACGGTCTCGATCGAGAACTCGGAGCATTTGAGCCGCAAGCTGACACAGCAAGGCGTCAAGCACAACATGCTCAACGCCAAGTATCACGAGCGGGAAGCTGAGATTATTGCTCAGGCCGGCCGGTTGGGTGCGGTGACCATTTCGACCAATATGGCAGGTCGTGGTACAGATATTATCCTCGGTGGTAACCCTGAATATCTCGCCTGGGATGAGTTGAAGAACACTTATGTTTCACGACTCGACGTCCCGAAATCGGTCTGGAATGAGACGACCAAGCGTATTGCTGTCCGTGAAGGAATGGACAGCGAAGGGAAAAAAGTTGCCGAACTGGGTGGCCTGCATGTGGTCGGTACCGAGCGGCATGACAGCCGGCGCATCGACCTGCAGTTGCGCGGTCGTGCTGGTCGGCAAGGCGACCCGGGTTCCAGCCGGTTCTTCCTGTCGCTCGAAGACGACCTGATGCGAAAGTTCGGTGGCGAGTGGGTGAAAGACTGGCTCACGGCCATGGGGATGCAGGAGGGTGAGCGTATCGAAAGCGGCATGGTCACCTCTCGTATTGAAGCTGCCCAGAAAAAGGTCGAAGAGCGACATTTTGAGTCTCGCAAGCATCTGCTCGAATATGACGAAGTCATGGATGAGCAGCGCAAACGCGTGTATGGCTATCGGCAATCCATTCTGGATGGGGCCATTTGCCGCCCTCTGATCCTGAATATGATCGACCGGCAGTTGAACCGGTGGACGAAAACTTTCCTGAGCCCGCAGTATCGCTGGGAGACTGCGGCCAACTGGGCGGGACAGAAGTTTGGTATTCAGGTCGATGCCAGTGATCTCAGGGATATGGATTACGACCGGATGGTTGATTACCTGCGTGATCAGGCCGAACGGCAGGCAGAAGACCAGATCCGTGAGCAGATGGAGGAAAATCTGCCGGCTGATCTGGATGACCGCGAACGCAACTGGTCGGCAATGAGCCGCTGGGTCAATAACCACTTCGGCATCAATACCAATGATCGCGAACTGCGGAAAATCGGTATCGATGAGCTGCAGATTTACCTGTACCAGCGGGCGAAAGATGCCATTGGGCGGTATGAGTTCGAACAATTAAACGAGTATCTGTCTGATGACTGGGGACGCCGCTCGTTGGCTGGGTGGATCCAGCATCAGTTTGGACTGGACATTCCACCACAAGAGTTTGAAGGTCTCGAACCTCCGGCAGCGGTGGCTCATATTCGCAGTCGGATTCTGGATCATTACACACGGAAAGAGATTACCTTCCCCGTGTCGGTAGGGATGTCACAATTCCTGGCGGAAACGGGTGGTCAATCGACAGAGCGCTATGATCGCAGTGGCCTGGTCGCGTGGTCGAATGCTCGTTTTCATACACGTTTTTCAGCAGATCAGTTCGATAATCTTTCTCGATCGAGTATCGAGTCGGCTCTGATTCTCAAGAGTGAGCAGTTTGCACCACCTGCAGGAATTCTCGAAGAAATCCAGCAACTGGTGATTCAAACTTGTGGCGAAGTTCCTGAAGATCGTGATCTCGACCCAAATAAGGCGAGTGCGAAAACGACAGCGAAAACTTCTAAAGCTCCGTTCCGTCCAATCAGCCCCGAGGCAGCACATCGTCTGGCTCAATGGTCGAATGATCGGTTTGGATCGGAACTCGAAGCCGATGATTTCGAAGATAAAGATGTCACCAAGGCTCGCGATTATCTGATTGAGCAGTTCACTCGGCGCTATCGACCGGAACTGCATACTGCGGAGCGGATGCTCATTCTGGAATGTCTCGACGGAGCGTGGAAAGATCATCTGTATTACATGGATCACTTGCGATCGAACATCGGTCTGGTGGGATATGCCCAGAAAGATCCGAAGGTCGAGTACCGCCGCGAGGGGATGCGAGCCTTCGAGCAAATGTGGGATCGAATTGGCGATCAGGTGACAGGGGCGATTTTCCGCATTGAGGATGTCAGTCCAGACTTTGTCGGTTCTTTGTGGAGTGTGACTTCGGAAACGCATGCCGCTCCGGGATCTCTGGCTGATCTATCAGAGGACGGGGGTTCCAACATGGTGGCTCACCGCGGAGAAGGAGCGAATGGCAGCCCGGTGGTAGAAACCATTCGCAACAGCAGCCAGCGTGTGGGGCGTAACGACCCCTGCCCTTGTGGCAGCGGGAAAAAGTTCAAGAAGTGCTGTGGTCAATAAGGGCTGGGTCCTTGTGCCTGAGCCGTCAGTCAGGCGACAGATTGTAGGAATTGAGGGATTCACTGCTCGATGAACCATCTAAATCGAAACCGTCAAATTTGGCAGAATCCCTCAGGCTTCGAGTAAGGCAGAAAAATTCGGATCGGCTATCATTCTCACATGCAGCTCAGCCCGTGGGTTCACCAGAAACTGCTCACAGCAGACTGCTGGACGACGAGGCAACTGCCAGCGAATAGAGAATCGACCCCATTGATTGCGAGAACGACTGGACAATTCGGGTATGCAGACGCTCTCGGAGGCTATTTCCAACCTACGGACTGATGAATCGACGGAACCTCCCCGCCCCGCCGACCTGCATGATCGTCTTTCGTCCATCAGCTTCGTCAGCCTTCTGGCCGTCCAGTTTTTGACGGTGCTGAACGACCACACCTTCCGCTGGCTGGTGGTTCCCCTGGCTAAACGGCTTTTTCGCCATACGCCCGGGAAGGTTTCGCTGGCGGAAGATGCTTCGATGCTGGCACTCGGGCTGGCTGCCTTCACGTTGCCATTTCTGTTTCTGGCAGCACCGGCGGGTTATCTCGCAGACCGCTTCAGCAAGGCCAAGGTCATTACCTGGTGCAAGCTGGCGGAGATTCTCATCATGCTGGCGGGCTTTGCGGCTCTGGGCTTTAGTAATATCCCGCTGCTGTTCATCGTCGTGGCACTTACGGGGGTGATGAACGCCCTGTTCGCTCCCGCCAGGCAAGGGAGTATCCCTGAGCTTGTCCATGATGGTTCGCTCTCGCGTGCCAACGGGTTGATGGGGCTGATGAACGTTGTCCCTTGTGCGCTGGGTTTTCTGTTGGGAAACCTGCTGGCGACGCTTGCTCAACCGGGCGAGAGCGACACTATTTCGTGGCAATCGCTCAGTATTGCGTTTGTAGTGATCATGTCGATTGCCGTACTGGGTTGGGTGGTCAGCCTGGGGATTCGCAGGGTGCCGGCTGGTGACCCGGAGTGCCGCTTTCCGTGGAATTTTCCAGTCGATACCTGGCAAAGCCTGAAGCTCCTTTCGAGTGATGTTTTTCTCGCCCGGACAGCGTTAGGGATTGCCTTCTTCTGGCTGCTGGCCTCGATGGCTCAACTGAATATCGACACATTTGCCGGTCATGATCTGCAACTCAAGCAATGGCAGGTGGGTGTTTTTGGCATGGTGCTGGTGCTGGGTGTCGGCATCGGGAGCCTGCTGGCAGGTTATCTCTCGGGTGGCCATGTCGAACTGGGATTGGTGCCGATTGGGGCGATGGGTATTGCGATCTGCTCTGTGGTGTTGTATCTCGCTGGAATTGTGAATGACGATCACCGTCTGATCGCGTTTGAACTTTCGGTCGGTGGTCTGTTTTTCCTGGGTGTGTTTGCCGGGCTGTTTGATGTTCCACTGGAGGCTTATTTGCAGCATCGCAGCGAGCCCAAAGTGCTGGGAAAAATTCTGGCAGCGACGAACTTTCTGGCATTCTCCGGAGCGTTGGCTGCGGCGGGGATCTTTTATTTCCTACTCGCGATTTTGCAACTCAGCCCGGCCGCGGTATTTCTCGTCTGCGGGATTGGGACAGTCCCCGTCGCGATCTATGTCATGTTCCTGATACCAGGTGCCATGTTTCGATTTCTGTTCTTTATCTTTACGCACTCGTTCTATCGAATTCGCCGCTATGGCGAAGTCAATATCCCCGAAAAAGGGGGAGCGCTGCTCGTCTCGAATCATGTTACGTGGGTGGATGGCATTCTGCTGATGACAATGACACCACGACCTGTGCGGTTCATTGCCTATGCCGATTATGTGAATCTTCCCTGGCTGAACTGGCTGGCGCGAATTTTTGAGATTATTCCTATCAAAGCAGATGGTGGGCCCAAAGCTCTCATTGAATCGTTAAGGACAGCTCGCAAGGCCATTGAAGAAGGACACGTGGTCTGTATCTTTGCCGAGGGTGGTTTGACCCGCACCGGCCAGATGCAGCCTTTTCAACCTGGCTTTCTCAAGATCATTCAAGGGACCAATGCCCCGGTGATACCGGTCTATCTGGATGGTTTGTGGGGAAGCATTTTCAGCTTTAAGGGCGGAAAATTTTTCTGGAAATGGCCGAAGCGTCTACTCCTTCCCGTCAATATCCTCTACGGTCAGCCCATTCACGAACCCAAAACTGTTCATCAGGTTCGCTCAGCAGTCCAACTTCTGGGGGTCGAATCCGTGCAAAAGCTGAAATCAAAAGAGCCTTCCCTGCTGGCGGGATTCATCAAGACCTGTCGGAGTGCAGGAAGCCGCATTAAGGTGGCCGATTCCGGTGGCATGGAACTGACCGGGACCAAACTGCTCATTGCCACGCTGGCATTCAACCGGTTGTTCCGCCGAGAGATTCCGGGCAATGAGCAGGTGGTCGGGATCCTCCTTCCGCCGACAGTGGGCGGAGTTCTCGCGAATGTGGCACTTTCGCTGGCTGGCAAGGTGACTGCCAATTTGAATTACACGCTTTCTGATGCACAGCTCAATGCGTGCCTCGAGCAGGGTGATATCAAAACGGTGATTACCAGCCGCAAAGTTCTGGAGAAGAGAAACTTCCAACTCAATGCGAAGTTTCTGCTCCTTGAAGACTTGAAGCCACAGGTTTCGACTTTTGACAAGTTCTGTGCTGCCCTGGCTGCTTACACCATGCCAGCTTCACTTTTGTTGACTTTACTTGGCCGCCCCACTCGCGGCACTGATGAACTCCTGACGTTGATCTTTACTTCGGGATCGACTGGCCAGCCGAAAGGAGTGATGCTCACCCACAACAATCTGAAGATCACCATCGATGCGGCCGACCATATTGCCCGGCTTGAGGCCGATGATACAGTTCTCGGAGTGCTGCCGTTCTTCCACAGTCTCGGGTACAGCATTACCTTGTGGTTGCCCCTGTGCCTTCCGCCGCGAGTGGTGTATCACGTCAATCCACTCGATGCGCGTGTAGTTGGGCAGCTCGCTGAGAAATATGGCGCCACAATTCTGCTGGCGACGCCCACCTTTTTGCGGTCGTACCTCAAACGTTGTGAACCGGCACAGTTCTCCAAGCTCGATCTGGTGGTGGTGGGAGCGGAAAAACTTCCCAACGAACTGGCGAACGAGTTCAAGGAGAAGTTTGGCGTCTTACCTTCAGAAGGTTATGGCGCGACGGAAACGACTGGCCCGGCATTCGTCAATGTGCCTGATCATCGCTGCGAGTTGACTTCGCAAAAGGGAACCAAGCTGGGAACTGTGGGCCGACCATTGCCCGGCTTTGCCGTGCGAATTCTGGATCCGGAGAATGGTCAGGAAGTGGGTGTGAACATCCAGGGGCGTGTCCAGCTCAAGGGTGGCAACGTGATGGCGGGCTACTGGAAGAATCCCGAGAAGACCGGCGAAGTTCTGCAGGATGGCTGGTACGACACAGGGGATCTGGGCGTGCTGGACGACGAGGGTTTTCTGACGATTACGGGCCGCCTTTCGCGGTTTTCAAAGGTCGGTGGCGAGATGGTGCCGCACCTCCGCGTGGAAGAGTTACTGCTGGAAATCGTCAAGACCTCTGATGATGAAGGAGCCCTGCCCCTGGCGGTGACGGCAGTGCCTGATGCACAGCGTGGAGAACGGCTGGTGGTGGTGCATCGTCCTTTGGCTCAACCGGTTGCGGAAATATTGCGTAAACTGGGCGAAACAGGGATTCCCAATCTCTGGATTCCTGGAGCAGACAGTTTTATCGAAGTCGAAGCTGTGCCGATTCTGGGGACAGGCAAGCTCGATCTGAAGGGGATTAAAGACTGTGCGCTGGCCCGCTTTGGGCCCAAGTCGTAATGCAGTGCAATCAGAAGCATGCGCATCTGGACATAACGATTCACGGCGGAAGAACCCGGGCGGCAAAAGTTGCCGAAACTTCACCCAATCCGGATAACACGCACAGTTGCAAGGGGAGTGATCAGCGACTAACATTCTTCAAGTCGATATGAACCTGACGCCGATGTAGTGTGTCAGAGGAAATGACGAACGCGATTCGCTGGAAACGGTGAATCGAATCCATCAGGTCACTGACCCAGTGTGACTATGGAAACATGGGGGATTAGCTCAGCTGGGAGAGCGCTTGCATGGCATGCAAGAGGTCAGCGGTTCAATCCCGCTATCCTCCACTTCAAAGGCCCTTGAACCAACAGGTTTAAGGGCCTTTTTCGTTTCCAGATTTTCGGCCCGCTCACGATTCGATCAGCGGTGGTTCAATTGGCAACGGCTTGGGTGAAGGTCTGTACCGGACTCGTACTTTCGAGAGTGGCCTCCGGATACGCCAAAGCCTGTTGCAGTCATGATGCAGACTCAATCAGGTGGCGAGGAACCAGCCGCTGGCGTGGCAGAGCTGAAACTGGGAGGTCCTAGCCGATTTTATCTCGGAATCGAGCGATCCATCACGGATGGCTGTGGTCACGGATGCTTCTCGGCGAAGCAATACAGAAATCGATCTGACCTGAGGAACAACTGGTTATTCCGAATGGCAGGAGAGGCGTTGAAGTCACTGGGATCGGAGGGGAATTTGTTCAACGCCAGGATCTCGAACTTTTCTTTCGCTGAATAGACGAGGAGACCATCCCACCGGGTAGGGACATAAATCCGCCCCTGGGCGACAACAGGTGATGCATAGACTGGACGACCACCGGAGCTGAGATCTTCCAGACGCTCTCGATAAATAAGTTCACCATTCTTGGCATCGACACAGAACGCCTGCCCGCGATCATCAATCCAGTAGAGTCGTCCTTCGTAAAGGAGAGGTGTCGCGACATAAGAACTGTTGCGGCTGGTCCATTTGATAGCCGAAGAGGTGACGTCTCCCTGACCGCCTGCCTTCAGGCACAAGCTTCCCGCCGATCGAAATCCTCCAAAGATGAACACCTCATCGCCTTGAGAAAAGACGCTGGGACAGATATTGCCCGTGAGGTTGTGCTCGGCATTCCAGCGCAAGCGGCCCGTATCGGGATTGAGGCCCCACACTTCTCCCGGAACGGCAATCACCAGATCGCTGCGTTTCTCATCGACAGTGATCACTGAAGGGGTACCGTAAGCCAGATTCAAGGCCGACGCGGTTTCACTCCAGAGGAGTTCCCCAGTCAGTTTATGGAGTGCACGAATGGACTGGCTTTCTTCGGAGGCATTCACAATGACAGAGTCTTTGTAAAGAATCAGACTGGCACCGGAACCCCAGCGGCGACTGCTGGACTCTTTTCCGACATTCGTCTGCCAGAGCTGTTTTCCCGAGAAACCAAAGGCAATCACCCCGCTTTTGCCGAAGAAGCAATAGACACGTTCACCATCGGTGACAGGCGTATTGCTCGCATAGCCGTGATCGGTGAGATAGCCCTGATATTTGTCCTCGGGTTGTTCTCCCGGGATGGTTTTTGTCCAGAGCACCTGGCCACTTTCGCAGTCCACGCAAACGAGATGTCTTTGCAGCGAATTGATATCTCCCTCTTCCGATTTCGATTGTCCGTAGCCGGAGTAGCAGGTGACGAAGACTTTGTTCCCTGCGATGATCGGACTGGAGGACCCTGCTCCCGGAAGTGCGACTTTCCACAAGAGGTTTTCGTTCTCACCAAAGCGGATGGGGAGCTTGGATTGAGTGCTCACACCGCTCGCTCCGGTACCGCGGAATTGAACCCAGTCTGCGGCGGTCGCTGGGGGAATGGCACACATGAGTGCCAGGAAGAGAAGCGTGCCATGATGACTGCGGTTAACTCGCATTTTGTGCTCCAGGAGCGGGAGATCGGAACGTGATGATTCAATCAGCGGATACCAGCATCGTACCCATTCCAGAAATCGATGATGCGTAGAGTTTATCGAGCCTGCTTTGGCTGCCTGCGTACTGTTGAACTCGATCGACCAGGAAGCGAATGAAGAGATCGGGCACATGGTACCCGGCCCTGGATTAAACTCGGTTCCGAGGACACCACTGCATTGCTGGTTGCAAAAACATGCTTGCCCAGAGCTGCAAGCATGCCACACAACCAAAATCGACTTAATCACAATCACTCCCGGTCATCCGGAGGATTCAATGCGCGTTGCCTCGACTAGCGTAGATGGTGGCATGGCCTTGGGCAACCGCTGTGGATCCCACAGCGAAACGATTCGTCGACCAAGATAAACCTGTCGATTTACGCCATTTTCCACAAACTCCCTGAGCAAGCCTCTGTTTCCCTTCCAATTCATTCCCGGTGAAACGCCATCGGCCGGGAAGTGACTTCCTCGTCCGCAAATACTGACCGACATTGTCAATGATCATGCGGCGTGCAAACCTTTCGCCTCGCACTGTGGCAGGACGTCACAACAAGCGGAAGGGCGCCGATAGAACAGATCGCCGGTCGAGGGTGGCAGCCCTTGACCGGCGATTTATTTTTCGGCTGGCAAATCTCGCCTAAATAGGTTCGCCAGAAACCAACCACCTGACGATACGCGTTCCAATTTGGAATATCGCTCTGCATGCCCTGATTGCAGCTCTGGGCAAGCATGTGGCTTGCCATACTCCAACTCGCCATTTCAAGTTGCAATTCGTATTAACCACTTTGCAAGCTTCTCAGAAACTCGCCGAAGCTGTTACCCTTCGGCACCACCTCGTCCAACGATAGGTCTATGAAGTGAGCTTCCACAACAGGCATGCCGTCGCGACGAAGATCAAATCCATATCCAGTGCCGCCGCCATTCGATCCAAACAACCAGATCCCTGGAGCGAAATGGCAAACGCCATAGCCTTCATTGAGCTCCACCAGATTCTCCAAAGGCCAAAGGGTCAGGTACTCCGTCTCGCCAAGAAACCCTTCAATGCCACTTGATCGAATCATCAATTCGACATAGAGAGCAGGAAGCGGCTTTCCTAAATGGCACTCGATTTCGGCAATCGCAGCAACGGAGGCCCCCTCATGCAGCACAAGATGCTCCATTGAACGAAGAAGGTCATCAACAGTCATTCAATAGACCCTCTACAGTTGATTGTGCTGACAGGCACTTTCATAAAACAAAGTTCCTCCAAACAACTGTTACCCATCCAGATGACTCACTCGGTAAGAAATTTATTCTTACAATCACGTTCAACGAATGTACAACGCACCTTTGAATTCTCTCTCCAGCTTCGCTGCAGCCTCTGACGCGACGGTCTCTTTTGGAAAAGACAAGTAGAGTGATTGCAATTTATTACATGCAACCAGCGATTCAACTCCAGCCGCTGTAACGTCATCAGACACAGGAACAAAAGCGACTCGCAAGTCTTTCAGAGTTGCGATGGCCTTTAGAACGTCATCCGTGACCTGATCGCCTGACAAAACAAGCGACTCGATGTGAGGACACTGTCTTATAACTTCTTCCAGATCGTCGCTGGTGATGTTTGTTTCACTCAACACCAGCATACGCAACTGGGATCTAGAACCAACGCCTTTGGCGATGGGGCCGGAGAATTGCGAATCCGAAAAATCCAGACGCTCGATTTCCTTGCACTCGCTTAGGTGCTGCAATCCACTTGACGAGATTTCGCAGCCATTGAGGGTTAATGATTTGAGTTTGCGACAAGCCCCAAGGAGTTCCAATTTCTCATCATCAATCCTCGCTTTTCCCAAACAGAGACTTTGAAGAGCAGGTGAATCACCCACCCCTTGCAAAGCCGTATTTGAGATGCCAGTTCCGGAAAGATTGATTTCACGAAGTTTTGGTAGACTCCAAAGCCTCCGGATTACTCCGTCAGAGATTCCTTTACACTCGGAGATGTCGATCAATTCGATGTTCTTCATTTGACTGAAGAGTTCGCTAGTCTTGTCAGAAATCTCGCACGAGCCGACATCGATGCTTCGCCATCGCGTCAGATCACCAATTTGCAGGAAGGCGTCATCGTCAATTGCCGTACGTTTCAAGGAGATTGAAGTCAATTGCGGAGAAGCCAGGATCTTCTGCGCCAATCGGCTGTCAATGATGCTATCCGTGAGATCCAGCTCTTCTATACTTTTTGACGGAAAGCAATCGTGCAGCTCAAACATATCTCCGCGGATCCCCGCCGCTTCCAACCGGCGAATATCGCAACGATCCATGACCTTTTTGATCAATACTCCGCTGATTTGTGTGTGTCCGACCCCCAGACTCTTCAGTTGCGGGAAGTTGTCAATGATCTCGACAAGTCCATTGTCAACTTGCGTCCAAGACACATCGAGAGACTCTATTGTCCGACACGTTGCCATGGGCCGCAGCGAACTTGTATTGATTTGGCTCTCTGAAAGATCCAGAACTTCTAGCCCGGCAATCTGCGAGATGACAGCCATCCGTCGTGAGGAGTCATCGCCCTCAGTGACAAACTTCAGACTTCTGACATGAATGGGAGTCTGCCTCTTCGAGACCGCCTCAATGAAGTTGGCAGAAGACTGATATCGGGAATCGTGCCCATACTCTCCGACAAAAAGTGCGGTGACTCGCTGAGACTGCAAATCGTCGAGCAAAACATGCCATTGTTCGACACTGGGATTAACGACCGCACTCGCCAAGCACCATGGGCGTCCTTCAGGAATCAGGATTCCTCGTTCATGGTTGCCGTACGTGCGACCGACGATCTCTAGCCCAGTTCTGAGTGAAAAATGAGATTCATACGCGGCGAACACCTTCCAATCTTGGAGTGAATGAAACGTCACTGCTGAACCAGCAACCAACGCTTGATCCCGTTCCCCACCAATGGCTGAAAGGACTTTAACCTGTAAAACAATGGCAAAAACCACGGCCAGCATGAAGCACCGCATACGAACATCCTTGTAGAGGCGGATCAATACGAATTGAATCTTTCAGCACCGGCAAATGTTACAGAACGATCGCTTGCAAGCCCACAGTGCGTCACAGCCACTAGACGTCATCCTGCCAAACAGCATGTCCGTAGCCGGAGTAGCAGGTGACGAAGACTTTGTTCCCTGCGATGATCGGAC
>VFQR01001610.1_pt1 | contig 16554 bp, 13 predicted proteins | sample 3512321 | NCBI WGS metagenome assembly VFQR01 (sample SAMN10412374, study PRJNA504923) | tailings metagenome | isolation source: Relicate 3 Philex TSF1 revegetated site | place: Philippines: Tuba, Benguet | collected 2017-08-29
GATAATTTGAGTGTGAGTGTATCTAGTATGAAAAGGCAGATTTATCCTAACTGGGTGCGTAATTTTAAAATCCTCCTCGCTGGTACAGCACTATCTTTAAGTGTTTTTACTACTACTGAAACCAGTGAAGTTTGGGCAAATTCTCAAAATCCAAGCTTTACCCAAACAATGCAGAAATTACAAAAATCGGATAAACGTTGGATTCAAATTAATCTTACAAAACAACGATTAATAGCTTGGGAAGGCGACAGAGTTGTTTATGGGAGTGCCATTTCTTCTGGTAAAAAATCCACTCCCACCTTAGTTGGTACTTTTAATATTCAATCCAAGTTTAAAACTACAAGGATGAGGGGAACAGGCTACGATGTTCCTAACGTTCCCTATGCCATGTTTTACCAAGGTAACTACGGTATTCACGGAGCTTACTGGCATAAGAGATTTGGTACTCCAGTAAGCCACGGCTGCGTAAATCTTGCACCTAAACATGCTAAATGGCTATTTGGCTGGGCATCAGTGGGGACACCAATAGTCATCCATAAATAGTAAGTGAAGCCACTCCAAGCTTATTTCGGTAAAAAATTTATAAATAACAGGAAATCAAGACAATTAGAAGATTTCCAGCAACATTTTATGCTGGGAATCTTCGGAATCGGAATTATTCAACTTCAAGTAAAATGTAGGGTAAGGCATTAATACAAATATTGGATTTTAGAGTTGAGATTTTGGATTGAGAGCGTGTTTCATAAATCTCCAAAATCCTATCTATGCCAATTTGTGATGCAAGTATTTGCCTAAAATCAATAGACCTCTTGCAAAAGTGCTTTTTGCACTGTTGTGGTCAAAGGGATGCATCTTTATTGGGGAAAGAGAAAATACCAAACCTTTCCCCTTCCCCTTTTCCCACTTCTGCCAGAAGTCTAATAAGCGTAAATCCTGACAATTTATCTCTCAGAAAAAATGCAAATAATAATCCGGGGAGAGTTTGCATTTCATCTTGAAATTACAGATTTTTGCTCATTATGGATTAATTATTCATCATTAGTTAAAACCGCTCGTTTAACTAAGGATAAATAACTAATGACTAATGACTACTGACTAATGACTAATTAGAAGGTGAGGCATAATGCAATCCTGGATTCGCAGTGGTGGAATTCGTTCCTCAAAAACTTTTTGTACAGGCGTGGTGTTAACAGTGGCGACTTTATTTTCTTGGTCGCCGCCGTTAGCGGGTAATCCCAATTTTGCTACAGCTAAAGCCACGTCAGCCAATGAAAACAGCATCACTGTATCTAGTATCAGCCAAACGTCCCAACCTCGCTGGATTGAAATTGACTTGTCAGAACAACGGTTACGTGGATGGGAAGGTAAAAAACTCGTTTACTCATATCGAATTTCCGCAGGTAAGCGATCGACTCCTACACCCATAGGTAAATTCCGGATTAATTCTAAGTATCGCACTCACCGGATGCGAGGCAGGGGCTACAACATCCCTGATGTTCCTTACACAATGTATTTCTATAGAGGCTATGCCATTCACGGTGCATACTGGCATAACCGTTTTGGAACTCCAGTCAGCCACGGTTGCGTGAATTTACCTGTTAAGCAAGCTCGCAATCTTTACAACTGGGCTGCAACGGGAACTTTAGTAGTGGTGCATAAATAGGGCTTGCGACAGTTACCCCTCCCCTTGCCAAGTTACGGTATACACACAAATCAGCTGATTAAGCAAAGTTTTACCCCACCTTGTCAAGGGAAGGGACTGAATTTCTTTTTTCCCCCTTGACAAGGGGGGATTAAGGGAGGTAAACAGAAGTCCTCAAAAAATGATTTGCTAGGGTAATACCATTTTGGATTTTAGATTTTGGATTGTGAAACAGTTAGTAGTAATCGCTTTTGGCTATACATCTGTCGCAATCATTTTTCAAATTGGTATAAGATATTCTCTATGAAAATCAATCGCTTCAGCAAAAAAGAAAATGCAATTTCTACTTTGGTTTTTTAAGGAAGTGTTGATATGAGCATTCCACTTTTAGACCAGCCGATAGAAGAAAAACTCGTAACTCTTAAAGATATTTCTTGGCAGCAATTCAAAGGGATTGAAGCCCAGCTATTAGACAACCACAATGTCCGATTGTCTTATTTGTCAGGAATGCTAGAAATTATGTCTCCGATTGGTGAAGAACATGAATTCGTGAAAAGAACTCTCGGTTATTTGCTAGAAGCTTACATGAGAGAGTTGGGTATCCGGTTTTACGGTCGTGGTGGGTATACCTTAGAAGAACCGGGGTATGCTTCTGGTACACCAGATGAGTCTTACAGCATTGGCACAAAAAAAGAAGTTCCTGACATCGTTATTGAAGTTATTGTCACCAGTGGAACTATCAATAGGAAGGAGTTATATAAACCCAAAAAAGTCCCTGAGGTCTGGTTTTGGAAATCTAACTCTATAAAAATATTTCGTCTTAATGAGGGGGGCGAATATTCAGAAATAGACCGGAGTGGATTTTTCCCTGATTTAGACCCCGCCCTACTACTGCGTTATATTGCTATGCCTGACCAGTACGATGCTGTACAGGAATTTATTCAGGCTATCAGAAATTGCTAAGTCTGGTTGTCCAATGGTCGTTTTGTTATGTCCCAGAGAACAGGGTTGAAAGTATATTTTCTATGTCGAAATCACAACCAATTGCCAATTAACACGTAGGAAGACCAAAAGCTTGGTGCTTTATAGTTAGGATGTTTCAAGAGTTTTAGCTGGGCACGGTGAACAGCTTCAGCTTTGGTGATGTTGCCACTTTTGAGTTCTTGATAAAAGCTACTAACAAACATTGCAGTTGATTTGTCATCAATTTGCCAGAGTGAGGCAATGGTGCTGCGTGCGCCAGCTCGTACAGCTGCACCTGCTAGGCCAAGGGCTGCACGAGTGTCTCCTGTTGCTGTTTGGCAAGCACTCAAAACTAATAGTTCCACTATGCTTTTATTTTGATTGCGAAAAAGAGTATCGAAATCTTTGACGTTAATCTGACCATCAAAATCCAAAATAAAAGTGTCCTCAAAACGAGAACTGAACTGGCCGTGGGTTGCCAAATGTACTATGTTGAATGAAGTTTCTGAAATTTCAGTTTCTAAATTCTTTTTCTTAAAATCCCCATCTAACAGACGAGTTGTGGAAACTCCTGCTTTGGCAATACTGTCGAATTCAGATTTAATCCCCAGTAATGGGGCAAACTTGGGAAATCCAGGTGGGGGCTGAGTTAATCCTGCGGTGAGAGCTACTAATTTCTGTTTTAGCAGCGGTTTCGGGTCTAGGAGTTGCAGACCGACACTGAGGGCAACTGCGTATTTCTCTACTAAGTATTGCTTGCCATCGTACAGCGCGGACATTGGTATATTACGTAATACTCCGTCCAGCACAAATACTAGGGTCTTTACCCCACTTTTTTGTAATTCTGATTCAATGGGTTGGAGCAGCCAGTTATAAACTTGTTGTGATTGGGCTTGAACAGTTTTGGTAGCAGTGGGATTAACAAGATTTCTTCGCAGTTCTACTAAAAGTTCTTCTACTTTGGTTTGGGAAATCTTGTTACCGTAGTTTTTCAGGGGTTGGTTAGGAATTTTGACAATTACCTGGAGTTGTTCGGGAAGAATGATTGGATAGATAATGGCAGCGTCGGAACGATCTCCTTTGTCTACCACTTGGTCGAGGGTTATTCTCTGACCTTGCAGACAAGCTTCCCGAAAGAAGTCGTCTAATTCTGCTAGCTGGAGTGCTTCAATTCGCAGACGTGCTTTTTCTAATATTTTCTCGTCTGTTTTTCCATGTTGAGATTGCAGCAATAATTGTACTGACTGTCGGTAAACGGGTTCCACGCTGTCCCGAAAGTTGAATTGTACATCTTGATTAACTACGTCGTTATTTACTACTAAATCTCTGCGGAGAGATTGGAGAGTTTCCACAGCAGCATCATAAGCGGCGATCGCACCATTAATATCATTTTTTGCCCAGAGTAATCTACCTAACTGCCATTCCAATGCATAGGTAATTTCAGGTGCATTACTGCTCTGTGCTAAACCTAATCCTTGCATAGTCAGACTTTGCGCCTCTGACAACTGTTTGGTTTGTTCGTACAAACCACCTAAATTTTTGAAGGCGTAGGCCTCTGCTCGCTTATCTCCTAAACTCCGGGATTTCTCAATGGCACTGGCGAGTAGGAATGCTGTTTGCCGTAGCGGCGCGTTTAACTCCTGTTGAATGGGAAATAGGGAGGAAAAATTTTTAGTTAATGTTTGGGTTGGGAAATCAACATTATTCTTGACTTTTGATAAACTTTGTGAATAGTTAACCAGAGCGTAGATACTAGCACGACTGAGTGGGAGTCGATCGAGTTGAGATTGAATCGCTGGTAAAAGAGTTTTAACTTCTGCCCATTGTTGGTCTTCAATAAGTAAACTCAGGTGATTGAGTTGAGCTTGGACTTTTGTGAGCGGTGAGGGAGATATTGCAACTGTTTGTTGATAATAGGCGATGGCTTTTAGTTTATCGTTTTGTTTGAGGGCATTATTTCCCAAGCTGAACAGACTGGCGCTAATATCTGCCTGTGATTGCAAGTTACGAGCAATTGTGAGACTTTCTTCTAAGACTTCCTGTGAGTCTTTGAAATTGCCTATTAGCATCAGGGCATCACCAAGCGATCGCAAACTCACTGTCTTTTCTATAGAATCGCGTTCAGATTTTAGCTTTTGACGAAGTTTATCTAGAGTCTTGATTGCGCGCGGGTAAAATCCTTGAGTTTGCCAAGCTTGTGCTTGATTGATTAGCGATCGGACTACACCATTTTTTTTATCTGCTTGCTGATAAATTTCTTCTGTCTGCTGCCAAGTTGCTAAAGCCGCCTCCGGTCGTCCCGTTGCCAATTGCAAACGACCTTGGATGTCTAAGGATTGGGCTAATATTTGCAGATTTGGGTTTTGCTCCTCGGCTTTAAGCAAATTTAGGCTTTGTGTAATTGCCTGTTGTGCCTGACTCCATTTACCGAGTTGCTGATAAGCTAAGGAGAGATTACTCAATGTCACTGCTAATCTGAGATTCTCCCCTTGCTGCTGATAAGCCTCCACAGCTTTTTGCAAAACTTCGGCGGCTTGAGTATAGTTGCCAGTATCATATAAAACTTTGCCTTGTTCCACGAGTGAAGCGGCGTCAGTAGTTCCAACCACAGAGGTAGTACTGTTAACAGGCACTTGCGCTAAAGAATTGAATGAGTTAGGAACTTTTGCCAGTACAGGTGAACTGAGAATACATAACAAACCCATTAAAAAGCATAAAAACAAACATATTGCTTTTTGCCTTTTCACTTTTAGAGAATTTCCACCACTAGGTTTAGTTGCTTGAGTTATGGGCATGGCAAATGGTAGATGATAACTGGGAATTGTACAGGACTAACTCTAGGTGCTTGGACTACCAGGGTAATGTTACCACTTGCATCCATCAACAATCTGCGAGCTTCTACAATCTTATTTATCAGCAGTAGGATCGGGTTTTATTCGATTTTTCCCAGTTTTCAATAAAGACAGGACTTATACAAAAATCATGTAATTTCGACAAGAGTGCAATCAATTGCTTTTTGCACTCTTGTGGTCAAAGGGATGCATCTTTATTGGGGAAAGGGAAAATATCAAACATGCACCCCCTTTTCCCGACTTATCTTAGAAGTCTATTGATTCAAGAAGGCTGTTCACTCCTTCAAAGTGAAGCTAGGCACAGTCACTAAAGCCAGTCGCTCATAGGGAGAACCCCCTGTTCTGGGCGCTGGCTCACCGTTGATAGTTAACACTCAACAACTAACAGTCAACAACTACTTTTGTTAGTTATGCTTTTTTAGCGTGCATTAGCTTAACAATCCCTCCGATTCTGCGAATTTACGTAAACGCGGTAGACACTGACGTTGATAAAAACTGCTCAATGTCGGAATTGACAGCCCGAATTCCTCAGATAACTCTCTCCAACTAACTTCTGGAGGTAGGCGTTTGAGGATTAACACCTGACAATTCACATCTGGACGCCCTTTGATATAAATACTACGGAGTTCTCCATCAAAGTCTGCCTTCGCCCAGTTTTCCAATTCCTCTAGAATTGGAGGTGCTTCAGGAACAGCCGGTAGGTTATCTACAGGATCGATAGTTTCACTTGTTCCACCAAATTTAGACTGACGAATTTTAAGAGGGACTGTTGTGGCTTGTTCCCGGTTTTGATTCAGGTAAAAGTCTTGTAGTCTCCGTTTTAAGTAAGCATTCAGCCAGGTGATTACAGTACCATAAGCAGGGTCATATTTTTGGCCTGTCAAACCTTCACAAACATTACGACAGAAATACAACCAAGTTTGTTGTAATGCGTCTTGATAATAGGGAGTACTTTCCCTCCAGAGTCTACTTGCTGTCAAACGAATAATCTGTGTGAGCAGCTTCTGACGCTGAGGGCTTCCAGGTGGGTATCCACAGGCTTCGGTAACTAAGCGGCGTAGCTGTTCATCGAATTGAACCATGACAATCTTGAGGAACAAAGCAAGAATATCTTAGTATTGCCTATAACAACGCGTTAGAAAATTACCTTTCATCAAGAAATTGGGGTATGGGGAGATGGGGAGATGGGGGAGATGGGGAGATGGGGAGATGGGGAGATGGGGGAGCAGGGGAGCAGGGGAAGAATAACTCCCAACTCCTAACTCCTAACTCCCAACTCCTAACTCCTAACTCCTAACTCCCAACTCCTAACTCCCAATGCCCAATGCCCAATGCCCAATGCCCAATGCCCCATGCCCCATGCCCAATCCTAATTAATACAATCCAAACCAAGACAGAAAGTTTTCCCACCAAGACAATCTCAAATTACTGAGACTCAGTTTCATTTTGTTACGAATGTCTTGGATATTCCAGTTGGTGAGTTTGGCTAGGGTTTGGGCTTCTTGTTCAAAACGCTTGGGTAAAGAACGTTTATATTCTCTACCTGCTTGGCACTTGAGTTCTCCTTGGAAGGGATGTTGCAAAACATAACGTCCTTGGAAAGATTCACGATTCCCTGTTTGTTGAAATATCAAGTCTTCGGGGAATTTGTCGCGGGTGTAGCGTACATGCAACCGGGAGATGAATACATCACTTCTAGGCAACGGACGACGAAAGTTGGGCGGCACTGTTACATTATTTGGAGAATTATCGTCTAGCCAAAATACGCCTGCTTGCTTGAGTTCTTCTGGGGTTAGGGGATCGGCAGAACAGGGATCGCAATTACTCATGTCCCAAGCGTATTCCAAAAAACCAACTTTCTTGTCTTCTTTGGTGTAGGCAGTTTGAAACATGGATTTGTAAAATTCACCAAATTCGTTTTTCACAAATACAGGAATGTTGGCATCGGAGGGAATTTTCACCGTGCGGTAATTAGTGATTTCTGCCTGTCCTTCGGCGGAAAGGATGTAAACAATTAAATCCTGTTCGGTGGTGGCGTTAATCATGCCCAAACGAATTGGCAACATGAATCTGGGTGACTGATAGGAAATTTGTAGCGGGCGAAGAAATTGGTAGCCAGATTTCTCGAATTTATCTAAGTTGACTTTAGCAACAAAGAATTTCATCGAGGAGCGGACGTAGGGTTTAAGTAACTGTTTTGCTCCTCTGGGAATTTTATAACCATTGCGTTGCAGCCAAGTTTCCAATCCACCTGATTCTTTAGCACTGAGAATCACGATGTCATATTCACCGACATTAAAACGTGCTTCTACAGTCACACCCAAACTAGCATCACGGCCTCTTGCACCTGCTGATTCATTGCTTGCTGCTGGTGCTGGTAATGCTAGTGGTCGGTCATACTCATAAAGCGGGGCACAAGGATCTGAATCGAAATATTCCACTAATCGCGGTGCGCTAAAAGCGTCCAAACGTTCAATAATTTTGGGTTCAGTGACGCGGACTTGCTCTTTTTGCAGTACCGTTGGCACTGGTACCACCATTGCAAAATCTTTGACTTCACCTTGAAAATCATTTGCCATCGTGAGGACAGTGCGATCGCCATTCCGTGCTATTACCACCTGAGACGCTTTGTTATACAGCTTTGTATCAGCCTTGGCAACATAAAATCCACAAAATGCCCAAGCTCTCGGCGCAAAGCACAAAACAATTACAATTGCTAATAATAATGGTCTCAAAAATCGAAAAAGTTTCATTGTTATACCTCAATATTTAATGGTGACTGGGGCATGGGGCACTTGTACTGAGCGTAGTCGTTGGCGCAGCCTCTCGCAGAGAAGTATTGGTCATTGGACAGAAGAGGCTCCAGGGGCAGAGGGGAAAAACTCTTCTTTGCTGTTCCCTCCAAAGTTCCGATCAAAGGAAGCCTCCGCTCGGACTTCTGTGTACTCCCTTGTCTCCTCATCTCCCCTTTGCCAAGAAAACCTTGGCGCTGACCAAAGAAAATCTATCAAGATGGTCAATGGTGCAAGGATAAACAGTGCCCAGAAAACTGCGGTGGAAAGAAAGAAATAATTTCGCAGGATAAAAGTTAATCCGGCGATGCACATTGCCCAAATTACGCGCCCGATGCGAGAATTGGGCATCGATCGCGGATCGGTAATCATAAATAGAGCAAATAACAGTAAAGATCCGCTCATCAATCTGTGCCAGTAAACATCCCAAGTCCAACCAAGCCATAAATTACGAATCGCCTCTAGTAGGGAGTAGGCACCCAAAAAAGCTGCTGTGGTGTCCCAACGTCCAATTCGTTGCAAAACCATACCGCCAGTACCGGCAAATACCAGCCCATACCACCACTCTTCACCCCACTGTCCCGGTGATACCCAAGCGTCGCTGGTGAAAATTAAGACACAAATAATGCCAAAATTCCCAGGATTAAAGAAATGCTTCTCACCGACTCGCAAGAAAAATTTGCTGGCGATCGCACTTGCTACAGCTATTGCCATTGTTGTCCAATGGTCAGCCCGCAACAGCAAGCTCAATCCTAAAGCAGTAATTAAAGCACTGCGAAGATTTAAGCTTTGTCCTTTGTCGTTAGTCGTTTGTCCTTTGCAAATGACCAATGACCAACGACCAATGACAAATGACAATACCAATTGAGTTGAAAGACTTGTGGCGATCGCTACTGCAATCAATTCTGGCCGCAGCGTCCAGTCTCGCGTACCGATTCCCAAGACTAGGAACAAGCCGAGAAATAAAATTTGATAGTCTCGTATATCTTTGAGCAACATTACCCGTTAATTCAGGGATTCCCCGTAGATTTTTCATCAATTTAGACGAGTGTTAGCTCAAATAGCATTGCTGTTACAGATTTTGTTACAAAATAAAGCAGTAAGTCTAGTACAGAATAAATCCAGCGAGCATCTCAATTAACTAGACAAAGCAAGCAAGGTAAGCCTGTTGTCTTAAAAGTAGGCAAACTAGTTAGAGGAATTAACGATGGTTCAGTGTCCAGTATGCCAAAGCAAATCTCTTGATAACCAGGTTAAATTCTGTACTACCTGTGGATGGAATTTGACCCCCAATTCAGACCAACTTGGACAAGCACCAGAACCTTCCATGCAAAAAGAAAAGCTCAAACTCTCTTGGGCAAAACAGATGTGGCAAAGATTCCAATCTAAACAACAAGAATTTCAGAAACTCCAGCAGCAAAGATTAACTTTGCTCAATCACGTACAATCACAATTAGAACAGGCTAATTTAGAAAAAAAAATCTTGGAAACACAGCTATCAACAATTAGTTTCAAGCTAGAAAAAAAAGAACAGCAAAATAGACAACTACAATTTCAATTACAACAAACTAATCGGGAAAGGCAAGAGTTCCAATTGCAATTATCTTTAACTCAATTACAGCTACAAAAAGAAGAACAAAATAATCTGGAACTACAATATCAATTACAACAAACTGTTAACAATTATAATCAGCTACAATCTGAATTAGAAAAAAATCAAGAAGAGATAGCTAGCTACGAACAAGCAATAACTGAATTGCAAGCAAATTCACAAATATCTGAATCCCGTCCCCAGCGCAAAAACTATTGGCAGTTGTCTGATTAGACCTGTTGCATAAATAATTTTTTATCTCACGCAGAGGCGCAGAGAAGAGGATAAAAATAAGGACTTTTGCAAGGGGTCTATTGAATAATTTAAGTAGAACGACTCGAAAAAAACAAATTATGTGAACTAATGTAAAAAGTTTAGCATTTAGTTTGTAGTAAGGACTTCAGTCCTTATTAGAGGATTAAAATCCTCTCTTCTCTACGAGACGCTACGCAAACACTACAAAGCTTTAATTATTTACACTGTTCTACTTATCAAATCTGATAAAAAAGTCAGGAATTATGTATTTATATAATTATTTTTTATTTTTATATATTTAAACTTGGTTTCTACATATTAAGAACTACTTCCTCGCCATTAAAATAAATGTTAGCTTCAGTATCATTTAGTTCTTTGATAATTCTCATCAACAAATTATCGATTTTTTCTAAATTAGTTTCAATCCTCTGTATTTTATTGTCCAAATACATAATTTTACGATGCCTAAGGAATCTCATCAAAGCATCTTGAGCTTCCAAATTATCTATCATTTCATTACTTTCATTGAGTATTTGATGTTGTGTTTTGGCTATTTTTGCTAATTTACAATACAAAGCAAAAATTAAAGGAAAATGTATATTTTCAGGAAATATTTTACCTCTATCTTCATTTTCAGCTAGAGATTTACCTAAAGTTACTGGACATATCATTACAAACCAGTGAGAATGTAAATTAAATAAAGGTGGAAAAATTTGTTTGATATCTTCGATTAATTCCGAGTGTGTCCTATGACGGCATAGATCGTATTTAGTAATTGTAATGATAATAGGAAAATATTGACGGTCTTCTCGTAATATATTTTTACCATGTTTAACTAGATAATCAGTCATAAATCTAGCTTTAGTTTTAACCATAATCTCAACTAAATTATTGTCAGTAATTCGAGACTTTAAATCTTCACCCGAAACACACAAAAAGAAACCTGATGACTCTGCAATATGCCTTCTTAATTCTGCAACGTCGTTACTTGTTGCCTCCTCAGACATCGCACCACCACGATAATCTAACCATTCAAATCTAATACTTGAATCTAATCCTTCAGTAAATTCAAATATATAGTTTTTAATTTGGATAGTTCCTTCTGGCCAACGATCTCTTCCTTGTGTTCCAATTAAATTTTCCCACAAATTATTTAATCTCACATTTTCATCTTGGTCTACAGTACTGATAGTAAAACCATGTTTTCCCATCTGCATAGCTGCATACATGGCAAGCATGTAACAAGTTTTACCAGAACCAGTTCCACCAAGCATAATAATTTTTATTTTTTCATTCATAATTAATATTTAGCCTATTCTCATATCAAATACAAAGGATAATACTAAGATACCTAAGATAAAAATACCGCTGCTAATCGAAATAACAATAGGTAAAAAATGTGTATTTAATAATAATATAATCAAATTATTTAAAATGAATATCAAAGGTAACTGAATGAGAAATAATATACCAATCAAACGAATAATCTTTTTACGATTTAAATTAATTTTTTTTACATTAAACTTCTTAATAAGTGATTGATTTTGTTTATTACTAACGTTTGGTGTAGCGCCTAAAGAGCTATTTGATCGTTGATTATAATTAGAGTTATCAAAATTATTATTATTGGCAGGATGTTGATGTGGATAATTTACCATCTTACGAACTGTCGCCGCTATAAAAGGAGTTTCTGTTAAAATATACTTGTTATTTTCTGCGTTAATACATAAAGAAATATCTTGATTTGAAGTTGTATATTGTGATATTAGAATATATTCAGCAGTTATTTTCCATAACTCTGTACTAGTTTCTTGATTGTGTGATAATATGGGATTTTTAATTTCATTTATTGAAAAATCAAATACTTCAACAAAATGCAAATAGTAATTATCTATTTTTGTAGCATTAATATTAGTATCAAATAAATATTCGTATGAATAAATTAAAGGTTTTTTGCTATTTGAATCATAATTTAGCAATGAACAAAAATGATTATATATATCTATTGTTAATACTTTTAATGATGCAGAAATTTGCTCGCAAAAATCTGGAATATAATCAAGTTTTTTATCTCGATCTAGCTTAGCAACATAACCTACAAATACATAAATAGGACGTTTGTGCTTATCAGCGCTAATATCAAATTGAATATTATCATTTGAATTGATGAAATTACTAACTCTACAAGTTAAGCCAATAACACAATACTTTTGATTTTTAAACATTGACCATCGGAGATTTTTTAAATTCTCTCGATAGTGCATAGTTGCCACAATATACTTTTTAGCCCATTCGCAATCTTCACGCGTAAAATCTTGCGGAATAGCAAGAAAACGATAATCTACTTCGTAGGTTCGACCATAAGCAATTGCAGACCATTCTGACATAAGTTTTCCCTATGGTTATTGATATGTAAATTTTACAGTATAAAAAACTACGATTATATTGCGTTTTTACGACTATTTGCCTATTGTATAATTCAATACTACAATAACAACAAAATATTATAGTCTATGTTTATTTAAAATTGTATTAATTCTTTACTAACTTATACTGTATATTAAATAGTAATATTTATTTTGTATTATCCTCGGAATTCTACAGAAAAATAAAAATATTGTTGTGCTTGTGTGGGTGTAAAAATCAACATTCAAATAGCTAATATTTTTACTAGCTAATTAGATGAATTTGGATTTCTACAACCAGTTTAATACCAAAACTTGTATAGAAGATTGCTATTTAAGCTATTCATTTAAGTAATTGCTATTTTTTAGCAATTACTTAAATGAACAATATTAACCTATCTAATTATACCAAGTAAAACCCTTGAAAAATAACACCAGATACCATAAATCTCGAAAGCGTCCTCCATCAGAAGAACGTGACTATCTATTGATTTTTCTACTGGCAATATTTAATGTAGTCAGTGGTTACACTACAGTTAAAGGTGTAAAAATCCTACTGGAAAATTGGGCCTTGGCAGCATTTCTGGGTGGATTTATTCAGTTGGCGTTGTTTCTCATGCTTGCAGAATTGATGCTCAAGACAGCGCATTTACGCAAATGGATAACAGTTATACTTTTCACTTTTGGCAGTGTTTACACTAGCTTTTTTACCTACTACACCAATCAGGCTAGCGAAATAAATACATTATTAGCAAATAATAGAGCTAAACAAGCACATAACAAGTTAGTTGCAGACGTTTATACACCAATGAACGATTATCTAAGTCAACTGCAACGAGATGCGAGAATCTTGAGACGTAAGGCTAATGAAGAAGCAGATAGAGGTTTAACTACTGGGAAAGAAGGTAACGGCCCAGTTGCCAAAAGGTTTGCAGAGAAAGCTTTAGAGAAAGAGGAAGAAGCCAAGCTATTTGAGACAACAGTCAACGAATTACGTCCTAAATTTAACTATGATTTAAAAGGATTGCAACCTGAAGAAATTTTGGAAAAGGATCGCGATGCTTTAGCAACTGTTCCCCAAAGATTTCGTAATAACTACGAATATTTAAAACGTTCTAACTATATCAACTCTGAAAATGATGTATCTATTCTCACACCATATTTAAAATTAAATAGCCAAGATATAGATGAGAAAAGACCAGCGTTTATTTCTTTATTAATAGCTACTCTCGTTGATGGAATGTCTATTTTGCTGGGAACAGCAATTACTATTAAACGCGATCGCCGATCGCCAGTTTTAAGATTTGCTAGATTTGTAGCGAAAATTATTACTGATATTAAGAGTTCATTTACTGAAATTTGGCAGGCAATCATACAGCCAAATCCAGGAATTCAAATCAGCGCAGAAGGGGATGATAAACTTTATGAAGCTTCAGAAATGCTGACTTTGGAGTTAAGAGGTCGAGGTTCAGATTTTTTGAAAGAATTTCGTCGCGCTATTTATAAAACATCACCTCATTATATTAATCATAGTGTTTTTGAAAAACATTCAGAACAAAGCTATCGAGATAGTTTTGATATATTGATAGATCAGCTAAGCAATCCCAAACTAGGTTGGATCGAAGTCATCAATAATCAAAACTCCAATAATTCAAATCATTGGCAGGTGCGGGATGAATATTATCACAAGACAGTGGAGTGGTTAAGACAAGAAATTTTGCGTCTTACTCAAGAGGAATTCCTGGATAAGTCTAGGTATAATAATTTGTTCACATTTAAGAATGCACCACCTGTTGGAGTTCAAGTGAAGATCCCCTCAACCCAAAACGGAAATCGCAACTAAAACCTGAGAGATGTCACTAGACTTATAGTGCGTTACGCCAGAAAAGTCTTTTTATGCAACTAGCTCCCCTGTTTCCAATTTTCTACCGCATTCTCCAGCCAAGTTTTCCCAATTGTCTTTGGATGGGAAATCCCCATAGGAAAGCGATCGCTTTAACATTTGATGATGGCCCCCATCCGCAATATACACCGGAAGTGTTAGCAGTTTTAGACCAATACAAAATTACAGCGAGTTTTTTTTGGTTGGGTGTTTGTGTCAACCGTTCGCCAGCCATTGCCAAAGCTGTTAGCGATCGCCGACACTGGATCGGATTGCATGGTTACGATCATCGCTCTTTTCCCATGCTTTCCCCCAATGAACTCAAGCTGAGTTTAGAAAAAACCCAAGTTGCTATCTATGATGCTTGCAATCTGCAACCCGAACAAGTGCGGGATGTCCGTCCCCCTAATGGTTTATTTACACCTGCTACTTTAAAATTATTTCTTGAGTGGAATTATCGCCCAGTAATGTGGAGTGTTGTACCAGAAGATTGGGTGCGACCAGGAGTAAACACTGTGGTGAGGCGAGTTATGCAGCAAGTTAAAAATGGTTCTTTGATTGTTTTACATGATGGTGTCTGTGGCGGACAAGACATTGCTGCCACAATCAAAATTCTCATTCCTCAATTGCTACAACAAGGCTATGAATTTGTAACTGTTGATGCCCTATGGCAGCGTTCAGAGCAAACAGGGAACGGTTAACCGTCAACCCTCAACAATCAACAATCAACGGTTAACAACCCAACAACATTTCTATTCAAAACCGGGCAAATTATTGGGGTCAATTCCTTGCGACTGTAAATAAGCAATTAATCTTTCTTTTTGTTGACGTTCTTGTTCTGCACGTTGACGTTCTTGTTCTGCACGTTGACGTTCTTGTTCAATTTTTTCCACTGCCCAAGGTAACAAGTTGCCATCTCGATCCCACCAACGTAACCAATAACCACTATGAGCTTCTTTTGTTCCTTGCCATGTTCCCAAAAATAAGTTCATTGCTTCTATGAAATGATGACCATTTTCATCTGGTAATTTCAATTCATAATGTCCATTTTCCAATTGATAATATTCCAATAATCCCCCATTAGGTTCAAAAATTATATAAATAGGAACTTGCAGTATTTGTTCGTAAAAAAACCATCTACCTGGTGGGTAAGAACGCTTAACAGAATATTCTCCACCGTCAGTATCAGAAACAAATTCCATCACAATTAATGGGATTTCACCTTCTAAAATTGGTGTGTAACTTTTGCGATTACTAATAATTTCTTTCACTGTTGGTACATACACCCAATCTGGTGCTTTAATTACCAGTTGTTCGTTAATAGTTGCACATAATCCCAAGTTAGAGGCGATTAACATTTGGGGTTGGATGAAGCCACTAATTTCTAAACTTTCACGCAAAGCACCAGCTAATATTGGCTGACCTGTATTCTCCACTGGCTCATCCTCTAGTTGAAAATCTTTGGGTAAGGGTTCCCAGGTTATTATCAGTTGATTTGATGCTTTGCTTTCACTGATTTGGGCTACCATAAATCAATTCCAAATTCAAATTGAAATCTATTTTCTAGCCGGGGATATCAGCTTTTAGTAGCTAATATTCCCGCTAATTTTACCAAGCCCCTTCTCTAGGAGAGGCTACGCCAACGGGGCAAGAACACGCAACAGGAGAGGAACTAGCCCCAGATGTTGATTTAAAACCTCGCCCCTCTCTGGAAGACGCTACGCGAACGTGGGTGAAAAAATCTTTGTATACCGTGGAAGGTGAAAACCCCGCCCCTCGTGGGCGACTTCTGATTCTGTTAGCCATTCCCTGTTCCCTGTTCCCTTTTATTAATTCCTAAAGTTGATTTGTGGCTAAAAAAGCTTCGACTTCGGCAGCTGTGGGTTGAGAAGCGATCGCACCTGCTTTAATGGTAGTCAGTGCCCCAACAGCACTAGCGTAGGTAACAATCCGTTTTGCCGTTTCTGCATCCCGCAAGCTGTGGATACCATACTGCCTCAGCTGGTGGACAAATCCTGCTAAAAAGCTATCCCCTGCACCAGTTGTGTCAACTACAGGAATGGAAAATGAAGGTAATTTGCCTTCGTTTTCACCCAAACAGTAAGTGCAACCATTTTCTCCATCTGTGACTAATACTCCCTCAATGGAAGCCAGACGGTAAGTTATGGCTCC
>VFQR01001611.1_pt1 | contig 16554 bp, 17 predicted proteins | sample 3512321 | NCBI WGS metagenome assembly VFQR01 (sample SAMN10412374, study PRJNA504923) | tailings metagenome | isolation source: Relicate 3 Philex TSF1 revegetated site | place: Philippines: Tuba, Benguet | collected 2017-08-29
AGAAGATCTCCTCGGCGAAGGCTGCCAGCACCAGCGACAGCACCAGCCAGAGCACCGCGAAGCTCGGGATGTTCACGCCGAGGTTGGGCAGGCCGAAATAGACGATCAGGATGACGACCAGCGGCGGCAGCGCCCGGAACACGTCGACGAAGACGATGATCGGCGCGTTGACCAGCCGGTAGCCGTAGCTGCGCACGACAGCGAGCGCGAGGCCGATGGCAAGGCCGGTGATGACCACCGCGACCGCGATCTGCAGCGTCACGCCGATGCCCGACAGGATGTCGGGCCAGTAGCGGGCGATCAGCTCCGGCTTCAGGAAGGCATCGCGGAAGCGGTCGAGGCCGGTCATGGGCAGCGTCCCGCTGCATCGATGGACCGCATCCTTCGAGGCCGGCTCCCACCTGTCACCCCCAGCGAGCCCGCAGGGCGAGGGAAGGGGGTCCAGACATTCGAGGCGCAGGCGAAGAGGGCTTTGGCGCTGGAAGGTCTGGATCCCCTTCCCCTCACGTCGCTTCGCTCGTTCGGCCGGGGATGACGGTTGGTGCGTACCATGTCGCTCACCGCGACAGCTCCGCGACGAACTCCCGCGTGCGCGGATGCTGCGGATTGCCGAACACCTCGGCCGGCGTGCCCTGCTCGACGATCTGCCCGTCCGCCATGAACACGATGCGGTCGGCGGCGTCGCGCGCGAAGCGCATCTCGTGGCTTACGACGACCATGGTCATCCCGGCGGCCTTCAGGTCGCGCATGACGCCGAGCACCGCGCCGACGAGTTCGGGATCGAGCGCCGAGGTCGGCTCGTCGAACAGCATGATCTTCGGTTCGAGCGACAAGGCCCGCGCGATGGCGACGCGCTGCTGCTGGCCGCCGGAGAGTTCGGAGGGGTAATTGCCGGCCTTCTCCTTCAGCCCCACGCGGTCGAGCGCGGCGAGGCCGGTGGCGTCGGCTTCCTCGCGCGGCTTGCCCAGCACCTTGCGCAGCGCCAGCGTCACGTTCCCGAGCGCGGTCATGTGCGGGTAGAGGTTGAACGCCTGGAACACCATGCCGATCTGCCGGCGCATCGCATTGATGTCGGTGGAGGGCGCCATCAGATCGACCCCGTCGACGAAGACGTGGCCGGCGCTCGGCTCCTCCAGCCGGTTGCAGCAGCGCAGCATGGTGGACTTGCCGGAGCCAGACGGCCCGATGACGAAGACCAGCTCCTGCGCGGCGACGGAGAAGTCGATGCCGCGCAGGATTTCGGTGCCGCCGAAGCTTTTCCTGAGGCCCCGGACTTCGAGCAGGGATGACATCAGCAGCGCGGCTCGCGGGCCGTGGCGTCATGGCCGGTGAGGCCGGGCACGCCCGAGCCCGGGAAGATCGTCGCGGCGGCCGAATCCGGGCGCGGCGCGATGCCGAACCACTTCTCGTAGATCTTGGCCATCGTGCCGTCCTTCTTGATGCACTCGATGGCGTTCTCGACCATGTCGCGGGTGGCGGTGTCGCCGTTGCGGGTCGGCACGGCCCAGACGAGGCCGGTCTTGTGCAGGTAGTCGAGCTTGATCTGCGGGTTGTTCTTCACCGCAAAGGCGGCGACGGTCTCGGCCGTCACGTTGGCGACGGCGCGACCCGCGATCACCGCCTGCACCGCGTCCGTCTGCGTGCCGAAGGCCTCGACGCGCCAGCCGACGGTCGCCTCCATCGACTTTGCCCAGCTCTCATAGGCCGAGCCGCGATTGACCGACACGACCTTGCCACGCATCGAGGCGAGGTCGGTGATTGGTGCGTCGCCGCGCCGCGTGATCAGGCGGAAGTCGGTGTCGAGATAGCCCTCGGTGAAGAGCATGCTCTGGGCGCGCTCCGGCGTTGCCGTCACCGGCGCCATGACGAAATCGTAGGTGCCCGCATTCAGCGCCGGGATGATGCCCGAGAACTGCGTCGAGGTGATTTCGATGGGACGGCCGAGGCGCTTGCCGATCTCCTGGGCGAGGTCGACGTTGAAGCCCTGAATGCCGCCGCCCTGAAGGTTCGGGAAGGCGTGCGGCGCGAAAGTGCCGTCGACCGCCGTCCTGATCGGCGTCTGGGCGCTGGCGGGTGCCGCGATGAGGGCCGCAAGGCCCGCGGCGGCGATCAGGTGGCGGATCATATGACGAACCCCTCTGTCCGGTAACACCGCTCTGTCGGCGGAAGCGGCCACGAAACCACGGGCCGGGAGGGGCCTCAATATCAGTGACAATGAAAAATGGATGCGTCTGTATAATGGGAGATTATACTGCCCGCCCCATGGGCAGGGAGAACGGGACATGCTGAATCTGCGGCAGCTCGAAATTTTTCGGGAGGTGATCCGCTGCCAGACCACGGTCGGTGCGGCGGAGGCTCTCGCCATCTCGCAGCCCGCCGTTTCCAATGCCATCCGCCAGATCGAGGCCCAGCTCGGCGTGCCTCTGTTCGACCGCGTCGGCAACCGCCTCGTGCCGACCGCCGAGGCGCAGGAGGTGATGCGCGGTTCCGAACCGATCTTCTCGCTCTATCGCGCCTTCTCGCAGAAGCTGAAGGACCTGCGCGACACGCGGACGGGTAGCCTGCGCGTCCTGTCGACCCCGGCGCTCGCCAATGCCCTCGTGCCGCGCGCGCTCAAGAGCTTCCTGGTCTCGCGGCCGGACATGCATGTCTTTTTCGACGTGCGCCGCACGCCGGGCGTGGTCGAGGGCGTCGAAACCGGCTTCGCCGATATCGGCTTCTCGCTCGCCCCGCAGCAGCGGGCGGGCATCGAGGCAAGCCCGATCTCGTCCGGCCAGATGGTCTGCGTCTGCCCGCCGGACCATCCGCTCGCCGACCGCTCCGAAGTGTCGGCAAAGGACCTTGCCGCCTTTCCGATGATTGGTTTCGAGCCGGGCACGCCGCTCGGCGTCGCGCTTCATCAGGGCTTCTGGACGCCCGCCCTGCAGGAGCGGACGATGATCGAGACGCGTTACAGCTCGACCGCCTGCCTGCTGGCCGAGAGCGGCGTCGGCGTGGCGGTGGTCGATTCCTTCGCGGTCGTCGGCGGCCGCTACCAGCTCGCCGCGCGGCCCCTGTCGCCGCGCGTTCCCATCGAGGCCTTTGCGCTCACCGCCCGCCATCAGCCGATGAAGCGGGTCGTGCGTGCCTTCCTGAAAGAGGTGCAGGCGGAAGCGGCGCGCGCCGAGCATGCCTACAAGCCCTGATACATCGGGCATCAGGCCAGCCCTGCGGCGGCAGCCTTTGACCCGCGCGCCCGTTCATGCGATCCGCAGCGCGAAAATTACCCCCAGCCCGAGGAAACAGCCATGAAGGCCAACGGCATCGACCTTTCCATCGCGAGCGGCGTCTACGTGATCGCGGCGACGCCGTTCCACGACGACGGCCGCATCGACGAGAAATCGACGGATTCGATGGTCGATTTCTACCGCGCCTGCGGCTGCGACGGCATGACCATCCTCGGCGTCATGGGCGAGGCGCCGAAGCTCTCCGGCGAGGAATCGATCGCGATCTCGAAGCAGATCATCAAGCGCGCCGGTCCCTCCATGCCGGTTATCGTCGGCGTCTCGGCGCCGGGTTTCGCGGCCATGAAGTCGCTGGCCCGCACGGTGATGGATGCCGGCGCTGCCGGGGTCATGATCGCCCCGCCCAACACGCTGCGCACCGACGACCAGATCCTCACCTATTACAAGCAGGCGGTGGACGCGATCGGCGACGACATCCCCTTCTGCATCCAGGACTTCCCGCTGACCTTCTCGGTGCAGATGAGCCCGAAGGTGATCCGCTCGATCATCCAGGAACTGCCGTCCTGCGTCATGCTGAAGCATGAGGACTGGCCGGGCCTGGAGAAGATTTCGACGCTGCGCGGCTTCGAGGCCGACGGCTCCCAGCGCCACGTCTCCATCCTCTGCGGCAATGGCGGCCTGTTCCTCGACTTCGAATGCGAGCGCGGGGCCGACGGCGCCATGACCGGCTACGCCTTCCCCGACATGCTGGTCGACGTCGTGAAGCTGCAGAAGGCCGGCAAGCGCGATCAGGCCCACGACCTGTTCGACGCGCACCTGCCGATGATCCGCTACGAGCAGCAGCCGGGCGCCGGCCTCGCCGTCCGCAAGTATCTCCTCAAGAAGCGCGGCGTCATCGCTTCCGAGGCGCAGCGCAAGCCGGGCGCGCCGCTCTCCGCCAAGGCGCGTGCCGAGGTCGACTATCTGTTCGACCGCCTGTCGAAGCTGGACGCCCGCGCCAAGGCGGCGTGAGACCGATAAGGGGCTGCCGGATCCGACCGGCGGCCCTGCATCGGGGACAGTGCGTCCTTCGAGGCTCGCTCGTTTCGCGCTCTCGCACCTCAGGATGAGGTGGGTGGGGGACTGGCATCAGCGCAGAAGAAGTTCGACCGTCGCGCTTGCCGCAGCCAATGTGCAGGCCACTACCCACCTCATCCTGAGGTGCGAGCCTGAAAGGCGAGCCTCGAAGGACGCACTTGTCTGATGCAAGGCGGTGCATTCGCACTATTGCTCGTGCATCCTTGCACCGCCGCTGTTCCGGGCGGTCGACGCGCCCGAAAGGTGAGAGGGTCATGGCCGAACCGATCCCCGTCACCCCTTTCCTCGACCTGAACCCGGACGACATCACCTATTCCTTCGTCCGGTCCTCCGGCCCCGGCGGCCAGAACGTCAACAAGGTCGCCACCGCCTGCGAACTGCGCTTCAACCTTGCCGCCGCCGCCATGCCGCCGGACATCAAGGCGCGCCTGGTTCCGCTCGCCGGGTCGAGGCTGACCAAGGACGGCGTCATCGTCATTCAGGCCGACCGTTTCCGGTCGCAGGACATGAACCGCGAAGACGCGCTGGCGCGCCTCGTGGAGATGGTCGCCAAGGCGGCCGTCCGGCCGAAGCGCCGCATCGCCACGAAGCCGACGCGGGCCTCGAAGGAGCGGCGGCTGGAGGGCAAGCAGAAGCGCTCCGGCGTCAAGAAGATGCGGCAGGGCAGGCCGGGCGAGGATTGATCGTCTGCGGTTCGCTTTGCTTTCGATCGTTGGCTGCAGTGAGTCCCCCCACCCCTGCCCCTCCACGCTTGCGGCGGGGAGGGGCAGGGGTGGGGGCATTTGATCCCAATGCAGGCGGCACTGTTTCTCAGACCAATCCGGCCACCTTCGCGATCCGGAACTGCCCGGCGAAGGCCGCATCCGGCGCCGCCACCTCGCTCGCCATGCCCAGCACCTCCAGCGCTGCCCGATAGCGCTCCGCGAGGTCTTCGCCTCCGACGATCAGCACGGGCCCTCCGACATCCCGCGCAAACGACTGCGCCTCCGCGATCTCGGTCCCGATCAGCAGGCCGGACAGCCGCTCCGCCGTCTCCGCCGCCGGAAAGTCTCCGAGCAGCGATCCCGCCCGCTGCCGGAACAGCTTGCCGAGCAGGCCCGCGCCGCCATCGACCGCTCCTGATCGCACCCCGGCCGCGAAGGCTTGGGGAGACGATGTCCCGTTCGCCGTCGTCAGCTTCAGCACAGTATGGTCCCTGACGGCCGCGAAGACATCGCCGGTGATCGCTGTGCGAAAGCCGACGATCCGCCCATCCGCCACATGCGCCCACTTCGAATGGGTTCCGGGCATCACCGCCAGCCGCTCGCCGGCAATGCCGAGCCCGGCGATCTGCGTTTCCTCGCCGCGCATCACGTCGGGCGCGCCGTCCGCATGGCGGAAGCTCATGCCGGTGACGAAGGCGATGCGCCTCCCGCCCGCCGTCTCGATCCGGGTCAGCGCCGTGGCCAGTTCCTCGGGGCCCGCGGGGCAGGGCAGGTAGGCCGTCTCCACCCAGCCGGTGCGGCTCGTCACCATGCCGGAGGCGATGACCGGCAGGGCCCGGTCGGCATCCCAGCGGGCCACAGCCCGTTCCAGCACGCCCTCGAAGTCGCGGCCCTCGACGCCGAGCAGCCCGTCCTTGCTGGCGATCCGGTCAAGGATCGCGCCGTCCGCTCTCATCAGCGCGGCGCGGAAAGAGGTCGTGCCCCAATCCACGCCAATGATACCGGCGCCGATCATTGCCGCGCTGCCCATGCTTGTCCCCCGCTCATTCAGCCCGTTCCGCGTCATCCGGCCGCTCCTATGGGTTGTCCCCTTGCATGGCCGGCGCGCGTCGATTTAATCCCGCCCGCAACCATCGTGAAGCCGGCCCTTCCACAGCGCAGATCATCGCTCATGTCCCATGACCTCGCCGTCGCCCGCGCCGCGACCATGAAACTCATCGCCGCGGTCGCCGAGGCGGCGGGCATTCCGGCCGACGCGCTGGAGCCTTACGGTCGCCACATCGCCAAGCTGGACGCCGGCTATCTGGCGTCGCTGAACGATCGGCCGGACGGCAAGCTGATCCTGGTCACGGCCATCAACCCGACGCCGGCCGGCGAGGGCAAGACCACCACCACGGTCGGCCTCGGCGACGGGCTCAACCGCATCGGCAAGCGCGCCGTCATCGCCCTGCGCGAGCCCTCGCTCGGCCCGGTCTTCGGCACCAAGGGCGGCGCGACCGGCGGCGGCAAGGCGCAGGTTCTGCCCATGGAGGCGATCAACCTCCACTTCACCGGTGACTTCCACGCCATAACCTCGGCGCACAATTTGCTCGCGGCGCTGGTCGACAACCACGTCTACTGGGGCAATTCGCTCGGCATCGACACCCGCAAGATCGTCTGGCGGCGCGTGCTCGACATGAACGACCGGGCGCTGCGCGCCATCACCAACGGCCTCGGCGGGGGCGGCAACGGCTTCGCGCGCGAGGACGGCTTCGACATCACCGTCGCCTCCGAGGTCATGGCCTGCTTCTGCCTCGCGAACGACCTCGACGATCTGGAAGACCGCCTCTCCCGCATCGTGGTCGCCTATACCCGTGCGAAGAAGCCGATCACCGCCGGCGACCTCAACGCCGCCGGCGCCATGGCCGTCCTGCTCAAGGACGCGATCCGGCCGAACCTCGTCCAGACCATCGAGGGGTCACCTGCGCTGATCCATGGCGGCCCCTTCGCCAACATTGCCCACGGCTGCAATTCGGTCATCGCGACACGCGCGGCCATGAAGCTCGGCGACTACGTGGTGACCGAGGCCGGCTTCGGCGCCGATCTCGGCGCGGAGAAGTTCTTCGACATCAAGTGCCGCAAGGCGGGCCTGAAACCCGATGCGGCCGTGGTGGTAGCGACCGTCCGGGCGCTGAAGATGAACGGCGGCGTCGCCAAGATCGACCTCGCCCGCGAAAACCTCGATGCGCTCCGCGCCGGCATCGTCAATCTCGGCCGGCATGTCGAAAATGTCCGCGCCTTCGGCCTGCCGGTGGTCGTCGCCATCAACCACTTCACCACCGACACCGACGCCGAGCACCAGCTCATCGCCGACATCTGCCGCGACGAGTTCGGCGTCGAGGCGGTGCAGTGCACCCACTGGGCCGACGGCGCGGCGGGCGCCGAGGAACTCGCCCGCAAGGTCGTCGAGCTCTGCGAGGGCGGCACGGCGCATTTCCAGCCGATCTACCCCGACCACATGCCGCTCGCCGGGAAGATCCTCACCATCGCGACGCGCATCTACGGCGCGGCCGAAATCGCCATCGCCCCCAAGGCCGCGGCGGACCTCGCCGCTTTCGAGGCCGCCGGCTACGGCGACCTGCCGGTCTGCATGGCCAAGACTCAATACTCGTTCTCCGCCGATCCGACCCTGCTCGGCGCGCCGTCCGGCCATATCGTGCCGGTGCGGGAGGTTCGACTTGCGGCGGGCGCGGGCTTCGTCGTCGCCATCTGCGGGGAGATCATGACCATGCCGGGCCTGCCGAAGCTGCCGGCGGCGGAGGCGATCCATCTCAACGAGCAGGGCCAGATCGAGGGGCTGTTCTGATAGTCATCCCGCCTACGCTGGAGCCGAAGGTCCACTTTCACTGCAAAGCTCGGCCTAGGCCCTTTGCAGCGGTCCACGCCTCGTTCGCGAGTTTCTCAAGTTCACCGGACGAGAACCGCCAGCGTCCTTCATAAAGATGACCGACCACGGTGATTTCGTAGAGGCCCTTCCGGCCGCCGAGTTGCTTGCCGGAGATATGGACGACGTGAACCTCGTGACCGGGCAGGATTTCCCCTGCATCCGGCGGCAGGAGTTCCAATGTCTCTGGGTAGAGGCGCGGTGTTGTCATCACGCGGCCGACGGCCTCGAAGATCGTCCGTACATGCGGCGGCCATTCTGCAAAGGGTGTCAACGGTCGAGCCATGCGGGCTCCATCGCTGTTGGTGGGACCGGGAATGCTCAGCAGGGATGGCGTGCAAGACCCGCATCGCCCCTCAGGCTATGACACTGCGGGCAGAGTCCTAATGATTGCCTGACAAGTGCCAGAGCGGTGCGAAACCGCTGCGGATCACATTAATTATCGTCGGCGGCGTGAGCAGGTCGACTTGCCCGGCGGGGCGACGCACGGCATCCCCGTATCCCGTGAACGACCACGGCAGCAACACATCGCCGCGCACCGCCCACGCCCGGCCATCCCTCACGATCATCGCGCCGTCCGGCAGGTTCTCGATATCAGCGGAATGGACCCGCTTGCCGCGCCCGTCCAGACGTTCCGCCTGCAGCACCACATCCATGGCGGGAGCCTTGGGGGGTGCCGGCAACCCCTTCGCCCTCGCCCATGCCGCTGCGAAACGCGTGGCGTCCGCGCGCCGGCACTCGAAACAGGGGCGGTGCCCTGCCGCCAGCGCGGTCACCTCGTCGAGGAAGAACAGTTCGGTGAAGCCGCGGCCCATCAGTGGCGTGCGCCTGCGGCCCTTGAACGACAGCACGCAGCAGATCCATTGCCGCGAGGCCCATGGCCGAGGGCCGATCGTCTTGTCGTCGCGATGAAAACGGCCGCCACGGTTGCCGTACATCAGCCCGCGTTCGGGCGCCGCCCTGATCGCACCGAAGGGATCGACGCGATTGGGCAGCGGCACGGCGCGCCTCAATACCGCATGTCGGCGGAAGGCTGGCGGCCGGGGGGCGGCGGCGCGCCGAACAGGCCCTCGAGGAAGTTCCGCTGCGGCGGCGGGGCCGGCTGCTGCACCTGCGGCGCGATCTGCGCGGGAGCCTGCGGCGGGCGCTCGGCCGGCCGCACGACGCGCTGCGGCGGCGCGCCCGGCGCGTCCCAGCCATAGACGTCGTCGCGGAACTGCACGGTGCCGTCGGGCGCGGCCCAGCCGGTCAGATAGACCCACGAGACCGGCACGGCCTGCGGCAGGCGCACGTCGCGGCGCTGCGTCTGGGTCATGCCCTCGATCACCTGTTCCTTGGTCCAGCCTTGCGGGGCCAGCAGCCAGGTGACGAAGTCGGAGACATCGGCGACGCGCACGCAGCCGGACGACAGCGAGCGGCTGTCCGACTGGAACAGGCCGCGCGAGGGCGTGTCGTGCATGAACACCGCCTCGGTGTTCGGCATGTCGATGCGCACGCGGCCCAGCGAATTGCCGGGGCCGGGGTCCTGCCTGAGCGTGTAGTTGACGGCCCGCTCGGTCGACCAGTCGATGGCAGCCGGGTTCACCTCGTTGCCGGAACGGTCGAGGATGCGCACGCGCATGTTGGCGAGCGTTGCCGCATTGCGGCGCATGCGCGGGATGATGTCGCGCTTGATGATCGAGGTCGGGATCGTCCAGGTCGGATTGAAGTTCACCACCGTCAGGCGCGATTCGACCATCGGCGAGGCATGGGCCGCCTTGCCGACAATGACGACGTGCCGGCGGCGCACCACGCCGTTCTCGACCGCCTCTGCCGCGGCAGCCGGGATATTGACGATCACGTAGCGCTGGCCGAAGGCGAAGCGGCTCTCGGCGAGCCGCTCCAGCGACTTCTCCAGCGCACGCATGCGGGCCTCGGCGGGAATGTTGAGCTGGCGGATGGTCGCGGCCGCGACGACGCCGGAGGGCAAAAGGCCGACGCGGCGCTGGAAGCGCTTCACTGCCTCGGCGGTCGTCTCGTCGAAGGCATCGCCGGGCGACAGGGCGGGGTTGAGGTCGCCCTCGATGGCGAGGCGCTGCTTGAGCGCGACGACGGCTGGCCCCCGCGCGCCCTTGGCGAGGCGGGTGGCCGCCGGCAGCGTGCCCCAGCCGCCCGCGACGGCGATGCGGCGGTAGGTTTCCAGCGCGCGCTGGGTGGTCGCCACCGTCTGCGGCGCGTAGGTCGGCTGCGGGTCGGAGGAGATCGCCGTCACGCGTGGCGGCGGAGGCGGACGCTGCGGCCGGGGCCGTGCTGGAACAGGAGCCGCCTGCGGCTGCCCGTCGGGCGCGGCGGCGGACGGCGGCATGGCGGGAATCGACGGCGCGAGAACCGGCGGGGGCTCGGCAGAGGCGGCGGGCGCGGCCGGCGCCTGCTCGGCCTGCGGCTGGGTCTGGGCCATCGCCTCGGCCATGGCGAACGATGCCGCGGCGCTGAACAGCGCGGCGCGAACGAGCCGGGGAGCGAATGACGATGTCATGACCGAGGGGAAAGCTTCCTGTTGGTTGCGGGCTCTAGCCGTTATCCTTAGCGCAATTAAGGCAAACAATTCCTGAACGGCGCCGTCGGTCAGCCGGCCGCTGCCGCATCGATGGCCGCCGTCAGGCCGCCCGGCAGGGGGATCGGCCGGCGGGTCTCCGCATCCACGTAGACATGGACGAAATGGCCGTGCGCGAGCGTTTCCGCGCCGCCGGCCCGGAAGATGCCGATTTCGTAGCGCTGGCTCGACCGGCCACGCTCGGCGAAGGCAAGGCCTGCCTCCAGCGGTTCGGGATAGCTCGCGGGCGCGAAGAACGAGCAGCGCGTATCGACCACCAGCCCCATCCATGGCCCCGTGACCGGCACCAGCCCCGCCTTGCTGATCAGGAAGGCGTTCACCACCGTATCGAAATAGGAATAGTAGACGACGTTGTTGACGTGCCCGTACTGGTCGTTGTCCGACCAGCGGGTCTGAATCGGCGCGAACCAGCGGAAATCGCTGCGGGGGCGGGGCAGGGCGCGCGTGGACATGGCTCTCCGGATTCGCTGGCGATGATGGCCCGACCAGAGCCGATCCGCCGGGCTTTGAAAAGCCCGATCAGCTGGTGGCGGGATCGAACAGGATGCCGACATCGAGCGGCCGAATGTCCGGATCGATCCATTGCAGGCGGGCGGCGGGCGACAGAAGCAGCGCCCGGCTCCAGAAGCGGAAGATGCCGTCCTTGGCCCCGAGCGGCCCCGCAACGAAGCCGTTCACCTGATCCAGCAGGGCGGCGTCGGCATTCGCCTGCAGGTGCCGGGCGGCCGCCCAGGCGAAGTAGAAGGTGACCGTCTCGTGATAGCCGCGCATGTCGTCGTTCACGCGGCCGACGGCGAGGTTGTAGGCCCGGATGCCGTTGCGCAGCCGCAGCTTCGCAGCCTCCTCGCCGAACGTCCTGACGTGCCAAAGCCCGACGGCGAGGTGGGCCTGATGGCTCCATGCCTCGAAGGGAAGCGTCCGCGATGTGAAGCCGTCGACGATGGAGGTGATCGCGGCCTCGTCGGCAAAGGGTGGGAAGCGGCGCGACGGCGTGTCCATCGCCATGTCTGGCTGGCTCCGATTGCGAGGGTGCGGGCGGGAAATCTACTTCCTGGCGCTCGGGAAGACGACGAAGCGCGTCATGGCGAAATTCGCGATGAAGGCGAAGCCGATGGGCACGATCGCGGCGAGCGCCAGCGGCAGGTAGCGCACGGCGACGAGGAAGCTCAGCACCTCGACGGTCAGCCCCAGCGTGCCGGAGGCGACAAACTTGCCGTATGTGCGCCAGCTCAGGCGCCGGCCGCTTTCGGCGGCGAAGGTGATCATGGTGTTGAGCAGGTAGGAATTCGTCACCGCCACCGCCCAGCCGAGCGCCTTGGCGACGCCCAGAGCGATGTCGTCGGCGGCAAGTCCGAAGCGCGTCAGCACGAACAGCGTCAGGCCCACGGTGACGACGTAGTTCACCAGCCCGTTGACCACGCCGATCAGTCCGAAGGACAGGATCTTGCGCGCTTCGCCAAGGAGCCTGGTGCCGAGCCCGGGTCGCCCGGCGTGATTCTGTTGTCCGTTATTCATCATGCGGCCGTCGTCTACACGCTTTTCGGTCATCAATCAGCCGGGCCGCCGTGGCATCTCTTCACGCGGCCGTGAACACCGTGCATCATGGCGAACCTTATCCGGAGCGGCTCGGAGCCGTTGACCACATGACCAGTGACAGGCGCGTGATTGCCTTCCCGGGGGCCGAGCCTCCCTTCGGCCTCACCATCGTCGTTCCGGCCTATAACGAGGCCGAGGCACTCCCCCATACCCACGCCAAGCTCGCCGCCTTCGCGCGCAGGCTGAAGGAGACGCGCGGGCTGGCGGTCGAGATCCTCTACGTGGACGACGGCTCGCGGGACGGCACGGCGCTGGTCGCGCAAGGGCTGAAGCCCGACGGCGCGGATGTGCAGGTCGTGTCCTTCTCGCGCAATTTCGGCAAGGAGGCGGCGCTGCTCGCCGGCCTCGACCATGCCCGCTACGGCGCGGTGATCTTCATGGATGCCGATGGCCAGCACCCGACCTCGGTCGCCGAGACCCTGATCTCCCGCTGGCTGGACGACGGCTACGACGTGGTCTTCACCTACAAGGCGCATCGCCGCGACGAGCCGCGCCTGCGCACGCTCTTCGTCAGCGCCTTCTACGGGCTGGTCAATGCCGGCGTGAAGCACAAGATACCCGCCGATGCCGGCGACTTCCGCCTGCTGTCCCCGCGCGCCGCCGCGGCGCTGCGCATGCTCCCCGAGCGCGGCCGGTTCTTCAAGGGCCTGTCGAGCTGGGTCGGCTTTCGCCAGATCGGCATCCCCTATGAGCCGGCCCCGCGCGAGCAGGGCGAAGCCAAGTGGAGCTTCTGGGGTCTTCTGACCCTGTCGCTGGAAGGGCTGACCTCGTTCTCCATCGTGCCGCTGCGCATCGCCAGCCTGCTCGGCGCGCTGCTCGCCGCCGCCTCGCTGCTCTATGCGCTGGCCATCGTGGTCGAGACCTTCGTCTTCGGCCATGCCGTGCCCGGCTATCCCTCGCTCTTCGTCGCGGTGACCTTCATCGGCGGCGTCCAGCTCCTGATGATCGGCGTGCTCGGCGAATATATCGGCAAGATCCTGTCCGAGATGAAGGGACGCCCGGTCTATCTCGTCGGGGACCAGTCGCTGAAGCGCGCGGCCGACCAGCCGGTGGGCGCGCGCGACACCGGCCCGCTGGCGCAGGGCGACTGACCGGCCAGACCATGTCCGTCACCCGATGAAGCGCCTGATCCTTTGCGCCGACGACTACGGGATCGCTCCCGGCGTCTCGCGCGCCATCCGCGAGCTCGCCGCGGCAGGCCGCCTCAACGCGACCTCCGTCATGACGCCGGGGCCGGACCTTGCCGCCGAGGCCGCGCAGCTGCTTGCTGTCGCGCCGTCAGGCTTCCAGATCGGCCTGCACGTCACGCTGACCGGGGGCTTGAGGCCGCTCACCGCGCCCCGGCTGCCGGCATTCTGGCCCTCGATAGCACCGCTGATGGCGGCTGCCTTCCTGCGCCGGCTCGACCGCGACGCGGTCGCCGCCGAGATCGAGGCCCAGTTCGACGCGTTTCACTCGGTCTTCGGTCAGCCGCCCGCCTTCGTCGACGGCCACCAGCACGCCCATCTCCTGCCCGGCATCCGCGACATCGTCCTCGACGCCACCAAGCGGCATGCACCGCAGGCCTGGCTGCGCCAGTGCAGAGGGCCGAACGGAGCAGGTGAGGGCCTGAAGGGCCGGGTGATCGCCGCGCTTTCCGGCGGGCTGGCGCGCGGAGCAGTGGCGCGGGGCATCGCGACCAATCCGGCCTTTTCCGGCGCCTATGATTTTGCGGAGGCCGAGCGGTTTCCCGCGATCTTCCGTGGTTTCCTGCCGGCTTTGCCGCATGGCAGCCTCATCATGGTCCATCCGGGCCATGTGGACGAGGTCCTGAAACGCGCCGATCCCGTCCATGAGCCGCGCGAGCACGAACTCGCCTACCTGATGAGCGACGCCTTCCCGGCGGACCTCGTGGCCGCCGGATTCCGGTTGTCGTAGTTCGCGCGACATTTCTGCTCTTGCAAATCATTCGCAATAACGTAACTTGTCCTTCCGCAGCCGCTTGAGCGGCGGCGATTCATCACGGATAAGGGACTGGGGATGGTTGTGGGGGCTGGAATGAGACGCGCGATTCTCGCGACGTTGGGCGCGCTTGCGATGGCGGCGCCTGCTTGGTCGGCTGATGTGGGGCGGCCTCTTGCATCAGCAGCGCCAAGCGACCTCACAGGCCCCGATGACGCCTACGGCTTCCTCGACGGTACCGGCGTCGGCAGCCGCGGCGACCGTGGCCTGACCTCGGAGACGACGGGCCGGCTCGGCAAGTCAGACGGCACCTTCACCGCGCTTCACAGCAAGCTCGAGGCGGCCTGGACGCCGGTCGACCGGCTGCAGGTGTCGGGCGCTGTCTGGGCCGGCTATCACAACATCCGCAACAACATCATTCCCGGTTATCCGGACCATAACCGCTTCGCCTTCGACGGCCTTGCGGGCCAGGTCCGCTATCAGCTCAGGGAACGCGGCTCGGCGGCTTTCGATCCCGGGCTGACGGTCGGTCTGGAACTGCGCTGGGGCCGCTTCTCCGATGGTCTCGGCCTGCCCGCCGAACGCTTTGCCGCGACCTTCAAGGTGGCCGCCGACGCGGCCCTCGTCGGCGATCGTCTCTACGGCGCGCTGAACCTCAACATCGGCCCCGGCACCGAGCGGCCGCGCGGTCTTCCCGGCTACGTCAACGATTCCGGCCTCGAGATCGGCGGCGCGCTCGCCTGGCGCGTCAGCGAGGGCGGCAGCACCTTCGTCGGCGGCAATGTCCGCTATGTCGCGGCCTTCGGCGGCGCGTTCCTCAACGAGTGGGGCGGCCATGCCGTGCTGATCGGCCCGACCTTCTTTCACAAGTTCGGCGATATCGGCTCGTTCAAGGACGCCTACGTCTCGCTCGCGTGGAACGCGCAGGTCTATGGCCGCGCGGCCGGCGGCGTCACCGGCAATCTCGACCTCGTCAATTTCGAGCGCCATCAAGTCCGCGTGAAGCTCGGGGCGAATTTCTGAGAAAAGCCCTCGCTTGGCGGTTCGCCACGGATCGGCCATAACTCGCCCGGACAAGGCGATGTCATGGCACGTTTCTTCTTCAACCGCAGGGGATCAGACCCGGAAACGGCCGACGCTTCGCGCCGGCTGTCGGCCCTGGTCCGTTCCCATCTTGCCCTTTCCGACGATGACGGCGTGACCGTCAGCGAGATCGCCTGCTCGCATCCCGAATGCGGCGATGCGGAGACGGTCATCCTGATCATGCGCCTCGGCCGCCGCACGGAGGCGGTGAAGGTGCTGAAGGCCATGCGGCTCGTCACCGAGGAGGATCTGCGGCAGGCCCTTGCCGCAGCGCCCGCCTGAGGCAAGCGCTTCTCCGCGCGCCCGGGCTGTGGTCCAGGGGCGCGACCCGCCCCGTTCTCCTTCCCGTCCTCTTCTCCCGGTAACACCCATGCTGCCCATCGCCATCGTCGCAGGACTTGCCGGCGCCACCCTTGGCGCGGCCTCCCTCGCAGGCCGGCTCGACCTGCCGTGGTGGGTTTACAGCCTGACGCTGGTCGCGGGAGCGGTGGCCTATTTCTCCCGGCCGACCTCGACCATGGTGCGGGCCATCATCGGCTTCCTCGTGGTCTGGCATCTCGCCGCGCTGGCCCTGCTGCTGATCAACCAGACGGGCGCGCTGCCCGCCTATCTCGGCCCCTACCTGCCGACGCGCGCCTCGATCCTGCTTTCGGTCATCTTCGCGGTCGTGGTCTATGGCATCTCCTTCCTGGCCACGATCCGCCAGATCACCAGGCTCGCCGACCCGTTCTTCGAGGCGCGCGACCTCGGCACGGTCGAACTGCCGTTCGGCCTGTCGTTCCGGGTGCAGGAGCGCTGGGTCGCCCACGCCCTGCTGTTCATCCTGCTCGCCATCAACATCGCGCAGGTGCTGGCCACCGTGTTGCTCAACCAGTGGAACAACCGCTTCTACACCGCGCTGCAGGAGCGGGCCGAGGCGACCTTCTGGATCGAACTGCGCTATTTCACCGTCGTCGCCTTCCTGTGGGTGATCCTCGCCGTCTACGAGCTCTACCTGACCCAGTGGACGCAGATGCGCTGGCGGCGCTGGATGACCGCGCGGCTCGCCGGCCACTGGCTGAGCAACGGCGGCCATTACCGCATGCGCCTCAAGGGCAGCCAGGCCGACAACCCCGACCAGCGCATCGCGGAAGACATCCGCATGTTCACCGACAACACGCTGGCGCTGGTCATCCGCTTCTTCTCGGCGATCCTGTCGCTCTACGCCTTCGTGCTGATCCTGTGGGGCCTCTCCGCGAGCTTCCGCTATCAGGTCTTTGGGGTGAACCTTGAATCCATCCCCGGCTACCTCGTTTGGGCCGCCCTGTTCGTCGCGATCTTCGGCACGGTCTGCGCCCACCTCATCGGCCGTGCGCTGATCGGCATCAACTTCCTGCGCCAGCGCTACGAGGCCGATTTCCGCTACAGCCTCGT
>VFQR01001613.1_pt1 | contig 16535 bp, 13 predicted proteins | sample 3512321 | NCBI WGS metagenome assembly VFQR01 (sample SAMN10412374, study PRJNA504923) | tailings metagenome | isolation source: Relicate 3 Philex TSF1 revegetated site | place: Philippines: Tuba, Benguet | collected 2017-08-29
GTGCCGGGCGCCAATACGCGCGCGCTCGCCACGGTGGTGGATGCGACGCGCTTCGACCTGCAGGGCAGCAGCTTCACCGGCTCCTGGACCGGCGGGGGCACCTTCGCGATCTGGAACAACCGCCGCCTCGGCACCGCCTTCCGCATCGAGGACGGCGACGTGCCGGAATTCATCAACTGCTTCACCTACGGCTACAATATCGGCTTCGACATCGGCGACGGCGCGCAGGCCGTCCAGATCCACAATTGCGGCGTGGACGACCTGCTCACGCTGCGCGACCCGCTGACCCTCGGCTGTCACATCCAGGGAAGCGCCTTCCGCACCAAGTGGGTGGGCGGCTTCGTCAGCTCCTATGCCACCGCGCTGCGGGTCAACAGCAATTCCACCACGCAAGGCGACAACCAGTTCGTCGGCGTCATGCTCGGCGGCGGCGGCCAGGGCCGCACCGTGGAGGTGCTGGATGGCGGCCTCACCATCGTCGCCTGCGACCTGCCCGCGGCGACGGTGCATCTCGCCAGCACCGGCGACAGCCTGGCCGTGGTCGCGACGGACACGCGCAGCACCACCTTCACCGGCCAGACGCCGGCCGATCTCGCGCGGATCGTGCTGGTGGGCAACCGCACCCAGGCGCTCCGCACCTCGCCCGACCAGACCAGCACGATCTTCACGCGCCGGTCGGAGACGCTCGGCGCCGAGCTGGCGCTCGAGAACCAGGATGCGGCGCAGGCCTGGACGATCGGGCTGAACGCCGGCGCCACCGCGCCGCTCGCCATCGGCGGCACGCCCGGCATCAACCCGAATGGCGGCGTGGTGCTCGGCGCGCCCTCGGCGATGACGGCGCCGATGACGCTGACGCTGCGCCGCGCCTCGGCGAGCCCGGCGAACGGCGATGCGTTGGGGCAGGTCGCCTTCAGCGGCAACAACGGCAGCGGCAGCGAGACCATCTTCGCCCGCGCCGGCGGCGTCAGCGAGACGGTCGCCGCCGGCTCCGAGGCGGGCGCTTTCGTGGTCGAGACGCGGAGCGGCGGCAGCGTCGCCGAACGCCTGCGCGTCGGGCCCACGGGCACCGTCACGCTCACCGGTCAGATGGTGCTGCCGAGCGATCCGACCGCGAGCAACCATGCCGCGCGCAAGGGCTATGTGGACAACCAGTTCACCGCCCGGCGCATCCCCGTCGCCGCCGCCTCCGGCGTCACCGCGCTGACCCATGCCGCGCATAACGGCCGGCTGGTCAGCGCCAACACCGGCACGACGCTCTCGATTGACTGGGCGGCGACCGGCGATGGCTTCTCCTGCCTGGTCGTGAACCGCACCGCCGGCGACCTCGCGATCAGCATGACCGGCTTCACGGGTTCCACCCCGTCCAACCCGGACGGCTTCACGAAGATCCGCGCCGGCGGCCTCGCGACGCTGCTCGCCTTCAGCCCCGATGGCGGCACGACGAAGGTCCTGCTGCTCGCCGGCGCCGGTTCGGCGTGAACACCGATCCGCGCCTCGGCGGCGTCCCGCCGCCTCCCGGTCTCGCCGAGACCGGTTCCCAGCGTTCTTCCACCATCCTGATCCGTTTCTGAAGGAGCCGCCGATGTCCGACCTGACCGACTACGCCAAGAACCTGCTTGGCCGCGCGCTCTGCGCCCGCCAGCCCGCCCTGCCGACCCAGGTCTGGGCGGCGCTCGGCACCGCCGGGTCGGATGCCGCCGGCGTGACCGGCGAGCCCGCCGGCACCGGCTATGCGCGGCAGCGCGTGACCTTCACGGGCACCGGCCCGCAGCGCAACCTGGAGGTGATCCGCTTCACCTTCACGAGCGCCGCCGGCACGCTGAGCGTGCTCGGCCTGTTCGACGCCGCGACCGGCGGCAACCCGCTCACGCATGGGCCGATGTCGGGGCCGGTCGTCGTGAACGGGCCGGGCACGGTGACGATCAACGTGGACAATCTGAGCATCACGCCGGAGTAACCGGCCGGCGCCGGCGGCATCCCCGCCGGCGCCCGCTGTCAGCGCGGCGGATGCGCCTCCCGGATCCGGGCGAACGCCGGCCCCAGCCTGGCCCCGAGCATGGCATGCGAGGCGAGCAGGCGGCGCCGGTTCTCCAACCAACGCCCCGCATAGGCGGTGACGTCGGCATGGCCCGCGAAAAGCTGCCGATACGCCGCCTCGAACAGCGGCGGCAGCCGCTCAGCCAATACGGGCAACGCCGCGTCCAGGAAACCGGCTGCGCGCGGAGCCGGAAGGAAGGCGTAGCCTTCCAGGATGGCATCGAGGTCGCGGAGGCCCGATTGCCGGATCAACGCGCCATAGGGCCCATCCGTCGCATCGAGGTCCATCGGCCGGCGCCGGGCGAAAAAGCGCGCGCGGAAAGGCGCCTCATCCAGCGGCAACGGCGCATCCCCGAGGAAGCGGATGATCTCAGGAAACGCGTCGCCCGATGTGTGGAACAGCGCGCGATGCGAGACGACGGCCGTGTCGTCGCCCTCCGCCCACAGCACATGGAGGAGGATCAACAGGTCGAAGAGGCCGAACAGCCCGACACGCCCCGCCGGCCAGCCATTCGGCGTGCCAGCCTTGCCCAGGCGGTCCCAGGATTCGGTGAACTCGACCGGGCTGCGATAGATGCAGAGCTTCCTGATCCCCGGGTGCCGCCGCGTCACCTCGTCAAGGCTGAGATAATACTCGGGAAGCTTGTCGCCGAGCACCGCGACATCCCCTTCGGCGACCTTGCGCTCCAGCGCCTCCCGGCCGCGCCCCCGGAAAGAGGCGGTGCCGGATGGCGAGCGCGCCAGGACGTCCGCGATCACGGCGTCGCGCGATGGCCAGACACGGGTCGCAAGGCCCAGTTCATGCGCGCAGAAAATGCCCGGCTGCGTGTTGATCGCCTCGACCAGGACGGAGGTCCCGGAGCGCGGGATGCCGAACACCACGAAATCAATCTGCGGCATGGGCCATCCCGGGGAACGCCATGGGCTGGTGCTGCTGGAGAGGATTGAACTCTCGACCTCTCCCTTACCAAGGGAGTGCTCTACCACTGAGCTACAGCAGCGTGCCGGGCAGGCGGCGGGTGTCCTAGCCCCCCCTCCCGGGCGGCGCAAGCCCGATCACTCCGCGGGCGGCCGCGCCGCCGCCCGCGCGGCCTCCGCCAAAGCGCGGTCGCCCGCCTCGCGCGCCAGCGCCTCGGCGCGGATCAGCCAGAGCCGGCCCTCGGGCTCGCCGCGCGCGAAGGCGGCGCGGCCGGCGCGGAAATAGAGATCCGCCGCCCGCGCCCGCGCGGCTTGCCGTTCCGCCGCCTCGGCGGCGAGCGCGAGCGCGCGGGAGACGCCGCGAAAATCCAGCGCCTCGTTGCGCAGCGCCGCGGCGCGCCCGGCCGCCGCCTCCGCCCCCGCCGCATCGCCGCGGAGCAGCGCCTCGCGGGCGGCGAGTTCCTCCGCATCGGCGCGGAAGCCGGCGGGCTCGGCGCCGGACAGCGCGAGGCGGGCCGCCGCCACGGCCTCGGCATCGCGTCGCGCCGCGGCGACCAGGCCGCGCAGGAACACCGCGCGATGCGCGGCCTCCGGATCCTCGGACCCGCGGCCCAGCACCTCCGACGCGGCCGCGTCGGCCCCCGCAAGATCGCTCAGCCGGTAGCGCGCCAGCGCGCCGGCCAGCAGCAGCGAGGGCGGCGGCTCGGCCGCGCGGCGGCGCAACTCGGCCACCGCGCGCTCCACCTCCGCCAGCGCCTCGCGCGGGCGGTTGCGGTCGAGCAGCGCGGCAGCGATGCCCGTCGCCGTCGCGCCGATCGCGACGGCGGAATCGCCCTGCCAGGCGCGGGCGAGCGCATTGCGGTACTGCCGCTCCGCCTCCTCCGCGCGCCCGGCTTCCAGCGCGAGCCGCCCCGCCTCGGCGGATTGCCGCAGCAGCCGGTCCTCGGGTGGCGGCGGGGGCTGGCGCGCGCCGCCGCAGGCGCCGACCAGCAGCAGCAGGAACACCGCCCCTCTCACGGCCGCAGCCTTTCCGTCGGCGGCCGCAGCGGCGGCGCCGCGGCGGGCTGCCCGCCACCCCCCAGCAGCCAGAGGCCGCGCAGCTGCGTCAGCAGCGATTCCAGTTCGCGCACCGTCTGGTGCGTCTGGAGCAGCAGGCCGGGCAGGTTGGCGCTCGCCTCCTGGACGTTGCGCGTCGTCGGCTGCACGCGCGGCGCGGCGCGGCCGAGTTCGCGGCTGAGGCGCTGCACGTCCGCGAGGATCGCATCCACTCGCGCGCCTGGGCCCCCGCCAGCGTTGAAGCCCGCGACCAGCGTCTCCGCCTCCCGAACCACACGGTCCAGCCCCTCGATCAGCGGGCCGATCCGCGCCACCGCGGCCCGCGCATCCGCCGCGGTGCCTTCCACGCTGTTGGCCAGGCTCTCGTCGCGCAGCAGCCGGCCGAGCGAGCCTTCGCCGCGCTCCATCGCCTCCAGCGTGGTGGCCATGGCACGGATGCCGCGCTGCGCCTCGTCCAGGATCGGGAAGATGCGGTCCTTCGCCTCGTCGAACAGCGCGCCGAGGGTTTCCGTCGGCGGGCGTTCCGTGGTCGCCTCGATCACCGCGAAATTCCAGTCGAGCGGCGGGCCGACGCCGCGCGAGAGGTCGAGGAAAGCCGCCCCCGCCACGCCGAAGCGGCGGCGGATGATGCCTACGGAATCGCGCCGGATGAAGACCCGCGCCTGATCCTCGATCAGCACCTCCGCGTACATGCGCTGGTCGGGATCGATCACCACGCGGCGGACGGTGCCGGCGCGGGTGCCGAGCACCTCCACCTCCGCGCCGACCGAAAGCCCGCCGACGCCGCTTTCCGGGAGCAGCACGCGCAGCGTGGACATCGGCCGCAGCCAGTCCCGCAGCACGCCGGCCTGGAGCACGGCGGCGAGGAAGATCGCGACCGCCACGACGACGAGCAGGCCCACGAGCTCGTCCGCCTGGCGTGGACGGAACAGGCGCCTCACATCGCCTCCGATCGCCGAAGCGCGTGTGGTGCGCCACGCGTGCGTGCGGCGCAACGCGAGCGAAGGCGTGAATCGGCGGCGCTCACGCAGGTGTCTCCTCGCGCCAGCCGAGCCGCAGCCGCTGCGCCGCGGGGATCGCCGCATCGTCCAGCAGGGGCGCGCCGGTGAGCCAGAGGCAGGCCGCGCCCCGCGCACGCGCCGCGCCGATCGCCTGCAGCAGCGGCTGCATCAGCGCGCGCGGCGGCGGCTCCTCCACGCCGATCTCGAGCAGCACCAGCATCGGCTGGCCGAGGAAGGCGCGCACGCAGGCGGCGCGCAGCAGGTCGAGCGCCGGCAGCCGCGCGGGTCGCGCCATCGGCAGGCCGGGCAGGCCGAAATCGCGCGCGAGCAGCGCCGCCGCCTCGCGCAGCGCGGGCGCGCCGACGCTGGTGTGGAACAGCATCGGCAGCAGCACGTTCTCCGCCGTGCCGAGATGCGGCAGCCAGCCGCCGCTCGCCGGCACCCTCCCAATGCGCGCCTGGAGATCCTGGATCGCCGGCGCCGGCAGCGCCGCGAGGTCGTGGCCGAGCAGCCGCACCGCCCCGCGCGAGGGGCGCACCAGGCCGCAGCAGCAATCCGCGAGCAGCCCCGCCACCTCCGCCCCCTGCACGGCGAGCAGCGCGAGCTGCCCGGATTCGAGTCGGAGCGAGACCGGCGGCGCCTCCGGCGCCTCGGCGGGGACCAGCGCCTCGAGCTCCAGCACCACCGGCATCAGATCGCGACCGTCAGCATGACGGAGACGGCGAGCACCGCGACCAGGCCACGCGCGAAGCCGACCGGCAGCAGCGCCATCCCCGGCGCCCCGGGCGGCGTATCCAGCGCGGTGAGGCAGGAGGTCAGCGCGACGACCGCGCCCACCAGCAGAAGCTTGGCGGGGAAGACAACGAAATCGGCCACCGCCATTGCCAGCAGCAGGGATTCGGCGAATTCCAGCGGCGAGAGGCGGATCGCGCCGAGCGACCGCCCCGCCGCGTAGCCGAAGCCGAGCGCGACGACGAAGAAGATCGTGCCGAGGGTGAAGCCGGCCACCGCGAGCGCCGCGGCGCGAGGCAGCAGGAAGAGCCGGAAGGGATCGAGCCCGAGCCCGGCCAGGGCGCGCACCTGCCCCACCGATTGCAGCGTGCCGAGTTCCACCAGCATCGGCATGCCGCTGCGCCCGAGCAGCAGCAGCCCGACCAGCAGCGGCGTGAGCTCGCGCAGCAGCACGAGCACCAGCGCGCGGCCGAGCAGCGCCTCCTGCCCGGCAAGGCCGAGCCAGAAGATCGCCTGGTAGACCAGCGAGAGGCCGACGATCGCCGCCGTCACCACGACGGAGCCGAGCCCGCCAACCGTCGCCTGGACCAGCGCGCGGCGGAACTCCGCGCGCACCGGCGCGCGCCATTGGCCCGGGCGGGGGATCGCCGCGGCGACGAAGGCCAGCAGCGAGGCGACGCCGAGCACGAGCTGGAAGCGCCTTCGCGTGGGCGCGCCGATGGCGGCGAGGGCGCGCCAGATCATGCCGGGACCTGCGCAACGGAAGACGGCCCCTGGTCCGCGAATGGCCTCACAACTGCCCCGCCAGCACGAAGGTGCGCCGCTCCCCCGCGCGCGGCACCCAGAAGGACCCACGGGGCCGCAACAGGAAACCGTGCCGCAGGCGCGCATAGATCGCCTCGGTCGCCTGCACCGTGCCGGGCATCGCGGTCGCCGCCATCTCCTCGGCGCCGCGCACCGCCTCCCCCCAAAGGTTGAACACGCGCTGCCCGCTGCCGACGGTGGTGCCGATCGCCACCCCCGCATCCAGCCCGAGCCGGAAATCCGGCGCGCCGCCGATCCCCTCGAACAGCTCGGCGCAGCGCGCCCGGATCGCCAGCGCCGCCCCCGCGATGCGCTCCGCCGCGTCCTGCTCGCCGGGGCCGCCGAGCCCCGCCGCCGCGACCGCCTGCTCGCCGAGCACCCGGAGATAGGGCAGGTCCTGTGCCGCGGCGATCTCCTGCAGGGCCTGCGCCAGGGCATCGAAGCGCGCCGTGAGATCGGGCGCCGCGCGGCGGGCGAGCGAGACGCTGTCCGCCAGCCGGAGGACCAGGACCGCGGCCTCGGGGAACACGTCGGCCGCGAGGTCGCGCGGCGGCGCGGCGAGCGGTGCGTCCTCGAACCGTGCCGCCGCCGCATCGCCGAGGCGCGGCGCGGGGGAAACCGCGGGGACCGTGCCCGGGGGATGCGCCGCCGTCGCGGCCCCCGCGCCCGCGGCCGCGACGCGCGGGCCCATCAGGTTCGCGACCGCGACGGCGAAGTCGGCGGCCCCCTCCGCCTCCTGCGCCGCGTCCTCGATCCAGAGCGAGCCGCTCAGCGCGCCGCCCACCAACACCGGCACCGCGATCAGCGCGGTGCTGCCGAGCGGATGCAGCCAGAGCCGGTGCAGCTCCGCCGTGCGGCGATCCGCCGCGGCATCGCGCAGCACGAGCGGCTGGCGCGTCGCCAGCGCGGCGAACAGCGCGGGCAGTTCCGCGACGTGCAGCTCGGCCCCGGTGATATGCGCCGCCGTGGCGCGCTCGTAGGCGTCGAGGCAGGTCAGCACCCGGCCATCGGCCGAGTAGCGCCAGAGGCTCGTCCGCCGGGCGCCGGTCACGGCGGCAAGCTCCTCCATCGCCACCGGCGGCACCCCGCCCTCCCCCGGCGCGGCGGCTGCGCCGATATGGGCGAAGGCGGTGCTCTGCGCCGCCAGCGCCGCGTTCTGTTGCGCGAGGCGCCGGCGCGCGCGGTCGGCGCGGAGCCCCTGGCGCGCCAGGAACAGCGCGAGCAGCGCGGTCAGCAGCACGACGCCACCCGACATCAGCAGCGCGGCGCGGCCGGAGCGCGTCACGAAGCCTGCGAAGTCGTCCTCGGGCACGGTCAGCAGCAACATCCAGTCGCGGATACCCTCGCCATCCACCGGCGCGGCGAGGACGATGTGGCGCTGCCCCTCCAGCTCGAACACGTCGCGGACATGCGGGTTGAGCCGCGCCATGTCGAAGGCGCGTGTCAGCACGGGGTCGCCGATCTCGTCGGCGCGGCGCTGCACCAGGGTCGAGCCGTCCTGCTTCACCACGCGGCTGGCGTCGCGCGCCGCGATGAGCCCGCCGCCACGATCCATCAGCACCGCCTGGCCGCTGCGTCCGATGCGCAGCCCCGCGATGAAGTCGGACAGCGCGGCGAGCGTGACGTCCACGCCCACCACCGCGACCGGCCGCCCATCCTCCCCCGCGACGGCCAGCGAGGCGGTGATGCCGGGGCGGCGATCGGTGAAGAAGATGTAGGGCGCGGTCCAGACCAGCCCGCCCTGCGCCACCGCCTGCTGGAACCAGGGCCGGGTGCGCGGGTCGAACTCGTCGGCCGGGTCTTCCTCCTCGGTCAGCAGCCCGTCCGGATCGTGCCGGACCCAGACCACGCGGCGCGGCGGCGGGGTGTTGCGGATGCGCTTCACCTCCATCCCATGCGGGCCGCGCCGGACCTGGGTGTAGTTGCCGCCCGGATCGCCGATGCTGAACAGCGCGACCTGCGGCGTGTCGCGCAGGATCGCCATGGCGAGGCGCTCCATCGCCGGCGCGTCCGCCACGTCCAGCCGGCCCTCGCCGGCGAGCTGGGCGGTGAGGCGCGTCGCCTGGGCGATGGGCGCGAGGAAGGCCTCCACCTGCTGGTCCACCCGCGCCTGCAGCGTGCTCAGCGTGTCGTCCGCCAGCGCGAGCGCGCCGTGGCGGTTGGCGCGCTCCAGGAACACGGCGATGCCGATGATGCCGGCGACCACGGCGAGCACCCCGAGCAGCGGCGGGACGATGCGCAGCAGGCGACGGCGCGCCTCCTGGCGCGCGCGGAGCGGATCGGAGAGGGGGGCCGGCGAGGCGTCCATGCGCGTCATGGCAGGCTGGCGCGCTTCGCCACGCCGTGGCAAGCGCCGCCCGTCCCCCGCCTGTCCCGCTGATGCCGCCCGGCGCGCGAGGGAGGCTACGCCGCGTCCTCCCGGATCATCGCCGCCGCCTTCTCCGCGACCATCATCACCGGCGCGAAGGCTCCGCCGCCGGGCAGGGTCGGCATCGCCGAGGCGTCGGCCACCCGGAGCCCGGCGACGCCGAACACGCGGAGCCGCGCATCCAGCACCGCCCCCGCCGCGGGATCGGTGCCCATCGCGCAGGTGCCGGCGCGATGGCCTGCCGGGCGCGCCACCCCGCGCAGCCACGCCTCGATGTCGCGGTCGTCCGGCACGCCGGGGCCGGGCGCCAGCTCGGCGCCGCGGAACCGGGCGAAGGCGGGCTCGGCCAGGATGCGGCGCAGCAGCTTCACCGCCTCGCGCAGCGTCGCGAGATCGGCCGGATCGGCCAGCAGGTCCAGTTCCACGCGCGGCGGGTCGGCGGGGAGCGGACCGGACAGCGCCACCACGCCTCTGCCGCGACCGCCAAGCGACCGCGCTTCCGCGAGGCAGCCGCCGCCCGGTGAGGGCAGGATCAGGCATTGCACATCCGGCCGGTCGAGCCCACGGCGGGTTCCGAGAAAGCCGCCGGCGCGCGCCGGCACCCCGCCCCGCGAGGCGGGCAGCAGGCCGCGCAGCCTCTCGCGCAGCGTCGTCCGGCGGGGCGCGAGCCGCAGCACGGCCACCGCATGGTCCTGCAACCCCTGCCCGACGCCCGGCAGCGCCCGGCGGACCGCGATGCCCTGCGCCGCGAGCGCCTCCGGCGCGCCGATGCCGGAGCGCAGCAGGAGCCAGGGCGAGCCTTCGGCGCCGGCGGCGAGGATCACCTCGCGCCGCGCCGTCAGCGCCCGGCCATCGGCCAGTACCGCACCGATGCAGCGCCCGGCCTCGAACCGCAACTCGACGGCGCGAGCGGCCGTCACCACGCGGAGATTGGGGCGCTTCCGCGCGGGGGCGAGATGGACCGCCGCGCTGTCGAGCGGCCGCCCCCCGCGCATCGCGACATGGAGGAAGCCGACGCCGGCGGGATCGGCGCCGTTGAAATCCTCGTTCGGCCGGAACCCCGCCTGCATGGCCGCCAGGATGAAGGCGCGGCCCATCGGATCCTCGGGCGCCGGCCGCGCCACGCCAAGGCGTCCGCCCGCGCCGTGGAAGGCGTTCGCGCCGCCGGCGAAATCCTCCTCCCGCCTGAAGAAGGGAAGCACCTCCGGATGGGTCCAGCCGGCAAGACCAAGCTTCGCCCAGTCATCGTAGTCGGCCGCGAAGCCGCGCAGATAGAGCATCGGGCCGCGGGCGGGGCCGCCGGCCCGCGATCGGGCCTCGACCAGCAGGACGCGGGCGGCGCCACCCTCGCTCAGACGGTCCGCCAGCAGGCAGCCGGCAGTGCCGGCGCCGATGACGAGGTAGTCCGCCTCGGTCACGGCGTGGCGACCGCCAGGGCGACGCGTCGCGAAATCGTGGAAGGCGGCCCGGCTGGCATGTTCATGCAATTTTCAGAGGCCGCGGGGGCCTCCGCAACCGCAAACCGCATCACGCCATGAAGATTGCGCTGCCGGCGATGCGGCCCCAGATGCCAAGCCGGCGCCGCGGCGCTGCCTTGGCCTTGCCGCAACCCGGTGCGATCTGGACGCCATGACGATCACCACCCCCCTGGTCACGCCCCAGGTCGCGTCCCTGGCCGCACGCCAGCCGCCGCGACCGGCGCTGTCCGTCGTGGTGCCTGCCTACAATGAGCAGGAAGTGCTGGCCGCCTTCCACGCCCGGATCATGCCGGTGATGGAGGCGATCGGGCTGCCCTTCGAGATCGTGTATGTGAATGACGGCTCGCGCGACGCGACACTCGAGATCATGCTGCGGCTCCAGGCGGCCGATCCGCGCGTCGCCGTGGTGAACCTGAGTCGCAACTTCGGCAAGGAGATCGCGCTGACCGCCGGGCTCGACCACGCCGCCGCGACGGAGGCGGTGGTGGTGACGGACGCCGATCTCCAGGACCCGCCCGAGGTGATCCCCGATCTCGTCGCCGCCTGGCGGCAGGGCTTCGATATCGCCTACGCCCAGCGCCGCGTGCGGGAGGGCGAGACCTGGTTCAAGATCGCCACCGCCAACGCCTTCTACCGCGTCATGCAACGCATCGGCGGGCGCGTGCAGCTGCCGCCCAACACGGGCGATTTCCGGCTGATGAGCCGGCGCTCGCTGGATGCGCTGCTGGCGCTGCGCGAGCAACACCGCTTCATGAAGGGGCTCTTCGCCTGGGTCGGTTTTCCGTCCGTCGCCGTGCCCTATGACCGCGCGCCAAGGGCAGCCGGAACCACCAAGTGGAACTACTGGAAGCTGTGGAACCTGAGCCTCGAGGGCATCACGAGCTTCACCGTGGGACCGCTGAAGATCGCGACCTATCTCGGCTTCGCGACCGCGGTGTTCGCGGCGCTCTACGCGATCCAGCTCATCGTGCGCACGATCCTGTTCGGCAATCCGGTCGCCGGCTATCCGAGCCTGCTCGCGGTGGTGCTGTTCTTCGGCGGCGTGCAGCTGATGACGCTCGGCATCATCGGCGAGTATCTCGGCCGCATCTTCAACGAGACGAAGGGCCGCCCGCTCTACATCGTGGAGCGGCACCTGCCCTCGGGCGCGGGTCAGCGGCAGGCGATGAGCGTGCCGAGCGGGGCGCAGCGATTCGCCGAATCCGGCACCAGCGGCGCCAGCGCGGCCTGAGCCGAGGGCAGGATCAGCCGCAGCTCCCCCACCGCGATCGGCTGCGCCGCGAGCGTCGCGTCGCGACAGGCGGGCGGCACGCGCCAGCGCGCGACATACATCGTGCTCGCCGGCACCGCCCGCTCCGAGGCCAGCGCCAGCACCTGGAGCAGCTCCGCATAGGTCGCATCGCCCGTCGCCTTCTCGACGCAGGGCCAGGAGGGCAGCAGCGTGAGCTCCCGTGCCTCGGCCAGTGCGGCGCGGAGCGCGGGGGCAGGCACGGTCCAGGGCTCGCGGGCGCCGGCCCAGCCCGCCAGCGCGGCGCGCAGCGGCGCGGCATCGGCGAATTGCACCAGCCCTACGATGACGCAGAGCAGCGGCGCGGCGCGCGCCAGGAGCACCATCGCTCCGAGCAGCAGCGCATAGGCGACCGGCCAGAAGAACCGGCCGGAGGCGCGGAACTGCTCGAGCATCGGCGGCGCCTCGCCGAGATCCAGCACGATCTCCGTCCCGAACCCGACGCGGTGGGTCACCGCGAGCGCGGTCAGGGCGAGCAGCACGAGCGCGAGACCCGCATGCCGCCAGAGCCCGCCGAGCGCGCCGCCCGGCATGGCGAGCAGCCCGATGGCGAGGCCGCCGAGCAGGCCGAAGCCGAGCCAGTTGTAGCCCTCCCACCCGCCATGGCCGGTGGCGTCGAGCTGCGGCGACCAGGGCCAGCCCAGGATGCCGGACCCGGCCGGCCAGACCGGCGAGAGCAGGTTCATCGCGAACTGCCCGTAGCCGCCATCGCCGGCCGCGCCGAGATAGCCGAAGGCGAGCATGACGCCGAGCACGATGGCGAAGCAGGAGGCGACGCCGATCGCGGGGCCGAGGAAGCGCTCGCCGCGCAGCAGCCGCGTCGCGGGCACCGCGCCGAGCAGCGCCAGCGTCATCGCCGCGAGATAGGGGTGGACCAGCAGCGCCAGCACCTGGAGCAGCGCCGCGCCGTACCAGAGATCGCGCGTCGGGGCGCGGAGCAGGCGCAGAGTGAGGCCAAGCCCGAGCCACAAGAGCACATGGCCGGAGAGCGCGGCATGCCCGAAGCGGCCGATCCAGGCCGGCATGGAGAGCGCCGCGAGCGCGATCCCGATCGCGGGCAGCAACCGCGTCTCCCCCGCGCTGCGCAGGGCGAAGACCGCGCCGACGCCCTGCAGCGCCCAGGCGATGCCGTAGAACAGGCCGATCCCGTGGAAACCGGGCGGCAGCCAGTCCCGCAGCGCCTTCAGCGCCAGCGCCAGCGCCGGGATCGAATCGGCGAAGGCGGTGTTCATGCCGCCTTCCTGCGTATCGAGATTGGCCGCGAAGGTCGGCGGCCAGCGCCAGGCATCGGCGATCAGATAGCGCTGCGCGACGACATGCTGCGCGGCATCGCCCGCGGGGCGCCACTCCGGCGCCGGCGCGGGCCAGAGGAAATCGAGCGGAAACAACCCGAGCGCCATGGCGAGGCCGAGCAGCAGGGCCAGCGCATGGGCAGGCAGGGCGGAGCGGGACAGGCGCGCGAATCCTCGACCGGAGCAGGCCCTACTACCGCCGGTTGCAGCCCGCTACCAGAGGCGCGGCACCGCGAGCGCGAGACCGATCCACACCAGGCTCGACAGCCCAAGCGCCAGGAGGATGCCGCGCGCGGCGGCGCCGCGATCCTCCGGGGCACGGCGGTGAGCCGGGGAGCCGCCCCGCCTTTCGAAGACGGGGCTACGGGAGAGCAACTGGCCCATGACCCGATCATGGCAGGATTCGGGCAGCGATGCCCGGAAAATCGCATCTCCGGCCAGGAAATCCGGGCGACTCACGGGTTCTTGTGCGGCGCCATATTCCCGCCGCAAGCGCGTCGCAAACCAACCAAGGCGGACCCTTACCTCTTGCACCATCGAGGGCGGGTCCGGAACGCCGTTCACGGACCTGCCCACAACCACCGGAGAGATGCGGGCCCCCGCCCGCGATGAGGACCTCCATGCCTGGCCTGGATGCCGCCCGGACGCTCGCCCCCGAGCCCGAGACGAAGCGGTCCGTGCTGACCGAGACGCTGCTCGCCGGCGCGCCGGCGGCGCGGTCCGAGCGCGTCGCCGCGCTCCGCCCCTATGCCAAGCGCGCGCTTGACATCCTCGGCGCCGGCGCGCTGCTGCTGCTGACGCTGCCGGTTTTCCTGGTGCTCGCGGCGCTCGTGCGGCTGGATGGCGGGCGCGTGTTCTACGCGCATGAGCGCATCGGCCGCGGCGGCCGCGCCTTCGGCTGCCTCAAGTTCCGTTCCATGGTGATGGATGCCGACAAGCGGCTTGCCGAGCTGCTGGAGCGCGACGCCGCCGCCCGCGCGGAATGGGACAGCACCCGCAAGCTGAAGAACGACCCGCGCGTGACCTGGGTTGGCCGCTTCCTCCGCGCCTCCTCGCTCGACGAGCTGCCGCAGCTGGTCAACGTCCTCAAGGGCGAGATGAGCCTTGTCGGCCCGCGCCCGGTGCAGGCGAGCGAGCTCGCGGTTTACTACGGCGCCGCCGCGCAGCACTACATGCAGGTCCGCCCGGGCATCACGGGCCCCTGGCAGGTGAGCGGCCGCAACGACACCAGCTACGCCCAGCGCGTGGCGCTCGACGTCGCCTATGTCAGCCAGCCCTCCCTGCTGAACGACATCCGCATCCTGCTGCGCACGCCGATCGCGGTCCTCGCGCGCCGCGGCGCCTACTGATAGACACCAGCCCCACGTGAATCAGCGCCCGCGCGATGAGCGCGGGCGCGTTTGGGATGTGCGCTGACATGGCCGACGCGGCCGCTCAACGCGCCAGTGCGGGGCGTCTTCTCTCCGGCACCATCTGGAACGCGCTCGGGCGCGGCCTGCCGCTGCTGCTCGCGCTCGCGCTGACGCCGGTGCTCGTGCACCAGATGGGGATCGAGCGCTGGGGGCTGTTCACCCTCGCGCTCTCGCTCGTCGGCGTGTTCGGGGTGTTCGACCTCGGGCTCGGCGCCGCGCTGACGCGCGCGCTCTCCGCCCGGATCGGCGCGGGCGAGCAGGCGGGCGCCGCCGATCTCGCCGGCGCGGCGATGACGGCGCTGGTGCTGGTCGGAGCGGTCGTCGCGGCGCTCGCCTCGCTCGGCGTGCCGTTCCTGGTCACGCGTCTGCTGAACACGCCGCCCGCGTTGCAGGCCGAGGCGGTGGCGGCGTTCCGGCTGCTCTGCCTCGCGGTGCCGCTCGTGGTGCTGAACGCCGCGCTCTGGGGCGCGCTCGCCGCCCATCAGCGCTTCCGGGCGGCGAACCTGGTGAGCATCCCCGTCGCCGCCTTCTACTACGTCGGGCCGGTGATCACGCTCTGGCTCTGGGAGAGCCTGGTCGGCGTGATCCTGGTGCTGCTCGCGGCCAGGCTCGCCAACACGCTCTGCTACGCCTGGCTGGCGCGGCGGGACCTGCCGGGGCTTGGGGTGCGGCTGCCGAGGCTGTCGCTGGTCGGGCCGCTGGTGCGGATGGGCGGGTGGATGAGCGCATCCGGCATCCTGACGCAGGCGCTGCTCTACGCTGATCGTTTCCTGATCGGCGCGGTGCTGACGCTCAGCGCGGTGGCGTTCTACGCGACGCCGCTCGATCTCGTCATGCGCATGTGGATCCTGCCGGTGGCGGTGGCGCAGACGCTGCTGCCGGCGATGGCCTCCGCCTATCTCGCGCATCCCGCGGTGACGGCGGGGCTGTTGAGGCGCGGCGCGCTGATCATGATGGCGAGCGTGCTGCCCTTCTGCCTGCTCCTTGTCGGGCTCGGGCCGGAGCTGCTCAGGCTCTGGCTCGGCGTGGAGTTCGCCGCGGGCGGCGGGCGCGTGCTGCAGATCCTCGCGGTCGGCATCTTCTTCTCCTGCGTGTCCTTCGCGCCAGGGGCGCTGCTGGATGCGATCGGGCGGCCGGACGTGAATGCGAAATGGCAGCTCGCGCAGGCGGCGCTGTTCCTGCCGCTCTCGGCGCTCGGGCTGTGGCTGATGGGCATCGAGGGCGCCGCCATCGCCTGGGCCGCGCGCTGCGCGACGGATGCCGCGGGGCGGCTGTTCTTCACGTCGCGGCTCTACCCTGAGGCGGCGCCGGCGGCGCGGGCGATCGGCCGGCCGATGCTCGCCGCGGGTGCCGGGCTGTTGGTGATGCTGGCGGCGAGCGGCTGGACCGCCCTCGGCCTGGTGTTCGGCGTCGCGCTGCTGGGCTTCGCCATCGCCGGGTGGTTCGCGCTGACGGCGGAGGAACGGCGCGACGCGAAGGGGCTGCTCCGCCGGCCGTGGCGGCTGCGCGCGGTGCTGCGGGGCGAGCCGGCGTGACGGCGGGGGATCGCCAGAGGGCGGAGCGGCCGCAGGCCACGAGCGCCGGCGGCGTGAATCGCCCGCGCGAGCTCTGCGTGAATGGCCGTTTCCTGACCCAGAAGGTCACGGGCGTGCAGCGCTTCGCCCGCGAGGTGACGGTCGCGCTGGCGCGCCGCGCGGCGCTGCGCGTGCTGGCACCGACAGGAGCGCCGGCTCTTGAAGACGTGCCGATGGACATCGTCGGCACGCGCGGCGGGCAGGCCTGGGAGCAGCTCGACCTGCCGCGCGCGTCGCGCGGGTCGCTGCTGCTGAATCTCGGCAACACGGCGCCGCTGCGGCGGCGCGACCAGGTGGTGGTGATCCACGATGCTGGCGTCTTCGACACGCCCGAGAGCTACAGCCGCGCCTTCCGGCTGTGGTACCGCACGCTGCATCGCGCGCTGCCACGCCTCGGCGCGCGGATCGTCACCGTCTCCGAGTTTTCCCGAGCGCGTCTCGCGGATCGTCTGCGTCTCGATCCCGCGCGCATCGCGGTGATGCCGGAGGGCGGCGAGCATGTGCTGCGCGTGCCGGCCGACAACGCCGTGCTGGCGAGGCATGGCCTCGTGCCGCGTGGCTATGCGCTCGCGGTG
>VFQR01001614.1_pt1 | contig 16525 bp, 13 predicted proteins | sample 3512321 | NCBI WGS metagenome assembly VFQR01 (sample SAMN10412374, study PRJNA504923) | tailings metagenome | isolation source: Relicate 3 Philex TSF1 revegetated site | place: Philippines: Tuba, Benguet | collected 2017-08-29
TGAACCAGTCGACCCAGGTCAGCGTCGCGAACTCGACCGCCTCGAAGCTCCGCCAAGGCCCGCGACGATGGATGAGTTCGGCTTTGTAGAGCCCGTTGATGGTCTCTGCGAGGGCGTTATCGTAGCTGTCGCCGACACTGCCAACGGAGGGTTCAATGCCAGCCTCTGCCAGGCGCTCGGTGTAGCGGATGCTGACGTATTGCGATCCGCGGTCGCTATGGTGGATGGCAGCAAGCTGACCGCTTTATACTGGCAAGCCATTGGCGAATATGGTTGAATCCGCGATGTGAGCAAAGCGGATCACATCACCACCACCGATGATCCCGCGATCCTGCGGGCGATGATCGCCGAGCGCGATGCCGAGATCGATCGCCTGCAGCACATCATCGTCGCCATGCAACGCCACCGCTTCGGCAAGAAAGCCGAGACGCTGCCGACGGACCAATTGCTTCTGGCACTCGAGGACGTCGAGCAGGTCGAGGCTGAGGGGCTGGCGCGCGAGGAAGCGGCGGACGAGACCAAGCGCGAGGCCCGGGCCCGGACGCGGCGGACGAACCGGGGATCGCTGCCGGCCCATCTGCCGCGGATCGAACGGCTCGTCGACATCGCGGACAAAACCTGCCCCTGCTGCCGGGGGATGCTGCATGTGATGGGCGAGGACGTGAGCGAGCGCCTCGACATCATCCCCGCCCAGTTCCGGGTGATCGTCACCCGCCGGCCCAAATACGCCTGCCGCGCCTGCGAGGAAGTGGTGGTGCAGGCGCCGGCGCCGCCGCGACTCATAGAAGGCGGCATCCCGACCGAGGGCACCGTCGCCCACGTCCTCGTCGCCAAATATGCGGACCACCTGCCGCTCTACCGCCAGGCGCAGATCTATGGCCGCCAGGGCGTGCCATTGGACCGGTCGACGCTCGCCGACTGGGTGGGCAAGGCCGCCTTCCTCCTGAAGCCCGTCCACGAGCGATTGTTCGAGCGGCTTAAAGCCTCAGAGAAGCTCTTTGCCGATGAGACGACGGCGCCAGTCCTGGATCCGGGCCGCGGCCGGACCAAGACAGGCCAGCTCTTCGCCTACGTCCGCGATGATCGGCCATGGGGCGGAATGGAGCCTCCCGGTGTGGCCTACCTCTATGCTCCGGACCGCAAGGCCGAGCAGCCGATCCGGCATCTGGCTGGCTTTGCGGGGATGCTGCAGGTCGACGGCTATGCGGGCTACAAGGCGCTGGCATCACGCAACACGGTGAACCTCGCCTTCTGCTGGGCCCACGTGCGGCGGAAGTTCTTCGAGCTTGCCCATGCTGGCCCATCGCCGATTGCGACGGAGGCGCTCGCGCGCATTGCGGAACTCTACCGGATCGAGGGGGAGATCCGCGGCCGGAGCGCCGAGGAGCGCCGCGAGGTACGACAGGCAAGGAGCCTACCCGTCGCCAGGGCGCTCGAGCCATGGCTGAGAGAGAAGCTCGCGCTCATCAGCCAGAAAAGCAAGCTGGCGGAGGCCATCCGCTACGCCCTCTCGCGCTGGGATGGCCTTTACCGCTTCCTCGACGATGGCCGGATCGAGATCGACTCCAACGTCGTCGAGCGCGCTATCCGGCCGCTGGCCCTCAACCGCAAGAACGCGCTCTTTGCCGGCTCCGACGGCGGCGGCGAGCACTGGGCGACGATCGCCTCGCTCGTCGAGACCTGCAAGCTCAACGAGGTCGATCCCCAGGCCTACCTCGCCGACGTCATCAACCGCATCGTCGCCGGGCATCCGCAAAGCCAGATCGACGAGCTCCTGCCCTGGGCTTACGCCGCGCGGCCGCTCAAAGCCGTGGCCTGAAAACAGCGCTTACCCTGAAGCCACCTCTCTCATGGCACGCGTCATGGCGCGCATGGGTCGCACCAGCCCCCAGACGATCAGATAGCTCGGGAATTTTCACAGCGCGAGAGCTGTGTTTTGCCCTCTGCGGACACTAATGCCGTGGAGGGCGATCTACGACGCTGGCAGAACCGGCGGAACGTGCATCGCAGTTGGCATGGTGCGCAAAAGCCGAGGCAGGTGATCCGGGCATCAGTTCATGCAAGGCGTCACGACCTCCTACCGTCAAGCGCGACGATCCACAGGCCGATCAAATTAACTACCGGGACGAAGGCGAGCGCCGCCCATAGTGGCGAATAACCGAGCCGCCGCAGGATAAGGCCTACTGGATAGAGAATCAGCGCCAACAGCGCGATCATCATCACCCAGTGGGTGACGCCCCAGCCGCCCATCCACATCGTTTCGTCATACCATCCGTAACCCTGCATCATGTCGGTTCCCCTCCAGTTGGCGTCCCCAGCAGCTCAGCTCACGACCACCTCGGTCATCATGCCGGTCGCCATGTGGTAGAGATGGTGGCAGTGGAGATACCAGCGGCCGCGCTTTTCGAGGTCGACGGCAACCGTCACCGGCATGTGCGGTGGCACGATCACCGTGTCGCGCACAGGGCCGGAGAAGCGTCGCGAGCCAACACCAACGACCTGGAAATGGTGGCCATGCAGATGCATGGGGTGCATCATTGACGTAGGGTTCATGAACGTGATTTCGACGCGCTGGCCGAGCTGGAACTCGTGCGGGCGATTGCGGCCATGCACCGCACCGTCGATGAGCCAGCGATAGCCCTCAGCCTCACCTAGCATCATGGGAATCACGCGGTCGGCCCGGCGGGCCGGCAGCGGTACCCGAGCGGTAAGGGCAGCGTCCAGCGACAGATCGGTGTGTGGCGCGGCGACGGCCGCCGTGTCTGGAATGCGTGCGACACTCGCCCCCGGCGTTGCGAGGATAATTCCCGTGCGCATCGTCGCGGCTTCGACCTGTGCCAGGACCGGAAAGACGCCACCCTCGGTCGGAATCGTCACTGCGAGGTCGATCCGCTGGCCCTGCGCCAGCGGGAAGCGTCGACCCGTCATCGGCTGACATGAGCTGCCATCGACGGCGATGCATCGAGAGTCCAATGCGCCGGTGTCAATGAAGAACGCCGATGCCGTCGCGCCGTTGATGATCCGCAGGCGGACCGATGCGCCGCGCTCGACGCGGATCACCTCGGGATCGTCAAGCGTGCGGTCATTGGCGAGATAGGCGTCATAGCGAACGTCGTTTGCATGGACCATGCCCGCACCATGACCACCGTGGCGCATGCCGCTGACGTGCATCATGCCATGGCTCATGCCGCTAGTTCGGGCTGGCGGCTGCACCTGGAGGCCATGACCGCCATGGGCGCTCGCGCCACCGAGTTCGGCGAGGATTTCGGTCGGCGGGCGGAAGGCGAAGTCGTGCAGCATGATCACGACGTCCTGTATGTCGCCCGCATCCTTATCCCGCGTGATCATTGGCGCGGCGAGGAGCTGCTGCTCGCTCAGCTGATGCGCGTGCATCCAGTGAGTACCGGGAGTGAGGCGGAAGGAATGGGTATCGCTGGCCCCGGAGGCGATCGCGCCGCCGTCAGGCCGCGACCGGTCCTGCTCTTCCGCAGCATAAATCTGCCCGTGCCAGTGCATGACGAGAGGCTCGGAGGTTCGGTTGAGGATCTCGCCGGCGAAACTGTCTCCTTCGCTGGCGAAGTGGCCAAGACGGCCATCTGCTCCACTGACACCATAGACGGTCGCGCCGCGGCGCTTGACCTCGATCTGCCGCGTGGCAACGGTGAGGAGTGGAGCCTGAGCCTGCGCTTGACTGGCACGCGCTCCCGTCAGCGCCAACGCCGATGCGCCGGCCAGAAACGAACGGCGGTCCAATCCAAGTTTCAGATTTCCAATCATCACGCCCTCGCATTCGATGGATAGACGTCACGTTGGCGTACCGAAGTCTCTCGGATATTTCAGCCGGGTAACAAATTGCATCAGGAAACCGACCGATGACTTGCGCTGGCTCAACCGGCGACGGCCCGCGAGACGCTTCCAGCGTCTGCAACGATGCGACTAGAGCCAGACTCGTCCGGATTGAATCGAGAGGGATTCCCAAATCGGTTGCGAAGTGATTCAAGCTTCTTGCTGGGCGGAGGCCAGCAGGGATGGCAGCTTCGCTTTCGTTGGATCTCCGTCGTAGGGTTCTGGCCGCAGTCGCCGACGGGCTGTCGCATCGCGCCGCGGGCGAGCGTTTTGCCGTGAGCGCGGCAAGCATCAGCCGCTGGCGTGCCCTGGAGCGTGAGCAAGGGGATGCCCGGCCGAAGGCCATGGGCGGTGACCAGAGATCCCATCATGTCGACGCCCACAAGGAGGAGATCCTCGCGGCTCTGGGCCCGGAGCGTGATCGTACGATTGACGAGGTGCGTACCATCCTGCGCGACGCAAAGGGCCTGGTGTTTGGCTTCGGCGCGATCCAGCGCTACTTCAAACGCCACGCCGTCACGCGCAAAAAAAGACGGCCCATGCCACGGAGCAAAACCGCCCGGATATCCTGACGCGCCGCGAGGCTTGGTTCGACGGCCAACTCGACCTTGATCCGGAGCGCCTCGTCTTCATCGATGAGACCTGGGCCTCTACGAACATGGCTCGTCGGCACGGTCGCTGCCTGCGCGGTGAGCGGCTTCGGATCGGCGTTCCCCATGGCCACTGGAAGACCACGACCTTCGTCGGCGCCCTGACCCTTCGCGGCTTCATCGCGCCCTGGGTCCTCGACGGGCCGATTAACCGCGACGCCTTCGAGACCTATGTTGCCAAGGTCCTCGTGCCGGAGCTGAGGCGAGGCGACATCGTCGTCATGGACAACCTGTCGAGCCACAAGGGGCCACGCGTACGCGAGATGATCGAGGCCGCAGGCGCGGAGCTCAAATACCTCCCGCCCTACAGCCCCGACTTCAACCCAATCGAGAACGCCTTCGCCAAACTCAAGGCGCTGCTCAGAAAGGCCGCCGAGCGAACCGTGGAAGGGCTCTGGGCCGCGATCGGCCGCCTCATCGACCACTTCCCACCCGCCGAATGCCGAAACTACTTCAACGCAGCGGGGTACGATGCAACCTGATCGAATGGCGCTCTAAGGCACCATCTTGCAGAGGCTGGCCCGAGCGCGCGGAAAATCGTCGCCAGACCCATGGTCTCCGGCCGACGATAGTCAATGAACACCGCAAGCCGGGAACCCGTGCCTTCCAGAGTGATATCGAACCCCATCCTGTACCAGGCGAGGATCAACAGGCGCGGTGAGCCCGTGGTCTCCCAGACCTTTCGGACCGGCGGCATCCGTTCAATCACGGTTTCGCTTACGGAGAGCGTCAGGCCGAGCACGTTTCGGGTCATGCGAATGATGGAGCCGACAGCCTGTCCTGCCGCCGCGTCGAGTTCGTATCGCATGCTGCCACCGAGCACGACGGCCGACGGCTTCGACATATGCGCGCGGAAGCGGGCGGGATCGTCTAACGCAGCAGAGAGGCGCGCCGGCTCGGTCGCAACGAGAACGGTTCGTTCGAGGTGGCGCTCAAGACTCACGCCGCCGCCCTTCCGGCGGTTGCACTCCTCGATGGCTGCCCTGCCCGCCATGGCCATGGAGGAGATGCAGCAAAGGACAGGCAAGGAGCAGAAGATAGGGCAAAACCCCAAGCGCATGGCTCCAATGCTCGCGCAGGACATAGAAGGCGGCGATGATCGCCAGCGACGCCAATGCGATCGCGAACGGTTGGTTCAGTACCGTCTTGATCATGGCTTAAAGCTCCTGAGGCGCAATGCATTGACGATGACGCTGACCGAGGAGAGCGCCATGGCCGCCGCTGCGATGATGGGGGAGAGCAGGATGCCGAAGACGGGGTAGAGAACGCCCGCGGCCACCGGCACGCCCGCCGCGTTGTAGATGAAGGCGAAGAACAGGTTCTGCCGGATGTTGCGCATGGTCGCCTGGCTGAGATGGCGCGCACGCACGATGCCGGTGAGATCTCCCTTAAGCAGTGTGACGCTGGCGCTCTCCATGGCAACATCCGTGCCCGTGCCCATGGCGATGCCAACATCCGCCGCAGCCAGCGCTGGCGCGTCGTTGACGCCGTCGCCGGCCATGGCGACGACCCGGCCTTCGCGCTTGTAGCGCTCCACGACGGCGCTCTTTTGCTCGGGCAGCACTTCCGCCTCGACGTCGCCGATGCCGAGCCTCCCCGCCACCGCCAACGCCGTGGTGCGATTGTCGCCGGTGAGCATGACGAGGCGGATGCCTTCGCGCCGCAGTGCGGCAATGGCGTCCGGCGTCGAGGCCTTAATCGGATCGGCGATGGCGAATGCTGCCGCGACATTGCCATCGACCCCCATGAAAATTGCTGTCGCCCCGTCCTTGCGCATCTCCTCGGCGGCGTCGGCCAGAAGATCGGCATCTATGCCCTGTTCCTTCAGAAAAGCGCCAGCGCCGAGCACCACGCGCCGACCCTCGACCGTGGCCATGGCGCCCTTGCCAGTGGGTGAGTCGAATTCCGATGCCGAAGGAAGATCGAGCCCGCGTTCCTCCGCCTTGCGGACGATCGCAAGCGCCAGCGGATGTTCGCTCAGGCGTTCGACGCCGGCCGCCAGCCTCAGTGCATCAGCTTCCCCGAAGCCGGCTACCAGCCTGATATCCGTCACAGCCGGCTTGCCTTCGGTCAGCGTCCCGGTCTTGTCGACAACAATCGTGTCGACCTTCTCCATCCGCTCTAGCGCCTCGGCGTTCTTGATGAGGACGCCGCTCTCCGCGCCGCGCCCGACGCCGACCATGATGGACATCGGGGTGGCGAGGCCCAGCGCGCAGGGGCAGGCGATGATGAGCACGGCGACGGCAGCCACGAGAGCGTAGGCAAAGCGGGGTTCTGGGCCGAGGACCATCCAGGCCGCGAAAGCAAGAACGGCCACGCCGATCACGACGGGCACGAACCAACCCGAGACCTCGTCCGCGAGCCGCTGGATCGGCGCGCGCGATCGCTGCGCTTGCGCGACGAGGTGCACGATCTGCGACAGCATGGTGTCGCGCCCGATCCGCTTCGCTTCGACAACCAGCGCGCCGCTCTGGTTGACTGTGCCACCGATCACCGCCGCCCCGAGCTCCTTCGTCACGGGCATCGACTCGCCCGTCACCATGGATTCATCAACGGCACTGCGGCCCTCCACCACAGCGCCATCCACCGGCACCTTCTCGCCCGGCCGCACACGCAGCCGGTCGCCGACCACGACGGCGTCGAGCTCGACCTCCTCGTCCGTTCCGTCCGGTCGGATGCGTCGCGCCGTGCGCGGCGCGAGGTCGAGGAGTGCGCGGATGGCACCGCCAGTGCTTTCGCGCGCGCGCAGCTCCAGAACCTGGCCGAGCAGCACGAGCACGGTGATGACAGCCGCCGCCTCGAAATACACCGCAACCGCGCCTTCCGAACTCCGGAAAGCCGCCGGAAAGAGCCCCGGCGCGGCCGTGGCGACGATGCTGTAGAGCCAGGCGACGCCCACACCCATGGCAATGAGCGTGAACATGTTGAGGCTGCGGTTGGTGACTGAGCGCAAGCCGCGCTCCAGGAGAGGCCATCCCGCCCAGAGCACTACGGGCGTCGCAAAGAGGAACTGCAACCAGTTGCCGGTCTGCTGGCCCAGGTACCTATGCAGGCCAGTTAGATGGCCGCCCATCTCCAGCGCCACCACAGGCAAGGTCAGCAAGGCGCCGATCCAGAACCGGCGCGTGAAGTCGGCGAGTTCCGGGTTGGGTCCCGCCTCGGCGCTCGCCAGCTCGGGCTCCAGCGCCATGCCACAGATCGGGCAGCTCCCGGGTCCGATTTGGCGGATCTGCGGATGCATGGGGCACGTGTAGACAGTGCCCTCGGGCATTGAGGCGGTCGGCTGAGGCGGCGCCAGGTAGCGTTCGGGATCGGCCGCGAACTTGTCGCGGCAGCCAACGGAGCAGAAATGGTGGGTGTGGCCGGCGTGATCTGCGTGGTGCGGCGTTTTCGCTGGATCGACCGTCATGCCACAGACGGGGTCGCGAAACTCGGTCTGGCCGGTCGCGCCCGGTAGCTGAGCATCATGTAGATGTGCATGACCGGAATGGTCGTGAGGATGATGGTCATGGTCGCCGCTTGCGCAGTCTGCGGTCTTGTCGCGGTGAATTGCCATTGGAGCTTTCCAGACATCTTTTGCCGACAGAGGCCGTAATTTAATCAATCCTACGCCAGTCGCTGGAGCTGCGTTGGGCGCGACGGTCAGCAAGATAACCTGCGCCGAAAAACCTGATCATGAGGCAGGACCAGCTCCGGACTATTTGCATCCCGATGCCTTCCACACAGCGCCAATGCGGGGTTTGGCTTTGAGCAGTTCAATAAGCGAACCCGGCACCAAGTGGCGGACCTTGGTACCGGGCTCTGACTATCCACCAGGCTTGGTGAACAGTGTTCTGGACCGGAGTGGCAGCCGGACCGGCGCTATTGCGCGTTCGCCGACGAAGGCCCGTGTGCCAACTGCACGCGATGTTCAGCGAGCGTTTCGGGCGAGCCACTCGCGCATTTCCGCAATTTCGCGCTCCTGCTCTCGAATGATGTCGTTGGCCCACTTCCGGGTTGTTTCATTGCGGCCGTGCTCAAGCACTACACGCGCCATGTCGATGGCGCCCTGATGATGTGGAATCATGCCGCGCACGAAATCGACGTCGGCATTGCCGGTAAAAGTGATCGCCATATCGCGATGCATCCTTGCGTTTGCCTCCTCGTAGGCGCGGGTAGAAGGCGCCGCTGCGGTGGACGTCTGACCATGCCCCTGGTGGCCCGAGCCAGTCGTGGCGCCCATCCCCATCCCATGACCGCCCATCATGCCCTGCATCATCGGCATCATGTCCCGCATCATCGGAGCCATGCGCTCCATCATCTGTGCACGTTCCTGCGGTGAAGCCGCGCGCATGCGCTCCATCATCGGCATCATTTCGCGCATCGTTCGCATCATTCTGTCCATGTCGGCAGCCGGAGCCGCCTGCTGCCCCTGAGGCTGGCTCGCGCCGTGACCGGCGTGTGGATTCTGCGCGAGGCTCCCCGTGCTTGCAGCGGTCGCCAGCAACAATGCTATTGCCACGCGTTTGGCGACGAATTTGGCGGACATGTTGAAGTCTCCCGTTCGGTCTGGAATAACTGAAGCAATGGACCTGCTTCGTTGCAGCGCGATCTCGAACGTGTAACGAAATATTACTATGACTCAGAAGCGCGCCTGCGCTGTCGCGCCATCGGGCCCGGTGATCTGAACCGCGCCCTTTACGCCGGACGGTACCGGCGCCGGCGCGGTACCAACCATTCGGTTCGATTGGTCGGGCTGCAGGGTGAAGCGTTGGGTGGTGCCGCCGACGACTAGTATCGCATTGGCGCGGTAGCCTTGCGTTGGGATGGCCTGGTCATTGGCGTCAAAGAGGAACACCACGACTTGCGTCGTTCCATTCGCCAACAGCTCAACGTGATGGCGCGCACCGGCATCGACTTTGAGCCCGCCATTCGGCCCGGGGCGCGGTTCATGCGCCAAAGCGGGGGCGGCGAGAGAAAGGCCAAGCAGCGCGGCGACGATAAGGCGTGTCATTTTGAGCTCCGTATTGAGGATCAGAAGGATTCCAAGGGTTTTGCGACCGTGGGGCCGCCAACGGTTGACCGCTCCGGTTCGCGGATCTGCGCCACAAGACGTTCGAGCGGCTTTCGGCCGTAGCGAAGAAACAATGTCGGCGTTAGGAACGTGTCGAGCACGGTGGCTGTCACAAGGCCGCCGAAAATGGTGATGGCGACCGGATGCAGGATTTCCTTGCCGGGCGCGGAAGGGTCAATCATCAGCGGAACGAGGGCGACCCCCGCCGATAGCGCCGTCATAAGTACCGGGGTCAAGCGCTCAAGCGACCCGCGCATTACAAGCTCGGGGCCGAAGCTCATGCCGTCATGAATCGCAAGATTGATGTAGTGGCTGATCTTCAGGATGCCATTGCGGGTGGCGATGCCCGTGAGCGTGATAAAGCCAATCATGCTTGCCACGGACAGCGGCTGTCCGGCCCACCACAGCGCGATCACGGAGCCGATGAGAGCCAGCGGAACGCTGCCCATGATGATCAGGACGAATAGTACCGAGCGATAGCGGCTGTAGAGCAGGGCAAACACCATCGCGAGGGAGATGAGCGAGAGAAGCCCTATCGTGCGCATGCTCTCCTCCTGCGCCTGGAAGGTGCCTTCAAGGCTCATGAAAAATCCCGCCGGCAACTGGTGTGCAGCAATCAGTTGACGGATCTGAGCCACCACGGTAGCCATGTCGGCCGCGCCATCTGTATTGGCCATGACCACGACGCGACGCTTCCCGTTTTCACGCAGAATCTGGTACGGGCCGTCTGCCTCGACGACGTCGGCAATCTGGCGAACTGGAACCCATCCGACAGGTGTTTCGATCAAAAGATCCGCGAGGCCCTGCGTCGTTCGCCGCTCGTCCTGGAGCCGGACTACCACATCGAAACGACGATTCCCGTCGACGATCCTGGAGACGACGCGGCCATTGGAAAGTCGCTCGAGTTGTTCTGTGATCGCCGCTGGCTGCAACCCGTAGAGGGCCGCGCGCCGGTAGTCGACGATCACTTCGAGCTGTGGGATCCTGACTTGTTTTTCGACTTGAAGGTCGACGACGCCGGGGACGGCGGCCAGCTTCTGCCGCAGCTCTTCCGCGAGCGACCGGATTGTGTCGAGGTCCTCTCCAAAGACTTTTAACGCGATCTGGGCGCGGACCCCTGACAGCATGTGATCGAGACGATGGGATATCGGCTGTCCCATGTTTGTTGTCGCGGGGAGCACGGACAATCGCGCGCGAATGTCGTTGATGATCTCGTTCTTGGAACGGCCACTTGGGTGCAGGTCCACGTCGATCTCCGAGGAATGTACGCCTTCGGCATGCTCGTCTAGTTCGGCTCGTCCGGTTCGACGGCCAACCAGCTTCACCTCCGGGACCTCCATGATGATCTTCTCGGCGATCAATCCGACGCGGTGGCTCTCGGCAAGAGAAATTCCGGGATTGAAGAGCATCGATATGGTCAGCGTTCCTTCATTGAAGGGCGGTAGAAACGAGCGTGGTAGTTGGGTCGCAAAGGCGCCTGCGGCCAGCACGCCCGTTAGCGCCCCGGCCATCAACGTGCGTGGGTGGCGGAACGACCAGTCGAGAAGGCGGCGATTGCCGCGCTTCAACACCCGTACAACAAGTCCCTCGTGATCATCGAGGCGCTTCAGCCCCGGGAGCATGTAATAGGCCATGACCGGAGTTAAAGTAATCGAGACCACAAGACTTGCGAGAATGGAGATGATGTAGGCTTGCCCAAGAGGTGCGAATAGTCGCCCCTCAATGCCTGACAATGCGAATAGTGGGACGAAGACGAGGACGATGATCATCGTCGCGTAGACGATCCCCGATCGCACCTCCTGACTTGCGGACACAACCACGTCGAACACCGTTCGCGGGTTGCCCTTTTCCCGGTTCTCGCGCAGGCGGCGGAAGATGTTCTCGACATCGACCACGGCGTCATCGACCAATTCGCCGATGGCGATAGCGAGACCGCCCAGCGTCATAGTGTTGATGGACAGGCCCATCAGATGGAAGACGATTGCGGTAATGAGGATCGAGACCGGGATCGCGGTCAAGGAGATCGCGGTGGTGCGGACGTTCAGCAGGAAGGCGAACAGGATGATCGCCACCACGACGATGGCCTCGAGGAGCACCTTCTTCACATTGCCTATGGACGTCTCGATGAAGCTGGCTTGCCGGAACAGGATCTGATCGGCGCGAATGCCATTCGGCAGTGTTGCGGTAATGTCTCGAACAGCCTGCTCGACCTGAGCGGTCAGCCGAATGGTATCGACGCCCGGCTGTTTTTCGACGGACACGATGACGGCCGACCGCCCCTGGAACCCGGCATCGCCGCGCTTATTTCTTGGGGCGAAAGAGACATCCGCCACTTGCCGTAAGGCGACCGGCTGACCGCCGACAGTAGCGACGACAATACTGCGCAAATCGTCCAGGTTGCCGGTGCGTCCGATGTTCCTGATGAGGAACTCCCGGCTGTATTGATCCGTGAAGCCGCCTCCAGTATTCGAGCCAAATTGCGCCAGTGCCGCTTCTACCTGTGGCTGGGTCACCCCCAACATTCGCATAGCAGCCGGGTTGGGCGACACGCGGTATTGGCGCACTTCACCGCCAATAGGAATCACTTGCGCGACACCAGGGATCGTGAGCAGACGGGGTCGGACTGTGAAGTCGGCCAGTTCGCGAAGGTCCATCGCAGAAACGCCGTCGGGTCCCGTGATGGCGATAAGCAAAATCTGGCCCATGATCGAGTTAATCGGCCCCATTTGGGGCACGACGTTCGTCGGAAGCTGTGCCTGAACGAGCGAAAGGCGTTCCGCGATCTGCTGTCGATTGCGGTATATTTCGGTTCCCCAATCGAACTCGACATAGACGATCGATAGGCCGACGCCAGATGTTGACCGCACGCGGGCAACGCCCGGTAGACCGTTCATCTGTGTCTCGATGGGGAAAGTGACCAACTGCTCGACCTCGGGCGGTGCGAGCCCTTCGGCTTCTGTCATTATGGTCACGGTCGGCCGATTGAGATCCGGAAACACATCGACCGGCAGCTTGGTCACGGTGAACCCGCCGTAAACAATGAGTACGGCTGCGAAGGCCAGCACGAAGAGGCGATTGCGGAGTGACTGCGTTACGAGGAAGTTGAACATCACTCGTACCTCAGCGAATCTGGTTCAGGAGTTCGGCGCCTTGAGTCACGATCCGCTTTCCAGCCGCGATTCCGGAAACAATCAGCACGCGAGAGCCGTCAAGCGGCTCGACGCGCACTTCGCGTGGCAGGAAGCGCTCGGCGTTAGTGTGCTCGTATACGATCGATTGGCCATTGGGACCGCGCAGTACGCTCGTCCGCGGAACGGCAATGCCGCTGCGTTCTTCTTGGGTAGAGGCCAGCACAGTTAGCAATTGACCGGCCCGCAGCCCGCTTGTGGTACCCTCGACGCTGAACTGGATCGGGATAGCCTGGTTTCGGTCTGCCAAACCGGAGCCTCGAAAGGCGAGCGACACTGTACGGCCGTCGCCCAGTCGCCCGTTTGCCGAACCATTAATTGCATGGGCCTCAAAGCTGAGAGCCTCAACCCAAAACCGCGATGGATCAATTATCTGGAAGATCACCACGTTCGGTTCGGCAATCTGGCCGGCAACGGCCTGTACCGCTGCGATTACACCGGTCACGGGAGCGAGCAGTCTCTCGGGTTCGCTCGGAGCTCGCTCAAGATTGGCGCGGCGAATTCGCAAACCCCTGAGTTCAAGTTCCGCATCCTCGATCTGGGCACGGGCCACAATGCTCTGCAACTGACGCAAACGCTCCAGACGGCGCTCTGCCAAAGCAATCTGCTGATCTAGTTCTCGAGACTGCTGCTGTTGTGTAGTTAGATCCGCAGCTCCGATCGCCGGCTGGACATAGGCTAGCACATCGCCAGTGGATACTCGCGTTCCCAGCCGCGGAAAGCCACCGGTGGGAGGAGCCAAGCGCCCGGCTACTGAAGCCTGCACATAGCCGGCAGCACTTGGATCGGGGATCACCCGGGCGGGCAGTTCAACGGTGATGGGGAAGGTCTGCACCTCAGTCAAGAGCGTCCGCAATGCAAGAATGCGCTGCGTCGTTTTGGGCACAAAGATCGCTCCATCGGCGAAGCGCTGAGCGACATCCCTCTCGGCTATGGCGGGCGGCGGGCCCGTCACGCTTGACGCGTGAGCAGCGGAAGGCAGTCCAAGAACCACAGCAAGCAGCACGGCGGCCGCGGGCGCTCGATAGCGCCGCCGCGCAAAGCTGGCGATGATCAGGCCGGCAATGAAAGACCCTCCGCCTACCAACCACAGGCTCACATCGTTGTTCGCCAAGCGCGTGCCCATATCGCTCGCCCAGGCAGACCCCACGATCCGTTGCCACAATCCCGTCGAAGTAACTGTTCGCGCTGAAGGTTCTGGGATGTTCAAGGTTGCGGTGAGTACATCGACCGTGCCATTCGCTTCGACTGTGAACGCGAGGCCATAGCTACCCGGCTTGGTCAACCAAGGGGCGTCCAGGAGATAGGCACCATCGGTCGTCGGCGCCGCCAGCCCGGTGCCCTCAGGCCCATCGACCTCGATCTTGGCATTCTCGACGGGTTTGTTTTCCCGGAACGTATCGAGGTAAATCCGTAGCCGGCCGGAGCGGGCAATTGCAACGAGTTCGAAATCGGTCGAGGAAGCATCTGCGCGAGGCGCGATTGTGACGGATACTGGCGGCGGCGGTGCCCCATGATCGTGCCCTTCGTGAGCGGCAATGGGCGATGAAACCAGCAGAGCCGCAGTGATCAAGAAGCATCGAAAACGGCGGGGGGAGTCAGCATTCATGGCAGATCCGGTCGCAGACTGTGTCACCTCATCAGACTAAACGGGGTTCTGCAGGGATAGATTTCTGTTTTGTAACACAACATTTCAAGCTGACGGTGGAAGCTTTGGGAGACGAACCGTTGCGATCAAGCCGCCATCGACATGATTGTGCAGGGACAACGAGCCCTCATGTCCCTCGATGATCGCGTGGGCAATGGTGAGTCCCAGTCCGAAGCCGCCAGTTTTCTGATTTCGTGACGGCTCGAGCCGAACGAAGGGTGCAAGAGCACGATGCACTTGTTCAGGCGCAATACCCGGTCCGTAGTCTCGAACGGACACGACGACCTGATCTGGGCGGTCGTCAACCTGAACCTCGGCGCAGTGACCATATTTGACGGCATTTTCGATTAGGTTGCCAAATGCCTTCTTGAGGGCAAGCCTCCGACCTGGCACGTTGGCGTTGGCTGATCCGGCGAGGCTAACCGCCAACCCTCGGTCGGAAGCGTCGTCGGTTATTGTTCCGAGGATTGCAAAGATGTCTACAGGTCGGATCTCCTCATCGGCTCGGTCTCCGCGCAGGAACGCGAGCGTCTGATCGAGCATCCTCTCCATTTCGTCGAGATCTGCCGCGATGGCAGCACGTGCTCCTAGATCGGCGACGTCCTCGACGCGAAAACGCAACCTTGTAATGGGGGTCTTGAGGTCGTGTGATACAGCGGCGAGAGCCTGCGTCCGATCATCGATCAAGCGGACAATCCGCCTCTGCATATCATTGAACGCGACTGCGAGCTCCCTGACCTCCCGCGGGCCACTTTCCGGCACCAGGACAGCACTCTTCCCGCGATAGAGGTGCCGAGACGCTGTCAAGAACCCGGTCAGGGGACCAGTGAGCCAGCGCACCAGCATCAACGAGATGACGATCGCGCCGAGAGCCATCAGCGTCGTGGACAAGAGCGTCCCGTGCCCGGCTGGGACGGGAGGACTCCAGGCGACAAGGCCCACGTTGACCCAGGACGAGTCGGGCAAGCGAATCGAGATCAATGCGAGATGCGGATCATCGGCGACCCTGCGGTTCGCTCCGATGATAAGTCCATCCCCGTCAATTTCCGGCGCTATCTCCCGTAGTCGCCGCCCAAGGGTTTCCCATTTGGCGGACCCGGAACCGCCAGAAACCGCGTGCTCGGTTCTGCTCCAATGGGCTGCGATTGGTCCGCCAGAAAGTTCGTGCGCAACCGTTTCCCGGTCATTCTCTGGCACACGCATCACGGCCCGCTTGATAGCGAGCAGTTGATCTGCCAGCCGAGCCTCGTTCGCCAGATCGAGCTCCCGAGCGAGGCTTTGCTGATAGGTCCAGATACTGGCCAGATGGACCAGGCCAATTCCCAGCACGACGACAAAAACCACCCGAATAGCGAGGCTATCAAAGCGCCTCCACCATCCGATTAGAGCTTGTGGTCCTACATCAGCCACGTTTCACGTCCGCCGCGAAGAGATAGCCGGCTCCTCGCACTGTCTTGATCAGATCTTCAGCTCCGTTCAGCTTCCGACGCAGGCGGCTGACCTGGACATCGATTGATCGATCAAAAGCCTCGATAGCCCGGTTCCGCGCTGCATCCAGGAGGAAATCGCGACTTAAGACCCTCTGAGGCGCTTCAAGGAACGCCAGCAAAAGATCATGCTCTCCCGTAGAGAGGTCGACTACGACCCCATTCGGATCAACTAGTTCCCGCTTGAGTGTATCGAGCCGCCAACCAGCGAACAAGAACGCCCGCCCGGCTCGTCCCGGCCGATCCGTGTCCCGACTCCCGGCGCGTCGCAATACGGCACTAATCCGCGCCAGCAGTTCGCGAGGATTGAACGGCTTAGGCAGGTAGTCGTCGGCGCCGAGTTCGAGGCCAACGATCCTATCTGTTTCCTCGCCCTTTGCGGTAAGCATGATGATCGGGACAGACGATGTCCGGCGCAAGTCGCGGCATAGGTCGAGGCCACTTCGGCCTGGTAGCATGAGGTCGAGAATAATGAGATCGATGGCGCTACGGCTCAGAGACTCCTCCATCTCCAAACCGTTTCGAGCCGTATGCACGCGAAAGCCGTTCAAACGGAGGAACTTCGCGACGAGCGAAAGGATCTCACCGTCGTCGTCCACGACCAAGACTTCGAACTGGGAATCCAAAGGATCTTTGCGTGTCAATGTCTCCAC
>VFQR01001615.1_pt1 | contig 16511 bp, 15 predicted proteins | sample 3512321 | NCBI WGS metagenome assembly VFQR01 (sample SAMN10412374, study PRJNA504923) | tailings metagenome | isolation source: Relicate 3 Philex TSF1 revegetated site | place: Philippines: Tuba, Benguet | collected 2017-08-29
GGGGTTCTTCCCGCCGACGACCGAGTTGATCGCCGACCTCGGTGGCGCCACTGCGACGACGGGGGAGCGGCTGGAGATCCCGGCGATCCTCGCCACGTCCGACGAGCTGACCTTCGTCGGCGAGTACGGCCACGCGATCAGCGGACCGAGCATCAACGGCCTGCCACCGAACTCCGGTGCTGACCACTCGTGGCGTCAGGAGCCAGGGCCTGCTGGTCTGCTCGGCCCGCACGGTCGCCTGTCGTTCGGTCACCCGAACATCTTTCCGAACGCCTGGATCACTCAGTTGCCGCAGCTGTCGCTGCGCATCCCCATCAACCCGACCAAGACCGAGGTCTGGTGGATCAGCTTCATCGCCAAGGATGCATCGCCGGAACTGCGGGCGGGGATGACGATGGCTGCCAACCACGCCTTCGGTCCTGCCGGGCTGCTCGAGCAGGACGACGGCGAGAACTGGTGGCAATCGACGTCGACTTCCAAGGGCGTGGCGATGCGCAACATCCCGCACCTGCTGCGCATGGATCACGGTACCGGCAAGGTGATCAAGGAAGGCGGCCTCGCACGGATCGAGAGTGCGGGCAGTGAGCACGGCCAGCTGTGGACCTACCACTGCTGGGCCCAGTGGATGAAGGGGTTGGGATGGGACGAGCTGCGGACGGTCACCGAGCCGCCGGACCTGCTGTGAACGAGCAGCTCCTTGCCGACATGGTGCGGCAGTACGAGGTCGAGAAGTTCCTCTACGACGAGGCTGCGCTGCTCGATGCCCACGACTACGAGCGGTGGGTGGCCCTGTTCAGCGACGACACGCACTACTTCATGCCGATCCGACGGACGCGCCTGCGTCGAGAGCTGTCGAAGGAGTTCACGAAGCCCGGAGAGATGGCGTACTTCGACGACGACAAGATGATGCTGACGATGAGGTGGAAGAAGTTCGCTGCCGGCTCGTCGTGGGCGGAGGACCCGCCGTCGCGCACGCGACACCTGATCACGAACGTGCGCGTGGTGGAGGACCGTGGTGACGAGCTGGCGGTCGAGTCGAACTTCCACGTCTACCGCACCCGGCTGAAGTCGGAGATCGATTCGTGGGTCGGCCGTCGCGAGGACGTCCTGCGCCGCCACGGCGACTCGTTCCTCATCGCCAAGCGGGTGATCCTCCTCGACCAGACCGTGCTGCTCTCCAGGAACCTCAGCACGATGTTCTGACCGGCCGTTGCGAGCTCCGACCCGTCGGGGAGCAGGACGAGACCCGCGTACCGGGCGGGAGGTCAGGTGAACGCGACGCGGACGGAGCCGAGACCGTGAACGACGGCTTCGTAGCGTCCGGGGCGCTCCACCCGCGCCATGGGCCCGAGCGCGCCCGACAGGACCACATCACCGGCTCGCAGGTGATCACCACGCGCAGCGAGCGCGTTCGCCAGCCAGACCACGGCATTTACGGGGTTGCCGAGACAGGCCGCGCCGTTGCCCGCCGAAACTTCGCTGCCGTCGTCGCTGGTGATCGACATCGTCACGGCACGCACGTCGAGCTCGGTGAGCCGGTGCGGGGTCGTGCCGAGCACGTACCGTCCCGAGGACCCGTTGTCGGCGATGGTGTCGACGATGGAGATGTCCCAGTCGCGGACGCGGCTGTCCACCACCTCGATCGCAGGGAGGACGAACTCGGTGGCGCGGATCACGTCCACGGCGGTCGAACGCTGGTGGAGCAGGTCGTCGCCGATCACGAATGCGACCTCCGCCTCGACCCGCGGTGAGATCAGCGACGCCAGAGCGACGGTGCCGTCGTCGTCGACAGCCATGTCGGCGAACAGCACCCCGAAGTCGGGCTGGTCGACACCGAGTTGCGCCTGGACGGCAGGGTTCGTCAGTCCGACCTTCCGGCCTGCCATCCGGCGGCCCGCCGCCAGACCGAGCGCGACGTTGCTCGACTGGACCGCGTACGCCATGTCGAGGTCGCCGGCGGCGATGAGGTCGCGGACGGGGTCACACGCGAGGCACGATGCTTCCGCGTCGCGGAGCCGCTGTGCCGCCTGGTCAGAGACCTCCCGGTTCATCCCGGCATTCCTGGGACGTCGCGACCGATCTCGTCCAGCGCGCTGAGCTGATCATGGTCGAGGGACACGTCGAACACCGCAGCGCTGGCGGCCACCTCGTCAGGCGTTTCGGGTCCGATCACCGCCGCAGCGACCGCCGGGCGGGACAGGAGCCAGCGCAGCGCGAGGTGGGCGGGAGGGATCCCCCACGACTCGGCGAGGACGTGGAGCTCGATCGCTGCGCTCTTCTGCTCCGTCGTGTAGTCGAACGGCGCACCCCACCGACGGTAGCCGCTGTAGGTCCGCGCCAGCACGTCCGGTCCTGCGAGCGCGCCGCCCGCGAGCGGGCTGAAGCAGTTGATCGACAGCCCGAGCTCGAGCGCCGCAGGCACGACCTCTGCCTCCACCGCGCGATTGATCATGCTGTAGGCCACCTGGTCGAGCACCGGCCTCGACAGTTCGAACCGCTCCGCCGTCAGCACCGCCTGCGTCAGCTGCCAGCCGGAGAAGCGGGAGAGCCCCACGTGCCGGACCTTGCCCTGGCGTACCAGGTCATCGAGCGCACGGAGTGTCTCGTCGATCGGCGTGTCCGGATCGGGCAGGTGGACGTGGTACACATCGATGCGGTCGGTGCCCAGGCGGCGCAGGCTGCGCTCCACCTCGCGGAGGATGTGCAGCCTGCTCGCGCCGCGGTCGTTCACGTCGTCTCCGACCGGCTCACCGACCTTGCTGCACAGCACCACCTCGTCGCGCCGCCCCCGCAGCGCGGCGCCGAGCAGCTCCTCGGCGTGTCGCCGCTCCTGCGCCCGCGGAGCACCATGACGGTCGAAGCTCGGCCGATTCCCGTAGGTGTTGGCGCAGTCGAACACGTTGATGCCGGCGTCGAGCGCGGAGCCCACCAACGCGTCCACGCCGTCCTCGGCCGGGGCCAGGCCGAGGACGGCCGTTCCGAGCGCCAAGCGGCTCACGCGCAGCCCTGTGCGTCCCAGCGGGTGGTACTCCACCCGCACATTCGACGCCACTGCGGTGGAGGACGTCCACCGGCTGTTCCGCATGATGAGACGCCCCGCCCGGACGGGCGCCTGCGCCTCCCTACACTTGCTTCGATGGGCGCGGGCCGGGGGAGGTCGTCGAGGGCGTCCTCCGAGCGTCGGAGGCCGGCCACACTCCACGCCGTGGCGGCGCGGGCTGGAGTCTCCACCGCCACCGTTTCGAAGGCGCTCAACGGCATCACGGTGTCGCCCGGCAGCCTCGCTCGCGTCCTCGCGGCCGCTGAGGAGCTCGGGTACGTGCCGAACGAAGCTGCGCGGAGCATCCGCGGCGGACCCACGATGACGGTCGGGATCGTGATCCACTTCGACCTCCATCCGGGCTTCGAGCTGATGGCGGTGGTCGATCGCACCATCCGGGACATGGAGCGCAACGGCTATAGCGTGTTCCTGTCGGTGACCGACGGGCAGAGCGGCGTCGACACGCTCCTTCGGCGGTACGCGGAACGGCGCGTCGATGGCCTGATCTTCTGGAACGCCGAGGACGCACCATCGCTCGCCCTCTACCGACGCGCCGGCGTGCCCGTCCTTGCCGTCGGCTTCCGGGACCCTTCGTGGGCGGGGCTTCCGACGATCCGAGTCGACGGAACCGAGGCGTACCGCAACCTCTACCGGAAGATGAGCGCACTCGGACACCGCGTCATCTACGAGATCGATCCGGGACAGGGTGCTCCCATCCATGAGGCCCAGGCGGCCGAGGCGGGCATCCGCTGGCGCTCCCTGGGCTTCGTCCACGAACCGCACGAGATGCGCCGGCTCGTCGAATCGGTCACGTCCACCTCCACGCCGACGGCAATCCTCGCTCCGTACCCCGTCATGCTCGAGATCTTCACCGTCTGCGATCAGCTGGGACTCGAGATCCCGCGAGACCTTACCGTCGTGGCGTCAACGGATTCCGCTGCCGCTGGTCTGCTCCGCACGCCGCTGAGCACGATCCGCACCGACTGGGAGCGCATCGGCGAGGCCTCGGCGACGGCATTGTTGAGCGCGTTGCGGGGAGAGACGCTACGTGACGTGGTCGTACCGAACTGCGTCGAATTCGTCGACCGCGGCTCCATCGGTCCCGGCCGGCGTCGGCGTGCGAAGTCCACCCCGACTTGATCCGACAGTGGACTTGCGTCGCCTTGGCTTAAACGTATAACCTCCACGAGTCGATCGTTTCGCCATGGGGGGTCATCAGATGTCGACGCGCACCGCTACACGTCCGAGCACCGGCGACGGGATCGACGAGATCGACGTCGGCGAAGTCGAATCCGCACTCAGCACGTCGGTGGGCAAGGCACTGGCACTTCTCGACGCGTTCGAGAACATCGACACCTCGCTCGGGGTGTCGGAGCTGGCGCGACGTACGCACCTGCCGAAGTCGACGGCGTTCCGCCTGCTCGCCATCCTCGAGCAGCGGCAGCTTGTCGAGCGTCAGGGCACGCGCTACTGCCTCGGCACGCGCTTGTTCGAGCTCGGCCATCGCGTGTCCTACTGTCGTCCGCGAGCGCTTCGTGACAGCGCAGTGCCATTCCTCAGCGACCTCTACGAGCTCACCCACGAGACGGTCCACCTCGGGGTGCTCGACGGCACCGACGTGCTCTACCTCGAGAAGTTGTTCGGGCACCAGCGGGTCAAGGCGCCTTCCGCGGTCGGTGCACGCGTCCCGGCGTACTGCTCGGCGCTCGGCAAGGCCTTGCTCGCCGTCAGCGACCCGGACGCGACCCACGCCACGCTGGCGCGAGGGCTGCAGCCGCGCACCGGGTACACGATCATCGCTCCGGCGCTCTTCAGCCAGGAGCTGGACACCGTGCGCTCCCGCGGCGTCGCATTCGACCGAGAGGAGTCGAGCGTCGGCGTCAACTGCGTCGCGGCTCCGATCCATGCGAGGAACGGGCGCCTTCTCGGCGCTGTCTCCGTGTGCGGTGCGACCGGGCGGTTCAACCCACAGGACTACGCGAGCTCCGTGCTCCATGTTGCGCGAGGCATCGGCAACGCCATCGCCGCGTAGCGGCGGGCGCTGTTCCATCCCGCTGAACTCGCGGCTGCACGCGCGACCGTCGACGGACGAGACTGCCGACATGGCGTGGATCCGTGCGTGCGATGCTGCGGCGGTCGCCGACGGCGAGGCAGTCGTCGTCGAGCGCGACGACGGACCACCGCTCGCCATCTTCCGCGTGGGGGACGACTACTACGCGGTCGACGACACGTGCACGCACGACAGCTACTCCCTCGCCGACGGCTACATCGACGGACCGATCGTCGAGTGCCCGCTCCACATGGCCAAGTTCGACGTACGCACCGGCAAGGTGCTCTGCCTGCCCGCAACACGGGATCTGGGAACGTACCCCGTGAAGGTCGAGCACGGGGTCCTGTTCCTCGAGGCGTGACGGTTCCGATGAGCGGCACGTCGTACTGGCGCATCGACACCGCCCGTACCAGGATGCGTTCGTGAAGGTCGGCGTCCTCTTCTACGTCACCGCCTACACGATCGACCCCGTCACTCTGAGTCGCGCCCTCGAGGATGCCGGCTTCGAGTCGCTGTGGCTCCCCGAGCACGGTGTTCTGCCCGTGCAACCCAGCCAGCCCTACGCGATGACTGGTGGCGACATCCCGCCCGTCTACGGACAGATGGCGGATCCGTTCGTGACCCTCGGGTTCGCCGCCGCGGCTACCAGGTCGTTGCGCCTCGGGACGTGCGTGTGCCTCGCGCCCGAGCACCACCCTCTGCGGCTCGCGAAGCAGGTCTCGACCCTCGACAGGTTCTCCGGCGGCCGGTTTCTGTTCGGGGTCGGCGCCGGATGGCTGCGCAACGAGGTCGAAGCGTTCGGGACGAACTTCGCGACCCGCTGGCGCTACACCCACGAGTCGATCGAGGCGATGAAGTTGCTGTGGCGCGACGGCGCCGCCGGCTACGACGGTGAGCTCGTCCGGTTCGAGCCCGTGATCGTTGACCCCCTGCCCGCACAACGACCGAACCCGCCGGTGATCCTCGGAGCGCAGGCGAGCGAGGCGACCTACCGTCGCATCGCGAACTGGGCCGACGGCTGGATCGCCCTAGGTGTGACACCCGACGCGGTGAGGGTGGCTCGCCAGGCCATCGCGGACGAGTGTCACAAGATCGGTCGCGACCCGAGTGAGATCGAGATCTCGGTCGGCGTGCGCGACGCAACACCCGCGATCCAGGACGCGTTCGCAGAGGTGGGCGCCACTCGTCTGATCCTGTCGCTCTACAACCATCCGGGCGAGTCGATACCGATGGACCGATGGCCGGAAGCGGCGGTCGCAGGACACACCGGCGCGCCACCCAGTGCCGCCGCCACGCTTCTGGCGATTGAGAAGATCGCCAGGTTGGCCGAGCTCTGACGAGGACGATGGGACCTGTTCGGCCGCTGCTCGACGGCCTGCATTTCGCGGAGGGTCCCCGCTGGCACGACAGCAAGCTGTGGTTCTCCGACATCTTCGCCCACCGCGTGATGACCGTGGACGAGGAAGGGCAGGCAGAGGTCGTGGTCGAAGCCACGCCCGACGTCCTGCCGTCAGGCTTGGGGTTCTTGCCGGACGGCCGGCTGCTGATCGCGAACATGGCAACGCCGGTGGTGCTGCGCCTCGATGCCCCCGGTTCTCTCGTGGTCCATGCCGATGTGTCGCACCTTGCGAGCGGGAACCTCAACGACATGATCGTCGACTCGACGGGGCGAGCGTACGTCGGGGCGATGGGGACGGTGCCGGCGGACGTGGCGCGCCCGGTCGATGCCAACGGCAACCTCATCCTGGTGGAGCCCGACGGCACCGCTCGGATCGTCGCCGAAGGGCTCGATGCGCCGAACGGACCCTGCATCACCCGAGACGGGCGTCAGTACATCGTCGCCGAGTTCCCGTCGGAGCGACTGATCGGGTTCGATCGGGCCCACGACGGCACCCTCTCCGCCCGGCGCGTGTGGGCGGACCTGCGCCCGGGGAGCGCGGACGGCATCACGGTGGACAGGGAGGACGCGGTCTGGACGGCGTCGCCGCGTCAGTCCATGTGCCGGCGGATCGTCGAAGGTGGTGCCGTGACAGACACGGTCCACGTTGGCGAAGGGAAGCTGCCACTCGCCTGCTGCCTCGGGGGAGCGGACGGCCACACCTTGTTCATCCTCAGCGCAGTCGGGGGCGAGGACCGGATACGAGCCCGCACCAACACGTCGGTGATCGAGACGGTGCGCGTGGGCGTGCCGGCCTGGTGATGAAGTTCGGGCTGTTCTTCACGTTGCAGCTGCCGCGGCCGTGGAGCGCGGACTCCGAACGCAGGCTGTTCCGGGAGGCACTGGAGCAGGCCGAGCTCGCCGACGGTCTCGGCTTCGCAGCCATATGGGCAGTTGAGCAGCACTTCCTCGAGGAGTACTCGCACTCTTCGGCTCCCGAGGTCTTCCTCGCTGCCGCCAGCCAGCGGACGACGCAGATCCGCCTCGGTCATGGCGTCGTCCTCATGCCGCCGCCGTACAACCCGCCCGCGCGCGTGGCGGAGCGGATCGCGACACTCGATCTGGTGTCGGGGGGCCGCGTCGAGTTCGGCGTCGGCGACTCGAAGTCGCGCATGGAGCTCGAGGGCTTCGGCGTCGCGGCCGAGGCTCGCCGGGCCATGAGCACGGAGGCCCTCGCACAGGTGGCCGACATGCTGACGATGGAGCCGTACCCGGGTCACGCAGGCGAGTTCTTCTCGATGCCGCCGCGCAACGTCGTGCCGAAGCCCGTGCAGAAGCCGCACCCGCCGCTGTGGATGGCCTGCTCCGACGATGCGTCGATCCAGGTCGCGGCGCGGATGGGCGTCGGTGCGCTCGCCCACACGTTCTTCGACGCCGACGAAGCGCGCCGTGTCGTCACGGACTACCACGAGACGGTGGCGCGTGAGTGCGACCCGATCGGGCACTGCGTGAACCCGACGGTGGCGATGCTCGCACCGTTCTTCTGCAGTCGCGACCGAGCGCAGCGCGAGCGCGCACTCGACGAGTTCGGATTCCTGACCTTTGCCGTCCGGCACTATTACTCGTTCGGTCGCCACGTGCCCGGCCGGACAAACGTGCGGAGGCACTTCGAGCGAGTCGCCGCCGAGATGGGTGGTCGCATCCCCTGGCGGGGCGCGCACGCCGTCGGCACACCCCAGGAAGTCACCGCCTCGCTCCGCTCCTTCGAGGACGCCGGTGTCGACCAGGTCATCCTGCACCACCAAGCAGGCACGCTGCCGCACGATGTGATCTGCCGGTCCATGGAGCTGTTCGCGGCCGAGGTGCTGCCTGGATTCCGCGAACGAGAGACGAGGCGCGTCAACGTCCTCACGACCGTCGTGGGGCCGGCCGCCCCGCGCACGCAGATCCGCGCAGCGGAGGGGATCCCCGCCGTCGAGGCCTACGGATCGGGGCGTCCGGACCAGGACGTGTACGCCTACCCCGAGCACGTGCGGGAGCAACTGCGCGAGCTGCAGCGCGTGAAGGAGATCGCGGCGAGGTTGGACCTGTGAACGTGGACCGAGTGAGAGGGTTGTGGACCGAACGTGGCGAGTTCGACGTGCCGCCGTGTCCCTTCACCCCCGAGGAGCTGGCGGCCCTCGCAGCGGCAGGGCGTCGCGTGGGGTACCTGCCGCAGGAGCTGGCGACGCAGCGCGGACGTACACGCCTCGGCGAGATCTTCCCGCACATGCGCTGCTACACCCTCTTGCCGGACAACATCGTCGAAAACGACGTCGACGCGTGGGGCTGGTTCGACTACGAGGTCGAGATCGACGTCCAGCGGCTCGATCGTGACGAACCGACCACCATCGCCGAGCTGCGTGAGGAGCGGCTCGTCCTGCTCAGCCTCAACCAGTACATCGTGGCCAGCCAGGACACGCACGCGCTCACGGGGAGATATCTCGACGAGCGGCGATCGTGGACGCGGGTGGCTTCGCGGATCGACGGAAAGATGGTCGCCGCGCGATTCGACGGGCCCGAAATGGCACAAGGGCTCGGCAACGAGGAGCCGGTCGACGGCACCCTGCTCGTCGCGTACGACGTTCACGCTGGAGATCGCGGACCGGTTCTCGGCGCCCGATCCACGTCACTGGGTTCCCACCGTCACGTGACGGAGCCGGAGCCAGCAGATCCTCGGCGGCCGCAAGCTTCGACCCCGCCGGCGGACCTCGATGCCGAGCGGGAGCGTCAGGTGCGGTGCCATGTCGGTGCGGGGTACCACGACCACGTCGGTCTCGGGGTGGACGAGTACGTCACTTCGATCCCGCCACTCCATCGGCAACCGGAGCGATACCGCGGGCGCTTCGACCTGCCCGTCCTGGTGGACGGGCGGCTTCCGTGGGAGAAGGCCGCTCCGCTGGCAGGGATCAACATCTCGGCGCACTCGCGCACGTTCGGCTACGAGCCCAGCGACACCTCGGCCGTCGCCCGGACACAGGCCTACTGGGCGTGGTTCAGCGGATGGGGACAGCGATTCGCGGATCCGATCGCACCGGCCGAAGCGCGGGCTGCGTTGGCGCCCGACGAGGTTGCCGGGAACGTTGCCGAGCTCGTGGCGATGCACCTCGCGCATCCAGACCTGGTCGCGCGAGGCCGATGGTGGGAGGCGATCGGATCCGTGATGCCTCGGGCGCACATCGATGGGCTCTCCAACGCGGTGCCGGCGGTGCGTGTCGCAGGGCTGATGTGGTGGAGGGCGCGTCCCGAGATCGGCGCCAACCTCCATCCGACGGAGTACACCATGTTCCGCCCGCTGGTCCGCGGCGCGGCGGTCACGAGCTGACGAGGAGGCCGCGATGGCAGGCGACTACATGCGAGACATGTTCCACGCCTACCTGTCCGCGACGGGCGGGGACCCGACGCGATGGTGGGACGATCGCGTCCCGTTGCACCAGATCGATCGTCGCGTGAGCGACCTGCTCGACCTGCGCGGACGCACGGCGATCGTGACGGGCGGCGCAGGTCTCAATCTCGGCCAGGCGTGTGTGAACCGCCTCGCCGGGCTCGGCGCGGCGGTCGCCGTCGTCGACATGACGGCGGAAGCCGCGGCACGGTCCGGTCATCAGCGCTGGGCGACGCCTCCCGACGCGGAGGCGACCGCCGCAGCAGCGCGGGAGAGGTGGGGCACGCGCGTGATCGCCATCCACGGCGACGTCATGGAATGGGACGGCGTCCAGGCAGTCATGGCCGAATGCGCCGAGCGACTCGGGAAGATAGACATCCTGGTCAACAACGCGGCCGATGTCGCCGTAGGCGACTTCGCGTCGTTCACACCGGAGGACATCGACCGCTCCATACGCGGGACGCTGCGCGGCCCGATGTACTGCACACGTGCGGTGCTCGACCACATGATCCCGAACGGCGGTGGAGCGATCATCAACATCGGCTCCGAGGCGGCGAACACCTGGGCTCCCGGCATCGCCGTCTACGGCGCGTTGAAGGCTGGCCTCTCGGCGTTCAACAAGTTCGTCGGCAAAGAGCTCGCGCAGCACAACATCCGGCTCAACGGCGTCAACGCCGGCTCGATGTGGGGGCCGAACCGACCGCTGCTCCCCGACACGTACGTGGGTGTGTACGCCCGTGCCCGGACTGCGATCCAGCGCTACGAGCTGCCAGAAGAGGTCGCCAACATGGTGGCCTTCCTCGCATCGGACGCCGCCAGCGCGATGGTCGGCGTGACGGTCGACATGGGCGGAGGCATGGCGATCTGACGGTCGAGCGGCTTCGTGCCCTTGCTCAACCGTGTTGCGCGCGGGTGGCGTTCTGGGCGAAGGCGTCCACGATGAGCGGCCAGGCGGCGGCGGGAAGTTCGTGACCGAGGCCGGGGATCACGACGAGCCGCGCCCCCGGGATCGCTGCGGCGGTGGCTTCTCCGCCACTGAGGTGGATGAGCGGGTCCGCGTCGCCGTGGATCACGACGGTGGGCGCGGTGACCGTGTGGAGCGTGTCGGTGCGATCACCCGTCGCCAGGACGGCGGCCAGCTGGCGAGCCCGACCCTCCGGATACTCCATGCGGTCGAACGCAGCGGCCGCTCGACGGCGGATCATGTCCTCGTCGAACGGGAACCCGCCTCCGCGGAGGGCCTGCGCCCGCACCAGTGCGGCCTCGACTGCACCTGCGGGCGTCGGCGGGCGCGAAGCCGTCAGTGCCTCGCGCGCCTCCCGCCGCGAGGTGCCGACACCGGCTGCCCCCGTCGTCGACATGATCGAGCACAGGGACAGCACGCGTGCGGGATGTCGGACGGCGATGCACTGGGCGACCATGCCGCCGAGGGAGGCACCCAGCAGGTGCGCGTGCTCGATGGCGAGCGCGTCGAGCAGGCCGACCGCATCGTCGGCGAGGTCGTACAACGTGTACCGGGCGGAGTCGCCGAGGTGCGAGGACAGGCCGACGTCGCGGTGGTCGAAGCGGACGACGTGGTAGCCGCGTTCCACGAACATGTGGACGAACTGGAGATCCCACTCGATCATCTGCACGCCCGTACCCATGACGAGCAGCACGGTGGGGTGCGACGGCTCGCCGAAGGTCTCGTAACAGAGCTTTAGTCCGTTCGCTGAGGCGAGCCCGCTCGTCACAACGCGCAGTGTAGCCTCGGATTCAAGTCGTGTTTGAATTCGAGTACCCTCTTCCGCGGCGTATTGGAACGGCAGACTGAGCCCAGATGACCAAGATCCGCAGCCGAGAGCAGCTGGTCGACGCCGCCGCCAAGGTGTTCGCCGCGAAGGGATACGACGCGGCACGCCTCGAGGACATCGCCGCCGAGGTGGGCGTTCTGCAGGGCAGCCTCTACTACCACGTCGGGAGCAAAGCCCACCTGTACCGGCTCGTCCGGCAGCGGCGCTTCGTCGAGATCGCAACTCGGCTCGACGATATTTCCCGCACGGAGGCCCCAGCGCAGGAGAAGCTCCGGTTGGCGGTGCAGGCGCACCTCCTCCACCTCGCGCGGTTCCTCCCCGAAGCGCGGAGCTGGATGACGAACCCCGCCGAAACCCGCAAGGCGCGGACGACAGAGGAGGCTGCGGAGGATCGGAAGATGACCGCCGGAGTCCGCGCCAGCTGGCGGAGGATCATCAACGACGGGATGGCCGCCGGTGAGATCCGCTCCGACGTCGACCCTTCGCTCACCGTGCTGTCGATCCAGGGGATGATGATGTGGGTCGCCAATTGGTACCGGCCGGGCGGTTCGCGCTCGATCGAGGAGATCGCCGACCACCAGGCCGAGTTGATCTGGTCCGCCCTCCGGGCATGAGTGATCGTCCGACTCGAGCAGCTCGTCACGACCGGCCCGAACCGGCGCAGTAGCTCCACGGCAAGCCCGATCGCGGCCTCAGAGCGCTCCGATCTCGTGCAGCTCGGCGATCTCGTCCCTCGACAGACCGAGCAGGCGCGACAACACCTCATCCGTGTCCTGTCCGTACGTGGGCCCTGATCGGTTCCAACGCCCGCCGATGTAGGTCGGTGTGTCGGAGAACGATGTGGGATGCTCCTTCACCGGCCAACGGCCGATCGTTGCCTGGTCCAGCTCCACCAGCCAGCGGAGATGCGCGAGCTGCGGGTCGTGCTCGACCCGGTCCTCGGCGTTCTGACACACGCCGGCCGGCACGCCTCGCGCCTGCAGGGCGCTCATCAGCTCGAACGGCTCCCACTCCTGCGTCGCCGCGCCCACCGCCGCGTCAAGCGCTTCTTGATCGGCCAGCCGTGAGACCAGCGTGGCGAACCGCTCCTCGGCCGCGATGCCGAGGACCTCCTGCACCGCCCGCCAGTGGTCCTCCGTGAACGCCGAGATCGCGATCCAGCGATCATCACCGTGCGTGCGGTACGCGCCATGGGGTGCGCCGCGCTTGAACGGCGAGCGATTGCCGTAGCGTGACCACCTCCGCCCATTGACCGAGTGGTCCAGGATCGAACTTCCGGTGAGGTAGATGCCGGTGTCACCCTGCGACGCGTCGATGTGGCAGCCCTCGCCGGTGACGTCGCGGCGATACAGCGCGGCGAGCATCGCCACCGCCATGTTGTACGCACCGAACCAGTCGAGGTAGGAGTACCCGACGCCGGCTGGCGGGAACGGCTCGGGCAGCCCCGACATGTCGCTGATGCCCGTGATCGCTTGCGCGCTGGGGCCGAACGTGCGTGCTCGCCCGTACGTGCCGAGCTCCCCCAGCCCGCTCTGCTGCACGTAGATGATCGTCGGGTTGAGCTCGCGCAACCGGTCGTACCCGAGCCCCATCCGTGCCATCGTCCCCGGCGAGTAGCCCTCGACGACCATGTCGGCGTCGCGGATCATCTGCTCGAGGATCGTCCGCCCACGCGGGTGCTTGAGGTTGAGCGACACACCGAGCTTGCCGGAGTTGATCTCCATGAACGAGCCGCTCCGGTTCGGCTCCGCGCTGTTGTCCGGTGTGGCGAGCGGCCCAACTGCAGACTCCCGCTCGGCGCGACCCCCCGGTGGTACGGCACCCAAGGGGCTGAACCGCATGCGGTCCGCCCGGCTGAGGTGCTCGACCTTGATGACCTCGGCGCCCATCGCGGCCAGAAACCGACCCGCACCGGCGCTCGCGAGCATCCAGCTCAGATCGACGACACGCACACCCGCGAGAGGGAACGGCTTGCCATGGGGGCTCGTCGCCGGCCTTTCCGACGAGCGCGCCGAGACGTGGACACGGTCGTGCCTGACAGGACCGGCGAGCCACTCCGCCGCAACCTCCTCCGTGTGCTCGCCGACGAGTGGCGGTCGCGGGCCGCGACGCCAAGGCATGCCCTCCGTGACCCACTTGCCGCCCGTGTACAGGAACGTCTCGCCGAGCTCCGGGTGGTGGACCTCGAAGAACGAGTCGCGCATCAGCCAGTGCGGATCCGAGGCGTTCTCCTCCGGTTTGCGGATCGGTGTCCAGGGCAGCCCGTGCTCCTGCCCTTCGCGCCAGATGTCCCGGTCGTACATCAACCGCGCGATCAACTTGTCCGTCTGCGCCGCGAGCCGCTCGCGCGCCTCGGCAGTCTCGCGTACTGCCTCGTCGTCGTACTTCGGGTGGTCGAGATCGCCTGCGAAGTCGTACTTCTTCAGCAACGACACGGTCGCCGCCCACTCGTCGAGTTGGCCCTTCGTGTACGTCCGGTACGGGAGGACGTACCGCCCGTCCTTCGTGATCGCGAGAGCTGGGCTGCGCGCGGAGGTCGTCGAGTGCCGACACGTCAGGCGATAGTGCGTCTGCCGCAGGAAGATCCAGTCCGGGACGTCGGTCTCGGTGTTCTGGCTCACTGCCTGGTGCACGCTGGTCTCCAGGAGCTGGCCACGGCCGGTCGACAACCTCGATGACAGCGCAGCGAGGATCGACATCGCTGCGATTTCTCCGGCGATCTGGTACGCCTGCCACATCTGCGGCGCGATCGGAGGTGTCTCGTAGAACCCCGAGGGGTCCGGGTCGTAGCCGCAATTCATCATCACGCCGCCGAGTGCGAGATGGACGAGATCGCTGCCCTCGTAGTCCGCCCATGGCCCCGTGTCTCCGAACGGCGTGATGCGCGCGTGGATCAGGCGCGGGTTCGTGGCGCGCAGCTCGTGGGTGTCCAGGCCGCACGCGGCGAGATCGCCGCGAGGGCGGCTGTCGAGGAGCACGTCGGCGACGGCGCTCAGCTGGCGGAACCGCTCGACATCCTCAGTGGTGCCGAGATCCAGCGTCGCTGACCGCTTGCCGAGGTTGTAGTGCCAGAAGTGGAGGCTGCGGTCGGGGTGCGGCTCGTCTCGGTGGAACGGGCCGTAGGTGCGGGTCATTGCCCCGCCGGGCGGCTCGACGCGCACGACGTCGGCGCCGAGGCCGGCGAGGACCTTGCCGCAGTACTCGCCGAGCTCGTTGCCGATCTCGAGGACTCGCAACCCGCCGAGGAACCAACGGAACTGGCTCACGGTGCCCCCAGCAGGACGACGTCGCCGAGCTGCGCGACGAGCGCCACCTCGGCACCCTCGACCTGGTTGGCGGCGCTGGTCCCGCGTAGCTGTCGCACCGCCTGCACCACGCGCTGATGACGTTGCGACTCGCCGGTGTGTGAGTGGGACATCGTGCCTCCGTCGGTGACGATGGGGTACCGCCCGGCGACCTCGATGGCCCCGTCGGCGACGAACGCCGCGCCCTCCCCGACGGGGCAGTACCGCAGCGCCTCGAAGTAGCGGATGATCTCCCACGAGAAGTTGTCGTAGAGCTCGTAGACGTCGACGTCCTCGCGTCCCAGACCGGCCTCGGCGAAGGCTCGATCGCCGGCGCGACGACCCAGCATGCAGGTGCGGTCGTAGGTCGGCGGGTGGGTGTACGAGGGACCCCAGCTCTCGGAGGCGCCGCCGAGGACGGCCACGGGTGCGGCGGGCAGATCGCGTGCGCGCTCCGACGTCGTGAGCACCAGCGCACTGCCCCCCTCGCCGGTCGTCGAGCAGTCGAGGAGGTGGTACGGGTCGGCGACCATCCGCGACGCCAGGATGTCGTCCGGGGTGAAGGGCCCCCTGCCGAAGTAGATCGCCTCGGGGTTGCGAGACCCGTTGGTGCGGATCACGGCCGCGACGTAGGCGATCTGGGCCGGGCTCACGCCGAAGCGCACCATGTACTCCTTGGCGGCCAGTGCGAACTCCGCCGGCGTGTGCAGGCCCCAGCATTCGATGAACTCGTTCGGTGGTCGCGTCCACGGCGCCACCGCTCCCTTGTCGGTGTGGATCGACGCCTGACCGCTGGCGAGGACGACGGTCGTCGCCGTGCCCGACTCGATCGCCCGTTTGGCCTCCACGACAGCGGCAGGGCCGGGCGCCGCCCGGCCGGCCCAGAAGTACTCCAGTCCGAGGGCGTACCCGAACGCCCGCGACCCGTTGTTGAAGTCCAGCCCGGGCAGCACGTTCACACCGTCGACGTCTCTGATCCCCACTCCCGCGTCGGCCAACGCGCCCGTGATCGCTGCGAGGGTGATCGTGTCCGAGGTCTCGCCCTCGAGCACCCGTGCCTGGCGGGTGTTGAACGCGCCCACGATCACCGCCGTGCGAGCGGCCGTCATCGCGCCACCAGGGTGAAGCAGGGAAGTGTCAGGTCCTCGGTCACGTCCACGAACTCGACCGACACACGAGCGCCGATCTCCACATCGTCAGGGTCCGCCCCGACCACGTTCGTCATCATCTCGTGGCCTTCGTCGAGCCGAACGACCGCAACCACGTAGGGCGTCTCGAAGGCGTCGGTCTGCGGCCGCCAGACGACGGTGAACGTCACGACCGTCCCGAGTCCGCTTGATTCGACCCACACCAGATCGACGCCGAGGCATGCGGGGCAGAACGCCTGCGGGACGAAGACATGTGTCGCACACGTCCCACAGCGCTGCACGATCAGGCGCCGCTCGCGGCACGCCGACCAGAACGGCTCCGTGAGCGCAGTCGGCCGCGGAAGTGGCCGTGTCGTCACGCCGGAAGCGTCTCGCGGACGAGGTCGCGGTCGCG
>VFQR01001616.1_pt1 | contig 16509 bp, 12 predicted proteins | sample 3512321 | NCBI WGS metagenome assembly VFQR01 (sample SAMN10412374, study PRJNA504923) | tailings metagenome | isolation source: Relicate 3 Philex TSF1 revegetated site | place: Philippines: Tuba, Benguet | collected 2017-08-29
ATCATCTACTTCGCCTTCTGCTACTTCATGTCCCGCTACTCGATCTTCGTCGAGAACCGCCTCAACACCGGACGCCGCCGCTAAGAGCGGCACCCGTCAGACTTCCAGGAGTATCGCATGGCCCAGCCCTCCATCGCCCCGATGCCGACGACGAAGAACGAGATCGCCGTCTCGATCACCGGCATGCACAAGTGGTACGGCGAGTTCCACGTGCTGAAGGACATCAACCTGACGGTGAACCGCGGCGAGCGCATCGTCATCTGCGGGCCCTCCGGGTCCGGCAAATCCACCATGATCCGCTGTATCAACCGGCTGGAGGAACACCAGCAGGGCAAGATAGTGGTCGATGGCATCGAACTGACCAACGACCTCAAGAAGATCGACGAGATTCGTCGCGAGGTCGGCATGGTGTTCCAGCATTTCAACCTCTTTCCCCACCTCACCATCCTCGAGAACTGCACGCTCGCGCCGATCTGGGTGAAGAAGATGCCCAAGAAGGACGCCGAAGAGGTGGCGATGCACTACCTCAAGCGCGTGCGCATCCCCGAGCAGGCGCTGAAGTACCCCGGCCAGCTTTCGGGCGGCCAGCAGCAGCGTGTCGCCATCGCGCGCGCGTTGTGCATGAGCCCCAAGATCATGCTGTTCGATGAGCCGACCTCGGCCCTCGACCCGGAAATGGTGAAGGAGGTGCTCGACACCATGGTGGGCCTCGCGGAGGAGGGCATGACCATGCTCTGCGTCACGCACGAGATGGGCTTTGCCCGTCAGGTCGCCAACCGCGTGATCTTCATGGACTACGGGCAGATCATCGAGATGAACGAGCCGAACCAGTTCTTCTCCAACCCGCAGCACGAGCGCACGAAGCTCTTCCTCAGCCAGATCCTGCACTGATCCCGGCCTGCGGCGGACAAGCAAAAAGGGCGCCTTTCGGCGCCCTTTCTTGTTCCTAACGCTTGAGTGGCTCAGGCCGGGCCGGTCGCCACCGGGCAGTCGTCTCGCGCGCCCCATTCGCTCCAGGACCCGTCGTAGAGACCGGCGGGCTGGTGGCCGAGGGCATCGAGGCCGAGCCACAGGATGCCGGCAGACACGCCCGATCCGCAGCTCGTGATGATCGGTTTGTCGAGGTCCACACCGGCCTCGGTGTAGGCGGCGCGGATGCGGTCCTGCGACACCAGGCGACCATTCTCGACCAGAGCGGAGGAGGGGACGTTGAAGGAGCCGGGCATGTGGCCGCCCCGCAGGCCCGCCCGGGGCTCCGGCGCCTCGCCGCGGAACCGCTCGGCCGAACGGGCATCCACCACCTGGACCTTGCCGCTCGCGAGCGCCTTCTTGACGTCGCCGAGATCGGCAACGGCGCCGTGGTTCTGCCGGGGCGTGAAATGGCGCGCCTCGCGCGTGCGCGCGGGACCCGTCTCCACCGGACGTCCCTCCGCCACCCACTTCGGCAGTCCGCCGTCGAGGATGAAGACGCGCTCGGCGCCGAAGGTGCGGAACATCCACCAGACGCGCGGGGCGGAGAAGAGCCCCAGCGAGTCGTAGACCAGCACCGACTTGCCGTCGCCAATCCCGAGCTTGCGGCAGGCGGCCGAGAAGACGGTCGCCGTCGGCATCATGTGGGGAAGGTCGGAGTCGGGGTCCTTCACCACGTCGATGTCGAACCTCTGCGCCCCGGGAATATGGGCATCGAGGAACTCGGCATCGGCATCCCGCTTCATCGTCGGCAGGAAGTAGGAGCCGTCGAGGACGACGAGATCGGGATAATCGAGATGCTCGGCGAGCCATTCGGTCGAGCGCAGCCAGGGCGAGGGCAGGGTGGTCACTTCGGTTCTCCTCAGGCGAACACGACGCGGACGCGCCGGTTCTGCTTGCCTTTCTTCTCGATGGCGGACACCACCAGACGTCCGATCTCGCTCGTGCGCCGCACGTGGGTTCCGCCGCACGGCTGCAGGTCGAGGCCTGCTATCTCCACCAGACGCACCTTGCCGGAGCCCATGGGCGGCTTCACCGACATGGTCTTCACCAGCCCGGGATTGGCCTCGAGTTCCGCATCGGTGATCCAGCGTTCGGAAATGGCGGCGTCCTTTTCGATCAACTCGTTCAGGCGGGCCGTGACGTCGTCCTTGTCGAGACCAGCCTCGGGAATGTCGAAGTCGAGCCGGCTCTCCTCCGCGCCCACGGATCCACCTGTTACCGGATAGGGCAGCACGACCGACAGGAGGTGGAGGCCCGTGTGCATCCGCATGCGCGCGTGACGCGTCGGCCAGTCGATTCGGGCGACGACGCGAGCCCCCATGGCCGGCGGCGTCGCGCCGGGCGCCAGCACATGGACGATATCGGCCTTGGTCTCGCCGTAGACGGTTGTCGCCACAGGGAGCTCGGCGCCATCGGCAACGAGGACGCCGGTGTCGCCGGCCTGGCCGCCGCCGGTCGGATAGAAGACCGAGCGGTCGAGCTCGACGCCGGTCGCGCCGTTCTTCTCGGTGATGGCCACGACTGTGGCCTCGCATTCGGCCAGATAGGCGTCATCGCGAAACAGGAACTGGGTCGGCATCAGGTCACCGGAAGGAGATCGACGAGCGGAAGTGGAGGCTGCTCCAGCCAGGCCGGCACGACCAGCCCCCTGCCACGAAGGAAGGCGGGGTCATAGATCTTCGAGGCATAGCGGAAGCCGTAATCGCAGAGGATGGTCACCACCGTATGGCCCGGACCCAGGTGGCGGGCAAGACGGATGGCACCGGCGACATTCACCCCGCTCGACGGGCCGACGCAGAGACCCTCATGCTCGAGCAGGTCGAACATGACGGGGATCGCCTCCTCGTCCGGGATCTGGAAGGCGACGTCCACCGGCGCGCCCTCGATGTTCTTGGTGACCCGCCCCTGACCGATTCCTTCGGTAATGGACGATCCCGAGGCCTTGAGTTCGCCACTGGTGAACCACGAATACATCGCCGCGCCCATCGGGTCGGCGCAGCCGATCGTGATCGAGGTCGATTTCTCCTTCAGCGCCATGGCGATCCCGGCAAGGGTGCCGCCGGAACCGACCGCACAGATGAATCCGTCGATCCGTCCGTCGGTATCGCGCCAGATCTCCGGACCGGTAGTCTCGATGTGGGCGTGACGGTTCGCGACATTGTCGAACTGGTTGGCCCAGAAGGCGCCATTTGGGTTTTCGCGCGCCAGACGCTCTGCGGTCCGTGCCGAAACCTTCACGAAATTGTTCGGATTGGCATAGGGGGCGGCCGGCACCTCGATGAGACGGGCCCCCAGCTGCCGGAGCGTGTCCTTCTTCTCCCGCGACTGGGTTTCCGGGATGACGATGACGCAGTCGAGACCGAGGGCCCGGCCGACCATGGCGAGCCCGATCCCGGTGTTGCCGGCGGTCCCCTCGACAATGGTACCGCCGGTCTTGACGAGCCCACGGGCGAGAGCGTCACGGATGAGATAGAGGGCCGCGCGGTCCTTCACCGACTGGCCAGGGTTCATGAACTCCGCCTTGGCGAGGATGGTGCATCCCGTCGCCTCGCTGGCGCGGGAGAGGCGGATCATCGGGGTGTTGCCGATCGCCTCGATGACGCTGGCGCGAATGGGCATGAGCGGGCTCCGGTCCCGGCCGGGACAGGTGCGGACGCTAGCCGAGCGCCCGGACGCGCTCAACCCTGCCGACTGCCCGATGCCCAGTCAGGCCTTCCGGTAGACGATCTGCCGCACATCGATCCCACCCGTGCTGAAGCCCGCTTCGCAATAGGCGAGGTAGTAGAGCCACATCCGCCGGAAGCGCTCGTCGAAGCCGAGAGGCGTCAGTTCCTTCCAGGCCGCACTGAAACGGTCGGCCCACAGATGCAGCGTGCGGGCATAGTCGCGACCGAACCCGAGCTCGCCGGTGACCGCGAGTCCACTGGCACGTCCGAGGTCGCGCATGGCGGACGGGGTCGGCAGCATGCCGCCGGGGAAGATGTAGGCGCGGATGAAGTCGATCTCCCTGATGTAGTCGGCCCAGTAGCGTTCATCGATGGTGATGACCTGGATACCGGCGCGGCCGCCGGGCTTCAGATTGTCGGCCACCTTGCCGAAATAGGTCGGCCAGTACTCCTTGCCGACGGCCTCGAACATCTCGATGGAGGCCACGGCATCGTACTGCCCGCTCTCGTCGCGATAGTCCTGCAGCTTGATCGTCACCCTGTCAGCCAGACCGGCTTCGGCCATGCGACGCGTGGCGAAATCGAACTGCTCCTGCGAGATGGTCAGCCCCGTCACCCGGGCGCCGAACTCGGTGGCGGCGATCTCGGCAAATCCGCCCCAGCCGCAGCCGATCTCCAGCACATGGTCCTTCGGGCCGATGCCGATTTCGGTGGCCAGACGCCTGTACTTCGCCTTCTGGGCTTCCTGCAGGGTCGCTGCTCCGTCCTCGAACAGGGCGGAGGAGTAGGTCATCGTGGGGTCGAGCCAGGCGCGGTAGAAAGCATTGCCGAGGTCGTAGTGCGCCGCGATGTTGCGCCGAGCCTGAGCCCGCGTGTTGCGGTTCCGCCAGTGCCGGTAGCGATGCAACAGTCGCGCGAGGGGATTGAACCGCGTCAGGTTGCGGACCGCGTGCATGTTGACGGCGAAGAAATGGAGGAACGCCGAGATGTCCGGCGTGTCCCATTCGCGGCGGATGAAGGCTTCGGCAAAACCGAGATCGCCATCGAGAACGAGCCTGCGGGCGAAGGACAGGTCGTGGACGATCATCTCGGCGCTGGGTCCGGGCTCCTTGCCGCGAAACAGGAGCCGTCGGCCATCGGGAAAGCGCATGGTCAGGACGCCGTAGCGGATGCCGAGCGGGTAGCCGAGGGCGAGCCGCAGAACCGAGGGCAGACCCTGCGTCGCGCGACGCAACGTCTCCCGGGTGACTTCGATCGTGCCGGCGAAGGGATGGTCGTGGGGGCGGGTGATGCTCATGGGCGGAACGAAGCCTTCCGTGCGGGCGGAATGAATCGGTCGCACCGGGAATCGTGCGATTCGCGGGCCGTCCCAGGCACTTCAGTAGAATTCGGACGGACAACCGCGAGCGACTTCGACGTCTGGTGCACCGGAACAATGGGGCAGAATGACAATTCGTTCAATGCTCTCGCGGTTCCCCGCTGAAGCGCACAGCGAGCTTGTGACGCAGGCGTGAGGTCATGCATGGGCGGGTCCCCGGATCTCCGCCAGCGCCGACAGGGCCTCTCCCCGCGCTGTGTCGTGATCGACGACCGGACGTGGATAGGTCTCGCCGAGGCGCACCCCGGCGCGCTCGAGGACCTGCCGGGAGGCCTCCCACGGCGCATGGATGACCTCTGCCGGCAGATCGGCCAGTTCTGGGATCCAGCGGCGGACATAGTCGCCGCGGGGGTCGAACTTGGCGCCCTGCAACATGGGATTGAAGATGCGGAAATATGGCGCCGCATCGGCGCCGGAGCCGGCGACCCACTGCCAGCTCGCCGGATTGCTGGCGGGATCGGCGTCGACCAGCGTGTCCCAGAACCATCGCTCGCCGGCCCGCCAGTCGATGCGCAGGTGCTTGACCAGGAAGGATGCGGCCACCATGCGCACGCGGTTGTGCATCCAGCCGGTCCGCCAGAGCTGCCTCATCCCGGCGTCGACGATCGGGTAGCCGGTCCTGCCCTTTTGCCATGCCGCAAGCAGGGTCTTGTCCTCGCGCCAGGGGAAGGCGTCGAAGCGGTTCTGGAAATTGGCGTCGGCCAGATCGGGCCAGTGGAACAGGAGATGATAGGAGAATTCCCGCCAGCCGAGCTCGGCGAGGAATTTCGCGACGTCGCGGCCGCCATCCATTCCCGCCGCCATCTGGACGGCATGCCAGATCTGGCGCGGCGATATCTCGCCGAACCGCAGATGCGGGGACAGGCGCGAGGTCGATGGTCGATCGGGGCGGTCCCGTCCATCCGCATAGCCGTCGAGGCCGGCCTCCATGAAGGCCGACAGGGCCGCCTGGGCACCTGCCTCGCCGGGTGTCCACTCATCCGGAAATTCCGCCGCCCAGTTCGGTCGATTGGGCTCCAGCGACCACGAGTCCAGCGCCTCGCTGTCGATCGCGATGGCCGGTTGCGCCATCATCTGCGGCGCGCGGAGCGGCGCCTCGATGGCGTCCAGCCGCTGGTGCGCACGCCAGAAGGGCGAAAAGACGCGCAGGGGATCGCCGGAGGCCGACTTGACCTGCCAGGGCTCGCGCAGCAGATTGCCCGGGAAACTCGTCGCCTCGACGCCCTCGTCCTTCAGCAATGCCTTGACGGCCGTGTCCACGGCGATGCCGCCGGCGTCGTAGCGGCGGTTCCAGACGACCTTCGCCGCGCCGACCTCCGTCACCACCGCCGGAATCACTGCCTCGGCTCGCCCCGACCGCAGCACGAGACGATGTCCCCTGGCGCGCAGACTGGCGTCGAGCGCCTTCAGGCTCTGCGCCAGCCACCAGCGAGAGGCGCCGCCATGATCGCGGAGGTGAGGGGTGCCGTCCTCGAAGATATAGAGGCAAACCGTCGGCGCACCGGCATCGGCTGCAGCGGCCAGCGCGGGGTTGTCGGAGAGGCGGAGATCGTCTCTGAACCAGACGATGGTAGGCTTCTGGGGCATGTCCCGTCTACGGCTCCCGACGCTCGCCGGTTCATCGCCGAAATAGCGTCGACAGGAGCTCCGGGATGCCTCGCGACGATCGCATCCTGATTCCTTGACGGGACAAACAAAACCCCCGAAGCGCGGTTGCGCTTCGAGGGTTCTGGATTTGGCTCCCCGGGCCGGATTCGAACCAGCGACCAACCGGTTAACAGCCGGTTGCTCTACCACTGAGCTACCGAGGATCACGCTCATGTCGTGAGAGCGGCGCGAATAACACAGGTCGTTCACCGTTGCCAAGGCCCAATCGTCGCGACGGGCGAGATTGCCCGGATTGGGGCAGGGGGCTAGCGTTCCGCGCGTGGAAAATCGCGTGAGCCCCGCCGACAAGCGACCGCAGATCGATCCCGGCGACATGCCCGTGGAGCGCACGACGATTCTCGTCCTCGGCCGGCGTTACCGCGTTCCGTCGACCCGTCTCGGCCGGCGCGTCGTCGGCTGGTCCTTCATCGCCGGCGGCATGCTCAGCTTCCTCCCGGTCCTCGGCCCCTGGATGTTCCCCGTCGGCTTCGTGATTCTGTCGGTGGACAGTCCGCGCATGCGCAGGTCCCGCCGGCGCATGACGATCGCCATCGGCCGCCGTTGGCCGAGGGTCAATGCGGCGATGATGCCGCGCCGGACATGAGCACTGAGGGAAGGGTGGAGGCCTCGCCCGGAATCGAACCGGGGTGCAAGGATTTGCAGTCCTCTGCGTAACCACTCCGCCACGAGGCCATCCGTAGAACGCCGGACGAACCGGCGCGGAGTGGGCTCGCTCTAGCATGGCGTCCCGAGAGCCGCAACAAGCGACAGTTGCCGCATGCCTCCTTGCACGGGGGTGGGCCGGGCCGCTAAAGACATGCCTGTCGGCAGCCGATCTGCCGCGACCGAAGGAACTGGCCCATGATGGATTTCGCCCGGGCACGCCGCACGATGGTGGATACCCAGATTCGCGTGAACGATGTCACCGACGCGCGGATCATCGATGCCCTGATGGATGTTCCGCGAGAGAACTTCGTTCCCGAGCAGCGCCGGGCCCTGGCCTATCTGGACGATGACCTCGAGGTGGGAGGGCGAGCCGACGGGCGGGCGCCTCGCTATCTGGTCGAGCCCATGGTGCTCGCCAAGATGATCCATGTCGCGGCCATCAAGGCGGATGACGCGGTGCTCGACGTTGGCACGGCCACAGGCTATTCCGCGGCAATCCTGGCGCGGGTGGCCGGGCGCGTCGTGGCGCTCGAGGAGGATGCAGCCCTTGTGTCGACGGCACGGGCTTTGCTTTCCGATATTCCCGGTGTTTCGGTCGTCGAGGGTCCCCTCGCGGACGGAGCGTCGCAGCGTGCCCCCTTCGACGTCATTGTCATCGAGGGCGCGGTCGAGGTGGTGCCCGACTCACTGCTGAAGCAGCTGGGGCAGGGCGGTCGTCTCATCGCCGTCGTCGGCCGTGGCCGCGCCGCGAAATGCCTTGTGCTCACCCTGCGTGATGGCGAGGTGAGCATTCGTCCGGCCTTCGACGCCGCGATTCCGGCTCTTCCCGGCTTCGAGGCGCCGCAGGCTTTCGTGTTCTGATTGCGTTCGACGGTGTTGCCCTCCCGCCCCACCTTGGTGCGGAAAGGCGGCCTAGGCCGCCCCGAGGGTTTCCGGTTGAAGGCAATTTCATTAACCACTCTTCTTTAGGCTTTGTTCACGACCTCGGAGTTTCGGCGGATCACTCCGGGGAGGCGCCAACAGTGTAGGTGTTCGCAATGACCGGACTCACGAGGTCTCGTGCCGGCTGCGCGACGGCAATTTCCGTCGCGTTCCTCGCCGCCGTCCTGACCGCAGCATCCGCCCAGGCCCAGTCGATCGAGCAGACGCTCGTCCAGGCCTATCGCAACAATCCGGATCTCAATGCCGCCCGCGCAGGCGTGCGCGTTGCGAACGAGGGCGTTCCTGCGGCACTGTCGGGCTATCGTCCTTCCGTCAACGCCACCGTCACCGCGGCGGGCCAGTACACTCAATCGAGCGTCGGCACTTCGGGCTACACCGGCACGCCGGGATCGGAGCGGAGCTTTCGCTCCTTGCCGCGCGCGGCCACGCTCTCGGTGACCCAGCCGCTCTATGACGGCAACCGGACTACCAGTTCCGTGCGGCAGGCGGACCAGAACGTCCTGGTCGCCCGCGAGACCCTGCGCAACACCGAGCAGACCGTCCTGCTGGCCTCCGCGACCGCGCACATGAACGTGCTGCGCGAGCAGGCGGTTCTCGACCTTCGCCGCCGCAATGTCGAAGTGTTGCGCGAGCAGCTTCGTGCCACGCGCGACCGGTTCAACGTCGGCGAGGTGACGCGCACCGACGTGGCGCTCGCCGAATCGGCGCTTCAGGCGGCGATCGCGACCGCGACGGGGGCCGAATCCGACCTCGCCAATGCGCGCGCCGTCTACCTGCAGCAGGTCGGCGTTCTGCCGGGCCGACTGGTTCCGGCACGCACCATCGAGCGCCTCTTGCCGCGCAATCTGGACGGCGCCGTCATCGCCGGTCAGTCGGAACATCCTGCCATTCGCGGCGCGCGCCATGGCGCGGATGCCCAGCAGCTTCAGGTACGGATCGCCGAATCCGCCCTCTATCCGACCCTCGGCATGTCGGCCAGCATCACGCGCGCCGCCGAGCAGTCGTCCAGCAGCGGCCAGTCGCTCTCGGCCTCGGTCGGCCTGACGCTGACCATCCCGATCTTCGCCAATGGCGGCCGCGACTACGCCACCATCCGTGCCGCCAAGGAAGCCTACGGTCAGCGCCGCATCCAGATCGAGACCGCGGCCGCCAGCGTCCGTCAGGCGGTGATGCAGTCCTGGGCGGCTCTCGAGGCGTCGCGCGCCCAGATCCAGGCGGCGGAAGTGCAGGTCCGCTCGCAGGAGATCGCCGTCAACGGCATCCGCGAGGAATACAAGGTCGGCCAGCGCACCATCATCGACGTGCTGAATGCGACGCAGACCCTGACCGAGGCCCGGGTCGCTCTCGTTCGCGCCCAGCGCGACCGGGTGGTGCTGTCCTATTCGGTGCTCTCCGCCATGGGCCGGCTGAGCGGTTCGAAGCTGGCGCTCCGTACCGAGATCTTCGATCCGACCACCCACTACAACCAGGTTCGCGACCAGTGGATCGGCGTCAGGACCCCCGACGGTCGGTGACCGACCGGGGGCCTGTTCTGCATGGCGATGAAGGCTGTGGATCGCTGATCCCTCCGTTGGCCTCGCAGCCCGCCGCAGTGCATAGTCGGCGGAGTTGATTCGAAAACGATTCGGTCCCTGCCGACCTGCAGAGCCTGCGTTTTCGATGCGTGCCACGCTGGGGATGCGCGGGGATGTCACAGGCGGCCAAGGCCAACGAACCGTCGATGGAGGAGATCCTCGCGTCGATTCGCCGGATCATCGCCGACGACGAGCCTGCCAAGCCGGCCGCCAAGGCCCCCGCACCTGCACCTGCGCCTGCCCCCGAGCCGGCGCCTGCGGCTGAGGAAGCCCCGAAGTCGCAGGACGACATCGACGCACTGCTCGCGGGCTTCGACGACATGGACGCCGAGCCGGAGCCTCCTCCGCCGCCGCCGGCCCCGGTCGCGAAGGCCGCTCCCCCCGAGGCCGAGATATTCGATCTCAGCAAGGCCGATGCGGTCCCCGAGCGCATGGGCATGATCAAGCCGATCAACCAGCGCGCCGACATCGAGTTCATGGAGGTTTCGCCGCCCCCTGAGCCGATGCGTGCACCGCCTCCGCCTCCCGCGCCGCCACCCTCTGCGGGCCCGGCTCTCCTGTCGGCGGAAGCGCATGCCGCCGTCGGTGCCGCCTTCGGCTCGCTCGCCAATTCCATGCTGGTCGGCAACAGGACCATCGAGGACCTGCTGAAGGACATGCTGCGTCCGATGCTCAAGACATGGCTGGACGACAACCTGCCGCAGCTGGTCGAGCGACTGGTGCGGGCGGAGATCGAGCGGGTCTCCCGCGGCCCCGGCCGCTGACGCCCCGCTACTGCGATCTCACCCGGTCGAGCCGCGACCTGAACCACAGGGTCATCACCGGCATCAGCAAGGCCGCCGCGATGAAGAGCGGCTGTGCGCCGTAGTGGTCGTAGACGAGGCTGGTGACGAAGACACCGGCCGTCTGTCCCGCGAAGAAGCAGCAGGCGAAGGTGGCGATGGCCGCCCCCCTGGCCTCCGGGTTGATCTGCGTTGCCAGGATCTGCAGCGAATTGTGGAACAGGGCAAAACCCCCGCCGCCGATGGCGATGGCGACTGCCACGAGCCACAGCCATGGTGACAGGGCGATCAGCAGGAAGCAGAGCAGGAACGCCGTCGTGGCGAAAATGATGAGCGCGCCCTGCGAAAACCGCGCAAGCAGTGTCGGGGCAAACCAGGAATAGCCGACGGCGCCGAGGGCGCTGAGGGCGGTCATGGCGCCGATGGCGGTGAAGCTGATGGCGAAGGTCTTGTGGAGATAGGCGCCGACGAAGGTGAAGGCGCCGAAGAAGATCGCGGCCTCGAGGAAGACGGTCGCCAGCACCAGCCGGCCGAGAGGCGAGCGTCCGCTGGCTGCGATCTGGCGGAACGAGCCGATCAGCCCGCCCTCGGGGATTGCCGATCGCTTTGACAGCACGGCGTTGGTCCGCAACTGCACCGACAACGTCGTACCTGCGGCAATCAGGAAGGCCCCGACCATCACGAACACGGCCTGCCAGCCGAAGGCGTCGGCGAGGATGCCGCCAATGGCCTGGCCGCTGACAGCACCAGCGCTCATGAAGATCATGTAGCGGGCGAGGACGGCCTGGCGCTGGCCCATGGGAATGGTGTCGCCGATGAAGGCGAGGCAATTGGGAATAATTGCAGCGCCTGTCAGTCCCGCGAGCAGGCGCAGGATGGCGATCTGGTCGATGCTGGTGGCGAAGGCGCAGGCGAGGGTGAAGAGGCCGCAGAGCGTCGCGCCCAGCGACACCATCCGCACCTTGCCGTAGCGGTCCCCCAGCGGGCCGGTGATCAGCTGGAAGCCGCCATAGGCCACCGAATAGGTGGTGACGACGATGGCCGCCGCGCCGGGCGTGGTCGAAAAGGCGTTGGCGAGTTTCGGCAGGAGCGGGTCGCAGAAGCGAAGTGCCGCGGAGGAGGCAAAGGAGGCCGAGCCGAGTATGAACAGGGCCCGCCACGGGACGGCGTCGGGAGGCAGGGCGTCGTCGGCGGGAGAGCTCATCAACAGCCTATGTGCCCTGTTCCCGCAATGCGGCAAGTCACGGCTTCGCATGGCAGAAATGTTGACTTCTCGATCCGGGCGCGGCTTTGGTGCGCTCCCACTGCCGCACAGCCGCCGGACCGTCATGCTCGAGAAGACCTATTCGCCCAAGGATATCGAGGCCCGCATCGCGGCCGCATGGGACGAGGCCGGCGCCTTCCGCGCCGGGCGGCCCGAGCGCGCGAGCGCCGAGACCTATTCCATCATGATCCCGCCGCCGAACGTCACGGGATCGCTGCACATGGGCCACGCGCTCAACAACACGCTGCAGGACGTGCTCTGCCGCTACCATCGCATGCTCGGCAAGGACGTGCTCTGGCAGCCGGGCACCGACCATGCCGGCATCGCGACGCAGCTCGTCGTGTCGCGCCAGCTCGCCGAGAAGCAGATCCAGATGCGCGACCTCGGCCGCGACAAGTTCATCGACAAGGTCTGGGAGTGGAAGGCCGAGAGCGGCGGCACCATCTTCAACCAGCTGAAGCGCCTCGGCGCCTCCTGCGACTGGTCGCGCGAGCGATTCACGATGGGCGCCCGCGGCGAGGCGTCCGACCAGATGGTCCGCGCCGTGACCAAGGTCTTCGTCGACCTCCACAAGGCGGGCCTGATCTACCGCGACAAGCGGCTGGTGAACTGGGATCCTGAGTTCCAGTCCGCCATCTCGGACCTCGAGGTCGACAGCCTCGAGGTGAAGGGCAACCTCTGGCACTTCAAGTATCCGCTGAAGGACAGCCCCGGCGAGTACATCATTGTCGCGACCACGCGCCCGGAAACGATGCTGGGCGACACAGCCGTCGCCGTGCATCCGGAGGATGAGCGCTACCGGCATCTCATCGGCAAGATGGTGGTGCTGCCGCTGGTCGGGCGCGAGATTCCCATCGTCGGTGACACCTATTCCGATCCCGAGAAGGGCTCGGGCGCGGTGAAGATCACGCCGGCCCACGACTTCAACGATTTCGAGGTCGGCAAGCGCCACAATCTCGAGCTCATCAACATCTTCGACGCCTCGGCTGTCGTGAACGAGAACGCGCCGGAGGCCTATCGTGGCCTGCCGCGTTTCGAGGCGCGCAAGAAAGTCGTCGCCGATCTGGAAGCCCTCGGCCTCGTCGACAAGATCGAGCCCCACACCCACATAGTGCCGCACGCCCAGCGCGGCGGCGCCGTCGTCGAGCCCTGGCTCACCGAGCAATGGTATGTCGACGCGGCCACTCTGGCGAAGCCGGCTCTGGAGGCCGTGCGCAACGGCGAGACCCGCTTCGTGCCGGAGCGTTTCGCCGGAGACTATTTCCGCTGGCTGGAGAACATCCAGCCCTGGTGCATCTCGCGCCAGCTCTGGTGGGGCCACCAGATCCCGGCCTGGTATGCCGAGGACGGCGAGGTCTTTGTTGCCGCCGGCGAGGCCGAGGCGCAGGCGCTTGCCGATGCCCACTTCGGCAGGGCAGGGGTTCCTCTGACCCGCGATCCCGACGTGCTCGACACCTGGTTCTCGTCCGGTCTCTGGCCGTTCTCGACGCTCGGCTGGCCGGACGAGACGGCCGAGCTGAAGCGCTTCTATCCGACCTCGACCCTCGTCACCGGCTTCGACATCATCTTCTTCTGGGTCGCCCGCATGATGATGCTGGGCCTCCACTTCATGGAGGAGAAGCCCTTCTCCGACGTCGTCATCCACGGCCTCGTGCGCGACGACAAGGGCCGCAAGATGTCGAAGACGCTGGGCAACGTCGTCGATCCGCTCGGCCTCATCGATGAGTTCGGCGCCGACGCGCTGCGCTTTGCGCTGGTGGCGCAGGCGAGCCAGGGCTCGGACGTGAAGTTCGCCCGCTCGCGCGTCGAGGGCTACCGCAACTTCGCGACCAAGCTGTGGAATGCCGCCCGCTTCGCCGAGATGAACGAGTGCCGACGCGTCGAGGGATTCGATCCTGCGAACGTGACGACGACGCTGGCGAAGTGGATCGTCGGCGAGACCGCCAGGGCCGTGGCCGAAACCGAAGCTGCCATCCAGGCCTATCGCTACAACGATGCGGCCGGCGCGGCCTATCGTTTCGTCTGGAACATCTTCTGCGACTGGTTCCTGGAGTTCGCCAAGCCGATCTTCACCGGCACGGACGAGGCCGCCAAGGCCGAGGTGAGGGCGGCCACGGCCTGGACGCTCGACCAGATCCTCAAGCTCCTCCACCCGTTCATGCCCTTCATCACCGAGGAACTCTGGACGGTGACGGGCGAGAACGGCCCCGCGCGCGAGGGCGTGCTGGCGCTCAGCGCCTGGCCGAAGCTGGAGGGTCTCGTCGACGAGGCGGCCGAGGCTGAGATCGGTTGGCTGGTCGATGCCATCACCGCCATCCGGTCGGTCCGCGCCGAGATGAACGTCGCCCCGGGCAACCAGATCCCGCTTGTCCTCTTGAGTGCGTCCGCCAAAACACTCGCGATCACCGAGCGGTATGGCGATCTTCTCAACCGGCTTGCGAGGCTTTCGGGCTTTTCGGTGGGCAGCGAGGCTCCGGCCGGCTCGGTGCAGATCGTCGTGCGTGGCGAGACCCTGGCCCTGCCCATGGCCGGCCTGATCGACGTGGCGGCGGAGCGCACCCGCCTCGGCAAGGCCCTGAAGGAGGCCGAAGGCGACATCGCGCGCTGCGACGGCAAGCTGAACAATGCCAACTTCATGGCGCGCGCCGCCGAGGACGTCATCGCCGAGCAGCACGAGAAGCGAGCGGAGGCCGTGGAACGCAAGGCCAGCATCGAGGCGGCGCTCGCAAGGCTCGCCGCCATCGGGTGACGTTCGGCGGGCAGGACTTGGCCTGGTTCTCTGACACCGGCGCGGCCTCGGCCCGCCGGTGTTTTCGTGTCATTTCCGCAACAGGCTGGAACGGGTCGCATCGGCACGATCCGTTCACCATCTTTCGCCGCAATCCCGCCACACGCCGAAGCGCTAGAATTTGGGAAGAAATGTCCCTTGTCCCGCTGCGGCGTGGAACCTTCTTGGTGGCAGGCGCGTTGATGACCTTCGAATTGTTCCAGTGCCCGTCGCGCCGTCCAGTCGGGAGGCCTGTGCGATGAGCGCCACCTCCTTCGACAAGTCCGGGCTGCCGAGCCGGCACGTGACGGAAGGCCCGTCGCGCGCGCCACATCGGTCGTACCTCTATGCGATGGGGCTGACGACCAAGCAGATCCACCAGCCCTTTGTCGGCGTGGCGACCTGCTGGAACGAGGCGGCTCCCTGCAACATCGCCCTCATGCGCCAGGCCCAGGCGGTGAAGAAGGGCGTGGAGTCGGCGCAGGGCACGCCGCGCGAGTTCTGCACCATCACCGTGACCGATGGCATCGCCATGGGCCATGCCGGCATGAAGTCCTCGCTGCCGTCGCGCGAGATCATCGCCGACTCCGTCGAGCTCTCCATGCGCGGCCACGCCTATGATGCGCTGGTCGGCCTCGCCGGCTGCGACAAGTCGCTGCCTGGCATGATGATGGCCATGGTGCGCCTCAACGTGCCGTCCATCTTCATCTATGGCGGCTCGATCCTGCCCGGCACGTTCCGCGGCCGGCAGGTTACCGTACAGGATCTGTTCGAGGCGGTCGGCCAGCATTCCGTCGGCGCGTTGAGCGACGAGGACCTCGACGAACTGGAGCGTGTCGGCGCCCCCTCGGCGGGGGCCTGCGGTGCCCAGTTCACCGCCAACACCATGGCGACGGTGTCCGAGGCCATCGGTCTGGCGCTGCCTTACTCCGCCGGTGCGCCGGCGCCCTACGACATCCGCGACGCCTTCTGCTACGCGGCCGGCGAGAAGGTGATGGAACTGATCGCCCGGGGCATCCGCCCGCGCGACATCGTCACCCGCAAGGCGCTGGAGAATGCCGCGACCGTGGTCGCGGCCTCGGGTGGATCCACCAATGCCGCGCTCCATCTGCCGGCGATGGCGCATGAATGCGGCATCAAGTTCGATCTCTTCGACGTCGCCGAGATCTTCAAGAAGACGCCCTACATCGCCGACCTGAAGCCGGGCGGCAAATATGTCGCCAAGGACATGTTTGAGGCCGGTGGCATTCCCCTGCTGATGAAAGCGCTGCTCGACGGCGGCTATCTGCACGGCGACTGCATGACCGTCACCGGCCGGACGATGGCCGAGAACCTCGAGAAGGTGCGTTGGAACCCCGACCAGGATGTCGTCTATCCGACCTCGAAGCCGATCACCAGGACCGGCGGTGTCGTCGGCCTGAAGGGCAATCTCGCGCCCGACGGTGCGATCGTGAAGGTCGCCGGCATGAAGAAGCTCAGGTTCAAGGGACCGGCGCGCTGCTTCGACCGCGAGGAAGAGTGCTTCAAGGCGGTCACCGAGCGGACCATCCGCGAGGGCGAGGTCATCGTCATCCGTTACGAAGGGCCGAAGGGCGGTCCCGGCATGCGGGAGATGCTGGCGACCACCGCCGCGCTCTACGGCCAGGGCATGGGCGACAAGGTGGCTCTCATCACCGACGGCCGTTTCTCTGGTGCGACCCGCGGCTTCTGCATCGGCCATGTCGGCCCCGAGGCGCAGGTTGGCGGCCCGATCGCCCATATCCGCGACGGTGACATAATCGAGATCGATGCCGTCAAGGGAACGCTCAAAGTTCGCCTTACGGCCGCCGAATTGCGGGCGCGTAAGAAGGA
>VFQR01001617.1_pt1 | contig 16502 bp, 16 predicted proteins | sample 3512321 | NCBI WGS metagenome assembly VFQR01 (sample SAMN10412374, study PRJNA504923) | tailings metagenome | isolation source: Relicate 3 Philex TSF1 revegetated site | place: Philippines: Tuba, Benguet | collected 2017-08-29
CTCGTCAGCTTGCCGGCAGTCCCAGCACGCTGACCAACCCGGCCAAGCCGGATATCCGTGGAGGCCTCGCCTCAGTTACACCACGCAGTGGGACACGATCCTGCGAGCGCGGCCTTTATTGATGTGCTAGCCGCAATAGCCCGTCGATCACCAGACAAGCTGGAGGCTATTGCCAAGGCAGCGCGAGGTCGTTCCAGGAACCACATCGCCCGTACCGTTGACGAGATCTATCCCAAGCGCCCGGACCTCGCCAAAGCCTATGAGTTCAGCCCCGGCTGGCTCGTCGGCCTAAACATCGCGAACCGAGAGAAGGTAAGGATTGTGCGTGAGGCGTGTCGGGTGACCTCCACAGGGTATGGCACTGACATACGACTTCAACTGCCGAACGCAGAGTGATTGACCTGAGCCCCAAGTTCCCTCCGGTTTTGAGGAGAGTCCTTGGGTTGATGTTTGGCCTTATGCGGCCAGCTTTTCCAGTGCCAGTTTGGTGGCGAACTCGTTGGGCGTGAGATTGCCCAGCGAGGATGCGGTCGATGGCTGTTGTAGTCCTCCTTCCATGCGCTGATCCGCTGGCGTGCCTCTGACAAGGACGAGAACAGCGTCTCGTTGAGGCATTAGTCCCGGAAGCTGCCGTTGAAGCTCTCGATGAAGCCGTTTTGCATCGGCTTGCCGGGAGCGATGTAGTGCCAATCGATCTGCCGATCCTGGGACCAGAGCAGGATCGCCATGCTGGTGAACTCGGTGCCGTTGTCGCTGACCACTGTCAGCGGTCGGCCCCGGCGGGCAATGACCGCATCCAGCTCGCGCACTACCCGGCGACCCGAGAGCGAGGTATCAGCAACAAGCGCCAGGCATTCCCGCGTGTGGTCATCCACCACCGTCAGCACCCGAAAGCGTCGTCCATCGGTGAAGCTGTCGCTGACAAAGTCGAGGCTCCAACGCTGGTTGGCTCGGTCCGGCACCAGCATCGGCCGCCTCGTTCCCAAAGCTCGCTTGCGACCACCGCGCTTGCGCACCTGCAGCTTCTCCTCGCCATAGAGCCGTCTGAGCCTCTTGATGTTCATCTCGATGCCCTGCCGCTGCAGCATCACGTGGATACGGCGATAGCCGAACCGCCGGCGTTGTGACGCCACGGCCTTCATGGCCTCCCGCAACTCCACATCCGGCGCCCTCACGGTTCGATACCGAACGCTCGAACGATCGACCTCGAGAGCTTCACACGCCCGCCGCTGGCTCACCCCATGCACCAGGCAGGCGTGGGCCACCGCATCCCGCTTCGCGTCGGGCGTTACCATTTTTTTGCGGCGACATCCTTGAGGATGGCGTTGTCCAGCATCGCCTCGGCCAAGAGCTTCTTCAGCTTGGCGTTCTCGTCTTCCAGCGCCTTGAGCTTGCGGGCGTCGGACACTTCCAGACCGCCATACTTGGCCTTCCACTTGTAAAAGGTCGCACTGCTGATCCCGTGCTTGCGGCACAGGTCCGCCGTCCCCAGCCCGGCCTCCTGCTCCTTCAAGATCCTGATGATCTGCTCTTCGTCGAACCTGCTGCGCTTCATCCGATCGTCCCTTCAAGACGCCGGACTCTACCAAAATCTGGAGGAGGAATAGGGGCTCAGGTCACCGATCTCCTGCTCGAGTGCAAGCGCGAGCAACTGCGCGGGATCGACCTCGAGGGCTGCGGCAAGTTCAGGAACCCGGCCCAGAGGGAGCTTCGTAAGTCCGCTCTTGATCATGCTGAGCATGTTGGGGTTTGCGGCGGTCAACAAAGGAAGCGAGTCGGCCCTTCGGATCGGCTTTCGAAGTCATAATCCATCCACTTCAGATAATATGCATGTGCAATCGCGTTTATAGCGATGATCTGAATGGAGTCTCGTTCGGGGGCAAGATGTATTTTTGTCCATGCCCTCGTGACTATTTAGCTACTTGCCGAAGTAGCTATACACCTATTTACAGATGATCCCATTTAGCTTCGTGTCTGGCGCCATCGGAGGAGGCAGCCGTACAGAGCACCTGGTTGGCAGCGCGGCTTGGGCGTTCCTATGAGTAGCAGACACCACTCTTCGGTATGGCGTTAGGTCCGCTTGGCGCCCAAATCGCTGGCGGCTACCCACTCGGATGCGTCAGATGGGCGATAGGGACCTGAGCGACAGACCCCAAAAGAGGGTGTCGTCGTCGACAGGCAGTCCCTGGCCGGGTTTCGACTCTTGCGATGACTCCCGTGCGTTCGGCACCTGGGTTGTCAGCGCCGCCAGCAAGATCGCGTCGTAGCCCGCCCCGGTCGCGATGGCTAATCCGGCGAAGCTCAGGACTACGATAGGCTTTTGATGGGACGTCGGGCCGACCTCCCGTGATTTCATTTGCTTGCCGCCTCAACGAGCAAGTCTGTTACGCGCTGGAAGTCGGCGTCGCTGACAGCCTGCAGCGTGCTGAGTCCCTCCCAGGCGAAGTTTTCGCGGCGTTCGACGATGGTTTGGCCGAGGCTCAGCTTGCTTTCGCGTTCGACGACGACACGGATGGCTTCTGTTGTGACGAGGCCAGGGTCGATCAGCGCGGCGATCGCCATGCTGTCGATGAGCCCGCAATAGGCGCCAAAGCCGCGCCGCTCGACGAAGTCGAGAACGTCGAGGATGAGCTTTGCCACCGGCGTATTTGCAGAGCGCAGCGTTGCACGCTGAGTTTCTGACAGGGTAAGTTTCGGGTGCGTGGCAACGTCGAGCCCTACTGCGGTCAGCTTGAAGCCAGCCTCGAAGACCAGCTGAGCGGCCTCGGGGTCGACATAGACGTTCCATTCGCTGGATGGGTTGTCGCCCGTGGCGCGGGTGGTGCCGTACTGCTGAAAGCCGAAGGCGCCGGCGATGGCGTTCACCTGCTTCACTTTGGTGGGCAGCGTGGGGTCCTTTATGGTGGCCAGCGCGAGGTTGGTCAGCGGGCCTAGGGCTGCGATCTCCAGTTCGCCCGAATACTTGTTGGCGAGCTCGATAATCACATCGGGAGAAAAGCGAGGGTCTTCGCCGCGGCTGCTCGCGGGGAAGTCGATGTTCGCGAGGCCGTTGTCACCGTGGGAGAACGGGTCGCGCGGATAGGGGCGAACGAGCGGCCGCATCGGCCCCTTGGACACAGGAATCTCGCCCGCCCCGAGCAGGTCGAGGATGATGCGGCTGTTGGCGCTGCAGCGGTCGGCGGTCAGGTTTCCGGACACGGACGTGATCGCGACGAGATCTAAAATGCCGCTGCGCTGGGCAAGGCAGATGGCGATGCCGTCGTCGATACCGGTGTCGCAGTCGATAAGCAGAGGTCTCATTTTGCAGCCAGTTCCAGTTTGTCCGCCCAGGTGGTGACGTCGAGCTTGTTCACGTTGCTGACCAGTGTCCGCCATTGCTCGGGCAACGGCTGCCAGCCCATGAAGGCGCCACAGATGCCGCCGGCCATGGCTGCCGTGGTGTCGGTATCTCCACGAGCGTTAGCGCAGAGTTCGATGGCCAGCGCCGGGTTACCCCGGGCATAATGTGCGGCGGCAATGGCGGCCGGCACCGACTCCGTGCAGGGCTCGCCGGTGCCGACCACCAGCGAAATCGTCTCGGTGAACTCCCGCGGTGTTGCACTACGATCGGCGATGCTGAGCGCCAGACGGATGCGCTCGGCGATGCTCGGGGCGTAGATCCAGTTGCCACGCATCTCGCCCTCATTGGCGCCGGCGAGGGCGGCCTCGATGACGCCGTCCCAGCCTGCGCCCTGAAGCGCCGCAGCGATCGCTCCGGCGATTGCGCCAGCACCGGAGATGGCCGGTGATGTGAAGTGCGTGGGAATGCAGGAGGTCTCCACCAGGTCGATCATCTCCTGGGTCGAGTGGCCACGCAGCCCGGCAACGATGCCGATCGGCGCGACGCGCATCGCCGAACCGTTGGTGACGCCGAACTTGCCGATCTGGCGGACGTCCTCGCCGCGCGCGAAGGCGAGCATGGCGCGCTTGGTGCTGGGGCCGACGGCGAGCGAGTTTTCGCCACCGACGCCGACAAACCACTCGTTGAGCTTTGCCGCCACGATCTCCGGCGTGAAGCCGGCGAGCAGGGCTTCGGTCAGCGCCATGGCCTGCTCGGTGTCGTCGGTGATCCGGCCGGCAGGATAGCCGGCGTGATATGGGCTGTTGGCTGGCCCCGGCTTCATTTCGGTCAGCCAGGGCAATTCCTTGAGGAACGAGTTGGGCATGCCGAACGCGTCGCCACAGGCAGTGCCCCAGAGGGCACCGACCACACGGTCGCGGAGCGATATCTCGGGGGCCGCGTGTATCGTGGCGGGACCAACAAAGGCGGCCCAGGAGCCGTAGCCGACACAACAACGTGCCGCCGTCTCCGTGGCCAATTCGGCCGCCTCGCGCAAGGACTTGCCCCCAAGCCGGGCGGCGATGAAGGTGCCACCATAGGTATCGCCTGCACCGGTCGGGTCGACCAGTTCGATAGTCCTTGCCGGCACGTGGAAGGACTCGCCCCCGGTGGCGATGGTAGATCCCTTGTCGCCGTCGGTGACCACCAAGATGCCGGCAGCAAAGCGCCCCGCCGCAGCCTTCTGGGCTTCGTCGATGATCACGGTGTCCCAGTCCGCATCGTGCGCGCCGGGCGCGAACTCGCCAACCATAGCGCAGGGGATGCCCCGCGCGTTGGCCTCCCGCACGATGCCCAGCGACAGAGCGCTCCAGACCGGGGCGATGACGACGTAGTCGATCCCGTCGAGGGCAGCTACAACATCGACACTTGCCTCGGCGTCAGGCGGCGTCGACCAGGCGAAGCGGCCGTTGGCGCCGTAGACGATGACGCAGCGGCCAGACTCGACGTCGACGAGGGGCGAGCGGGAGAGGTCGATACCGCGCAACGAGAGTTCGCCCAGATCGGCGCGAGCCAGCGGGTCGCGAGCCAGCGGATGGCACAGGGAGACGTCATGGCCCAGTTCACAGATCGCCAGCGCAATCGTCGTCGCTGCACCGCCCGGGACCCAGGTTCCATGCATGCCCGGCGACTCGCGCAGCACGGAGACGGATGACGATCCCGGCGATGCCCCGGCCTTCAGAAGAAGGTCCGCCAGGGACGCATTGCCTACCACCAGAACGCGCATCGATATCTCCGTCGAGTCTGAGAAAGGTATAACAGTGTAGACCTCTTTTTCGCAAGCGCTGTTTTGTGACGTCACGACGACGAAAGGCGATTGACGTCTAAAAAAGAGGACTAGTAGTCTAGACCTCTAGAACTAGACGCGGCAGGGGCCCGTCTCGGTTCTGGGAGCAAGGCGGTCCGGTGTCTGGTCGAAACCCACTCAAGCGTGCGGTTGCCAACAGGAACCTCGAAGGGAGCTACATTCTCTTCGTGCTCCCGGCGCTTCTGGTGTCCAGCCTTGTCATGGTGGCGCCGGCGATCCTAACCATGTTGGCCTCGCTCACCGAATGGGACGGCGTTTCCGAGCCCCACTGGGTCGGGCTCGAGAATTTCGAGGACCTGCTCGGCGACACCCTGTTCTGGCAGACCATCTTCAACAACCTGCGCTGGATGGTGATCTTCCTCACCATCCCCATGGCGCTGGCGCTGGTGGCGGCCTCGGTGCTGCTCAACCGCAAGAAGGCGAGCGCCGTCTACCAGATCATCCTGCTGATCCCGTTCGTGCTGTCGCCGGTGGCCAACACCGGCATCTGGATGAACATGGTGCTGGATGTGAACTCGGGCGTGCTCGGCTTCATCAACCGCAACCTGCTCCCGGTTACCTATCCGCTCGGCAATGTCGACAGCGCGCTCTACACCGTCGCGGCGGTCAATATCTGGAGCTTCTGGGGCTATCTCGCCGTGATTTTTGCCGCGGCGATGCGGCAGACGCCGGAGGAGCAGCTCGAGGCGGCCTATCTAGAGGGCGCCAGCGGCTGGCAGGTCTTCGTCAACGTCACCTTCCCGCACATCCTGCCGACCTTCGCGCTGATGTTTGTGATCGTCACGATCTACTCGTTCCTCAATTTCGACTTCGTCTACCTGATGACCGGCGGCGGGCCGGCCAACTCGACCGAAATGCTGTCGACGCTGGCCTATTCCTTCGCCTTCCGCACCTTCGAGGTCGGCAAGGCGGCAGCCGTCGCGATCGCGATGAGCGTGTTCGGCCTCCTGGCCTCCTGCGTCTATGTCTGGCTGAGCCGGGAGAGCCTCAAATGAGCGTCACCGGTAAGCGATCCATCGGCCAAGTCGCCGGCACGGTGTTCCTGTGGACCGCCATCCTGATCGTCGCCTTCCCGCTGATGCTGATGGGCATCAATTCGCTGAAGCCGCATGCTGCGATCCTCGACAATCCGCTGGCGCTGCCGACCTCGTTCGATCTGTCGAACTTCATCACGGCCTGGACGGCCGGCAACTTCACCACCGGGCTGACCAATTCACTGGTCATCTCGGGCACCACGGTGGGCATCACGCTCGTCTGCGCGGCGCTCGCCGCCTATCCGCTGGCGCGCCAGAAGATCCGGTTCTCGCGGCTGATCACGCTCTACTTCCTCGGCGCCGTAACCGTGCCGATCCAGCTGTTCCTGTTCCCGCTGTTCTTTGTCTATGCGCAGCTCGGGCTGGTCGCGAACCCGATTGCCACGGCCTTCATCCTCGCGGCCGTCAACCTGCCGCTCTCGATCCTGTTGCTGCGCACCTACGTGCTGAACGTGCCGCGCGAGCTGGATGACGCCGCCTTCATGGATGGCGCTAAGAAGTGGCAGACTTTCATCTTCGTCATCGTGCCGCTGATGCGGCCGGGGCTGATCACGGTGGCCATCATCGTCGGGCTCAATGCCTGGAACGAATACCTGATCACCTCGACCTTCCAGCAGGGCTCGGGCAGCCAGACCATGATGCTGAGCTTCCTTTCCATGAACAACGTGATCCTGACCGACCGCGGAATCCTGATGGCGGGCGCCGCCATCGTGGTCGTGCCGATCATCATTTTCTTCCTTCTCATGCAGCGCCTCTTCATCGAGGGCGTAACCAGTGGAGCCGTAAAGGGATGAGCGACTTTTCTACGACTGGCGGGAGTGTCCTGCCGTACGCCGACAAGATGTATGCCGGTATCGTCGGCAAGCTGATCGGGGTCTATCTCGGCCGTGCGGTCGAAGGCTGGAGCTACGAGGCGATTCAGAAGACCTTCGGCGAGATCGACTATTTCGTCCACGACAAGGTGAACTGGCCGCTGATCGTGCCGGACGACGACCTATCGGGCACCTTCCTGTTCTACCGCGCCATGGAAGACAATGGTTCGCCGGTCGACATCAAGGCCGCCACCATCGGCGACACCTGGCTCAACTACATCGTCGAGGACAAGACGGTGCTGTGGTGGGGCGGCCTGGGCCGCTCGACCGAGCACACCGCTTACCTGCGCCTCAAGAACGGCATCAAGGCGCCGATGAGCGGCTCGGCCAAGCTCAACAGCGTCGCCATGGCCGAGGCCATCGGTTCGGAAATCTTCATCGACACCTGGGCGCTGATCAACCCGGCCAATCCGGAGCGCGCCGCCGCGATGGCGCGTGAAGCCTCGTATGTCAGTCATGACGGCATTGCGGTGGAAGCCGCAGCGCTGCTGGCGGCGATGGAAGCGCAGGCCTTCGTCGAGCGCGACATCAACAAGCTGCTCGACCTCGGCCTGTCGATGACCCAGCATCCGCACCTGATCCGCTCGATCAACGACCTGCGCGAGCAATGCGCCAAAGCAAATCACTGGCGCGATGTGCGCGACTGGTTGGAGCGCAACCATTCGTACGGCCACTATGCCGGCCCATGCCCGATGATGCCGAACCACCTGCTGCTGCTCGCCTCGTTCATCATGGGTGGCGACAACGTGCAGGAAGGGCTCAAGATTGCGGTCTCGTCCGGTTGGGACACCGACTGCAACGCCGGTAATCTCGCCTGCCTCAACGGTATCCGTCTCGGCATCGACGCCTTCAACGTCGGTCCGGATTTCCGCGGCCCGGTTGCCGACCGGCTCTATGTCGTCGGCGCCGATGGTGGCGAGTGCCTGTCGGATGCCGTGCAGGAGACCCGCCGCGTGCTGCGTGTCGCCACCGCGCTCAATGGCGAGACCTATGACGAGCCTAAGTCCCGGTTCGCCTTCGAGTATCCGGGCTCGATCCAGGGTTTCGAAACCTGTCCGCTGCATATCGGCAAGCAGACCGTCACCCGCCTAGGCAACCTCAACGAGGACAGCAACGAAAACGGCCTCGCCATCGAGTTCACCAATCTCGCCAAGGGCGTGACCGGGTCGCTGTCGGTACCGACCTTCATCGATCCCAAGCCGCGCGCGCTGAGCGAGACCAGCTATTTCGAGGTGCTTGCCAGTCCCTCGATCTACGGCACGCAGACGCTCCGCGCCAAGTTCAAGACCTTCGGTGAGGCGATCCCGAACGTCCGCTTCTACGTCATCTTCTACAATGGCGACGGCAAGCTCGAGCACAGCGTCGGCGAGGTGATGCACCTCCGTCCCGGCGTCAGCACTATCGAGTGGCAGGTGCCCGATGTCGGCGGCCTGCCGATCCACCGCGTCGGCATCGAGCTCACCTCCGACACCCGCATCAGCGGCAAGCTCGGCCTCATCGAAATGGATTGGAAGGGTGCGCCCAAGGCCTTCGTCATGGGCTCGGTCTATGACCTCAGCCCGCGCATCACCCCATTCGATACCTCGTCCTACTGGCTGAAATCCTTCGTCAGCTCCGCGAAGAACTTCGCGCCGGACGTCGCCTCGACCTTCTGCCTGTCGCACCCGACCACAAATGGCATCGCCACCACCGGCTCCCGCGACTGGGTGGATTATTCGGTCACCTCCAAGCTTACGCTCGATCTTCACAAGGCCGCCGGGCTCGTGGCCAGGGCCCGCGGTCACCGCCGCTACTATGCGGGCCGCGTCACCGACGGGAAGGCTCAGATTATCCGTCGGCGCGACGAGGCGATCGACGTGCTGGCCGAAGTGCCGGTCAGGTACGCCGAGCACGACACGCTGGAATTCAAGCTCTCGGTTACGGGCGACAAGCTTGAGTTCAGCGTGGGTGATCGCGCCAAGGTCAGTGCCACGGCCGGCGACTACGTTTCGGGCGGCGCAGGCTTCTACATCGACGAAGGGACCGTGCCGGCGCGCGGCTTTGCCGTGCACGCTCTCTAGGTCGGGAGCAGCAGATGCTCAGCCTCAATCTCCAGGATGTCGCCAAGTCGTTCGGCAACACCGAAGTGATCAAATCCGCCAACCTGGAGATCGCGGCGGGCGAGTTCGTGGTGTTTGTCGGGCCGTCGGGCTGCGGCAAATCCACTTTGCTCAGGCTTATCGCCGGTCTCGAGGCGGTGAGCGACGGCCAGATCGTGGTAGGCGGCCGCGACGTGACACAGCTGCCGCCGATCGAGCGCAACGTGGCGATGGTGTTCCAGAGTTACGCGCTTTATCCGCACATGAGCGTGGGCGAGAACATCGCATTTCCATTGAAGATCGCCGGCATGCCCAAGGCCGATCGACTGGCCAAGGCGCGCGAGGCGGCGAAGCTGCTGCAGCTCGAACCGCTGTTCGATCGCAAGCCCAAGCAGCTCTCCGGCGGCCAGCGTCAGCGCGTCGCGATCGGCCGCGCCATCGTCAAGAAGCCGGGCATTTTCCTCTTCGACGAGCCGCTGTCAAACCTCGACGCCGAGCTGCGCGTGCAGATGCGGCTCGAACTCGCCAAGCTGCACGGCGATCTCGCCGCGACGATGATCTACGTCACCCACGACCAGGTCGAGGCGATGACGCTGGCCGACCGGATCGTCGTGCTGCGTTCTGGTGTCATCGAGCAGGTCGGCACGCCGCTCGAACTCTATCACAACCCGCGCAACGAGTTCGTCGCCGGCTTCATCGGCTCGCCGAAGATGAACTTAGTCGATGCCGTGGTCGAAGCCCGCACCGACAGTCAGCTGATACTGCGCGCCGACGCCATGGGCGGGGTCAGCTTCCCGATCGCCGCCACGCGCTCCGGGGCCAAGCCTGGCGAGAACGTTCGCCTCGGCATCCGCCCCGATGGAATCCGGCTCGCTGGAGCCGGCATCGCAGCCCAGGTGCTCGTCGCCGAGCGGCTGGGCAACGTGAACTACCTCTACGTCACCGTCGGCACCCAGCAACTGTGCGTCGAGAGCAAGGACGCCAGCCTGGGCGCAGGCCAGGCGATCCACATCGAGATCGATCCCGACAGTGCCCACACCTTCTCCCCTGCCGGCGAACGCGTCTGAGCGTCGACAGGGCCGACTACCGTCATGCCACAAGGAGAGAGTTGAATGTTGATCAGGACCGCAGCACTCCTCGCTGCAATCAGTCTCGCCGCCATGCAGTCCGGCACTGCACTGGCCAAGGAAAAAGTCACGATGTGGTTCTGGGGTGCGTCCCCGGCCTACCAGGAAGTGCTCAAGCAGTCGCTCAAGGCGCCGTTCGAGGCGATGCAGAGCGACTATGAGCTCGAGATCGAGTTCCGCAACACCGTCGACAACGATGTGCGCGTCTCGGTGATGGCCAACCAGGGCCCCGATCTCGTTTACACGTCGGGTCCGTCCTGGGTGACGCCGATGGCCAAGGCCGGCAAGCTCGAGCCGCTCGACGCCTATGCCGAGAAATACGGCTGGAACGACCGCCTCGTCGCGCCGGCATTGAACTCGTGCACCACGGGCGAGCATCTCTACTGCCTGCCGCCGTCGATCCTCGCCGACGGCATGTTCTACAACAAGGCTGTGCTCGCAGCGAACGGCTGGGAAGTCCCCAAGACCGGCGAAGAGCTCGAAAAGATCATGGTCGAGGCCCAGAAGCTCGGCATGTACGCGTCGGCAACCGGCAACAAGGGCTGGCAGCCGGTGAACGAGAACTACTCGTCGATCTTCCTCAACCAGTATGTCGGGCCGGAAAAGCTCTACAAGATCCTCAAGGGCGAGCTGTCGATGAACTCGCCCGAGGTGGTCGCGGCGATGAGCAATCTCGACCGCTGGTACAAGGCAGGGTTCCTCGGCGGCAACGACTACTTCTCGCTCGATTTCGACACGTCCCTGAAGCTCCTGTCGGAAGGCAAGACGCCGTTCTTCTTCGCTCCGGACTTCGCCTACCAGTGGGCCATCAACCACTTCACCGGCGACAAGGTGGACGATATCGGCTGGACGGCGTTCCCGCAGATGAGCGGCGACGTCGAGTACCCGGTCTACTCGATCGGCAGCGCCTTCACCTACTCGATCAATGGTGCTTCCAAGCACAAAGATGCGGCAGCGCAGGTGCTGGACATCATGATGTCGCCCGAGTTCGTGGTGTCGATGGCCAAGGTCTGGCCGGGCTACTGGGCCGTTCCGCTGAAGGACTTCCCGTCCGATCCGGAAGCGACGGGCGTCGTGAAGGCCTTCTACGACAGCGCCAAGGAAGTCGCGGACGCCGTAGCGGCGGGCAATTTCGGCTACAAGGTGCAGGCCTTCTTCCCGCCGGCGACGACCGACGTGTTCATCAAGAACGTCGAGTCCATGTGGCTGAGCAAGGAGACGCCCGAGAAGGTCGTCGAGAAAGCCGCCAAGGAATTCGACAAGGAACTGAGCCGCGGCCTCGTGCAGGACATCCCGGCCAACCGCTTCGTGCAGTGACCTGCTGACCCTGGGCCAATGCACCCGTCGCCCCCGATCCGACGATCGGGGGCGGCTCCATCCTAACGACCGGAGAGAACCATGACCGATCAGTTGGCGAATGCCTGGGCGACGATCCGCAGCAAGATGCTCGCGGTGGCGCGACCGGATTCGCGCTTCGACATGGATCTGGACAGCTTCATTCCTGCCTTCGAGGGCGTGGAAACGGCTAGCGCCGCTGCTGCAAAACAGGACGCGTTCGCGACGGCGCGCAACGTCTTCATCACGCCCGACAATTCCATGCAGCCACTGCGGCACCTGGCACTTGCGGCTGGCAAGACCGTGTTGATCCCGACTTACGGACTGAAGCGCGGGTTCCTAAAGCTCGACCCCAGCACGTTCGAACCGGCACTGGCGCTCTACGCCAGTTGGGGCGACGGCGGCGAGCACTTTGGCAGCTTCGTGCCTATTGCCGAACTCAACCGCCTGGAGCCCATCGACCTGGCGCTCATCGGTGCGGCAGCCGTTACGATATCGGGCCTGCGCTTCGGCATGGGTCACGGCTATTTCGATGTCGAGTGGAACATCTTCCTCGCTGTGGGGCTGGTGTCGGACACCACGCCCATCTGGACTGCGGTGCACGACGTCCAGGTGCTGGAGACTGAGGCCAGCGCTGGAACCGACGAGGTGTCGGTCGACCTCATCTTCACGCCAACCCGGACGATTGCGGCATCGGCGAAAGCCCGTCCCGCCAGATTGCGTCCTAGAACCCTCCACGACCTGTTCGGCGGCGCCGCACCCGACGAGGTGAAGCGCGCAGTTCGCCTTTCCACCGGAGACTGACTTATGAAGGAAGCGCTGAAGCGCATGATCGCCGCCGGCCAGGGCGCGATCCCGGCTGATCTGGTGATCCGGAACGTTTGGATGCTGGATGTGATCACCGGCGCGCTGACGATTACCGATATCGCCATCGTTGGCGATCGCATCGTCGGCACCTATGGCAGCTATCGCGGCGAAGTCGAGATCGATGGCGGTGGGCGCTTTGCGGTCCCCGGTTTCATCGACACGCACCTGCATGTCGAATCCTCCCTCGTGACGCCGTTCGAGTTCGACCGCTGCGTTGTCCGTCACGGCGTTACCACCGCCATCTGCGACCCACACGAGATCGCCAACGTCATCGGCGCCGAGGGCATCCGCTACTTCCTCGATTGCGCCGAGCAGACCGTGATGGACCTCCGGGTCAACCTCTCGTCCTGCGTCCCGGCGACCGCACATGAGACCGCCGGTGCTCAGCTGGAGATCGTCGACCTCTTGCCGTTCAAGAACCATCCCAAGGTCATCGGGCTCGCCGAGATGATGAACTTCCCGGGTGTTCTTGCTGGCGACGATGGCCTCATAGACAAGCTCGCCGCCTTCCAGAGCGGGCACATCGATGGTCATGCGCCGCTGCTTGGCGGGCTAGCGCTCAATGGCTACCTCGCGGCGGGCATCCGGACCGACCACGAGGCGACGACGGCTGCCGAGGCCAGGGAAAAGCTCTCAAAGGGCATGGCGATACTCATCCGCGAGGGGTCGGTATCGAAGGACCTCGTTGCGCTTGCCGAAGTGCTGGACGAGAATACCTCGAGCTTCGTCGCGCTCTGCACCGACGATCGCAACCCCCTCGATATCGCTGAAGAAGGCCATCTCGACTCGTCGATCCGCCGGCTGATCGCCATGGGCCGTCCGCTGCATCATGTCTATCGGGCCGCCAGCCATTCGGCCGCCCGGATCTTCAACTTTCGCGACCGCGGGCTTATCGGGCCCGGCTGGCGTGCCGACATCGCGTTGCTCGATAATCTCGAGGGCTGCGTCGTGAGCGACGTGGTGGTCGGCGGACGGCTGGTCGACGACGCGGCCTTGGCGGAGCGGCGGGTGGTCCCGCCGCCGGGCCTCGGTTCGGTGAAGGCGCGATCGACCAATGCTGACACGTTCCGCGCCATCCGGCGCAGCGGCGGCAACCAAGTACCGGCCATCGGCGTGCAAGCCGGCCGCATCATCACCGATCGTGCTTCGGCCGTTCTCGCCGAGGATGCCGACGGTCTGATGCCCGATCTGGAAGCCGACTTCATCCACGTCTCGGTGGTGGAGCGGCACGGTCACAACGGCAACGTATCGAAGAGCTTCGTGCACGGCTTTGGCCTGAAGCGCGGCGCCATCGCATCCTCTGTCGGGCATGACAGCCACAACATCACTGTGGTTGGTGCCTCGCGGGGCGACATGGCTGTTGCGGTGAACCGGTTGATCGGGCTTCAGGGCGGTTTCGTTGTCGTGGACAACGGCGAGGTGAGGGCCGAGTTGGCGTTGCCGATCGCCGGGCTGATGAGCCTGTTGCCGTTCGAGGATGTTGCGGCACAACTAGAGCATCTGCGCGAGGCCGCGAAGGCGATCGGCTGCACGTTGCCTGAGCCCTTCCTGCAGGTAGCGTTCCTCGCCCTGCCCGTGATCCCCCACCTCAAGCTCACCGACAAGGGCCTGTTCGACGTCGATGCCTTCGACTTCGTCGCCTGAATGAACGAAAGGGAGGCGACGTCTAGACTGTACGACCCGACTGCTTCAAATCCTGCAGGGGTGGAATGGTGGCCAGCATGTCCGGATCGAGCCGGTGCCAGAGGATGCCGCAGGTCGGCTTCTGCGGATCGATGACCTCGATCGTCCGGGTCGGAGTGAACACCGCGTCGACGACGGTGTCAAAGACGTCCGGATAGAGCTTCTCGTCGAGCAGCTGGCAATCATGGACAACGGCTGCCGCCGGCGTGTCCTTGTTGATGCGACCGAGCGTATAGAGCATGCCCCATTCCGCATCGAAGAAGCCGTGGCCCTTGCCGAAGCGAACGCCCTCGTGGTTGATCGCGCCGGTGCCGGTCACCAGGTAATCGACGCTCGGCAGCGCGGCGATCTCGTCCAGCGACACCGGCGTGGCAAGGCGCTCCATGCCATCGAGCATGGCGGCCTTCTCGAAGTCGGCCGGTGCGATTTTGGTGGGGTCGAGCAGCCAGAAGCCGCGCTTGATGGAGTATGTCGTCATCAACACCGTCTTGCCGTCGCGCAGGGCCTGCAGGCGCAACTGTTCGATGCAGTTGTCGGGGGCGATGAAGATGATCTTGGCAGCCTGGTAGTAGCGGTGCGACGTGAGCCGGGCGACGGCATCGGCGCTACCTTCGAAGTCGGCGATAAACTCGCCGAAATCGTAATGGAAGCGACTGTCGGGGACAGCGACCTTGCGCAGATCGTTCCATACCCGCTCGCGTACCGATGCCTTGTGATCCATCGCCCTCTCCGTTGCGTGCCAGGGATGGGCGGCAGCGAAGCGGCTACGCCATGTCCCTGAGTTTTCTGTCTTGTTCGATAGGAGGTCTAGTATACAGTACCTCTTTGGACAAGCAGAATCTGAGGGCTTGACACCATGCTTTCTACAAGGGTTTTTCAGCACTCGGTGTGAGGGGCAAAAGCATTGGCACGACCGCAACTGGCCAATCTGACGATCGGCAACTTCGTCAATCATGAATCGCCGGTTCCGGCCTTCATGCAGGTCGAACAGGACCTGCGTCGACAGATTCTGTCCGGCGCCATACCGCCGGAAGCGCGGCTGCCACGGGAAACGGAACTTGCGGCGACTTACGGCGTGAGCCGAATGACCGTACGGCGCTCGCTCGAAGGGCTCGAGAATGGCGGCCTGATCCGTCGACTGCACGGCGTCGGCACCATCGCGACACCTCCCGATGCACCGGTGGCGGTCGATCTCAGCTCGATGATCTCGATCGCCGAACAGATCAGGCGACAGGGACAGGAGCCGCGTACGACTATCGATGTTCAGACCATCGCAACGCCAACGCCGCTGATCCGCGAAGCGCTGCAGCTGGACGATGTCGAGACGGCAACCGTGGTGCGACGCATTCGGCACGCGGATGCCCGTCCGGTGCTGATCAATACATCCTGGCTGCCGACCCGAAAGTTCCCCAATCTTGACCGCGCCGAGCTCATCGACGGCTCGCTGTGGCGGACGCTCACGACGAACTACGGGGTCACTCCGGCCTCGACCGAAGAGCATTTCGAACTGGTGCACGCTTCGGCCGACGAGGCGCGCCTGCTGCACGTTGAGGAGGGGGACACCCTGATCCGCGTGACCGGCACGACCTTCGACCGAGACGGAGTTCCGGTCGAGCGCTGCTTCTCGGTATGGGCAGGCAACGTGCGCTTCCATTTCTCCACGCGCCGGCCGAGGAGCAAACCGCCTCAGTTCGCGCTGGGAGCAGACGATGCTTCACTGGGCCTTCCAGGCAAATCAGGCGACTGATCAGGCCCGCATTGCCTTCCGTCGTCGCGGCGCACTGGTCGAGCCGCGGACGACGAGCGTAACCGCGACACGATCCGTGAGGGGGCGCGACCCGCGATTGGCATGACGCCGCAGCAAGGTCAGGCCCCGCACTGCGACCTCCGCCATGCTGACGCTGACCGACGTCACCGATGGCCGGAGGAGGTCAAGCGGACCGCTGCCGTCAAAGGCGACGAGCGAGATGTCGCCGGGCACCGCGAGGTCGAGTTGCTGGCAGGCGCGGAGGACTCCCTGCGCGATGAGACTGCTGCCGGCGAGAATTGCAGTTGGCCTCCGGCTGCGGGCCGCCAGGCGGATCATCGCCTGAAAGCCATGCTCTTCGCTGTGGACGCCGAGGACCTCCTGGTAGTCTGACTTCGCATCCAGCCGCGAATGAATCTCGCGTTGAAAGGCGCCGCCCATCAGCCTCGTGCTGCTGACGAGCGGCGGACCTCGATCGTGTCCCACTGCGTGGTGTAACTGAGGCGAGGCCTCCACGCATATCCGGCTTGGCCGGGTTGGTCAGCGTGCTGGGACTGCCGGCAAGCTGACGAG
>VFQR01001618.1_pt1 | contig 16500 bp, 13 predicted proteins | sample 3512321 | NCBI WGS metagenome assembly VFQR01 (sample SAMN10412374, study PRJNA504923) | tailings metagenome | isolation source: Relicate 3 Philex TSF1 revegetated site | place: Philippines: Tuba, Benguet | collected 2017-08-29
GCAGGGCGTCCTGCAGCGCCCGCAGGCTGGCGACGATCGCCGCCCGCTGCCGCTCGACCTGCTCCATCTCCCACCGGGCGGTGGAGCCGGCGGCCGACGCCGCGGCGTGCGCTTCGCGCCGCAGCACCAGCCCGTCCGCGTTCGCCCGGTCGACCACGGCGGCCGCCTCGGCGCGACCGCGCTGCACGATGGCCTCCGCCTCGCGCCGGGCGGCGGCGACGATGGCTTCGCCTTCCGCACGGGCTCCGGCGACGAGGTCCGCGGCCACCTGGTCCCACCCGCCCGCCGCCGAGGGCGGGGCCGGCGGCGGCAGCGGCGGAGCGGGGGCGGCGTCCGGCGGGGCCGTGGTCGCCTCACCGGCCCCCGGCTCCCGCCGCGACAGCTCGTGCCGCGCGTCGTCGAGCGCGGCTCCCGCGTCGGCGAGGTCGGCCTGGAGGCGGTCGATGTGGGCGAGGAGCCGGCGCTCGCCGTCGGTGAGGCGGCGCAGCTCGGCGTGGGCGGCGGCGACGAAGGAGTCGACGGCGACCGGGTCGTACCCGCGGCGCACCGTGGCGAAGTCGACCCCGGCCAGCACGGCGGCGTCGGCCGGCCGAGGGGTGTCCGGCGTGCCCGGACGTCCCGCTCGCTGCCCCCGCCCAGGGCCGCTGCCGCTCATCGGATGGACGATACTCCGACCCCTCCCGGCGCCTGCCGAGGCTGAGAGGTTCTTCATCCATTCTTGCCGAAGTCCCGACACCACCGCCGTGGGCGCGGCCAGGATGGACGCGTGCGGCTGATCGCCACCGACCTCGACGGGACGCTGCTGGGCCCGGGGGGCGCGCTCAGCGCGCGCGCCGTCGACGCGCTGCGCGCAGCGTCGGCCGCCGGCGTCCACGTCGTCCTCGCCTCCGGTCGGCCGCCGTTCATGATCGAGCCGCTGGCGGCGCAGATCGGTCCGGCGGCCTCCCACGGCGTCCTCGCCAACGGATCCGTCGTGTGCACCCTGCCGGACCTCGCCGTGCTGCGGGCGGTGCGCTTCGAGGTGGCGACGGCGGCCGCCACGGTGACCCTGCTGCGATCGCTCGACGCCCGCTACGGGTTCGCGCTCGCCACCGACGCCGGCTTCGCCCACGAACCGGGCTTCGCGGAGCGGATGCCGGCGCCGACGCTCGTCCCGCCGTCGGCGGACGCGCTGGCGGCGGCGGAGGGCGCCTCCGAGGCGGTGAAGCTGATGGTGTTCCACGAGCGCTTCTCCGCGCACGAGCTGCTGGGCCTGCTGCCGACGGTGCTCGAGGACGATGTCTCCGTCACCCACATGGGAGCCGACTGCGTGGAGATCGGCCCACCCGGCATCGACAAGGCCACGGGTCTGCGCTGGCTGTGCGCCCACCTCGGCGTGGGCGCCGCCGACGTGGTGGCCTTCGGGGACGAGTTCAACGACCACGAGATGCTGCGCTGGGCGGGTCGCGCCATCGCCGTCGCCAATGCACACGAGGCCACGCGCGCCCTGTGCGACGAGGTGACCCTGAGCAACGCCGACGACGGCGTCGCGGTGGCGATCGAGCGCCTGCTGGCCGCCGGCTGAGCGCCCCCAGCCGGTGCCGACCGGCGCCGGCGTCAGCGGCCGTCGGCGCGCGGCGGGCCGAACAGGGTGATGCTCTGGCGGAGGGGCACGAGGTCGCGACGGGGTGGACGCTGCGACGCGTCGGCGCGGGTGGCGGCCAGCTGCTCACGGAGCTGGTCGTTCTCGCTGCGGAGGCGCTCGACCTCGGCCTCCAGCTCCATCACGCGGCGGATGCCCTCGAGGTTCATCCCGTCGGCAGCCAGGTCCTGGATCCGGCGGAGCCGCTCGATGTCGTCGTCGCTGTAGCGGCGGTTGCCCCCCTGGGTCCGCGCGGGCTGGACGAGGCCGCGGCGCTCGTAGATGCGCAGCGTCTGAGGATGCATGCCGGCCAGCTCGGCGGCGACGGAGATGACGTAGACGGCGCGCTGGCGGGATCGCATCACGCCCTCCCCTCGGTGGCGAACATGGTCGCGCGCGGCGAGGTGGACGTGGCGGCCGCCAGCGCCTCGACGGCGGCGCGCTCGTCGGCGGACAGCCGCACGGGCACGTGCACCTCGACCGTGACGATGAGGTCGCCGGTGGACTTGGCGCCGGTGACGCCCTTGCCGCGCACCCGGTGGCGCGAGCCGCTCTGCGTGCCCGGCTTCAGGCGCAGCGTGACGGCGCTGCCGTCGAGCGTGGGCACCTCGATGTCGGCGCCGAGCGCGGCCTCGGCGAAGGTGATCGGCACGCGGAGTGTGAGGTCGTGGCCGCTGCGCCCGAACAGCTGGTGCGGACGCACCTGGCACGTGACGAACAGGTCGCCGGGCGGGCCGCCGTTGCGGCCGGGGCCGCCGCGGCCCTTCAGGCGGATGCGCTGCCCGTCGGACACGCCGGCGGGGATGCGGGCCTGCACCTCGCGCTGGCGCTTCTCCACCCCGGTGCCGTAGCAGGTGGGGCACGGGTCCTCCACCACCACCCCGCGCCCGGCGCAGGCAGGACACGGCGACGACAAGGAGAAGAAGCCCTGGTTGTCGTCGATGACCCCGCGGCCGCCGCAGCGCGAGCACACCTTCGGCGACGTGCCGGGGCGGCTGCCCGAGCCCGCGCACGTGCTGCACTGCGCGTCGGTGGTGAGGTAGAGCGTGGTGGTGATGCCCCGGACGGCATCGACGAAGTCGAGCGTGAGCGTGGCCTCGAGGTCGCCGCCGCGCTGCGGGCCGCCGGCCGCCGACGCGCCGCCGCCGCGGCGGCCGCGCCCGAACATCTGCCCGAGCAGGTCGCCGAGGCCGTCGGCGCCGACGTTGAAGCTGAACCCCCCGGGACCCGCGCCGTTCGGGCCGCCCGGTCCCGGGCCGAAGCCGCCCACCGGGGCGAGCCGGCGGACCTCGTCGGACTCGGAGCGCTGCGCCTCGGCGCCGAGCACGTCGTAGGCAGCGCGGACCTCCGTGAACCGCGCCTCCGCCGCCGCGTCGCCGGGATGGGTGTCGGGGTGCGACTCGCGCGCGAGCTTCCGGTAGGCCTTGGTGATCTCCTTGGCCGTCGCGTCCTTCGGGACGCCCAGGATCTTGTAGTAGTCCTTCTCGAACCACTCGCGCTGCGCTGCCACGTCAGCCCCGCACCTTCACCATCGCCGGGCGGAGCACCCGGCCCTTCCACCGGTAGCCGGTGCGCAGCACCTCGGCCACCACCGGGCCCTCGGCCCCGTCGTCGCCGGGCTCGTGCACCACGGCCTCGGCCACGTTGGGGTCGAACGGCTGGTCGGCGAGGTCGAGCGCCTCGAGGCCCTGCTTCTGCAGGGCGCCGATGAGCGCGGACCACACCGACTCGATGCCCTCCACCCCGATGCTGAACGCCGCCTCGCACGCGTCGAGCACGGGCAGCATGGCCTCGGCCATCTTGCCCGTGGCCCGGTCGATCTCGTCGGCCTGCTGGGTGGCCATGCGCTTGCGGTAGTTGTCGAAGTCCGCCTGCAGGCGCAGGGCGATGTCCTTGAACGAGTCGCGCTCGGCGAGGAGCGCGTCGACGTCGTGCTCGATGCGCTCCTCGGCCTCGGCCACCTCCCCGGCGTCGGCGGCGGCGCGGGCATCGACGGTGTCGTCGAAGCCCGTGCCGGCGCCCGCCGGGCGGTGGCCGTCGTGGCCGAGCGGTGCCTGCTGGCCGTGGGAGGCGTCACCCGTGTCGTGGTGCGTCATCGGCGCCGCCTCACTTCTCGTCGACGATCTCGGCGTCGACGATCTCGTCGTCGGCGTGCGAGCCGGCGCCCGCGCCGGCGCCGTCGTCCTGACCGCTGGCCGACGAGCCGGTGGCCGCCTCGTCCCGGGCGGCCGCCTCGTACAGCTTCTGGCTGAACGACTGCATGGCGCCCATCAGCCGCTCGTGGGCCGAGCGGATGGCGGCCACGTCGCTGCCGCCGAGCGCCGCCTTCAGCTCCGCGAGCGGCTCCTCCACCGCCGCCCGCTCCTCCGCGGACACCTTCTCGCCCTGGTCGCGCAGCGTCTTCTCGGTCTGGTAGACGAGCGAGTCGGCGTTGTTGCGGGTCTCGGCCTCCTCGCGACGGCGGCGGTCCTCCTCGGCGTGGGCCTCGGCGTCGCGCACCATCTGGTCGATGTCGCGCTTGTCGAGCGTGCTCTGACCGGTGATGGTCATCGACTGCTCCTTGCCGGTGGCGCGGTCCTTCGCCGACACGTGGACGATGCCGTTGGCGTCGATGTCGAAGGTGACCTCGATCTGCGGCACGCCACGCGGGGCCGGCGGCAGGTCGACGAGCTGGAACTTGCCGAGGGTCTTGTTGTACGCCGACATCTCCCGCTCGCCCTGCAGCACGTGGATCTCCACGCTCGGCTGCATGTCCTCGGCCGTGGTGAAGACCTCGGTGCGCTTGGTGGGGATGGTCGTGTTGCGCTCGATCAGGCGGGTCATCACACCGCCCTTCGTCTCGATGCCGAGGCTCAGCGGGGTGACGTCGAGGAGGAGCACGTCCTTCACGTCGCCACGCAGCACGCCGGCCTGGATCGCTGCGCCGATGGCCACCACCTCGTCGGGGTTGACCGTCTTGTTGGGCTCCTTGCCGGTGAGCTCCTGCACCAGGTCCTGCACGGCGGGCATGCGCGTGGAGCCGCCGACGAGCAGGACGTGGTCGATCTGGCCCTTGGTGAGCCCGGCGTCCTTGATCGCCTGCTCGAAGGGGCCGCGGCAGCGCTCGATGAGGTCGGCGGTGAGCTCCTGGAACTTCGCCCGGCTGAGCGTCTCGTCGAGGTGCAGCGGGCCCTCGGGCGTGGCGGTGATGAACGGCAGGTTGATCTGGGTCTGCTGCACCTGGCTCAGCTCGATCTTCGCCTTCTCGGCCGCCTCCTTCAGGCGCTGGGCGGCCATCCGGTCGTTGGCCAGGTCGACGCCGTGGGCGGACTTGAACTGCTTCACCAGCCAGTCGATGACGCGCTGGTCCCAGTCGTCACCGCCGAGGTGGGTGTCGCCGTGGGTGCTCTTCACCTCGAACACGCCGTCGCCGATCTCCAGGACGGACACGTCGAAGGTGCCGCCGCCCAGGTCGAACACGAGGACGGTCTCGTCCTCGGCGCCCTTGTCGAGGCCGTACGCGAGTGCCGCGGCGGTGGGCTCGTTGATGATCCGCAGCACCTCGAGCCCGGCGATCTGCCCGGCTTCCTTGGTGGCGGTGCGCTGCGCGTCGTCGAAGTACGCGGGCACGGTGATGACGGCCTGGGTGACCGTGTCGCCGAGGTAGGCCTCGGCGTCGCGCTTCAGCTTCATCAGCGTGCGGGCGCTGATCTCCTGGGGCGTGTAGCGCTTGCCGTCGATCTCGTCGCTGCGCCACGACTGGCCCATCTTCGACTTGATGCTGCGGAAGGTCCGGTCGGGGTTGGTGATCGCCTGGCGCTTCGCGACCTCGCCGACGAGGACCTCACCTGCCTTGCTGAAGGCGACGACCGACGGCGTGGTGCGCGCCCCTTCGGAGTTGGGGATGACGACGGGATCGCCCGCCTCGAGGACGGCGACGACGGAGTTGGTGGTGCCGAGGTCGATGCCGACTGCCTTTGCCATGGCGCTTGCTCCAGTGCTGGGTGGGGGTACGGATGAAGGCGTTGGGGGAACGCCGGACAGGCTACGGGCCGGCGCAGCGACCCCGCAACCCCTCCTGGCAGGAAACTTGAGCCGGGATCGCTCAACTTCTGCGGCCTCGCCCCGTTGGCCGGGTCCCCCTACGATGCCCGCGGGTGGAGGGGATCTACACGGTGCGGTCGCAGCACGTGGCGATGCCCGACGGGTGCCGCATCGCCGTGGACGTGGTGCTGCCCGCCGGGCCGGCTGGCGGCAACGGCCCGTGGCCGGTGATCCTGCGGGCCACCCGCTACTGGCGCTCCCGGGCGGGCGGTGACCCGGTGCTGCTCGCCCGCCTGGAGGTCGAGCGCCGGCACCTCACGCGGCGCGGCTACGGGCTGGTGGTGATGGACGTGCGCGGCACCGGCGCGAGCTTCGGCGTGTGGGAGTTCAGCCAAGGTGCCGAGGAGCTGGACGACATGGGCCACGTGGTCGACTGGGTGGCCGCCCAGCCGTGGTGCGACGGCCGCCTCGGCGCCCACGGCGTGAGCTACGACGCCAACGCGGCCCTCTTCTTCGCCGCGAGCGGCCGCCCGGCGGTGCGCGCGGCGATCGCCCGCTTCCCCGACTGGGACATCTACCGCTCGCCGGTGTACCCGGGCGGGGTGTTCTGCACGGCGTTCCTGACCGCGTGGACCGACAGGAACGCCCGCCAGGACGCCGGCGTGGCCCGCGGCGACGAGGACGCGGCGCGGATCGTGCCCGTCGACGACGACACCGACGGCTCGCTGCTCGCCGCCGCGCTCGCGGAGCACGACGGCGCCCGCCGCGGCGGGCGGCCCGCGCACGGCGACCGGGACGAGCTGGTCGCGCCCAACGGCAGCGACACGATCGACTCGATCAGCCCGTACGCGCACGCAGCCGCGCTGGCCGCCGGCGGGGCGGCGCTGCAGCTGTGGGCCGGCTGGCACGACGCCGGCACGGCCGACGCGGTGACCGAGGCGTACCTGGCGCTGCGCGACACCAACCACGTGGAGGTGCTCGTCGGGCCGTGGAGCCACGGCGCGCGGCACCCGGCCGACCCGTTCGCCGTGGAGCCGGGCGCGCCGGTGGAGCCGTCCCCCGACGAGCAGTGGGAGCTGATGCTCGACTTCTTCGACGCCCACGTGCGCGACGCCGGAGGGCCCGACCCGACCGGCGTGCAGTGCGCCCTCCTGGATCCCTCCGCGCCGCCGGGCCAGCCGGCGTGGTGGACGTTCGACGAGTGGCCGCCCGCGCACGAGCCGCTGCACTGGGAGTTCTGCGCGGCGGCCACGGTGGCCGGTGGTGAGGGCTGCACCACGGGCACCTCCACACGCTGGCACACGCAGGTGAACGGCGGGCTGCAGGTGTTCACCGGCGACCGCGCCGAGGTCGACGCCGCGTACGCGTGCTTCGACGGCGACGTGCTCGACGCACCGCTGGTGCTGGCCGGCACGGCCGTCGCGTCGCTCACCGTGAGCTCCGACGCCGACGACGGCGCCGTGTTCGTCCACCTCGAGGCCGTGGCGCCCGACGGCCGGGTGTCGCTGCTCACGGAGGGCCAGCTGCGGCTGCGCCATCGCGCCGTGGCGGCGGCCCCGTACCGGCAGGTCGGGCCCTGGCACCCATGCACCTCGGCGGCGGCGCTCCCGCTGGAGCCGGGCGAGGAGGCCGACGTGGAGCTGGCCCTGCTGCCCGTGGCCGTGCGCCTCCCGGCCGGGTGGAGGTTGCGCGTGGCCGTCGCCGGCCGCGACGAGGGCGTGTTCCAGCCCGTCCCACGGGACGGTGCGGCCACGATCACCCTGCACCGTGGCTCGCTGCGGCTGCCGGTGGTGCCCGGCCACCGCTGACGGGTGGCGCCGCTGGGTACCGTGCCGACCATGCAGCTCGCCGACCTCCGCGTCTTCACCGAGCCCCAGCAGGGGGCCAGCTACGACACGCTCCTCGCCGTCGCCCGACGGGCCGAGGAGCTCGGCTTCGGCGCGTTCTTCCGCAGCGACCACTACCTGGCGATGGGCGACGCCGACGGCCTGCCGGGCCCCACCGACGCGTGGATCACCCTCGCCGGCCTGGCCCGCGACACGTCCACGATCCGGCTCGGGACGCTGGTGTCGCCGGTGACGTTCCGCTCGCCGGGATTGCTCGCGATCAGCGTCGCCCAGGTCGACGCGATGAGCGGCGGTCGCGTGGAGCTCGGCATCGGTGCCGGGTGGTACGAGGCCGAGCACACGGCGTACGCCTTCGAGTTCCCCGACCTCGGCCGCCGTTTCGACTCGCTCACCGATCAGCTGGCGATCATCGACGGGCTGTGGTCCACGCCGGTCGGGGAGACGTTCAGCCACGCGGGGAGGGTGCACTCGGTGACGGACTCGCCGGGGCTGCCGAAGCCCGTCCAGCAGCCGGTCCCGATCGTCATGGGCGGCGGTGGCAAGCAGCGCACCCCGGCTCTCGCCGCCCGCTACGCGGCCGAGTTCAACACGCCCTTCGTCCCCCTCGAGTTCTTCCAGGCGCAGCGCGACCGGGTCCGCCTGGCCTGCGACGAGATCGGGCGCGAGCGGCCGATGGTCTTCTCCGCGGCGCTGGTCGTCTGCGCGGGGCGCGACGAGGCCGAGGTGGCGCGGCGGGCGCAGGCGATCGGGCGCGAGCCCGACGAGCTGCGCACGAACGGCGCCGCGGGCACGGTGGAGGAGGTGGCGGCCACGCTGCGGCGCTGGCACGAGGCCGGTGCCGAGCGGATCTACCTGCAGGTGCTCGACCTCCACGATCTCGACCACCTCGACCTGCTGGCCACGGAGGTGGCGCCCCTGCTCGCGTGAGGCTCGGGTGAGGGACGGCGAGGCACGTCGGCCAGACTGCTGGGCATGAGCGAGCACGAGCTGGTCATCCGCCGGGCGAGCGTCGTCGACGGTAGCGGCGCACCGGCCAGGGTGGCCGACGTGGCGGTGTCGGCGGGCGTCATCACCGCGGTCGATGCGCACGTCGACGGCCGCGGCCACCGCGAGATCGACGCCGAGGGCCTCACCGTCACCCCGGGTTTCGTCGACATCCACACCCACTACGACGGGCAGGCGACGTGGGACCCGGTCCTCGCGCCGAGCAGCATCCACGGCGTCACCTCGGTGGTGATGGGCAACTGCGGCGTCGGCTTCGCGCCGGCGGTGCCCACGCCGGAGCAGCACGACTGGCTGATCGGCCTCCTCGAGGGCGTGGAGGACATCCCCGGCACGGCGCTCGCGGAGGGCTTGACGTGGGACTGGGAGACGTTCCCCGACTACCTCGACGCGCTCGACCGGCGGCGCTTCGCCCTCGACGTGGCCACGCAGGTGGCCCACGCCCCGCTGCGCGTGTACGTGATGGGCGAGCGGGGGGCCAACCCCACCGAGCTGCCCGATGCCGACGAGCTGGGGGCGATGGCGGCCCACGTGCGGGCGGGCATCGAGGCGGGGGCGCTCGGGTTCACCACGAGCCGCACCTACGTCCACCGCACCCGCGACGGGGCGCCGCTCGGCACGAGGTACTCCACCGTCGACGAGCTCACCGCGCTCGCCGGGGCGATGGCGGAAACGGGGCGGGGCGTGATCCAGCTGATCAGCGACGCCTATCAGTCACCCGACGCGGCGTACGCGACCGCAGAGATGGCGATGATGCGCTCGCTCGTGGAGGCCACCGGCCGCCCGCTGAGCATGACCGTGCAGCAGCCCGAGCCGCTGCCGGACCGGTGGCGGGAGATGGTCGCGTGGGTGGACGCGTGCGTGGCCGACGGGCTGCCGCTGCGCACCCAGGTGGCGTCGCGCCCGATCGGCGTGCTGCAGGGCCTGACCGCGTCGGTGAACCCGCTCGTGCTGTGCCCGAGCTTCCAGGAGCTGGCCCGCCTGCCGCTGGCCGAGCAGGTGGCCAAGTTGCGCGACCCCGACCGGCGGGCGCGCATCGTCGCCGAGCACGACGCCCGTCCGGTGGAGGGCATGCTCGCCGAGCTGGTGGGCGGGTTCCACAAGCTGTTCCCGATGGACGACCCGGTGGACTACGAGCCGCCGGCGTCGGCCTCCATCGCCGCGCGGGCGGCGGCCGCCGGGCGACATCCGGTGGAGGTGGTCCTCGACCTGCTCGTGGAGCGCGACGGCAACCAGCTGCTGTACATGCCGCTGTTCAACTACGCGAGGGGCAACCTCGACGACGTGCGCGAGATGCTCCTCACGCCGAACGCGCTGATGGGCCTGAGCGACGCCGGCGCGCACTGCGGCGCGATCAGCGACGGGAGCATGACCACCACGGCCCTCGCGCTGTGGGCGCGGGACCGCACCGCCGGCCCCACCCTGCCGCTCGAGCTGATGGTGCACCACATCACGCAGCGCACGGCGGCGCACGTCGGCTGGCACGACCGCGGCGTCGTGGCGCCGGGGATGCTCGCCGACCTCAACGTGATCGACATGGCCGCCCTCGCCGCGCATCCGCCGCGGATCGTGCGCGACCTCCCGGCGGGCGGGCGGCGGTTGATGCAGCGCGCCTCGGGCTACGTGCACACGTTCAAGTCCGGCGTCGAGACCTTCGCCGAGGGCGAGCACACCGGCGAGCTGCCGGGCCGCCTGGTCCGCGGCCCGCGTCCCGCCCCCCGTTCTCCGTCGGCTGCTGGTCGCTGAGCGACCGTCGACGCGGAACGGGTTAGTAGCCGGGGGCCGGCCGCCAGATGTGGAACGTGAAGCCCTGGTCGTCGACGCACTCGGCGTCCTCGCCGGAGCTGTACGACGAGCGCTGCACGAGCCGGCCCCCCGCAGCGATGGCCCGCTCGAGGTACGGGTCGACGTCGTCGACCCGGAAGTAGAGCACCGTGCCCCCGCCGTTCACGTCCACCGGCGCGAGGCCCATCGGCAGGCGGGTGTTGCCGATGTGGCCGCCACCCCGGTCGACCTCCCAGTCGAACACCTGCCCGTAGAACGCGGCGGCGGCCTCCACCGAGGACGTGGGCATCGTCAAGTAACCGACCTCGACGGGCCGTCGGCCGGTGATCTGCCACGATGCGGCGCCGGGGTCGGCGGCCGCGGCGCGCTCGGCGCGGGCCGGGTCGATCGGCGCCGACAGCATCCACCGGTGCCCGAACGGATCGAGGACGGTGGCGTTGCGGTTCCCGTGTCCCTGGTCGGCGGGCGCCCGCAGGCTGGTGGCCCCGTGGCGGACGGCCCGCTCGTGCGAGTAGTCGACGTCGGGCACCTCGAGGTGCAGCGCGACGGTGGTCCCGCCGAGGGTGCGCGGCCCCACCACCCCGAGCTCGGGATACTCGTCGGAGAGGTAGACGCGCGCCGGGCCGATCGCCAGCTCGGCGTGGCCGATGCGCGTGCCGTCGTCGAAGCGCATCGTCTCCACCGCTCCGAAGACGTCATCGTAGAAGGCGATCGCGGCGCGGGCGTCGTGCACCGCCAGGTAGGGCACGAGCGGCGAAGCCGGCGCGTCCTCCGCTCGTGCGCGCGCCGCGTGGGCGGCGTGAGTGCGTGCGGTGGCGGCGTCGGTCGAGACGTCGGACATGGTCGGCTCCTCGTGCTGCAGTGGGCGGATGAGCGGTTCGAGCTCGGCGCGCAGGCGGCGCCGCAGCCCGGCGGCGAAGCCGGGCTCGGGGGCGAGCGGCGCCTCGTCGCGGCGGAGCACGTCGAAGGGGTCAGCCATGATCGCCTCCTGCCGGGGTGGCGCCCGGGCCGCCCGTCGTGCCGCCGGACGTCGCCGCCTCGTACTGCTCGCGGAACGCCCGGCGGGCCCGCACCAGCAGCGCCTCGGTGGCGTGGACGGTGCGGTCGATGAGCTGCGCCACCTCCGGCACCGGGAGGCCGTCGACGTGGCGGAGCACCAGCACGCTGCGATGGTGCGCGTCGAGGCGGTCGAGGGTGGCGCGGGCGAGGCGGGCGTCGAGGTGCGCGTCCCACGGGTCGTCGACGCCGCCGCTCACCGCGGCGTCGCCGGCCACCACCCGCAGGTTCCGCTCGTCGCGGGCCGTCCGCCGCCAGTGGTCGACGAGCTTGTGGCGGGCGATGCCGATCAGCCAGGCCACCTCCACCTGTGCCACCGTGCCGCGGCGCACCGCGTCCACGGCGGCCATGAACGTCTCGGACGTGAGGTCCTCGGCGGTGGAGGTGTCGGGGGTGCGCCGGGCCAGGTAGCCGTACACCTGTGGCAGGGCGCGGTCGTACAAGGCGAACAGGCGCGTGGCCTGCTCGGCCCGGGGCGCCTCCGCGGTGGTCATGCCCCCTCCATCGTCGCGCGGGCGCGGATCCCGTCACGGCCGATCAGGCGAGCTCGAAGCTGCGCGCCGGCCGCCCCGCCCGGGGGTGCTCGGCACGCACCCGCACCGTCGAGCCGGCCTCGGCGCGCACCACCCACGTGGCGAGGGCCCGGTCCGGGGTCCCGTCGCTGCCACCGGCGAACCGGGCGTGCACGCGGCCCTCGAGCTGGCCGAGCTCCAACCGGGCCGGGCCGCCCACCACCTCGGCCCCCTCCAGCACGGCCGCCACGGGCAGCACCAGCTTCTGCTCACGCGCCTTCTCGCTCACGTCGGTGGGTAGCCACCCCGTGTTGGCCACGCCGACCGACACCCGCCAGGTGTCGTCGCCCAGGCGGACGGCCGAGTGGTGGACGATCTCCAGCTCGGGCGCGGCGAGGGCCTGGTGCACCGCGAACTCGGCGTGGCCGCGCACCTCGTCGGCGAGCTTGCCGGGTGGCGGGTTGATCCAGGTGCGCATGTCGTCCCAGCCGCCCAGCTCCACCGGCCCGAGCTGCGGGTGGTCGAAGGGGTACCAGTCGACCCACATCGAGGGGTCGTGCTCCTCGGCCCAGCGCAGCACGGCCACCTCCTCGTCCTCGGTCGGCCCGAGGTACCAGAAGTGCGTGGACTGCTTGGTGCCGGTGGCGGCGTGCACCACGTCCCAGAACTCCGTGGTCCAGCCGAACACGCCGAGGTGCTCGTACACCCAGTCGTCGGCGGCGCCGCTCATCGTCTCCTTCTTGTTCCAGGTGAAGTCCTCGAACACGGAGTGCGCCGGGTAGCCGGTGAGCTCGGTGCCTCGGGTCGCGAGCTGCTGGTAGACCCACCGGTCGCCGGGGGGCAGCTCGCTGTCGGCCTGGGTGCTCGACGGACGCAGCAGCACGCCGCCGCTCGTGTGGTAGGCGTTGTAGCCGCACACGTTGGGCCGCGACACGAGGGCCTGCACGAGCGCCAGGATCTCCGGCTCGCTGAGCGGGTGGTCGCCGCTGCCGCGCACGCCCGTCCCCCAGCCCGCGGGGAAGTTCCGGTTCAGGTCGAGGCCCTCGGGCGGCGTGGGGGTGGGGACCGTGAACCCGTCGTGGTCGACGATCTCACCCTCGAACAGCAGGCGGTAGCGCGGCGCCGTGCCGTCGGTGCCCTCCGCCGGCACCGGCGCCAGGAGCCGCGGGTCCTTGGTGCTCGGTGTCCACGCACCGTTGGGGTCGACGATGCGCATGTAGAGCACCCGGCCGTCGCCGTCGACGTCGCGCTCGTGCAGGCCGGGCGCCCGGTGCGCGTCGCGCCACGGCCACGGACGGACGCTGCTGCGTCGGAAGCGGGGCGAGTCGGCGAGCGCCCACTCCACCCCGTCGGGGTTGACCCGCGGGACGACGTAGAAGGTGCGCGTCCGCAGGGCCCTGGTGACGAGCGGGTCGGAGCCGTGGCCGCGCACGAGGTGGTCGATGAGGGCCAGCGCGGCGACGCCGCCGGTCACCTCCACGGAGTGGATGTTGGCGTCGACCCAGTGGGCGGGCTTGGTGTCGTGCGTGCCGGTGGCGGCGTCGGTGATCGTGACCAGCCACAGGTCGCGGCCCTCGTACGAGCGGCCGTAGCTCTCCACCGTCACGAGGTCCGGGTGGGCGGCGGCCGTGGCCTGCAGCCACGCCGTCAGCTCGTCGTCGCGGAGGTACCGGTCGAAGGCGTACGCACTGCTGGTGCGTGCATGGGTGTCGGCGGGGGTGTCGGTCACCCGCCGGACCGTAGCCCGACGTCACCCGCCCCCGTTCTGGTCGCGAGAACCTGGGACATTCGCAAGTTTTCGCGACCAGAACGGGGAGGCTCCTACGCTCGGGGGATGACCGGAACGATGGTGATGCTCCGCCACGGCCAGAGCACGTGGAACGAGCTCAACCTCTTCACGGGCTGGCACGACGTGGACATGACCGACCTGGGCCGCGCCGAGGCCGTCGCCGCAGGGCGGACGATGGCCGAGGCCGGACTGCGCTTCGACGTCGCCCACACGTCGTTGCTCACACGCGCGGTCACCACCTGCAACCTCGCGCTCGAGGCGATGGGCCAGGTGTGGTTGCCGGTGCAGCGCTCGTGGCGGCTGAACGAGCGCCACTACGGAGCGCTGCAGGGGCTGGACAAGAAGCAGACCGCCGAGCGCCACGGTGCGGAGCAGACGCACCTGTGGCGGCGCAGCTACGACGTGCCCCCGCCGCCGGTCGATGCCGACAGCCCCGAGCACCCCCGCCACGACCCCCGCTACGCCCGCCTCGCGCCCGACGTGCTGCCGGCGACGGAGTGCCTGAAGGACGTGGTCGCCCGTGTGCTGCCGTACTGGTACGACGAGATCGTGCCGCAGCTGCGCGCGGGGCTCGACGTGCTGGTGGCCGCGCACGGCAACAGCCTGCGCGCGCTGTTGAAGCACCTGGAGGGCGTGTCCGACGAGGAGATCGCCGAGGTGAACATCCCGACGGGCGCGCCGAAGCGCTACACCTTCGACGACGATCTCCGCGTCACCTCCGCCGCCTACCTCGGCGACGCCGAGGCCGTGGCCGCCGCCGCGGCGGCAGTGGCGGCGCAGTCCGCCACCGGCTGACACGGCGGCGCAGTCCGCCACCGGCTGACACGGCGGCGCGCGCTACGACGCCGAGCACGAGTTCACGAGCGGTCTATGCTCCGGCGCCATGGCTAGCAAGCGGGCGCACGTCGACCACCTCCGCAACATTCCCCTGTTCCAGAGCTGTTCGCAGAAGGACCTCGAGAAGATCGCGAAGGCGGGCGACGAGGTCAGCATGCCCGCCGGCTCGCTCATCGTCGACCAGGGCCAGACGGGGCGGGAGGCCTTCGTCATCCTGAGCGGCAGCGTCACCGTCAAGCGCAACGGCAAGAAGATGGCCACGCTCGGCCCGGGCAACATCGTCGGCGAGCTCTCGCTGCTCGACCACGGGCCGCGCACCGCCACCGTGGTCTGCGAGACCGACTGCACGTTCCTCCTGCTCGGCCAGCGCTCGTTCCTCGGCGTGGTCGACAGCGTCCCGGCCCTCAGCCACAAGATCCTCGCCTCGCTGGCGAGCAAGATCCGCGAGCTCGACCGCCAGTACTACGGCTGACGCCGACAGCGGTTCGGCTCGCTGACCGGCGGGCGCGGGTCACAGGCGCGGACGGGTGCCCGTCGGCGCTCGCGAAGTACAGTTCGCGGCGCCATGACCACGCACGCCGAACCTGCCCCGCCCGTCACGGGCGGACCCTCCGTGCGCGGGCCTCGCCGGCCGCGCCCGCACCACCTCCCGATCGTCATCGGCTGCGCGATGGGCGCGTTCATCGTGGTGTCGGGCGTCGTGCCGCTGATCACCGGCTGGCACGGCGACAGCGAGATCACCCGCGAAGTGTTCGGCGGGATCCCGGGGCCGCTGGTGGCGGCGTTCTACACGGTGGTGCCGCTGGTCATCGTGTGGGGCGCGTTCGCCTTCGCGGACCGCGTGAAGAACTGGGAGCGCGGGGCGCCGGATCGCCGCCGCTCCAGCCCGCGGACGATGAAGCGGCGGCTCGCCGACTTCCGCGCCGGCGTCTACATGCGCACGCTGCTGCGCGACCCTGCGGCGGGGTTGATGCACTCGTTCATCTACTTCGGCTTCCTCGGCCTGCTCGGCATCACCACCACGCTCGAGCTCGACCACCAGCTGCCCGAGGGCCTGAAGTTCCTCCACGGGCAGACCTACCAGGCCTACTCGTTCATGGGCGACCTGTTCGGCGTGGTGTTCATGGTCGGTGTGATCTGGGCGATCGTGCGCCGGTACGTGCAGCGCCCGTACCGGATCCGCATCAAGTCGAAGCCCGAGCACGTGCTCATCCTCGCCGTGTTCTTCGTGCTGGGCCTCAGCGGCTTCGTCGCCGAGGGGTTCCGCATCGCGCTGGCCGGCACGCCCGACTTCGAGCGGTGGAGCTTCGTCGGCTACCCGATGGCGCTGGCCGTCGAGGGGATGACGGCCGACGCGCTGGACCTCGCGCACGAGATCTCGTGGGGCGTGCACGTGCTCAGCTTCGTCGCCTTCCTCGCCATCCTCCCGGTGACGATGCTGCGGCACATGTTCACGTCGCCGCTGAACATGTACCTGCGCGACCGCGAGCGGCCGAAGGGCGCGATGAAGCCGATGCCCAACCTCGCCGAGACGGAGCTGGAGTCGTTCGGCGCCGCGGTGGTGGAGGACTTCACGTGGAAGCAGTTGCTCGACACCGACGCCTGCACCATGTGCGGCCGGTGCACGAGCGTGTGCCCGGCGCACGCCACCGGCAAGCCGCTCGACCCCCGTGAGATCGTGCTGAAGACCGGTGAGGTGATGGCCGCCACCTCGCCGCACGGGCCGGTGAGCCCGCCGCTCGGCGTGGTGCCGGAGATCACCATCTCGTCCACGTCGCTGTTCGAGCGGATCACGCCGGAGGAGATCTGGGCGTGCACGAGCTGCAAGGCCTGCGACGAGGTCTGCCCGGTGAACATCGAGATCCTCGACAAGATCCTCGACATGCGCCGCTACCTGACGCTGATGGAGTCGGACTTCCCGACCGAGCTCGGCAACGCCTTCCGCGGCATGGAGAACTCGGGCAACCCGTGGGGCATGTCCCAGAACGACCGCACCAACTGGACCAAGGGCCTCGAGGGCATCAACGT
>VFQR01001619.1_pt1 | contig 16497 bp, 13 predicted proteins | sample 3512321 | NCBI WGS metagenome assembly VFQR01 (sample SAMN10412374, study PRJNA504923) | tailings metagenome | isolation source: Relicate 3 Philex TSF1 revegetated site | place: Philippines: Tuba, Benguet | collected 2017-08-29
TTGGGCATTGGGCATTGGGCATGGGAAGAGGACAAGGTAGACAAGGTAGACAAGGGAGACAAGGTAGCAATCTTTCTCTCCGAAGTTCTGATGGTCGGAAACCTCCGCTCAGACTTCTCTCCTTGTCTCCCTTGTCTCCCCCCTCTCCCCATCTCCCCATCTCCGCATCTCCCCATCTCCCCATCTCCGCATCTCCCCATCTCCCCAAACGCAGCTATTACGCGCTAAATTCTGTAGCTCTTTTCTACTATGCCTTTGAGAAAGCATTTCATAAAGGCGGTGTTTTCTGCCATTGTGTGGGAATGCTTAGTCCCTTCTCGTAAACGAATATCTAAATGGCTGCTCATAATAAATACCTAATTGCTGAAAAATGTTGTTATTTTTGGGCAAAAGTCCCATTTAACCAATCGTGAGGCTGGAGAAATATCTGGCTCAGTCTTGCTTCTGGTGTGTCTGGTTCTGGTTCGTAGCAATATTCCCAGCGTGCTAGAGGTGGTAGAGACATGAGAATGGATTCTGCCCTTCCCTGGGTTTGCAAACCGAAAACTGTGCCTCTGTCATAAACGAGATTAAACTCTGCGTAACGACCCCGACGGTATAGTTGAAATTGGCGCTGGCGATCGCTATACTCTGTGTGCTGTCGCCGTTGCACAATGGGCATGTAAGCAGGTAAAAATGCTAACCCGCATTGATGTACAAAGCTGAATATGTCCTTCCAACTGCGAGATACTTGCCCTACTTTTTGACTGTAGAGTGCTGCGGGACTATCTGTGTGCTGCCCAACATAAAGTTTTCCACTTGCATCTTGATAGTCAAAAAATATGCCACCAATGCCTCGTTGTTCTTGCCGATGCCGCAAGTAAAAATATTCATCACACCAGTGTTTGAAGACTGGATAATACTCTGGATGATAGACATCACAAGCACGTTTGAGGGAAGAATGAAAGTGAATCGCATCTTCTATAAAGGGGTAGTATGGCGTTAAATCGGCCCCTCCACCACACCACCAAACTGGGCCAGCTTCAAAGTAGCGATAGTTGAGGTGTACGGTTGGTACGTAGGGATTACGAGGATGCAGTACTAAGGAGGTTCCGGTAGCAAAAAAATCATGTCCAGTTGCTTCTTTTCGCTGACTGAGAATCGCAGGAGGTAAAGTATCACCCCAAACTTCTGAAAAGTTAACACCCCCTTGTTCAAATACCCGCCCTTCCCGAATTACACGGGTGCGTCCTTCACCCCCTTCTGGTCGTTGCCAACGGTCTTCTCGAAAGTGGGCTTTCCCGTCGAGCTGCTCCAATACAGTACAAATTTGATCCTGTAAGCTCTGCATAAATTGTTTTACACGCTGGCGTGAATCTGCGGGAGGTTTATTGTCCAAAGGTGTAAGTAATTGTGGTTGATTCTCACAATGACGCCCCATACTGAATACCTCGGAATCTCTAAATTTACTTATTTTTATAACTGTATAGTTATAAAAGATATTAACGTCAGAATTATACAAAAGTTAATAAATTGCTTTTTTCAAATTTTCTTTACTTTGCAACAATTGTAGATGAGTAATGTGAACTTTGTTGAAGAAATCTAGAAATTTCCCTCGTGAATCTAGTCAGAAAGCAATAACTATCATAACTTTGTAGTTATACAAAGAAATAGTTGATTAACAGCGCAATCATGGTCAATACCCTACCTCAGTCTGCTTCCAAGCAATCAAAAGACGGAATCAAAGACCCAAGCCAAGAAACCATTCTGACTCCCAGGTTTTACACCACAGACTTTGAAACTGCTGCCAATCTGGATTTGTCTGCTCAGGAAACTGAGTTAACAGCCATGCTTGAAGAAATGCGAGCAGACTACAACCGTCACCATTTCGTTCGGGATGAAGCCTTTGAGCAGTCGTGGGAACATATTGATGGAGAATCCCGCCGCGCCTTTATTGAATATTTAGAACGTTCGTGTATTTCCGAGTTTTCTGGGTTTTTGCTGTTTAAAGAACTATCGCGAAAACTCAAAGGGCGCAATCCGCTTTTGGCAGAAATCTTTCAGTTGATGGCGCGTGATGAAGCCCGTCACGCTGGATTTCTCAACAAAGCAATGGGGGATTTTAAAGTTTCCCTGGACTTGGCTACTGTAACTAAAACTCGCACTTATACATTTTTTCCCATAGAGTGGGTGATTTATACAGTGTATTTATCAGAAAAAATTGGTTACTGGCGTTACATTATTATTTACCGTCATTTACAAAAACATCCAGAAAACCAGTTTTATCCTATCTTCCGTAAATTTGAAAGTTGGTGTCAAGACGAAAATCGCCACGGGGATATATTCAAAGCACTTTTACGTTCTCAACCACAACTGTGGAACAACTGGAAAGCTAGACTGTGGAGCCGTTTTTTCCTGTTATCAGTATTTGCCACCCACACGCTGACTGTTCACGAACGCGCTAGTTTTTATGATTCTCTAGGAATCGATGCAACAGATTTCGATCGCCAAGTAGTTCGCAAAACCAACGAAACTGCGGGAAGGGCTTTTCCTGTAATGTTGAATACCGAACATCCCCAGTTTTTCGTGCGTCTGCAACGATGCTCAGGCTATAACTTAAAAATTGCAGAGATTGAAAGCAGTTGTGCGCCAAAATTGGTGAAGCAAATTCGCAAACTACCTTTAATAGCAGCGATCGTTTGGAATCTGCTCTTACTTTACCTCATTAAACCAATTGATGCTGAGGCTTTGCGGGAAACTGTACGTTAGGACGGTTATCTGTTGAGATTGTGTGTAAGTGAGTCAAACAAGTCAAAAGTCAAAAGTCAAAAGAAAAATCTTTTGACTTTTATGTAGCAACCCTAAATCATTTGTGAGACATAACAAAGGACAGTCAACACCAAAATTCTCACTAATCAAATAGGATTGCTATAGTTATTTGTCAATAAATTCTTGGACTAAAGCCATAGCATTAGGAGGAATTTGGGTAATTAGGCGAAATGGAAATGCAGAAGTAGATCTAGAGTTGACATAATCTGATGTGAGAAACACAGCGTAGTTTTTAGCTTCTGGAGTTAGTTGTGCAGCGAAGGATAAAGTTAAAGCTTTAACTAACTGACGAACATCAGCCGCTTTTTCGCCGACAACTTCATCGCCACTGATGGGTGTACTGATTTTTCCTATTTGATCCTGAGTGGTACTTGGGTCTTTGACACTCAAATGAGTACCTCCAACTACACCAACTAACCATTTGGGGGATGGGATTTTATCAAATCCAAGAATTTGTTCGGTTAAAGCCGGGGTGGTTTTATCTGCTGAACTTGTTAACACCAAGGTAGGAACCTGTACCTTGGTTAACCCAGTTTCACCAAATATTAAAGAAGTTGTAGGATTGAGAGCGATCGCAGCTTTAATTCTATTATCCCGCAATTGATAGCTATTTTCTGGCAGTTCTTCAGCGATACACTGCATAGCTTCCCCTAAACTCAAGATAGCCAAGTTCCCTTTACAGCGTTGTTTGAGGCGTTGTAGTTGTAACTCGCCGCCAGCAATTGTCAAAGCCGTACCACCACCAAAAGAATAGCCAACAATCATCGCGTTCTGAGTCGCAAGTTTACCCACAAGAGGGTTATTAGCTGTTTGATTCAACTTTTCTAACTCGTCGAGAACAAAACTAATATCTTGAGGGCGATTTAAAAACTCTTCTGGCTTGACAAGTCTGTTTTTACCTTGTAAAGCTGAGTTAACATTATTTCCATTACTACCAGGATGTTCTAAAGCTACAACTACATAACCGTGGGATGCTAGATGTTCCGCCAGATAACGCAAGTCCGTGCGGACAGAACCGAAGCCGTGAGAAAACACAATTACAGGTTTTTCAGGAGTTACAGCAGTTGACCAGTAAACATCAACTGGAATATTGCGATTGCGCTTTTGGTCATTTAAGTCTAATTTGAGAATTTCTACTTTAGCGGTTCCTGGTTGCGAAGGGTCAAAAAGATAAGTAACTTGGGGTATTCTCGGCTGTGGGTTCAAAAGGTCGAGTTGAGGTGCAATTGCCAACATAAATTGTTGGGTACGCCAAAAAGCGGTATTTAAACTCCCTGCAACTTTAAAAGCCTGCGGTACATTAATTTCTAAGCGTTTACTCGGATAAGCTGCAATAAAACTGAGTATAGAAAGACCTTGTGGTGCAGTCGATCCTAGAACTAATCCTGCCCTGAGTGCTTGTACTCCAGCTTTATCCTCCCTGGCTAAAGCCGTAGACAAGTCATTGAGAATACTAGTACCAATCTGCGTATTTACTAACCTATTAATAGTAACAATATTTAACGGTAGATTCGTGTTTAACGCCCCGACAAACAACTGGCGTTGTTGTTCCGATAAGCGTTTAGCATAAGGCTGCAAACTTCTGGGTAATTCCCCAGTTTTTGCAGTCTTTTGCAATTCAGCAAGGGTGATAGTTTCCGTAAATAGACCAAAACGGACAACAACTGTGTCAGCTGCTTTTGCAGAAGTATTTGTACTGAACTGCGTCAGTGCAATGGCGCACAAAAAACTACCAAGCTTTTTCAAACTTTGCCAACTTCTAGCCATGAAGATTTTCACCAATTCATACTTACGTGAATATAGCGGATATTCGTGTATTTGACTACTTCATTCACCGCTGATAAATAGACGCAGATTTTCTTTGAAAGTTAATAGCGATCGCTCCTATGTCAATACTGCTCGCTTTGTGCATTTTCAACTCGGAATTTGGTTTTGGGAAAAGGGTAAAGGTTTTTTCTTTCCCCTTCCCCTTTTCCCCAAAACCCGACAAGTATTGGCTCCTATGTGGTAAATGTATTTGCTAGGGCGATGGCGATCGATCAAAAACATCACAAAAACAAAAAATTGTACAATTAATTACAGCTAAAAATTTGAACAAAAATCGGTGTTAATAGCCACAAAAAACCGATTGTTTATCAATTAAGTTTAATACTGCAACAAATATCCTTTTTCATTAGTCATTAGCCATTGGCTATTAGTTATTAGCCATTAGTCTTTTGTTCATCCCCAATGCCCAATGACTAAGGAAACTCCAAAAAATAAACAACGTTTAACTGTTGACAGTTCACAGTCAACAGTCAACAGTCAACAGTTTTCTATAGAATATTTTTTTACTTTGAGTCCCCAACCTGTTGCATGTAGATAGTTTTATTTCTGTTGCTGCACTACCATTACTCTTCAAATTGCGCCAGTAGCACCAACATTTTTTTTAATTTTATGCTTCCTCGAATGATTTATATTTTTATTTTCCTGCTTTCCTTAAGTATTATTACATTATGGTGGCCTGTAAATGATTCTGTTTGTAATTCTGAAGCTTTTTTAGCATCAAATACTACAAAATTCCAAATACAAGCCACTAAAGTTGTTGTTAAACCGTGGCTTGGTAAACACAAATCATACGGAATCTTTATGATTCCTGATGAATACAAACAAACTCCCTATTTTGTGTTAACAGTCAAAGGTGCAGGAAATTACTGTTCAAAACAATTCGGCTATCGAAAAAAAATTGATGACATTGTTGCTCAGCCAGAAACTTATCTATTAAGAAAATTCATTAGAACACGAACATCTGTACGATTGATTCTTCAAGGTTTATACTTCGAGATTAACGATAAAAAAAATTGGACATTAACTTTTCCTCTCATCTCCTCTGACAGCGAACAGGGAAGAGCAGATGGTGGCGTGCAATAGACGTGCAAAAATAGAGAGTAGGAAGTAGGGAAAACAAATTTTCATTATATAGGACTAGTATTTGATTTCTGAAAAAACTCCGTACATCTGGAGAGACATAAAATCAAAGGTAGTGTTACGGATAAACCACTCAAACATCCATTTTAAATGGCGAAATGTTGGAACTAAAGCACAAATGACCGATGACTAATGACTAATAACTAATAACTAATAAAATCCTCATTTTTTTCTAATAAAGCAGTGGTAGTATTCACCACAATCTGTGCTGAACCGATAAAAAACGATCGCTCAATAGTGGCTGGAACGTCGCTGGGTTGATGATAATGGGGAGTACGTAAATTTGCGGTATCTGTCACCAGTACAGCACCCGCTCCTTGATACCAAAAAGGTGCATGATCGCTGCGTAAAGTATCTGGTGTCAGTAGACCTTTAAGGGGAATTGGCAATGTTAAAACTGCTGGCAAATTTGATTCCTGCTTATTCTGAGCAGTTGGGGGAATATTCTGGGAGTTTTTAAAGGCATTCAATAAAGGTAAATGCTCTGTATCGCCCACTACCACCAAAAAATCGCCTTTGTTACTAGGTGGGGTAACAGGTAATCCCGCAGGATATTTTTGACACCCTGGTGTGTAACAAGCATAACCTACCATATCCATAACGATCGCCCCGCCTAAATTTTCCAAGCGTGCTTTGTGAGTAACAAAAGCCTTACTACCTAAAAGTCCTGCTTCTTCTTGGTCAAAAAACGCTAATTGTAAAGTCCGTGTTGTGGGACGGGAACCCAATAACCTTGCAACTTCCAGCATTACAGCTACACCACTGGCATTATCATCAGCACCAGGAGAAGAAGCAACAGTATCGTAATGCGCCCCCACGAGAATTGTTTTAGCCGTTTTGTTGGTTCCTGGACGTTCGGCAAAAATATTTACACCGTTGTCGAAGTTCTCTAATTTAGGTGTCCAGCCGAATTTTTTTAATTCAGTTGTGATATAAGTGCGAGTACGCGATCGTTCTGTTGTTGTGTAGCGCTGAAAATTCAACTGTTGGATATGGGTTAACAGTCTTTCACCAGAAACTTGTAGGTTCGTGTCAACTTCCTGAAACTCTGGCTGTGGTTCTGGTGTTTGTACTGGAACACTCTGAACAATTTCTGGTGAGGGAGGCTGTTGAAAAAACGTGCTACCTCTGCTACCCACTACCACAACTGTCATCACCACCAACACCATCAGCCAGATCCATTTTTTCATGTGATTTATCCTTGGCTTCCAGACTTAGGGTAGCGCAAATCCCTAATAAGCTGTAAAACATCCACAAAGCATGTTTTGTGGCTGATGGGGAGATGGGAAGATCGGGATATGGCCAGAGGAATTGAGCAATTAAGCAATACTAATTATTTAAATTAAATATTATAAAATTTGCGAACTTAATATGAAGAGGAAATTTAAATACTAATAATCAATAGCTTAGAGCCTATTTATAAATTAAATATTAAGTAGTGGCGTGACAAGCCTTAAATGTTGCAATAGATTTTATTGTGGGATGGGTGTCCTCACCCGTCCGGGCGGGCAGGATGCCCACCCCACAAGAGTTTCCTAATGCACTATTTTAGCTGTGTCAGTCCACTACAATTTAAGATTTACTTTATAAATGGTCTCTTAATAAACTTCATAACGCCGTTATTTCTAACGGTACAAGACAAATAACGAAAAATGGTGCAATTTGAAAATAGTATAAATATCGTAAATTATGGACGCTGCCAAACGCCTTGCTACTCTAAATCGCATCCGCAAACTCAGCCGTTTGATGGATACATCTATACGCATCCCTCTAACAGGTTTTCACATTGGACTAGACCCAATTATTGGTCTAGTTCCAGGTGCTGGTGACTTAATTAGTACAGCGTTTTCAGCTTACATCATATTTTTAGCTACTCAGTTTGGCATCCCACATCGAGACTTAGCCAAAATGATTTTTAATGTTGGTTTAGAAACAGTGCTGGGTACTGTGCCTTTTGTGGGTGATTTGTTTGATGCTTTTTATAAATCCAACATTAGGAATTTAGCGATTTTAGAGCAACATTTGACAGCGGTTGAACCAGAACTTAAAGAAGTGTCCGATCAACTTTACTCTCGTCAATATCAAGTTTGACAACTTGTCTTTTGACAGAGAGCGCAACTTCACTTAGAGTGCCCCAATGGAGGAGTGCTAAGTACTCAGTACTAAGCAAAAAGCAAGAAAAAAAATTTCTTCTCTTCAAAATCTTTATTTTGATACTCAGGATTCATAACTCACAACTGTCGGACTTTTCTTATGGTAGATTTATTGCCGATCGCAATCCTGGGGTTTCTGGGTAGTTTTGGGCATTGCTTTGGTATGTGCGGGCCGCTAACAGTGGCGTTTTCCCTGTCTCATCAGCCAAAAATTTCCTACACAGCTTCCCGTGGAGGAACCTCAACCTTAGAAAAGTCCAACAGTTGGCAACAGCAATTAAAGTTTCATATCTTGCTCAATCTCGGACGGATGTTGAGTTATGCTCTAGTGGGTGCTGGTATTGGGGCGCTGGGTTCGGTATTGCTCCAAGGCGGACAACTAGCAGGTATTGGCAGTGATTTCCGGCGTTGGATGGCAATTATCACTGGTGTGATGCTCATCTGGTTTGGCCTAGCACAAATAAAACCAGATTTGCTACCCCACATTCCTGTGCTGCATCCTTTCCTGAAAGGCGGTTTACACCATCGCCTCAGCACGGGAATGGTCAAACTTTCCTTAAAAACCAAATGGTGGACGCCATTACTGTTAGGAATGACTTGGGGATTAATGCCCTGTGGTTTCCTATATGCCGCTCAAATTAAAGCCGCTGGAACTGGTAATTTATGGATGGGTACAGCAACCATGCTGGCTTTTGGCTTGGGTACTCTACCCACGATGTTAGGTGTAGCCGTCTCCACCTCTTTGGTGAGTCAAGACAAACGCAGTCAGTTGTTTCGATTAGGTGGCTGGGTTACCCTCGTCATTGGCGTCATCACCTTGCTGCGGACTGGCGACACAATGGTAGATTACACCGGACACGCCGCTTTATTTTGCTTGATGGTGGCCTTAATTGCCCGTCCCATTAGTGGCTTGTGGGCGTCACCACTGCGTTACCGCCGTGCTTTAGGTGTGGGAGCTTTTGTGCTTGCTGTGGCTCACAGCATCCACACCATCGCACACTCATTCCAATGGGATTTGACTCGCTTTTCTTTCCTGCCACCACAATTTCAGTGGGGGATGGCTGCGGGTGCTGTAGCATTGATATTAATGTCCCCCGCCGCTTTTACGAGTTGGGAATCATTGCAAAAATCTTGGGGCAAACGTTGGCGACAGATTCATCTATTGGGTGTGCCAGCTTTGCTCTTGAGTGCTATTCACACTGTGTTGATTGGTTCCCATTATCTGGGTTCCTGGCAATCAACTTGGGGAAATAAATTAGCGGCAGTACTGATGGTAATTGTTACCCTCGGTGTTTTGTTAGTACGTTCCCGCTTTTTTTGGTCAAAGTTAGCCTTAGAAAAGTTTTATGTTCCCCCAACTAAATCGCGGTAAATCATTGTTATCTTCTGCCTCCATTCCCACGAGTTTAATCAACAAAGGAACGATTCAGTATTTATTATTCCTGAGTTGCTTAGCCATATCAATAACTAATCTTTCCCCTGCTGCTGCTCATAAAGTAGAAGTCTCTGGAGATGTGGGTGGCACACTTCACATTGAACCAAACGATAATCCTCGTGCTGGAGAACCCTCCCAAGCCTGGTTTGCCCTTACCCGCAGAGGTGGAAAAGTAATTCCCCTAGCCCAGTGTAATTGTCAATTAGCTGTTTATGCCGAACCCTACGCAGCCGGAGAGCCAGCACTTTTAGAACCAACATTAAAACCTGTGGCTGTTGAGCGTTATCAAGGCATCCCAGGTGCAGAAATTGTTTTTCCCAAGCCAGGGCTTTATCAGCTGGAACTAAATGGTAAACCAGCCTCAGGAGCAAGATTCAAGCCTTTCGAGTTCAAATTTGAAGTTACTGTAGCCGCTGGCTCGACAACGAATTCACGAAATATCCAAAATGTCAATACAGATGTAGCCCAAAATGAAAATCAAAGCTTACCACTTTGGGCGATCGCTCTCCCAATCCTTGGATTTATAGCCATCTTATTTGTTGCATTCCGAGGGATGAGAGGAGGGAGTGGGGAGTAGGGAGATGGGGAGGTGGGGAGATGGGGAGATGGGGAGATGGGGAGATGGGGAAAAGGTTAAAGGGAAAAGGGAAAAGCAATAAATTTAATCTTTCCCCTTTCCCCCTTACCCCTTTCCCTTTCCCCATTCATTAGCCCCATGCCCTACTTATTTATTTATGTCGCTTTTGATGCCACTGCCACGCATGAGCCACTATATCTTTGATAGATGGATATTGAGGTTTCCAGTTTAAGATGGTTCTGGCTTTTTCGCCGCTACCAATGAGAATTGGGGGATCGCCAGGACGGCGTGAGCGTTCTTCGACTTTGATGCTAACTCCTGTGACTTCTTCGGCGGCTGCGATGGTTTCTCTGACAGAAAAGCCGCTACCGTTGCCTAAATTAAAAACTTCGCTATCGCCACCTTTTAATAAATATTCCAATCCTAAAATATGAGCATCTGCTAAGTCATTCACATGAATATAATCGCGAATACAAGTACCGTCGGGGGTGGGATAATCAGTACCGAAAATTGAAATGGACTCTCGTTTGCCTAAGGCTGTCAGCAATACCAAGGGAATTAAATGCGTTTCTGGTTCGTGATCCTCACCAAGTAAACCATCGGGATTAGCACCAGCAGCGTTAAAATAGCGAAAACGCACTGATTTAAAACCATAAGCCGCATCAAAATCAGTGAGAATTCTTTCTACCATCAGCTTAGTGGCCCCATAAGGATTAATGGGATTTTGGGGATGGGTTTCTGGAATTGGTACGAATTCTGGTACACCATAGGTGGCGCAAGTGGAAGAAAATACAAATTTCTTAACAGAAGCCGTTAACATGGCTTCCAACAGTGTGAGAGTCCCAAGGACGTTATTGCGGTAATATTTGGCAGGGTCAATTACTGATTCTCCCACGTAGGCATAGGCAGAAAAGTGCATGACAGCGGCGATATCGTGGGTTTTGAATAGGTGGTCGAGTAGAGAGCGATCGCCTGTATCGCCTACTATAAGTTCTACTTCTAATACCTTTTCTACTAAATCGCGATGTCCGTACACCAAATTATCAAGAATCACAACGTTATAACCTGCTTGCTTGAGAGCTAGCACCGTATGAGAGCCAATATACCCAGCTCCCCCTGTTACCAAGATGGTAGGCTTTCCAGACAACATAGTTTTTCCTTTTAAGTTCATAACTACTGAATTAATTTAACTAATTCCGTGAAATTCCCCACAGCTCAATAGATAACTATAGAGTGGCGATTGTGAGAGCCTATGCGGTAGGCTAGTTTACTTTACTGGTGCTACATTACTCTTCTGGAAATTTATAAATAATAGACGCAGTGTCAAAAAATTGCACTAAAATCACTACGACGGTAGTCTTTCGGTGTGAGGTTTGAGGTATTTCAAGTCAAATGGTGCAATTACAATTTGACGATAGAATAAATCCATTTCCCGAAACCTCTAGGCTAAACTCTTACGGGTTAGCTAGTTGACACCTGTGGCTCATGCTTAGACAGTACCTTTGGTGGGTATTTTCCGACCAATGCATTGTCTTTACAAGATCCCACTGTTGTCGGGAAAAATTTCGGTAGTTCCTTGGAGGGAAGCCATAACTTTGCTGAGCAATGCTCAAGTCAAAAAAGTGGCACAAAACCCCAATCAAAGCGGACTGCCTCACCACCGTACTGGCTCACCGCACCAGAAAATTTGAGAGTTAATCTATGTTTCTATTGCTAAGCCGGGTACTGCTGTGGCTGCTGATCGGCGCTATCGTATATTCTCTGTTCCAGCGATTTTATCCTTCAGGAACTTTTGTAGGGCGATTAATCTTAGTTGTTATGTTGGTAATCGTAGCCCTATCGTTTCTCAACCCCAATGAACCAGCTGTGGCCTCGTTGTGGAGGATGATGTCTTTTCCACTCAAGCCTCTGGGAGCCTCTGTTTTAATGATGATTTTTGCAGCTCAGAGAATCAAAGGAGGCGGGATAGACAAGCCAGGAGGATACTTAGTAGGTTGGGCACTAACGATTTTGCTATTGGCAAGTACACCAGCAGTCGCTTATTTTCTTTATAGAGCGCCCTTAGGAGCAGGTACTGTATCAACATCTGAAACACTAGTGGCATTAGGACAACAAACCACTCCAGCAAACATTTCAGATGTGACGGGGAATAACATTCTTTCTTATAATTTGAGAGTGCCTCCCTATCTATTGCAAGGAAATCCTCAAGATATTCGCACACGCGGTTTACGACTGGAAGACTTTGTACCTAATGCGGAAACCCTGCAATTGACGACGAGAACCTGGGAAAGTTATCTCACTGAAATTTACAGGTTCTTGCGTGTTCAGCGGTAAAAAAGTAAAAAAGAAATACTCCAAAGGCCGCAACCCCCTCCCTAGTACTGCGTTCCCTCAAAGGTAGCAGTACTAGTGGTTGGATTAATTTAGGATGATAAAGTTGCAAAATTGCTTTAATGGCAAAATCTCGAAGACTCGCTAAACTTGGTGCTTACCTGCGACCGCATTGGCGGGAAGCTTCTTTAGGCATTCTCGCTTTGTTGTCTGTTAATGCTCTTGGCGTTTATATCCCTTGGTTGATTCGTGATGGTGTTGACAAACTATCAACAACCTTCAGTTGGAATCAAATACTACATTACGTAGTGATTATTATATTACTCAGTTCCGCAATGTGGCTGATGCGTATGGCTTCACGCATTTGGTTATTTGGGGTAGGGCGTCAGGTGGAATTTGACCTCAAACAGCGGATTTTTGAACACTTACTGAAGCTGGAACCGTCGTATTTTGCCAGTAATACTGCTGGTGATTTGATTAGTCGCGCTACCAGTGACGTGGACAATATCAAGCGGTTGCTAGGTTTTGCCGTTTTGAGTTTGGCAAATACAGTTTTTGCCTATGCTTTGACACTGCCAGTAATGCTGAAGATTAGTGTGGATCTAACACTAGCCTCTTTGGCAGTTTACCCTTTTATGTTCTTGTTGGTGAGTTTGTTTAGCGATCGCTTACGCAAACAACAAGCAGCAGTGCAAGAGCAACTCTCTGATATCAGCGAACTCATCCAAGAAGATATTAGTGGTATTGCTCTAATTAAAATCTACGCCCAAGAAGCCAACGAGCGCCGAGCTTTTGCCCAGAAAAATCAGCAACTATTAACTGCAAATTTGGAACTGGCAAAAAGCCGCAATACACTTTTTCCATTAATTGGCGGTTTAGCTAACGTCAGTTCCTTAGTAATTATTTGGCTAGGTGCAACGCGGATGTCTTCTGGGACGCTTCAGATTGGGGACTTTCTCGCACTCTTAATTTATGTAGAGCGTTTAGTGTTCCCTACTGCTCTTTTAGGGTTTACAATTAGCACCTACCAACGAGGTGAAGTTAGTATAGACCGGCTGGAATCTATTCTCAGTGTGACACCGCAAATTCAAGACACACCCGATGCGATACATCTAGAAATGGATGAACTCAAAGGAGAAGTGACGGCAAAAAATCTCAGCTACACTTATCCTGGTTCCGTGACTCCAGCCTTAGCAAATGTTAACTTTACCATTGCTCCGGGGGAAACCGTGGCAATTGTTGGGGCAATTGGTTCGGGAAAATCTACTTTAGCCAATGCTTTACCGCGTTTGTTGGATATTGAACCAGAACAATTGTTTTTAGACGGACACGACATTACTCACATAGCCTTGGCAGATTTACGGAGTGCGATCGCCTACGTTCCCCAAGACAGTTTTCTTTTTAGTACCACAATCAAAAATAATATCCGCTACGGTGACCCAGTTACCGAACAAGAAAGGGTAGAGTTAGTAGCTAAACTAGCTCAAATTGATGCAGAAATTAATAATTTTCCCCAGCAATACGAAACCATCGTTGGCGAACGTGGTATTACTCTTTCTGGCGGTCAACGCCAACGTACTGCTTTAGCTAGAGCTATGCTGGTGGATGCACCAGTATTAATTTTAGATGATGCCCTCTCCAGTGTAGATAATCAAACAGCTACACAAATTCTCAAAAATCTGTCTGGTGGTACGCAGAAAAAAACGGTGATTTTCATTACTCATCAATTATCTGCTGCTGCTGCTGCTGACCGGATTTTTGTTATGGAAAAGGGAAAAATTGTGCAGATGGGAAGTCACTTAGAACTTGTGCAACAACAGGGACTTTACAGAAATTTGTGGAGCCAGCATCAAGTTGAGGAATTACTGCATTAACGGGTAACTCTTAACAGGGAACAGGGAAAAGGTTAATGGTTCGACAAGCTCGCCAACAGGGGAAAGGGAAAATAGCAAATCTTTCCCCCTTTCCCCTTCCCCTTTTCCCGACTTTTGCAAGAAGTCTATTGATCTGTATGAAAAAGCTTTTGTTTATTTGTAGCCAAAATAGATTGCGAAGTCCTACCGCCGAAGCTGTGTTTGCTGAATATGAAGGCTTAGAAACCGATTCCGCAGGTTTAGACCGCTACGCCCAAGTACCAGTTTCTACAGAGGCGATCGCCTGGGCTGATATTATCTTTGTTATGGAAAAATCGCATAAAAATAAGCTATCAAAAAATTTTCAGCACTGCCTTAAAGAGAAAAAGATTATATGTTTAGATATCCCAGATGAATATGAGTATATGGAACCAGCTTTAATTGAGTTGTTAAAACGGAAGGTGCTACCTTTATTAAAAATAAAACACTCAGTATGAAAAAAAAGATTTTAATTGATACAAATTATTGAATAAATAAAATAAATATACGGATTTATCTATTAGCAATCTGATTTTTTGGTTATATTACCAGCCAGTAATAAAACATTATACAAAATTGGCATAGCAAGTATTGTTTAAAATTTTGGCAATAGCTTTGTAGCAAAAGCTTTGAATCCAAAATTCTTTCACCTAAAATCCAAAATGGGTATTACCAGTTATCAATGTTTGCTGATAACTGTTGGCTGTTGACAGATTTATTATGGTAGTTTTTAGTTTTTCTCTCAGCATAGATATAGTAATGCTATGCCTTTATCTTGTTTCTGGAGTTTGTTGGAGAATTAATAAGGTATTGTATACCTCCCGTTTTAAATTATTGTTATTTTGCAGTTCTATAGTAATTTTGTTGAAGCGATCGATGCTTAAACCATTATCTTCGACAATTTTTTGAGAGCGGGTACAGTAATTGACTGCAATATCTTGAGCTTTCCTGGGAAGACCATTAATGCTGTTAGAATCATTACAAACAATCTTAGGAATTTCGCCACTGCCAATAAGTTTTTTAATTTCTTCAAACGCGTTTTGACGTGCTGGTTCCATTGCTAGCACAGCTTGGGCATAGCTTTTGATTTCTGTATTGTTAACTGGTGGAGTTTGACCGTAAGCTTTTGAACTTGATGAAAAACCGTTGGAAATCAAACCCACAGTGGCTACAAAACCAAAAAAGAATGATTGGGAAACGATTCGCTTTCGGTTAGATTGAGAAAAGAAACGGGAAATTTTCTTCATATTGGGTGTAACACAGAACTACATTAGGGATCTTATAAGAACTTTGAATTATTTTCTGATTAGGAAGTTCCAGTAACTGCCTAATATATCAAGCTTTTATATTTATTGTGAACTTCCTCTACATACTTGACAAAGTTCAATTACTTTAGTTTGGAGTGCTGACATTTCTGATACTCCTTGTTTGAGGCTCACTTCTAATTCCAGTAGTAGAGGTAAGCAAGAGATTAATTGCTCCAAAGAAAGGAGCTTGATTTCTTGCTGTAGGAAGTAGATGCGTTTGGGGTTACCGATATCAGCAGCTTGAGCGATCGCTTGTTGATTTCGCTCACCACTTTCCATCATAATCTTTACCCATAGCCAAGTGCGAAATTGTCCAATTAATGTGGCCACTATCCGTAATCCCGGCTCGGAAGCATTGATGAGATCGGCTAAGGTAATCAAAGCTTTTGCAGTGTCTCCTGTTCTAATTGCTGCTGCTAATTGTAAACTATTTTGGGTAGTATTTCTTACTAACTTACTGACGATATCTACATCTAAAGGTTTGTTACTACCTTGGGCATATAGACGTAGTTTTTCCATTTCGTTATAAAGAAGGCGTGTATCATTTCCTACAGATTCAGCCAACAATTCAGCAGTTTTCGCAGTCAGTTTTACCCCCAGAGTTTGAGCTGCTTGGTTAACAGATTGCACCAATAACTCGGTTTTCCAAGGAGGAATCAGTGGAAATTCTCGGAATTCGGTAGCAAATTGTTTTAACAATTTCGTAGACTTGAGGCGTTCATCTGGTTTATTACGGGTAGTGAGTAATAAAAAAGAATTTTCAGGGATTGCTGGTAGCGATCGCTTGAATTCTGCCAACACATTCTCAGGACAGTGCTGACAAACAGTAGTGTTAATCAGCCAAACCAACCGTCCACCAGCGCCAAAAGATGGCGTCATCGCCTGATTTAACCCCTGGATTGCAGCATCAGCTTGTTCTGGTGGAAATGCAGTGTAGTTAAAACTAACCCATTGGGCATCGAGGACACGATGGCGCAGCATAGCGATCGCTTTTTCCATAGCAAAATCATCCTCACCCCAGTAAACG
>VFQR01001620.1_pt1 | contig 16496 bp, 12 predicted proteins | sample 3512321 | NCBI WGS metagenome assembly VFQR01 (sample SAMN10412374, study PRJNA504923) | tailings metagenome | isolation source: Relicate 3 Philex TSF1 revegetated site | place: Philippines: Tuba, Benguet | collected 2017-08-29
GTGAAACACTCGGGTTCGCTGGTGGTCGAGAAGATGTCTGGGAACCTCAGGAAGATATTTATTGGGGCCCCGAATCCAAGTGGCTGGGAGACAGCCGGTACACGGGTGATCGCGTTCTCGAAAAACCATTGGCAGCCGTGCAGATGGGGCTGATTTATGTGAATCCCGAAGGCCCTGATGGCAAGCCTGATCCGCTGGCAGCTGCCCGCGACATTCGTGAAACATTTGCCCGCATGGCGATGAATGATGAAGAAACCGTCGCTCTGATTGCCGGCGGCCACACATTCGGCAAAGCGCATGGCGCTGCCACTCCGGAAGGTCATGTGGGCCCTGCACCGGAAGGTGCTCCCATTCAGGAACAGGGTCTGGGCTGGAAGAATACCTTCGGTAAAGGCAATGGGAAAGACACAATCACCAGTGGCCTCGAGGGTGCGTGGACTTCCACTCCCACACAATGGTCCAACGGATACTTCGATAACCTGTTCAGCTACGAATGGGAATTGACCAAGAGTCCTGCGGGTGCCTGGCAGTGGACACCCAAAGAAAAAGCTGCACAGGGGACTGTACCCGATGCTCATGACGCCAAAAAGTCTCATGCCCCGATGATGTTCACGACAGACATCGCTCTGAAGACTGATCCTGCCTATGCGAAGGTCTCGAAGAAGTTTCATGAGAACCCTGCCGAGTTCAAGCAGGCATTCGCCAAGGCCTGGTATAAGCTGACTCACCGCGATATGGGGCCAGTCAGCCGCCTGCTGGGGCCTGAAGTCGCTGCACCACAGATCTGGCAGGATCCTGTGCCTGCCGTGAATCATGAGTTGATCAACGCTCAGGATATTGATTCGCTCAAGGGGACGATTCTTGCTTCCGAACTGACCATACCTCAGATGGTGCGGACAGCCTGGGCATCGGCCTCAACTTTCCGAGGTAGCGACAAGCGTGGTGGAGCCAATGGAGCCCGTATTCGTCTGGCTCCTCAGAAAGACTGGAAGGTGAATCAGCCTGCGGAACTTGCCAAGGTCTTAAAGGTCTACGAGCAGATCCAGAAAGATTTTAACTCGGCTCAGAAGACCAATAAGAAAGTTTCACTCGCCGATCTGATTGTGCTGGGTGGTTGTGCCGGAATTGAAGAAGCGGCCAAGAAGGCCGGAAATCCCGTAAAAGTTCCTTTCGTGCCTGGTCGTACTGACGCTACGGCTGAAATGACGGATGCAGAATCCTTTGCAGTCCTCGAACCCAAGGCTGATGGTTTTCGCAACTTCTTCGGGCATGATCTCGACCGTCGGGGTGAAGAACTGCTTGTCGATCGAGCTCAACTGCTGACGTTGACTGCACCCGAAATGACAGTGCTGGTCGGTGGTCTGCGAGTGCTGGATACCAATGTGGGCTTCCCGGGCATGGGGGTGTTCACCAAGAATCCTGGCACTCTCACCAACGATTTCTTTGTGAATCTGCTGGATATGAACACGACCTGGCAGACCTCGCCCATGTGTGAGCACTTCTTTGAAGGACGCGACCGCAAGACGGGACAGGTCAAATGGACGGCATCATCGGTCGATCTGGTCTTTGGCTCGAACTCACAGTTGAGAGCGATTTCGGAAGTCTATGCCAGTGCCGACGGCAAGCAGAAGTTCCTGAATGACTTCGTCGCAGCATGGACCAAGGTGATGCATCTGGATCGCTTTGATCTGGATCCCAAGCTGAAAAAGGCCAACGTTCAGGCAGCTCTCGGTCAAAGATAGTTTGCACGAGATCGATCCAGGCCACTCGGGTTCAAAACCGAGTGGCTTTTTTTGTTCGCTATGGAATGCAGAGCGAGAAGACTATGACTTTCCACAGCACTTTTTGAATTTTTTACCACTGCCGCATGGGCAGGGATCGTTACGCCCGTATGGGCTCCACTTAGTTAATCACATACTTTTGAAAATCCATCGACTGGATTCTTTTGATTCACGCGACTTAACATCTAATTTTGTCAAAATTAGAATGGGAAAAAACAATCTTGTCTTGCGATACTTCAAACGAAATGGCTGTCGCCCGATTTCTTGGATTATGTGATGTCTGCAAAGCTGTTCTCAATTGTAGAACTATTTGAAATTCCGGGAAGAGGTGTGATCGTTGTGACGGATACCGCGATTCGAGATGTTCCGAAACTTTTGGTCGGTCAGAAAATCAACTATCGAAAATTGAATGGGGATTTGTATCGCTCCTTCATTCGGGGGATTGAAATGATCAGTCCTTTTGACTCTGGCCGTTCATTTTGCTTTCTTGCTGATGAGAATTTAACAAAAGCTGATTTGCCGATTGGAACCGAAGTCTGGCAAGTTGCGGAACTCTAAGGTGTCTGATTTCCTGGGGTTCATCTGTGCCTTTGTTCTAATTGGGCTTGTGTGCCTATGGGGTGCCCTGTGTGTGCTCTGTATTGGGGGCTGGATTATCTCTCAGATTGGTGGAGGAATTCTTGTTCGTCCGCTGGGGCGAGGTTTCTTTACTGGTCAGCAGGCGATTCAAGGTGATATTGAACTCATCGAAGATACCGAAGATGCGGCCGATCTGGCAGATAATTCTGATGCCGATCTGCAGGTTCAGGGTATGACCTGGAATGCCCTGACATTATGGATACTGGCATTTTTCATCTGGCCGGTCTTTGTTGCTATGGTGCTGGATTACTATTTTAATCCTTCCAGCCGAGCGAAGTCTTCGGAGTCCAAACGGTAATCATTCGAATGTCGTTCCGCTTTGATAGATGTGATGAAAAATGCCCTTACAAAACTGTAAGGGCATATTCGTCTCTAAATGGCAATTAAAAAATGACTTCGATACATGTTTCTCATTGATTACGAATTCACGAGGAAGTGGCAGATGTCGCCGTCCTGCATGATGTAGGTCTTGCCTTCCACTCTCAGCTTGCCCGCAGCGCGGATCTCTTTTTCGGTTTTATATTGTTCGAGATCGGCCAGAGTGTAGATTTCTGCCCGGATAAAGCCTTTCTCAAAGTCGGTGTGGATCACGCCGGCTGCTTGTGGTGCTGTGGCTCCGACGGGGATTGTCCAGGCCCGCACTTCCTTTTCACCCGCAGTGAAGTAGCTTTGCTGGCCTAATGTGCGATAAGTGGCCCGGGCCAGAATGGCGAGTGCCGGTTCTTTCAGGCCGACCGATTCGAGCATTTCCGCTCGATCGGCTGGATCGAGTTCAGCCAGTTCCGCTTCGAGCTTCGCACAGACAGGAACCACTTCTGCCCCGACTTTGGCAGCAAAATTCTGAAGCTGTTTGACGAGTGGTCCTTCGCCCAGAAGGTCATTTTCGTCCACATTCGCCACATACAGGACGGGCTTGGCTGTCATTAAGCCGAATGAGCGGATGATCCTGGTCTCGTTTTCGTCGGCTTCGAGTTTTCTTAGTGGCTGATCGGTGGCCAGATGAGCTGTGCATTTCTTAATGACATCGACGCGCAGCTTGGCCTCTTTGTCACCCGTGCGGGCTGCCCGTTCGGCTTTGGGGAGCGAGTTATCGAGCGTCTGCATATCAGCGAGCATCAGTTCCATTTCGATCGTTTCGATGTCGACCAGAGGGTTGACATCGCCCGCGACGTGCACGACATCCGGATCTTCGAAGCAGCGGACCACCTGAAGAATGGCGTCGACTTCGCGAATGTGGCTCAGGAATTTGTTACCCAGTCCCTGCCCTTCGCTGGCCCCTTTGACGATACCGGCGATATCAACCAGCTTGAGGGCTGCGGGGATCACCTTTTGCGGTGGGATGAATTTGGTGATCCGCTCGAGGCGGGAATCGGGGACGCTGACGATGCCTTCGTTCGGCTCGATCGTGCAAAAAGGGTAGTTTGCACTTTGAGCGGCTTTTGAGCATGTGAGTGCATTGAAGAGTGTGCTCTTGCCAACATTGGGGAGCCCGACAATTCCCGCTTCCATAATTGCGAAACCAATCTACACTGCATGAATTCTCTTGAACGGCCGTGCCCCACGGCAGACCACAGGTCAGTCGGCAGACTGACCACTGTAGTGGAGTGATATCACGCCCCATTCCGTTTTGCACGCCGGAGCATCGATTGGATTGTTCAGATCAAGCCGCCCCGATCGCGACAGATCAGCGATTTCTCATGAGCGATCGCGCTGTTTCCAGTGGTGGTACGAACTTTTTCGACCTGCCAATGTCTCCCAGGTGGTGGCTGAAAAGCGGGCACCTGCAAACAATTGCCTGCGGGTTGTGGCCCGTTTCCGAGGAGCCGGGAGATTCTTTGCGTGAGGTGGTTCCGCTGGACGATGGCGATCGACTGACTGTTTATGCGAATTTTCCCACAGAAAATACGTCTGTGGATCGCTCGGAAATCCCACTGACAGTGCTTCTGATGCCTGGCCTGTGTGGAGATCATCGCAGTGGGCTGATCCGTCGATTGACCAGCCAGTTGCTTCAGGCAGGCATTTCAGTGGTACGGATGAATCATCGCGGCTGTGGTGAACAGGAGATTCTCGCCCAAAGGCCTTATCATGCCGGCCGCACGTCTGATTTACTAGCTGTGATCCACTGGTGGAAGCAATCCCCGTGGGCCATTGAGGCTTCAGGAAGACGTCGCAAGCTGGCCCTTTGCGGCATCTCGTTAAGCGGAAACATTCTGCTGAAAACATTGGGTGTAGCGGCGCGAGAGTTACCGCCAGATGTTGTGGCGGCTCTGGCCATCAATCCGCCGATCGACCTCTCTCAATGCGTGAAGCAGCTTTCTGTGGGATTGAACTGGATCTATGACCAGTTCTTTGTCAGGCGTCTCTACGGAGAGCTTTCCCGAAGAACCGATGCCACGCGCTGGCCGAAAGAACTTCGACGCCCCAGAACTCTTCTGGAATTTGACAAATTCTATACGGCTCCCCGCAGTGGATTTGCGAGTGCCGACGAGTATTACAGATTTTCCAGTGCCCGATCGACACTCGATCAGATTGAACTGGCCACGACCGTCCTGACAGCACAGGATGATCCTCTGATTCCTGTGTCGATTTTCAGTGACCCTCAGGCGCGCTGGTCGCCTTCTACCCGGGTGGTCGTGGCCCGGTCTGGAGGTCATGTCGGTTACTTCGAAACTCGTCAGGGTGGGAAAAGCGGCTTCTGGCTCGATGAGTTTGTGGCACATTGGGCACTCGAGGTGGCGGGTGGGCCAGTGAATCGACTTTAATGCCTTATCTATTCAGCAGTTGCAGCCACGATTCCCTGAAAAACTGTTCTCTGTTAGACTTTCCGCTGTTGACGGCCGAGTGGCGATGGGTTTCCGGCGACTCCGGCAGGCGAAGAGTGTGATTTAAGCAAAGCGTGGCAACCGACGAACAGGAGGTTCGTGATGGGATATCTGATTGCGGCCTTATGGGTCGGTTGTGCTTTGCTGGCACTTCGTTTCTGGATGGGAATGGTCGAACAGCATCGACAGGCAACATTTGCGAAATTGCGGTTCGAAAGAGAACAGGCTGAGCGGGAAAAAGCTGCTGCGGCTGCTGCAGAATCGAGGGACGCGGAATCCACACTGGCGGGACAAGCCAGGAAAGCCGCCTGAGTGAGTGCCGAAGTATTGCCGTATTGTTTTGAAATCTGATTACAGAGTTGCGGTGGTTTGTATGTCGACGCTTCCTATTATCACATTGCCAGCACAAGCATCATCGAGCGATGGCTGCGAAGGTACTTCTACCGGTTCTCTCGAAGTCGCCACTTTGAATTCGGATGATTTAGCCGCTGCAGCCAGTGGAGATTCGGCGAGCGATGTTGTCAAAACTCAAGCAGGCACTGCACTCAGTCCTGATGAGCAAGGTGCGCCAGGTCAGCGAGACCATAACGGCAAGCTCTATATTGAAACCGTCGGCTGCCAGATGAATATGCTCGACAGTGAGTTGGTCGTGGCGGCTCTACGGCGTGAGGGATACGAACTCACCAGCCAACCGGATGATGCCGATACGATTCTTTTCAACACCTGCAGTGTCCGCGAGCATGCTGAGCATAAAATTTACAGTGCTCTGGGGCGCCTCAAGCATGCCCGCAAGCAGCGACCTCAGCAGGTCATTGGTGTGATGGGCTGCATGGCTCAGAAGGACCAATCACTGATTTTCGATCGGGCCCCGCATGTCGATATTGTTGTGGGAACTGGCCAGATGGCCGAAATCCCCGGGCTCATCAAAAATGCTCGGAAAGATCGCGAGCGGGCATTGGCCGTAAGTCTTGATCGTAAGGCGGGCACACGCCGGGAAGTGAGTGCCAGCTTTCAGAGCTACGATCCTTTGCGAGAGCCAGAGATGCGGCCTTCGCCCTATCAGGCCTTTGTGCGGATCATGTTTGGTTGCGACAAGTTCTGCACGTATTGCGTGGTGCCGATGACGCGCGGGCCGGAGCAGAGCCGTTTGCCGTCAGAGATTCTGGCCGAAGTGGCTCATCTGGCGGGGCAAGGTGTCAAGGAAGTGACACTTCTGGGCCAGACGGTCAACAGCTACAAATGTGTTGAAAATGGCAAAACGTGGCGACTTTCTGATCTGCTGGCAGCCATGCACGAAACGCCCGGCATGCTGCGGTTCAAGTTTGTCACCAGCTATCCGCGAGACATGACCGATGATCTGCTGATGGCCTTGCGAGACCTGCCTAAATGCAGCCATTACATCCATGTTCCACTGCAGCATGGGTGTGACGACGTTCTCTCCCGCATGAAACGAGGTTACACCACGGCCCACTATCGCGAGATGCATCAGCGGATCAAGGAGTATCTCCCGCACTCGGCAGTCTCAAGTGATTTCATTGTGGGCTTTTGTGGTGAGACCGAAGAAAGCCATCAAAAGAGTCTGGAGGCGATTCGCGAATATCGCTTCAAGAACAGTTTCATTTTCAAGTACAGCGAACGACCGGGAACGAAAGCCCAATCACTCTTCCGGGATGATATTCCCGATGACGTGAAGAAGCGTCGAAATCAGGAACTGCTGGAGCTTCAGAACGAGATCAGTGAAGAGGACAACGCGGCGTTTATCGGGCGGGAGGTGGAAGTCCTGGTGGAAGGGCCAAGTAAGAATGCCATCAAGAAAGCCGATAGTTCGCTCAAAGAACAACTGACCGGCCGCACCCGCTGTGACCGCATTGTAGTCTTCGACGGAAATCCCAGGCTGGCGGGGAGCCTGGCGCAGGTGGTGGTTCACGATGTCACACCTACGACACTGGTCGGTTCGATATTGACGCGCGAAGTCCAGCACGGCAGCAGTTCCCTGCTGCCGATTCTGGTTTGATGACACGGTCGAGATTGGATGCCGAATAGCGGTGAACTCGCCCTCACCCCGGCCCTCTCCCAGCAGACTGGCGAGGGGGCAGGAAAGGCAGATTCCCGGCGTTCTCGCCAAACGCCGGGAATTCATCGAGTCAAGCTATCTGACGAGTTTGGCGATGTGGTCGACCACCTCTTTTACGGGCAGGCGGATCTGTTCGAGGGTATCGCGGTTGCGGATGGTGACTGTGTCGGCTGACATCGTGTCGCCATCGACTGTGATGCAGTAGGGTGTGCCGATTTCATCCATGCGGCGATAGCGGCGGCCAATGGCAGCCTGTTGATCGTAGGCGGCCGTAATTCCGGCCCGCTTGAACTCGCGGTAGATTTCGGCTGCTTTTTCGGGCATGCCGTCTTTCTTGATCAGTGGGAAGATCGCGACCTTGACGGGGGCGAGTCGTGGGTGCAGTTTTAGCACGACACGTTCCTGCATCTCGCCCTTTTCATCCGGCTGTTTGTCTTCATGATAGGCTTCGCAAAGAAATGCCAATGTCGCCCTGTCACAGCCAGCGGCTGGTTCAATAACATGCGGTAAGTACCGCTCGCGCGACTGGTCATCGAAGTACGAAAGATCCTTGCCACTTCCCAGGTATTTGGGTTTGCCGTCGGCTCCCGCTTCGACAACCAGTTCGTTCCCCTCTTTGCGGAGCTTACCCTGAGAGTGTGAGCGCAGGTCGAAATCGCCGCGATGGGCGACCCCTTCCAACTCTCCATATTCACCAGCCGGCAGAAATGGAAAGGCGTACTCCACATCAGCGGTTCCGACAGAGTAGTGCGCCAGTTCTTCGTGAGTATGCTCGCGAAGAATGAGCTTATCGCTCGAAATGCCCAGATCGGTGTACCACTTATAGCGGCGGTCGCGCCAGTAGGTGTACCAGGCGAGAGAATCCTTCGGATGACAGAAGAATTCCATTTCCATCTGCTCGAACTCTCGCGAGCGGAAGGTGAAGTTGCGAGGGGTGATCTCGTTACGGAAGCTCTTGCCAATCTGGGCAATTCCGAATGGGATTTTGACCCGGCTCGAATCGCAGACGTTCTTGAAGTTGACGAACATCCCCTGAGCCGTCTCCGGACGAAGGAAGGCGGCATCGTCTTCGGTTCCCAACGCGCCGAGGGTGGTTTTGAACATCAGGTTGAAGTCGCGCGGCGTGGTTAATGTTGCCTTGCTGCGAGCATCTGGCGCAATCACGTCAACGAACTGCTCGACTGATGGTAATGATTCAATTTCTGAGACGAACTTCAATTTGCCGGCATCTTTACTGCGCAGCCCGAAGTACTGCAGGGCTTTCTTTTCGATATCGTCATTCCGCTCATCGATTTCGGCCATCGTCGTGATGAAAACACGTTCGGGAGTCGCACCTTCGGGAATTTCGCCCTGCACTCGCTTAACGCTTTCGATCCAGCGGCCCTTCACATGATCGAGCCGGTATCGTTTGCGTGATTCTTTGCAATCGACCATTTTGTCGCAGAAGAGGTCGAAGTGTCCCGAAACCTTCCAGACTTGCGGGTGCATGATGATCGATGTCTCGACACCCACCATGTCGAAGGTCGAAGGAGCACCGGCAGGAATCGAAAGTTCGTCATGGCGGGTGATCATGTCATCCCACCAGGCCTGGCGAACATTTCGCTTCAGTTCGACACCCAGTGGTCCGTAATCCCAAAAACCATTGAGTCCACCGTAGATTTCGGAAGACTGGAACATCAGGCCACGCCGCTTGGCGAGGGCGACAATTTTATCCATGCTGTACTGGGTCATTGAAGCTGTTCTATCATGCAAAGGAAACAAAGAGACTGATCTGGCAAATCGTCGCCGAGTTCAGGCGCAAGTGCCAGCCAAGGCTGAAGAATCATGGGAAGTTTTGAGCAACCCGGCATTCCGGTCAAGGCAAGTTGCCGATTGTTCGCTGAGCCAGAGCGTTTTGTGGCATTCAGAACTACCTGGCCACTGGGATGGTTGCTTTGAGCGTGGCTTCAAGATCGGAAAGCAGAAGCGGTGCCGAGTAAACGAACGTATCACTTTCGGTGAGAGGATTGGCAAAAGTGAACTCGGCCATGGTGATCCCCGCAGCGGCCTGGGTGACATTCAATTCCACAAATGGCTCGAGGGTGCCCGTTTTACCCCGTTCGATCCATGCCTGACGGTGGAACACCCAGGCACGGTGCGATTCGAAGGCCGGGCCGCTCACGTCGTATGCGGTTGAAAGTTCGATTGTCGCAGGTTTTGTTTCGGGTGCTGAGACAGCTCGAATCGTGATGGTCACTCCGCCACGACGAATCGATTGGCCAGGTTTGAGTCGATTCGCCGCAAAGTCAAACTCTTGCTTCACGAGGCCAGTGTGAATCAAGGCCTTGCCGGAAATCTGAAATTCGCCGGGGATTTTGCCTTCCGGCAGGATGGCATCGATGGTGAACGTCGTACCCTGCTGAACAGAGCCAGCCACAAGTTCATATCGAGCGGAAGGGTTCCACAAATTCAACTTCTCAAGGGCTGGCTCCTTTTCGCCGGCGGTCTTAACCAGAGCGTTCACCTGCCAGTCCTGGCTGTTGACAAACACAAAGAGTGGATCAAGTCGAGGTTCCGTTCGGACTCGAATGTGAAGTCTGGCGATGGAACCAGGCGTACCACTGAGTGGCTTCTGTTCGATCGACTCGACACTCCAGGCAAAGGGCCCAGAGGGAATGACGGATCTCTCTGCCGCTGATTTCGTCGAGGAGATGAGCGTTAACGTCGAGCCCATGGAATCGGGATCGATGGCCAGGTCGGACACCTCGAGCAGGTTGGCGATCGCTTCCCAGAACGTCAGACCCTGCCAGTTGATGGTGTATGTCGTTGTGGGTGAATTGGTCAACAAGTGGACTCGATTGGACGTTTGTTTCAAAAACTCAGCTTCGAGACGACTAGCGGTCAATGATCCTGAAAGTGTGATACGCGAAGGTTGTGCGGCCTCTCGGGCACGCAACATCTCTAACTGTTGTCGCACACGACGCAATGCATCACGGCTGGAAGCATCTCCCAGAATCTCGGGAGATGGGAGGAACGGCAAAGCCTCCGGGCCCAATTCAACCAGACCCTTTTCGGCAGTCTGGCGAACTTCGAGTTGCCGGGATGAGAGCTGTCGAATCTTTTGTGCTACGAGTACAGGAAGCTGAGGATCACTCATCTGGAGAGGTTCGGCGGGGCGAATCTCGCCCGCATCAGTCTGTTCCCATGAAATCTGTTCCCATGAAAACAGTGCCAGCGTCAAAATCGATAGAATCGATAAATGTCGATAGAACCCAGTGTCGGGCATGTTTCTTTCCTTGAAGAAGTGGCCAAAACCGTCCGTGATCGGTCGAGTTGAGCGTATTCATCAACTCCAGAACGATGGACTTTTGGGACGTTCCTCTGACGAACTGCGAAATCGTGCGGCTTGTGCTCGAATAAAAACTAGATTGTTTTTTGGGGCAACAGGTTTGCTGACCATTGCCATCTTCGGAGAGTCCCTCCCTGCCCTCTGCAACATTCTCCTCGATCATACGCAAAGGATGCGACGATCAGGAGAAGATTTACAAGATCTGGCCGAAGAATGATCACGGGCGTTATGCCAGAAAGTTTCACATCAAAGCACCCTGCAGCACGAGTGGTTCCTATGTTTCGCGCGTCTTTGTGGGCCTGCTGTGTGTGGTTGTCTTTCTCTGCCGGTTTAGCAGCCGATGATCGCTCGTTGGAGATTTTGTACGAAGGAGCGACGTTGCGCGGGCGCGTGATTGCCAGGGATTCGGTTCAATGCTGGTTTCAGTTGGCCGATGGTTCTCAACGATTGGTCGATCTTGCCAGGGTGAGTCGTTATCAGGTATTGCCGGGCGAATTTTCGCCCATGAGCACCGTCGAGATGAAGAGTCAGCTCGTGCGGGAATGGCCAACTCTGCGTGTGGCAGCGACAGATGGGTTGATCGTGGCTGCACCTGCGGGTGTGGAAAATGAACTGAAGGAGTTGTTCGACGAAGTTCGCCGCGATTTTGTGGGCTGGTTGAGTGTGTATGGCCACACTCCCGCGCCACTGGAGTTTCCGCTCGTAGTTATCATGCCGTCCCGACAGGCTGAGTTTGATCAACTGGTGCAGATTCGCCCCCGAAAAGCGAGGGAAAATCTGGCAGGGGTTTATCTGGTCGAGAGTAATCGAATAGTGCTCTCGCCTGGTGAAAAGCATCAATCGTTGCGCGAACGTCATGCCACACTCATCCACGAAGCGGTTCACCAACTGGCTTTCAATTATGGTCTGCATTCGAGAATTGATCCGGGGCCTGTCTGGATGATTGAAGGCTTAGCCATGGCTTTCGAGAATGACGCTCTACGAAAAAGGGATCGGCAAGCGAGTGCGTGGGATCGCATCAACCGGGAAAGGTATTTGCACTTTCGAGCCATTCAACAGAAGTTGCCTCGGGGCTGGTTGCGAGCTTTGATCGAAGGTGATGATCTCTTCGAAGCCCGAGCTCTGGATGCTTATGCCCAAGCCTGGGCGGTGACATACTTTCTGCTGGAAACGAGGCCCAGCCAGTATGTCCGGCTGCTGACGACCTTCGATAAAACGGATCCAAAGATCGATCAGTCGATCACTTCCCGGCGGCTGCGACACGTCGTGGAAAATCTAGGAAAAGAGCCTGAAAGCCTCGAAATCGAGATCAAAAGGTTCTTTGAGGAACTTTCTCCCCGCAGTCGATAAAGGAGCGTTGAGCTTCAGGGAGCTTCGGGACGATCCGGTGAGATGGGCCCGACACAGGCGGGAAGGTCGATTTCGAACGTGGTGCCATTTCCTGGCTCACTGAAGACGCGAATCGTGCCACCGGCCTGATTGACGATTCCATGAACAACCGAGAGACCCAATCCATGGCCTTGTCCCTCGCCTTTGGTCGTAAAGAACGGTTCGAAGATGCGGGGGATGAGATCTTTCGGGATACCGGTTCCCGTATCGCTGACAGAGAGGCGGACAAGATCATTCGCCTGCACGACCGTTTTAGTGGAGCGTATCAATTGTGGGTGGTCAGCATGTGACGAGACCCACTCGGTTTTGATGGTGAATGTTCCTCCTTCCGGCATGGCATCGCGGGCATTGATGGCCAGATTGACCAGGATCTGATCAATCTGTACGGGATCTGCCATAATGTTTGGGAGGAGTTCGGCCAAACGAAGATCGAGGACGAAGTTTTGTCGCAGGATGCCACGAATCATCATTTCCATGCTGCGAACGATGGAATTCAAATTGATCCGTTCGAAGGCTACGGGCTGCTTGCGACTGAATGCAATGAGCTGCCGGATCATCCGCGAAGCATGATGCCCGGCTTCCCGGATGGGCAAAATCAGACTTCGCTGCTGATCAGTGGTGTCTGGTCTGATGAGCAGTGTCTCGCAATAACCGAGGATGACGGTAATCAGATTATTGAAATCGTGAGATAGCCCGCTGGCCATCTGCTTCATGACCGATAGTCGCTGGTTCTGGATCAATTCCTGTTCTAGCCGTTTTTTCTCGGTGAGATCGAGCATTTGAGAGACAAAATAGGCGGGTTCGCCGTGGCTGTTGCGGACCAGTGCTGCCGAGACATAGATCGGGATGTAACTTCCGTCGTGATGGCGATATCGCTTTTCTGTCGTGTAAAAGGGAATTTCTCCACGAATCAGACGTTTCATCGCATGGACATCACGATCAACTTCTGTCGGGTGCGTGATCGCCGGGAAACTTGTGGCAGTCAATTCTTCGAGGGAGTATCCCAGCATGCGGCAAAGCGATGTGTTTGCATCCAGGAATTCCCCTTTGAGAGAAACAATCGCCATGCCTGTTGAGGAAGAATAGAACGCCGATCGAAAACGGGCTTCACTTTCTTGCCGGGCTTCTTCGGCGGCTTTCTGTAACGACATATCCCGGTTGATGCCCAGCAGCATCATTTTGCCATCCCACGGAATCATACTGGCGGTCACACTCATGGGGATGGTGTGACCATCCCGATGAATATGCGTGGCTTCGAATCGAAGCACTTCGCCTTTTCTAAGGCGGGTAATTCTCTCGGGGACCTGATCGGCTGTCGGTACATCATCAATTTTTCTAGCGAGCGATTGGCCGATGAGTTCTTCGGGTTCATAGCCATGAATCTTGCGGACCGCATCATTCGCGAAGGCAATCTTGAGTGGCAACTGAGAGTCATCGGGATCGAGGATAAAGATGGCGTCCGGGAAGTTCTTGGCTAACGTGCGGAACTTGGCTTCACTTTCCCGGAGAGCGTTTTCGGTGCGGATGCGCTCCGTAATGTCGATGTCCATGCAGCAGAACAAAGGCTGATCGTCATGGGAAGGAATCCGAAAGAGAGTCGAGAGACAAGTTCCCGTGGAGCCTTCCTTTCGATGGAACTGATACTCATTCGGGCCAATCGACTGGCCAGTCTGTAAGATCTCCTCCAGAGTCTTGAGCAAGCAGTCAAACTCCGCGGGGGTGTGAATGAGTTCGGCGAAAGTCTTTCCGATGGCTTCTTCGGCAGTAAAACCAAACATCTGACTGGATGCCGCATTCCAGAGTTGAATACGGCCTGTTCGATCAAACCATTGAATCGCGACTCCCGGAGCGTGCTCGACCATGGCACGCAGTTGTTTTTTTCGCTCGATAGAAATCCGCGATTCGCGAAGACTATCGGTGGTATCGATACAAATTCCGGTGAATCCATCGATCTGGCCAGTCTCGTTGATACAGGGCAGGCTGTATTCCAGAAACCAGCGATACTCGCCATCTTTCCCGCGGATACGGTATTGCAGATCGGTTGTTGCGTCTCTCACACACGCAGTGCGAATTTTTTCAAGATCTTCGGGGTGAATAAAACTCAACCAGCCCTGCCCCAAATGCTCATCCGGCCCGGCCCCTGTGAATTGATACCAGAAGGCGTTGACGTACGTGCAATTGTGCCTGGCATCTGCTGCCCAGGCAATAATCGGCAGTTGTTCGATCAGGGCAATGCATGGCGATCCTGCCGCGCATTCTGGAGTTTTGCCTGTACCAGGCGAGGGAATCTTTTGAGAATAGCGGACAAACAACCTGGGTGCAGTCTTAGCAGTCCCCTTGTTGAGTTGGCAAAAGCGATAACGGATCGTTATCTGCGAACCGTCATAAGTTTGTTCGGTTTGCTCGCCTTCAATGCTTTCGCCGCGTTGAACACCTTCCCATTGGCGTGTGGCCTCCATCAAATTGTGGTTTTGGAAGCGCTGCAGCCAGGGTGAACCTTCTGAGCGACGAGGTGGACAGCCAAAGATTCGAAAATACTCGCCGTTGGCGTAAATCACACGGCCATCGGAATCAAGCAGTTCAACACCGGCCGGGACCGTTTCCAGGAATGCCTGGTAATCCGCAAGAAAATCGAGGGATGACCGATGCTCTGACATCTGCATGGTTCAAACCCTTGAACAACACTTATTGGAATGTCGACAGGCGAATGGCACCAAACCTATCGCGTCGGAAGGGAATTGGTGTTAAAGCTTGTCGGCGTTACAGACATTTTGTCGGACTTTGTGACACATGGAAGTGCGAAGCGACAGGTTGAGGCACAGCAGCAAAACCCAGAAAACTTCGCGCGAGCATCATATAACACAATCTTGATTGAAGAATCTCTATCAGTAGTTACCCCAAATTTGAGGGATTTCCTGTGGGACTTCGAGGAGAATGTGATTTTCCCTCCTACCTGTTAGCCTCTCGGGAAGCAAACAGGCGTTATTGAAATTCAGTCGCACTTGAAAGGCATTTGCCGGATGGCTGTTCTGGGATTGAAAGAGCTGAGTTTCAGTTACGGTGGAAAACCACTGATTGAGAACGCGACCGTCCAGGTGGAGCTGGGCGAACGAGTCTGTCTGGTGGGTCGAAATGGTACTGGTAAATCGACCCTGATGAAGCTGATGCTCGGCGAGCTGAAGCCCGATACGGGCCTCGTTGAGGTTCAATCAGGCATCAAGCTGGCTCGCCAGATTCAAGATGTGCCGCGAGGCGTGGTGGGGACAGTCTTTGATGAAGTGGCCCGTGGCTTAGGCCCTCATGGGGAAGCTGTCGCGGCTCAGTACTGGTTGCACCAATTGAGCCAGAATTCATCAGCAATTCAGCGAACCGCCGATGAAATCCAACGTATGGAAGAGTTATCTGCCACGCTCGATCCTGCTTACGCCTGGGAATGGGAGCATCAGGTCGAGCAGATGATCGAACGGATGGAACTGCCGCATGATCGGCCCTTCGACAGCCTTTCTTCGGGGATGAAGCGTCGCGTACTGTTGGCCAAGTCGTTGGTCATCGAACCCGATGTGCTCCTGCTGGATGAGCCCACCAACCACCTGGACATTGAAGCCATTCGGTGGCTCGAAGAATTCCTGCTGAGATTCTCAGGGACTTTGATCTTCGTGACGCACGACCGCATGTTCTTGCAGCGCCTTGCGACGAGGATCATCGAGATTGATCGCGCCCGTCTGTTCGACTGGACATGTGACTATCAGACTTTTCTGCAGCGAAAAGAAGCTGCCCTGGCTGCCGAAGAGCATGAACAGGCGCTCTTCGATAAGAAATTGGCTCAGGAAGAGGTTTGGATTCGTAAAGGGGTCAAAGCCCGCAACGTCAGGAATCAGGGGCGTGTGAAGGCGCTGTTGGAAATGCGCAAGGAGCGGGCGGCTCGCCGGGCTAAAGTGGGCAATGTCAAAGTTGAGCTTCACAAGGAGGCTGAGCGATCAGGCACTGTGGTGGCCTTAGCAGAAAAGGTCAATTACGAGGTCGGCGGGCGAACGATCTTGAGAGATGTTTCAACACTCATTACCCGTGGTGACAAGATTGGGATTCTCGGGCCTAATGGATGTGGCAAGACGACACTTTTGAGAATTCTGTTGGGTGAACTCACACCTCAATCGGGCAAAGTCAAACTGGGGACCCGGCTGGAGATTGCTTACTTCGACCAGTTGAGAGCTCAGCTCAATGATGATCTCTCTGTGCAGGAGAATGTTTCGCCGGGCGCGGACATGATTGAGATTAATGGCCGCCGGAGACATGTCATTGGGTACCTTGAGGATTTTCTCTTCTCCCCGGAGAGATCCAGGACGCTGGTGAAGTACCTCTCAGGTGGAGAGCGAAATCGTTTGTTATTGGCCCGATTGTTTTCGAAGCCGTCGAACCTGCTGGTTCTCGACGAACCGACCAACGATCTCGATGCCGAAACTCTC
>VFQR01001622.1_pt1 | contig 16467 bp, 16 predicted proteins | sample 3512321 | NCBI WGS metagenome assembly VFQR01 (sample SAMN10412374, study PRJNA504923) | tailings metagenome | isolation source: Relicate 3 Philex TSF1 revegetated site | place: Philippines: Tuba, Benguet | collected 2017-08-29
GTAAAAATGTTCGTAGTCAGGACTTTAGTCCTGAATTTTTAAGCACTGAAGTGCTTACTACAAACTAATCAAAATTAATAGGACAGACTACTAGCTACATTTTGGTTCATACGGCAATTGGGCAACGCTAATTTAATATATAATACTGATTTGGAAGTAAATTTCCACTAAAATACCTATGAAAGCTGAAGCAGAAAACTATACCAGGCTCACTTGTGAAGTCGAAACTACACTCAAGGTGATTGGCGGACGCTGGAAGGTTTTGATTATTAGAGAATTAATGGCTGGTGTCAAACGCTTTGGTGAATTGCAACGGGCTTTACCTGGAATAACCCAAAAGATGTTGACTCAGCAACTCCGAGAAATGGAAGAAGACGGTATTATTCATCGAGAAGTTTATCCCCAAATTCCGCCCAAGGTGGAATATTCACTCACGCCTCTAGGAGAAACTTTGCAACCAATTCTTTATGCTATGCATGAATGGGCTGTTCAAAATTTTGCTCGAAATAATCACCATCAATATTAAGCTGTTAGGCATTATTCGTTATTTAATAAATATTCAATGGCTGCCTCTAATTTTGACGGATAACTTTCAGCAAATCTTTCAAACCAAAGTCCTTCAGGGGAAAGTGGATCTATTTTCCCTAACCATTCTTTTGCTTGCACTTTCAAAGCCTCTAGTTGTTTAGCTTTGAGTTGTTGTTGGCGAATTCGTTCCTGTTCTAATTCTTGCTGCCTTTTTAATTCCTCAGCAGCATCTTTTTCGGCAAAATCAACCTTAACTTCTGCCAAAAGATTATCCATCAAAGATCCTGATTTTGGTGATGATGGAATAAACGATTTGGCTGTAGTTGATTTCGGCGGCTGCTGTTTGGGTTTTTCTTCTTTGTATTCAGTTTGAAGTTCAGCTAACAGCTTATCAATGGAATCCATTTTTATAAGTCCTATGAATAGGAGTCAGAATTCAGAATTCAGAAGACTCATTCTTTTGCGTTTTGTCTATTACTAGTCATTAATGGCATTGAGTAGTACTTCTGATAAACTCATATCTTCCATATCTTCCATAGTAATTGTGTCACAGATATCAAACTTAGCCCCGGCTCCTTGGAGTTCATCGTCTAAAACTTTGAGAAAACGGGTAGCTTGCTGATCTGTACCGACTTGAATGAAAGAAATGGCTAGTTCTTCATCTCTATCCATGCGGCGAGAAGCTTCAATAATGACCCTCATTACTGCTTTGCGATCGTCTGGTTCGCCATCAGTAACTACTAAAATTGTTTCACCATTTGGTTTTGTTTGACCTGCTCCTTTGCGTTGAAAGTAATCATCAGTTGCATGTTTCAAGACGCCAGCTAAGTCGGTTGTACCAGAGGGATCGTTTTCTCGAAAAATTTGTGCTACCTTGCTGGATGTCACATTTTCATAGCGCTTAAATTTTCCAGAAAATACATAAACAGTAATGCCATCTGGGTCGAATTGTTCACATTTATTAGCTAAAGCTAAAGTAGATTCCTGTGCTGTTACCCATCTGTTTCTACCACCCTTTTGATCTGGGGTGGCCATGCTGCCGCTTTTGTCAATAATTAAGGTATAGTCTCGATTTTCTAGCATTGATAAATTCCCCAAATGTTTAGTTACAAGTTATATATGATGAATCATTTTTTGAGCATAGATAATATCTCCAAAAATTGTTGATAATTTAGGTACGATCAGTCAGTTATGGCGTTGGTTAATACGTCTACAAGGCTCATTTCTTCGAGGTCGTCTAAAGTGACTGTATCGCAAATATCAAATTTAGCGCCAACACTTTGGAGCTGGTCATCCAAAGCTTTCAAAAACTTAGTTGCTTGGGTATCTGAACCTACTTGAATAATCGAAATTCCCAATTCTTCATCACGCTCCATTTGCCGAGTCGCATGAATGATCACTTCAAATACAGCTTTGCGATCGTCTGGTTCACCATCAGTAATCACTAAAATTGTTTCTCCGTTTGGCTTACTTTGTCCAGCAGCTTTGCGTTGAAAGTAATTATTGATGGCATCTTGGAGTACGCCTGCTAAGTTGGTTGTACCAGCAGGATCGTTTTCGAGAAATACCTGTGCGACTTTGGCTGAGGTTACATCGTCGTAGCGTTTAAATCTACCAGAAAACACATAAACAGTAATCCCATCTGGGTCAAACTGTTCCGCCTTTCTTGCCAGAGCTAGTGTAGATTCTTGGGCTATTTCCCATCTAGTTCTCCCACCAACTTGGTCGGGTGTAGACATGCTACCGCTTTTATCAATGATTAGTGTGTAGTCGCGATCGCTCATCATATTTTTCCTGTGATTATTGCCCTGTGGTTCTAGTTTAGTCTAAGAATTTGACGGCACCGCAAGCTTTTTAAGGTTTTGTATCAATTATATTATTCAACACAGCAGCGCTACAATATAATATACGTGTAAATACGGTTAAATACAATCAATTAGTGTCTTTTTTTTGCAAAATTTATCACTGCAAAGGGTAGTTACCAAGAACACAAAAGTTGGTTTTGCTGCCTCAGCTTTGGTTTGCTGTACTGGGGATTTTTATTTGCAAGCAAAAATTATAAAAAAATAAAGTTCATCAAAGACCCAGAAATAAATAGGGTATATTTTATAGCGTCAAGCAATTATCAATTAAAAATCTCCTAACATAAAAATCAAGCCAAAAAATTTCCCTTGAAAAATAAAATTTGGCTTAGAGGAGGTTTGAATTGAAAAAATTTACAACCACAGGAATATCCAAAAATGAAATTAGGCAAATTTCTTCATGCAATAGTTGTGCTTGTCTTTGTTGTTAGCGTTGCCTTAATTAGTAAGCCGATGTCTGCTTGGGCAGTAGCCAGCAACTACCAATTAACTTGTTCAAATATTCAAGTTCAAGAAAACGTGCTATCAGCTGATTGCAGAAGAAGAGATCAAAGCGTTCGATCTACTTCCATAACCTTAAAGGGCATTGAAAATATCGATGGCACATTAAAAGTTCTCAACCCTGATATGACTGCTAATTACAATCTCACTTGCACAAATATTGCTGCGTCAGGAAATCAAATTTCAGCTAAATGTAGAACGAGAAATGGTGCTTATGTAGATACCAGTACAGTTATCAATGGAATTGAGAACATTGATGGAAACTTACAATACACAAGCAGCCCAGCTTAGCTCAAAACTAAGATTGTAAAATTGTAAAAAAGTTAAGTTAGACGAAGCCATATATTTACTTATATGGCTTCATCTAATTTTTCATCAGAGAATTGGTATTATAAATTGGTTTATTTGTTGCGATCGTATTGAGTCTGGGAATAATAAATCTACTCATGCTGGCACACAGTTAGCTAAGCAGCTTTTATTTAGCTTGATTTTAGACATAAATTCGGGTATGAACCATCCCAGATTCCTAAGCAATCCCGCCCAAAAACAAAACGCTCACCAGCAAAACTTCTCTGCGGCATTTCTGCATCAGATGATTGATAGCATACCTGATCCAATTTTTGTCAAAGACCGCCAACATTGCTGGGTATTAGTTAACGATCGCTACTGTGATTTCGTCGGTCATAGCCGAGAAGAGTTAATTGGCAAGTCAGATGATGATTTTCTTCCTCAACCAGAAGCTGATATTTGTTGGGATAAAAATGAACTAATTTTCACTGCAAATATTGTTGATGAAAATCAGCATATTTTTACTGATGCTGGAGGTACACTTCATCTAGTTTCTACAAAAAAGTTTTGCTTTGAAGATGAAACTGGTAATAAATTTTTGGTAGGTAGTATTCGTGAGATTACTTTACAGGATAATGCCAGTAACATCACAGAATTAACCCAAGGCGGTGAGGCATTTCGGGAAAGTCTGGAAGAACTGCGCCAAGAAAATAAAGAACTAGCGATCGCTTATCAAAAATCAGAATCAGAACGTCAACTTTACCAAGATTTAGCAGATAGTTACTTAGTCAATCATAGCCAACAGCAAGCCGCAAACGCTGAATGTGAGCAAACAGAGCAAAACTTACACCGCACCAATGCTGTGCTGCAAGCTCAACAAGAAGCTTCTATCGACGCAATTTTAATTGTTGATGAAAATCGTCAAATTACATCATACAATCAGAAATTTTGTCAATTATGGCAAATTCCGCCACAAATCATTCAAACAAGCGACGATCGCCAACTCTTGGGATGGGTACTAGACCAATTAGTTAATCCAGAGGAATTTCTGTCTAAAGTAGAGTATCTTTACCAACATCCACAACAAAGTAGCCGCGATGAAATTTTGCTGAAGTCAGGAAAAATTTTTGACCGCTATTCAGCACCCGTAGGCAGATATGAAGGGCTAGAAGATTGTTATGGTAGGATTTGGTATTTTCGTGACATTACTGAATATAAGCAAGCAGAAGCACAACTCAAGGCTTCACAACAAAGACTGGCCTTGCTGATTGAACAAACACCTTTAGCCATTATTGAATGGAATACCAACTTTGAAATTCAAACATGGAATCTGGCAGCAGAAAAAATATTTGGATACAGCACAGAGGAAATGTTGGGAAATCCTTTCGATATTATAATTCCTGAAAATGCAAGAAAATACGTCAATCAGGTTGTTGCTGCTTTGTTAAAACAACAAGGAGGCAGTTTTAGTGTCAATGAGAACATCACCAAAGATGGTAAAATCATGGTCTGTGAGTGGTATAACAACCCCTTAATAAATCCCAACGGTGAAGTAATTGGCATTGCTTCAATGGTGTTGGATATCACAGAACGTCAACGAGCAAAGGAAGCTTTACTGAAGTCACAAGAACAGCTACGAAAACAAACTCAAGAACTCCAACAAGCACTCGATGAACTTCAACACGCCCAAATTCAGTTAGTTCAAAGTGAAAAAATGTCTAGTTTGGGTCAACTCGTTGCAGGAGTGGCACACGAAATTAACAACCCGGTGAATTTTGTTTATGGTAACCTCAGCCCTGCTAATCAATATATCCAAGATTTACTGGCACTTTTGCAACTATACCAAAAATATTATCCCCAACCCGTGCGAGAAATTCAGGATTTTGCAGAATTCATTGAACTGGACTTTTTAAAGTTAGATTTGCTACAAATATTCAACTCTATGAAAGTTGGAGCAGACCGCATTCGAGATATTGTGCTTTCCTTGCGAACGTTTTCCCGCTTAGATGAAGCCGAAATGAAAGCAGTTGATATCCATGAAGGAATCGATAGTACTTTGATGATTTTGCAAAACCGCTTCAAAACTAACGACCAAAGCCCAAAAATTGAGGTAATTAAAGAATACGGCAAACTACCTTTAGTTGAATGTTACGCTGGGCAGTTAAACCAAGTATTTTTGAACATTTTGACAAATGCGATCGATGTTTTGGAACAGGGAGTGGGAAGTGGGGAGATGGGGAGATGCGGGGAATGGGGAGATGGAGAGATTATAAAAAAGCTTCCCCATTCCCAATGCTCAACTCCCAAGATTCGTATTTGTACGCAATTATTGGAGAAAAATCAGGTAATAATTAGAATTGCTGATAACGGATTGGGAATACAAGAAGATTTACAAAAACAGATTTTTGACCCGTTTTTCACTACCAAGCCCATCGGCAAAGGTACGGGGATGGGACTTGCTATCAGCTACCAAATTGTTACAGAAAGACATAGTGGTTCCTTACAATGTATTTCGCAACCAGGACGAGGTGCTGAATTTGTAATTAAGATTCCTTTAAAGCAGCATATATCAATTTGATAATTGGGCATTGGGCATTGGTAATTAGTTTTAGACTAATGACCAAATAATTATTAATTTATAATTCATAATTCATAATTTCGCTTACTTGCCCCTTGATTTATGAATAGAGACATAAAAAAGACTAATCATTTTTCAAGCCTCCGCATTCATAAGCCACTGACGGGTACGCAGGGGTTTCCCCAAGTAGAGCAAGTGGCGTGGGTAGGGTAATAATTATAAATTAGTAATTATTAATTATGAATTATTTTGACTAATGGGTTTGATTTGGTCGAGAATTTCCCAGATTTGCTGTAACATTGCCTCTAAACCGGTGCGGGTAACTGCTGAAATCAAAAAAACTGGGGCGTAGGAGAGATGATTCAGTTGGGTAGCTAACGCTTCCAAATCTACGGTTTCGCCATCGACTGCATCAATTTTATTTAACGCCAAAATTTGCGATCGCTCTGTTAAACCTCTGCCATAAGCTTTTAGTTCTTGCTGAATTGTGTTATAATTTCCAACCACATCATCACTGGTGGCATCAATCAAGTGGAGTAGCACGCGTGTGCGCTCGATGTGACGCAAAAAATCATGTCCTAGTCCAGCGCCTTGGGCAGCTCCTTCAATTAATCCAGGAATATCAGCGAAAACAGTACCATCACCAGTGGGCTTCCGTACTACACCCAAATTAGGGATCAAAGTAGTGAAGGGGTAGTCTGCGATTTTTGGGCGTGCAGCTGATAAAGATGAAATTAAAGTCGATTTACCAGCATTTGGTAACCCAATAATCCCGATTTCTGCCAAGAGTTTCAACTCTAGACGCAACTGCTTGATTTCCCCTGGTAACCCTGGGAGAGCGTATTCTGGGGCGCGGTTACGGTTGCTCAAAAAATGCTGATTTCCCAGTCCACCTTTACCGCCTTTGGCAACATGTAAAGTCTGCTGAGGCTCAATTAAATCTCCCAATAATTCGCCAGTCTCGGCATCATAGACGGCTGTACCGCAGGGAACTTCAACAATCAAATCTTTGCCATTTGCCCCAGTGCAATTATTCGGGCCTCCACGACTACCGTTTTCGGCTTGAAAGCGATGATTGTATCTAAAGTCCAGCAAGGTTTGTAGGTTTTGGTCGGCAACGAAAATTACTGAACCACCCCGCCCTCCGTTACCACCAGAGGGACCACCAGCCGGTACATATTTCTCCCGCCGGAAGGCGACAATACCATCGCCGCCCTTGCCAGCTGCAACTTCAATTTCTGCTTGGTCAATAAATTGCATATTTTTTGAGTACCCAGTGCTGAGTGCTGAGTGCTGAGTGATAAGTGGTGAGTTATTAATTATAAGTTTTTAATCAACCTTCAGTTTTAACTTAATACTCCCCACTCAGCACTCATATCATGTCCGGTTAAAGACTTATCATTAGGATTGACGCAAAGACGCGGGGACGTGGAGAAATTTTAATCACTCGTGATTAGTCGGACATGATATCAAATATATGGTGAAACATCTTCACCGCATTTATCTGCCAAATAAGAGAGGGCACGGAAACGTAAGCCCACTAGTTGTTCATACAATGGATTAATTTTACACATCGGTGGTATATGCACAATTTTGCGTCCAAATAGAGTGACATCGCGTTCAAAAGGACACTGGGAGGGAATCATTTTACACAAAAAGCGGGCTACTCTTGGGTCTTGGATATCTAATCCATCGAGCCAGTCGCGCAGGGGATGTAGTGCATCAATTTGAGGTTTTGTAAGTCCAGTTGCCAGGATAGCGGGGGTAATTTGTTCTGGGTGTTCTAGGGTGTGGCGGAGGGCTTGGAGTAAATTCTCTGGTTGTTCTAAGGCTTGGCAGAACTGTTGCAGAACCTCATCTTCAGTGGGAGAATAAGTACCATCGGCGATCGCTACCATCACTGCTGTCCGTAAGAAATTTTCCGCTGCTGGTGTACCTTTGCCCAACACTGCGGCTAATTCCTCAGGCGAAATGACCTCTGGCGAATCTTTCCATTGAATCTTGGGAGCTAATTCATCTTTAGTGATGCTGGCAATTATTTGTTGTTCGTGTTCGTCAAAATTACCATCAGCCCAAGCAATAGTAAGCAGTCCACGCAACCAAGCGGCAATTTGTTCGCTGCTGTAGGGGGATTGAACAGTACTTGTCATAAACTTACGCTTCACGCTTTCCTCGATCAATATTAAGCTACCGTGAAGGTGGTTAAATTGTTATACCATTTTACTTTAATGTTCATATAAAAATCCGAGTTATTTGTTGCTGATTTTGCTTTTTGAGAATATGCAAAAACAGCAGTGCGATTTACATTTCTTTAGAGACAACCTCTTATATATTTGCATAATCTTGCTAATAAGCTGTGTATTTATATTAGCAGGACATGACGAATAGTTTTTTTATTATCCTGCTTACTGACTGCTATAAACGTGAGATAGAGGATTTTAGTTGTGAATTTCAAACATGGCAATTTACCTATAAAACATATAGTTACAGCGATCGCATTTTTTAGCGTCATTGCCATGCTGGCAGGTAAAGTTAATGCTATACCGCCTGCTAGCTCCGATATTGTTATACCAAGTAAAGCGACAAACATCATTCAGGCTCAGGAAAAGCCGAATCTTAAACTGTTGGCTAGAGTTCTTAATACCTTTTTTCAAAATGAACGCTATCTAATAGAATCTGAAACCTTCGGGAGTGCCAAGGGAGACAGCTTGAATTCAACGCTTCAGTTTCAAAGTAAAAGTCTCGTCGAATCAGGTGGAAAGTTTCGCTTCGAGATTACTTTTATCCAACCAGGCGAAAAAACAAAAGTTTACAATCTGATAATTTTTGATGGCGAACAAGTTTGGATTTACAAACCTCAATCGCAAGAATACGCTATAACTTCCTATGCAGCTTTCAAACAACAGCCTGTTATTAGTTTATCCTCCTTATTGTTTATAGCAGTTCATGAAAATAGGAGAAAATTAGTTGCTCAAAGCGATTCCTCAGGTGAAATTACGCTATATCTACGCCAAATTGTCAACAAGCTTGCTTTGGCTAATGATTCAGAAATAAAAGAAGAAAAACGCACAATTGATGGGGACGAATTGTCTATTTATAGTTATACAGAAAATGGCTCAAATTATGTTGTTAGCGGTTTTATCGACCCAGCAACTGTAACTTTAAAGCAAATACAAATTAGCAGTAACAGCGAAGGAAAAAATTTTGTAATTACAGAAAAAAACCTTCAAATAACAGCAAATCCACCGATAAATGTGCAAACTTTCAAATTTTCACCACCACCAGGTGCAAAACAAGTAAATTTTCTTTCAATTTTACCTTTTGAAGAGTAAATCAAACGCGATCGCACGAATTGATAGGCATTTGGCAATTACAGCATATTTCAGGTAAATGAAGTATACGAGTAGGGACACAGCCATGTTCCCTACGATTATCTGTACCTCACTCCTTTGCAATCTGCTGTAAATTAATCGCTGTAACGTTTCGGGTAGCGATTTTTTATTATTTACCTATTTCAACTCCAAAAGGCAGATTCCCTATTCCCTACTTCCTGCATACACAAATAAGTTCAAAAATCAACGCAGATTACTGTACTATAAAAGGATTGTTGATAGTAACATAAATCGAGTGGGTTGCTAAGGAACTATGCATTTCATCTATGTCGTGAAACCGAGAGATGAGATTGGCTTTGCAACGCCATTGCGGCTGATGAAGCTGATGCAGGAGTTTTGAGCTACCTTGGTCTATATTTGCATATTTATCTAAAGCAGTTCTGACTTCTGCTAAAAGTACTCGTTCATCCACCAAGCCTCCGACGCCAAAGGCATTAATCAGCCCCAATAAATGATTGTTGAAAAAGTAGTGACCGAAACGTTCGTCGGCAGCAATAGCATTTTTGCACACTGTATAACTTCTGTTGCTAAAGCCGGGGAGGATGTTATCTAAATGTTCCCGAAATGCTGGGTGACAGTAATAATCTTGGTTGTCGCGGAAAAAGAAGCGGTCAGGATAACCATCTTGTAGTTGCAAAACACTATTTTGTTGATGCGCTTCTAATCCTATGCCATAGGTAAAGTACAGCCAAAGAATCGGCTCTAGGGAGATTTTGAGATAACGGCGAAACCAAATGCGGCTAACTTCACTTGTGGTGCGTTGTTCGCGCTCTGCTAGCAACTTAATAATATTTCTCAAGCGCGAACCATCATTTGATATAGCATCCTGACATAGAGAAATTAAACAAGTTGCATCAGTGGCAGGATTGCTTTGGAAAATATTTTCTCGTAATAGGGAAGCAAAGCCAGTACTTGGTTCGCCATCTATTTTTATAGTGATGTAGACAGGTTCGCGGATAATATTAAATTGTGGAAAGCGATCGCACAGTTGTTTACCAACTTCAGTATTCAATAATTGATAAAGTTCTACCGCCCTTTTTAACTCTTTATAGGAAATAGCCCGCATCGAGTTAGTAATCTTGACGTTCAAAGACAGTTTGAACATAAAAGTTGCATCAGGATGATAAACTGTGCGAATTGAAGAAGTAGGCATAAAAGCTCGCCCTTGTAAACCCAAATCTTCCAGTAATCCTTGATTTATTAACTGCTGCACTGCTGGTTGACGTAGCAGGAAATTTGCCTGCCAAGGATGCACCGGCAACAAAGCATATTCATCTGTGCGGCAATAATTCATCTTGAAGTTTTCATTCACTCCAGCATCCGTCAAAAGTTCTGCTTTGATGGCTTCTGTAGCAGTTTGTGGTAATGCTGAACCAGATTCTACTATCGACTGATGGGCGCGAAAGTAGTGCAGAGGAAAATGCCCTTTCAATTCGGGAGAATAAGTTGTTAATTCACTTGCAGCAAAACCTTGACGGCTTTTTGGCGTTGGATGTAAAGGATGTCCAAAAATTAATGCTTGTTCGGTTTCAATAAAATTACTGGTGAAAGCGTAAAGGATATGGGCATCTTGTCGCCGCTGTCGAACAAACTGTTCTATGTTGCAGCAACTTTCCACTACTCGCCGCAGCAATTCCTCCCCATCGCCATTGCTGCCATCAGCCAGCGCTAACTCTTGTGTCAGCAGAGTAACCAAGGTGATATAATCAACCTCTAAAACACCAGTTTTGTCTGCTGGCTGATAATAAATTGGAAAGTGAAATAAATGCCGTCCACTTGGTGAATGATAGCGTAAACCAGCGAATATTTGTATACCTTGACACTCCAAATAACAGCAGATTAATACCTGAGCTTTAGTCCGAGTAAATACCTTATTGATGGCATCATCTATTACTTCAGTATTGGCTTTTATAATTTGGCCAGTGCCAGTTTCTCGCAGGTAACAATTGAAAAAGCTTTCAATTGTGGCTTGTTCAGCAATTTCCTTGTTCGTGCGATCGATAATCAGTTGCCGCGTTGCAGCGGTAATGATGGTTTGCTCTATCATTGGAATTTTGGGTCTAAAAATTGAGGATTTTTCAGTGAATGACTAATATTAATTGAAAATTATTAGCGATAAATATATTCTGATACAGAATTATACCTTTGCAGTCCTCAAGATTTAGATATTATAAAATCAATTTTTGTCATCTATTAAAAGTAAGAGCTTTACTGGGAGTTAACTGACCGCACTACACTCACTTTTGAATCACATTTGTTTCTGATAATAGATGCACAGGTCAGCTTTAGAAAATATTTGTAAGGTCTACCGTTGTATTCAGATTCTCCCTAGCCCCCCCTTTTTAACGCTACGGTGTACACACAAGTTTCTTGGTCTGCGTCTTTGTTGCATCGACCTGTAATTAACTTTCTCTAAGCTAGGTGTAAGGGCACGGCAGTGCTTACCCAATACTGCTCGGTTAAGGGGGTGCGGCTACAGAGGTGGCCAAAGAAGCCGCTGGCATGATTTTGACCGATGATAATTTCGCCTCAATAGAAGCAGCAGTCGAGGAAGGGCGGACTGTTTATCGGAATTTGCTGAAAGCGATCGCCTTTATCTTACCCGTCAACGGTAGCGAATCGATGACGATTTTGATTAGTGTACTACTTGCCAGAGAATTGCCGATTTTATCTTTACAAGTTCTCTGGCTAAATATTATGAATTATGAATTATGAATTAGTAATTATTTGGTCAAATACCCATAACTGTTTACAAAGCTTTTGTTAGAGTTGTTTTGCGGTGAGCAATCCTATCTGCAAACAGATTGAAAAAATGTTCTGTCTGTGTATCTTCTCCACCCCAGCCAGGAATTTTTTTTCCTATTCTACCGAAGAAATCATAGATGATAAATTGGGCAATTTTTTTCTTTTTTCCTTTAGCTGAGTAAATAATTTGACAAGGATAGGCAAGCATTCCCAGAGTAGGAATCAAACCAACACAAAAAGCAATCCAAGGAATTTCATGCTCATTGACTGCTGCTTGCAATATTCTCCAAGATGTATAAATCGTTCGATAAACTGGACCTCCTATAATCAGCCATGTAATGAAAACAAATTCATCAATTAGCCCTAATACGTAAAGAAGTGGTACTAGTAAGTATTCAATAACTTTGACAAATATTTTTATCCCAAGATGAACGCTGAAATCATTTAAATAATCACTGGTGCTTTCTTGCTTTAATTGTTGCAATAGACTGTTAGCTTCTTCGTTCATTAGTTGTTTTCTCTCTCGCCAAGATTCGATTCTGTTAGCTAAATAATTTCTGGCGATGTTAGACCTATAGCGATGAGATGAAATAAATTTACACAATTGATAGAGAAATTTTAAATAAGGGATTTTGACGAGCTTATTGATAATAGCAATAGGTAAGTCAATGAAAAGCTTATACACTAATTTAATTATAATTTTTAGCAACTCTCGTCCATACCAAAATAATTGATGTTCAGCATACCATTGAGCTTGTTGTCCATTGATCGCTCCTTTTTTTAATTGATATTGAATACTGCGATCAATCCTCTTCATTAACTTCCATTTTTTCTGATGATACTCTAATTGGAAAACATTCTCTAAAATATCATCACATTTTTGGCTACCCAATTTTTTTGCTAATTCTGCCCTATGACTGTTGATATATCGATTTAGTTTATCCGTGTCTACATCATCGAATAACGCCCTTCCATATTTTATTGATTTAGGTAAATAAAATGAAAAAAGTGCTAAAGGATTTAATGCAAATAAAGCTGGTACACCCGATTCTAAATCTATCCAAACAAAAGCATATTTGCCTGGGGTGTCGTTTGCTAATAAAAAATTATTTAAAGCTGTAGGCGTTCCTTTGCCAGCTTGCCAAACTAGTCCATCAAGCCCTGCTGCAATTAATTTTTTCTGTAATGGCAGCATAATACCAGAAACTAAGGCAGGTAATTCGCCTATTCGCTCATGACTACAAGGCTGACGTAAGGCAATGTGTCTCCCAGAAATAAATTCTGTATCCATTTGATAGGCTTTAAACTCTTGATTCCAAGAAGTAGCGATCGCTTCTGCAACTTTTAAATTATCATCAAACCAAAACTGGACTAACTCGCTGAGAATTTGACGACGAAAAAAAGCACATTTTATTGCATCTTCATTCCAAACATAAGGATTCGGAGAACCGAAGAAAAAATAATGAATTATGCTAGCAATTTTGTCTGTATAAAATATTTTTCTAGCTAATAAACCTTCCTGGTTAGCTACTAAAAATACCTGTCCCGACCTCCCAGCCCCCAGTAATTTACCAGGATAATAATGCTGTAATTTTGCCATTTACTTTGCTTTTTATTGGGTATAATTGGTAAAAATTCGAGTTGTCAATATCCCTGACTTTTGATATGAAGTCAGGGATCTTGTTGTTCACAAAGAATTTTGCGTCAGTCCTACAAATTTTCTAGCGGCGTTTATACAAGCCAAATAAAGGAGCAAGAATCGCCCCAAATACGAACCCTCCTGCGTGTGCCCAGTAGGCAACTCCACCGCTTTCCATGCCAATATTGGAGCGAGTTTGTAAGCTGGCGATACCATAGAAAGCTTGCTGGAAAAACCAAAACCCAAGAAAGAAAAATGCGGGAATTCGTACCGTGGTTAAGAAAAAACCCAAGGGAATTAAAGTGAGAATTTGGGCTTTTGGAAAACGAAGAATATATGCGCCTAAAACGCCGGCGATCGCACCACTCGCACCCAAGGAAGGAATTGTCGAATTCTGTGAAAAAAACCACTGAGACAGCGCTGCTAAAACGCCGCACGTCAGATAAAAAATTAGATATTTTACATGACCCAAGCGATCTTCAATATTGTTACCAAAAACCCACAAAAACAGCATGTTTCCTGCTAAGTGCAAAAAACCACCGTGTAGGAATTGAGATGTAATCAAGGTCATCCACTCTGGTATTATCTGACCACTGGGACAAGTCCTTGAAAGTTGGCATGGTACTAGCGCCGCAATGTAAAAAAATCCTTGTAATTGCCTTGGTGTCAAGCTAAGTTGATAAAGAAATACAAGGATATTAGCAGTAATTAGTCCGTAAGTAACATACGGGGTGATGGTTGTCGGGTTGTTATCTCTTAAAGGAACCACAATTGTTTTTCCTAAAAATCGCTATTTGAAAATACTTAGAAATTGTAGCCGACACCTAGTAACAAACCAACATCAGTTTCGTCGATAAAACTGACATTGACTCCACCCGTTGCTGTAATCTGTGGGGATAAAGGAACATCTACACCGCCAGAAATTAATGCACCAACGGTGCTATCTCTACCTGTAGAAATTGCCACACCACCACCAATATAAGGCGCTACATTGAATTGAGTGATTTCTAAATTTTCTTGAGGAAAATCTATGGTTAACGGAACGAGAAAGACTGTATTATCGCCAACTAAAGCCGCAGGACGCGCCGATAAATTTCGTGTTAGTCCGATTTTGCTAATCACTGCAAATGAACCTTCACCTACCCGTGTGTCGCCAGTCAAACCAATATTACCACCAACACCGATATAGCTAGAACCAGAACGTGTAGCCCTACCAGGCTCAAAAGTTTGAGCTACATTCTGTGATTGAATGGCTGAGGAAGGTGGTGTTGATTCTATAATCAAGTCAGATGCAGAATTAGCAGCAATAGGAGGAGTTTCGTTTAGTTGCTCTAATTGATTTGCTGTCAGATTCGTCACAAAAGTATAATTTGTATTTTCTGCGTGAGCCGGCAAAATGCTACCAATAACACCCAGACTAACAAGAGTTAGTAAAGCAGAAGTGTGTTTGAAAAAATTAATATTCATTGATATTTTTTCCTTTTCATCCTGTTGTCTCCATTATTGACAACAAAAGTGAATAGAAAGTGACAGGTATAAAGTAAATATTTTAGTTAATGATGTTTTTTTAGGAGAAAAATATTGATAGCTTATACCATTTTGGATTTTAGATTTTAGATTTTGGATTGGGAATCGCTTTGGTATGTTTGGGTTATGGGAATCTATCTGTCGCATTCTTTTTTCAAATAGGTATTGATATATATTACTTCTGATAAATGTACTATTTCTCAAGTTAAGTTTTCGCTCTAAAATTCTTCTAACTAAAGTTAGAAGAATCCATTAATTATAAAAATTATTTGGCTAATAGCCTACTTACAGTTGTAAAATCGTCCTCTGTGGTTCGTTTTCCGTTACTTGTGCGTAAGTCCTAAAAGCTTTCCCTCCCTGAAAGTTTTCTTGTTGTAGCAGTACTTCGAGTTGCGATCGCACTAATTCCACAAGCACTTGTCGAGACGCGCTCGGTTGCCGTCAAGAGTAAGGTGGATTCTCAGTCAAAATACACCCCCTGAATGTGGTTAAGTTGACAATATCTCAAAAAAACTGGCTGAATAAAAATGTTTGCTCGTAGTGAGGACTTTAGTCCTCAAGCCAGGACTGAAGTCCTGACTACAAACTGTTTATTATGGGTGATTTGGCGGACATCTTTAGAGAGCAAAAGGAGTGTAATTGAGTTCTCTAGCTGTGTTTAGTATTACGAAAAAATGTGAACAAAAAGTGACAAAACCAACTACTGCGACTATTTCAGTGGCAAAACAATTTGAAAAGTTGACCCCTTCTCAACTACACTTGGTAAAGTATAAATTAATTCAGATGTTGTGCAGCCTCTTGTGTTGTATATTCATCTGCTATTTGTACAAATTCACTCTTGAAGTCAACTTCTTGCAAAAATTCTGGAGATAATCGGCCTACATGACGTGCCAAAAACAGCAGATTATTCACTAGAATATTCATGGACTTGGCAACCTCGAAAATCTTCCCGAGCGTTGACGCTGGGCTTCAATATCCTGAGATTTAGACAGCAAGCCATACTGGGCATTGCTAGTAATAGCTGACAAAGGCGATCGCAATTCATGGGAAGCATCAGCTGTGAAGCGTTGTAACTGATCGTAGCTTTCACGAATTGGTTGCATTGCGATTCCCCCCAAACACCAACCAGCTAAACCTAGGACTCATATCATGTCCGATTGAAGACTTATTGTTTAGACTGACGCGGGGACGCGGAGAGTTTTTTTGATAAGTGATTAAGCGGACATGATATCATATTTGATTTGGTGAAATACACGTAGAAATACATGTAGTAGCGTGTCAAGGCTAAAATGTTGCAATAAATTTTCTTGTGGTGTGGACATCTTGTCCGCACCGGACGGGCAAGATGCCCATCCTACAAGATCTAAATTTTATGCACTATTTTAGCCTTGACACGCTAGTAGGGTG
>VFQR01001623.1_pt1 | contig 16443 bp, 18 predicted proteins | sample 3512321 | NCBI WGS metagenome assembly VFQR01 (sample SAMN10412374, study PRJNA504923) | tailings metagenome | isolation source: Relicate 3 Philex TSF1 revegetated site | place: Philippines: Tuba, Benguet | collected 2017-08-29
CAAGATGAATATCTCTGAGTACGATATCAACCAAATTAAGTTTATTGCCCAAAACGCCAGCAAACTCAACTTGGAACAAATCTTTGGTAACGAACAATCTACTCCCACCACCGCATCTGCACCCAAAAAACGAGTAATACAAGCAGTTGGCGATCTGCCTGTTACAGTTCACCCTTACATCGCCGAGGAATGGGCAAATATGGTCAAGCATGGTGGCCCTGACTGGGGAGGAGCAATGAATCAAGGCAATGAAGAAATTCTACAACGGATAAATGAGAACAACGGCAAGTTACCAATTGCCGACCAGCGAGAGATGTACTTCAAGATTATGACCTATAAGGCAACTGAGGCACAAAAGCAAGGAGAAACAGTCGTCGATTTTGTTCCGCTTAAAGATATTATGAATGACTTACAAGTATGGCGAGGAGAAGAAATTCGGCAGCAATATACCCCTACTGAACACATACCCTCCCCTCAAAAGCAAACTGTCGCTGCTGCTGCACCTAAAACCAAGTCGAGAGAAGTTGAACTATAAATTACCCGTCACCAAGTTTGCAAAGTTGCATTGGCAATATAAAAACTTGGGTTTAGAAGTTCCGCAAATTTACATCAGTTGCAAATTTCAAATTCAACAAGCTTTTTATTTATTTTAAGGAGAAAAAACCCTTCAACTTGAACCAGAATATTTCAAAAAATGGCTTCCTAGTATTCAAGATACATCTCAAATTATCGGTATTTTACCCCGTACTTGGCAAACTGTAGCTAATCAAGTGAGCGGAAATATCACCTGCAATGCTTCATACCCTTTAAGTGAATATCTTGGAGGTGCTGATTGCCAGATAATCGCTGGAAATACTCTTATCGATGTAAGAACAACTGCCAAGAAGCGTCCCTTCTCCCTAGAAAATTTTTACCAACAAATTAGTTATGTTCTGCTTGATAGCAATGACACCTATCGTATCAATCAACTAGTCTGGTTTTACAGCCGTCAACAGTCGGTATTCTTCTATCCCATTAACAAAATATTCCGCGACTTGCGAGCAACAAGGGAAGAATTTAAGAAAATGATTTTTGATAATTATGAAACAAATAGAATAGCAGAACAAAATAAGTGTTTATATCTTCCCCAAGAAGGATAAAAATATGATTCAAGATTTTCAGCTTAACCCTAGCTTCAATATTTACTTTGATGGTATGGAGTATCATAGTTTTCTACAACGCACCTATAATGATAAAATACAGAAAACTAATAAATAAGTATTGGGAGGTGATAAATTTTGGCAGCAAAAACACCTAGTTTTATAACTGAAATTCCATTAAAAACAACCTCTAAAGACATGGCTATACTTGCTGCCAGATTAGAAGCAGGAAGACAGTTGTATAACGCTGTATTGTCTGAAGGTTTAACTAGATTAGAATTAGTTCGTAATTCTAATCTATATAATCAAGCTAAACTAGTTTCAAAAACTAACAAGAAAGAACGTGCTACAGCATTTCAAAAAGCGCGTGAAGCTTATAGATTTAGCGATTATTATTTACAATATTTTGCCAATACAACAGCTATAGCTAGTGTTTGGATTAAATTAAATCTTGACGCTCAAACTATTCAAAAAATAGCAACCAGAGCGTTTAAAACTTTAGAAAGATTAATTTATGGAAAGGCTAAGAAAGCTAGATTTAAACAAAAAGGACAGTTTGCGTCTTTAGAAGGTAAAACTAACAAGCAAGGTATTCGCTGGACTGGTTATAGTGTTGAATGGTTAGGGTTAAAACTTTCGGGAATTATTGATAGTAATGACCCTGTATTATTACATGGTTTAAATTCTAGGATTAAATATGTTCGCTTAGTGCGTCGTATTATCAACCAAAAAACTTACTGGTACGCTCAGTTAGTTTGTGAAGGATTAGCTTATCAAAAGCCAAAAAATGTTATTGGTGATGGTATTGTTGGTATTGATTTAGGTGTTTCAACTGTTGCAATAGTTGGAGATAATCAAACTATTTGGCAACCATTCGCTGAAGAATTAACTTCTAAGCAAAAGAAAATTAGAAGATTACAGCGAAAGATGGACAGACAAAGACGCGCCAATAATCCTGATAATTTTAATCCCAATGGCACTGTAAAAAAAGGTGTAAAACGCTGGCATACATCAAAACGATATCAAAAGACTGCTAACAAAAAACGTGAAATTGACCGCAAACAAGCAGGACACCGTAAGTCTTTGCACGGTCAATTAGTAAATCAAACATTAGCTTTAGGTAAAACAGTTAAAACTGAGAAAATTAATGTTAAGGCTTGGCAGCAAATTTACGGTAAGTCAATAGGTTTTAAAGCACCATCAAGTTTTCAATCAGAACTAGTACGCAAGGCTGAAAGTGCTGGCGGTACAGTTCTAAAGTTCTCTACTCGAAAAACTGCACTGTCTCAAACTTGTTTGTGTGGTAATAGGCAGAAAAAATCATTATCTCAACGTGTCCATGATTGCTCAGAATGTGGATTACGTATGCAACGAGATATTTTCTCTGCTTATTTGAGTAGGTACGTTGATCCAAAAACAGAAACTCTGTCAATCCCATCAGCTAGAAATGGTTGGTTAGGGATGGAACAATCCTTGCTAGACGGTTGGCGGAGCGGGTCAAATCAATCAGCGAGAACTGCGACTAGTTCAAAGTCACCTATCAATAATGGGTCAGAGTTGATGTCTAGTAATCCAATAGCGCGTGAGGAGTCGGAGCCAGTGAGGGCAAACGAAACTTGCGTAGCAAGTTGGAACCTCATGTCTTTAGGCATGGGGTAGTTCAGTATGGGAAGAATCGCCCACAACCTTAATCTGGCGATCAACAACTTGCTTGGATAAAGAAGGAACTGAAGCAAGAAAAACAGCTTGTTTTGAATATTTAACCCAGCAGTAATAACACCAAAATAATTTATGGAGACTACAAAGCGAATAATTAATATAAGTGGAAAATTCGGTAGTTGGACTGTAATAGAAAAACAAGGAAAGCAAGTATTGTGTAAGTGTGATTGTGGAATTCAAAAACTTGTCTATAGTCACACTCTCACCAATGGTCGCTCGACTAACTGCGGTTGTAAGAAAAGAAAAGAATCTATCCCAGTTGGTGCAAATTTTGGGAGACTAACAGTGATATCTGATATAGAAGTTAAGGGGAAAAGGGGTGAACTACTCCTCCTTACCTTATGCAGATGCGGAACCCAAAAATATGTTAGTAAAAATAGCTTAAAAAGAGGGCTTACGCAAAGTTGCGGATGTTTGCAACGGGACAGCCTCAAGACCGATAAAACTATCCACGGTCACTGCAAAAGCCACGAGTATAACTCCTGGTTACACATCAAGCGTATCTGCTATAACAAGAACCACCATCAGTACAAATATCATGGCGGGTGCGGAATTGAAGTTGATGCATCCTGGCGTGATAACTTTACCCAATTTCTAAAAGATATGGGATTAGCACCCGAAGGAACAGTTATATCTCGTATTGATCAAGAGAGTGACTTTGCCCCTGGTAATTGTCTGTGGATACCCAGAAAAGAACATTATCGTCAAATACATGTATTAAGAAGAAAAGAATTCTTTATTTCTCAAACTTTACCCAAACCAGTCGTTATCAATAGTGAGATTAATGTTTCACCAAACATTGTTCGAGCAATCATCAAAGATCATGCAAATGGTGAAGCCAACATGAATAAACTTGCTACACAATATAAAATTAGCACTCAAGACGCAATAAATATTATCCTTCACCACGTTTAACTATCAATTTATTTTTAACAAAAGTGCGCCATCAATTTTAAAGGCGCACTTTTTATTTTATAGCAAGCATTTAGTTTTAAAAAGCACATCAAATTGAGAGTAGATTAATTACCACAGTTGTTACACAAATCAGCAAGGTAGACATTGATGATGAGTGATTCGAGAGTTATCCGATTTTTAGCTTTCTAATATTATAAACACAGGTAAATATCTAATCTCTATAGTAATAAATATTGGCACAGCAAACAAAGACAATACTCGTTTTAGATTTTTAGCAAAAAAAATTAACAGATAAATTACTGAAGTTTTATCCAGTTTTTATATAAAATAAAACTCATATGATGAAGTATGGGTAATAATAATGGGAGCATCAGAAAATCAGAATCAAAAACTATCTTTAGATGAGAAAGTAGGTAAAACGCTTAAGCAAGCAAGGGAATGGGCTAAAAATAACAAAACACTAACATTTTTAATTACTGTCATTGCAATTGTTAGTTTTATTACTATTTCTACTATTTTAAAATTGAATTGGATAGGATTTGGTGAGGATTCAAATAAAGTTACAACTATAGAATATGAATTAGACGTAAAGAGAGAAAACATTATTTTAGAGTATATAGACCCGAATACTAAAAAGCAAGATAAAAGAAAAGTTGTAAAATTAATAAAAAAAGACACTGAAAATTTTCAACAATTTAAAACTCTTTGGGACTGGTTACAATTAGGAGGTGTTTTAGCAATTCCAATTGCATTATATTATTTTGAACGTTCTGAACAAAGACGTGCAGAGAAACGTAATGCTCTAGAGCAGAAACTTGCAGATGAGCAAAATAAATTAGAAAAAGAAGAAGCTGCTAAAAATCAACGAGAAGATGCTCTAGAAAGTTATATTTATGAAATATCAAAATTGTTGATAGACACGAAATTAGTTACCAAAATTCAAGAATTTATAAACAATATTATAAATATTAATAAAAATAAAAATAAAGATATTAAAAACTTAATAAATAATGTTGATCCAAAACTTCAAGAAATTGAAATACTATTTAAAAATCCTGGTATTTCAATAGAAGAAGCTGTTAACAAAGGTTATACAAGAGAAGAAATGATAAAGGAAAACCCTGAAATCATGGAAAAATTTGATAAAATATTATCTAAATATAATCCATTAGAATATAAAGCAAATGAGTCTGAAATAATAGAAAAAATCAAAATGAGAAAGCATAGGACTTATTTTGAAATCATACAACAATTAAAAAAAGATGCTGAAATCTCTGTAATACTTGATATTATTCAGGCTAGAACTTTATTAATATTACGAAAATTAGGAAAAGATGGAGAGCGTAAAGGAGAAGTGATTCGATTTTTAATTGATGTGGAAATTATAGATAAATTAGATTTAAGTTATGCCAATCTTAATAATGCCAGTCTTGAGTGGGCTAAACTTAATAATGCCAATCTTCGTATGGTTGAACTTAATAATGCCAATCTTTTTAGGGCTGAACTTAATAATGTCTATCTTGCTGGAGCTGAACTTAATAATGCCAATCTTGAGTGGGCTGAACTTAATAATGCCAATCTTGAGTGGGCTGAACTTAATAATGCTAATCTTGAGTGGGCTGAACTTAATGATGCCACGCTTTTTGAGGCTAATCTTAATAATGCCAATCTTGCTGACGCAAGAAATTTAACACCAGAACGAGTTAAGGCAGCTAAAGACTGGCAAGAAGCTAAATATGATAAGAATTTTTATATTGAGCTTGTTTGTGGAGATGATTAATAACGAAGAAATTAGTAAATCTGATATAAGTGCTATGTAACAATTAAAAACCTTATTATATGTGAGATGTAATTATTTACTAATACTAATTTTTGATTTATAGCCATATTTAGCAAACCAAAAAATTTTCTTGGAAGAGCGATCACCTTCGTATCCTGTCCAAATAATATCATAATAAAAATACGAGCTTTCACGCAAAGAGGAACAGATATGACACATTATGTTTGCGATTTATATGGCAATACAAACTGGAATCTTCCAATACAAGAAGTCACTGCTAGAACATTCAATACAGAACAAAAAGCAGAACAATGGTTCAAAAACAAGTGTTCTGGTAACAGTATTGAATTTAGTGGCTTCCATGACACTGAACGCTACGTCACCAACTGGGTTTCCTGCGACGGAAAAGAAGTTGGTGAAATCACTAAACGCCCTAGTTCCAATGAATTCTAATTAGGAATTCAGAAAATTGTTTGTACCAGACAATTTTCTCGATCAAATTTAACTCCATATTAAATGACACTCATAGACGGCCAATTAATACGAGAACACGTAAAGCAAGAATGTCAAAAATACAAATCCATTTTTCAAGCATCTCAAAAAGAAGTAGCAATCATCAGATTTGAGGCTTCAGAAAATGCCAGCAACGGACTAAGAGCTAGATATGAAGCAGCCAGAATCTCAGCAGAACAAAAAGTAGCAACATTCAACGCTATTGGCATTACTCCCAATTATATTGTGCTGTCACCCAATATTGCAGTAGAGCAATTTGACAACATTATCCAATCCATTAATGAAAATAGTAAGGTGACTGCTGCTATTGTTCAATACCCAATTCCATCTAAGTTTACAAGTTCAATTGGGCTATTAGAACCACAAAAAGATATAGATATCGTCCGCAGACAAAGTAACAATTTCTTTGAAAGTTGTGCTACTGCTGAAGGAATCGCCAGAATTGTTGAGTCCTATGCACAAAGGGATTCCAATGTTGCAGTTGTCGGCGGAGGTGGCTTTGTAGGTAATGGTGTCATCAAATATTTAGAAGCAAGTAGAATCAGCTGTTTCTGTTTGGAAGACGGCGATGACTTGAGTAGAACTCAAGCAGCTGACATTGTGGTATCAGTCACCGGAAGACAAGGAATTTTCACTCCTTATGTACTCCCGTCTCATCGCTTGATTGTCGATGGTGGCTTTACACCTACTGCTTCTGGTGCTGCTGGCGATGTAGATCGCAGTGCTTACAGCATACCCCAGAACATTACGCCCGTCCCTGGAGGTGTTGGCCCGATAGAAATGGCAATTTTAGCAGAACGTTTGGTAAAAATGGATTTGGGCGTAGAACTTGGGAAATGGAACTACCAGCAATTACAGCAAGAACAAATGCAACGTGCTACTATAGTAGCCCCCATAGCTAGAGTGTTCTTCGCACAACAAGCAACTGCCTACCCTCAATCCATTCGCACAGAGAGAGAAAACCTATTTGTCTTGGAAGGCAGTAACTACCAGATCCGCTTCAATAGCACCACGCAAAGTTTGATTGTTGCCAGAACCAATGAAAAGCTAACGTTAATTCGGCTATCTCTTGCAAGTAATCAAATTGAAACCGCTAGAGGTATAACAAACGAGGACGTAACAAGATGGCAACAAATTCAAGCTGCGATCGATTCAACAACAACGCAATCAAATGATAGAGGTATGGAGCTTTGAAATTATCAATCATCACTGCAACATACAATAGACCTGTGCAGCTTGCATCTACTGCACTGCCAAGCATTCAAAGTCAAACTGACCGCAATTTTGAATGGATCGTCATCAATGATGGCACTAATCCTGACACCAGAGATATTATCACCAGCATTAGGGCAAAAGCTGATTTCCCTATCATCTACATTGAAATGGAACACCCTGACCCTTACAGTGGCTTTGGCTTGTGCTACGCCCGTAACTTGGGACTAGATGCAGCTGGTGGCGACATTGTTTCATACCTGGACGATGACAACAGCATAGCTCCTGAATTTGTTGCCTCAATGCGGCAGTACTTTAACTTTAAACAACATTCCAATATCCGATATGGCATAGCAAGACAGCAGCGCCGCCGCGATGTCATCCGCAATGGTAATGTTGTTCGCCAAGGAAAGCCGTTTGTTTCTCCTAGCAATTGCTGCTCCCTACAGCAGCTTCTATGGCAACAAGAGATATTCGACAGCAATGGTTTCGTCCACTACAGGAGCAATGCTCCTAGATGGAACCCCCAGTTTCAAGTATTCGCAGACTATGAGTATTTGCTGCAATCTGCTTGCATCTGGGGTGAAAGTGGCTTTGGTTTCAATGACAGCATTCTTGTTAACTATATCCAGTCTTCTATTGGTATTATTGGTAGTTCTAATTACAAGCAATGGGCAACTGAGCTATCGCACATTGTCACTAATCAAGCTAACTATTCCATCCTTAAAAGCAGTATTGTTGAACGCTTAGAACAGCTTGTAGATAGTTATAGTACCAAGGCACAAATTTCATTAACGCCAAAAGCATTTGCGTTTTGACAATATAAAGCAGAGCATCAATAGTATAGCAATAACCAAAACCACTACTTTGGACTAACGCCTACCTGCTAAAACAGCAAGTAGGTAACTTTTTATGACCCAACCTGAATGGTTAGAAGCAAACAAGCAGGTTTATTCCAAAGAACATGGTGTTATCCATATCGCCGCCATCATTGAGAAAAACCTTTACTTTAAAAAGGGTAGTTTAAACCAAATTATTTTCGACTGGGAGCATGAAGTCAATAGCGGTAATTTATTACCTCTAAACCAAGCACCAACAGGTAAAAGCATTCTCTACCAAGAGATAGCTGCTATCCTTGATGGCTCAGGAAAACTACAAAGCTGCGAAGTAATTCCTGCTCAAGAAGCTAAACTTTATCCCATCCCAGATGATATTCACCCTCTAGTTAAACTGGCTTTAAGTAAGTCAGGAATCGCCCAACTATACTCTCATCAAGTCGAGGCATGGCAAGCTTACAAAAAAGGAGAAGATATAATTCTTCAAACTCCTACTAGCAGTGGTAAAAGTATCTCTTTTCTCATTCCAATCATTCATGAGTGTCTAAAGGGTAAATCAGCTTTAGTATTCTTTAACTTGAAAGCACTTGCATTTGACCAGGTAGAGAAAATACGTTCCTTTGTTAGCCACTTAGATGAAAATATTCGCCCCCAAATTCTCAATATTAATGGAGATATTCCTCCCCAAGAGCGCAAACAACTTTACAGCAATCAACCCTCAATTTTATGCGTGACTCCTGATGTATGGAACCACGAGCTAAACAACTACCAATTCGATTCAAATTGGGGATTTAGAGAAACAATCAGAAAACTTTCAATCATTGTCTGTGACGAAATGCACTTTTATCAAGGCATATTTGGTTCGCATTTTGCACTACTTAATCGGCGAACTCAACTTATGATAGAGTCTATCGGCAATGATATTTCAAAATTACAGTACATCTTCGCTTCTGCAACAATTAGTAACAGCAGCGAAATTGCCCAGAAGATATCTAATCGAGAAGAACAAAGTAACCTTGCTATTATTGACCAAAGTGGGGCAAAACGCTCGGAGATTACTTTTATTAGCCTCAAACCACGAAATAATACATTTTACCAAACTGCCCAAGTCGCAGCTATGCTTGTGAGTAAAGGCATCGTCGGGATTTGTTTCTGCGATAGTAGGGAACTAGTTTTCAGTTGTGGTCAAAAATCACAGAAAAGAGATACTTAATAAACAGAAATATATTACCAATGAGGAGAAACAACTATTTGAAAGCAATGAAACCCCAATTTGCGTTCATACTCTCGCTCATCACCTTATACTCAGTTTACCACTTGTCGAACATGGAGCAAACAGTCGAGATATAGATTTCATGTTAGTAGAAGTGCCGTCTAATACTAAGATAGTTGGCTATTTCTTTGATACTTGTGAACATGGTACAGGTATGTGCGATACCCTCATCAAGTATTTAGAGACTGCCTTGATTAAGGCAAAGTTTCTAGTCGATAATTGTCCTTGTAAATACGGCTGCTCTTCTTGCACAACAATTCAACGCTGCCCTGATGATAACGAAGCACTGTTTAAATCAGTTGGGCTATCTCTACTAAAGGAAATAATCAATCCAACAGAGACAAGAACTATTAATCAATAGTTAAGATAATCCTATCCAGCTTGGATAGGATGATTTTTTTAGTAATTCAACCACATACATCGCTTACGCACAAGATTGATAAAAGTTTTGAGAATAAGCGATGTACGTCGAACTATTAGCTGATTCACATCCAAACCCTAAAAAATTTCAAATTATTCACGCACCATCATATTTACTTACAGAAACAAATTTTCAAATAGGAGATTTTGTCGAGTCTAACAATATTGATTTTATTATCAATCATGCTGTAAATCTAGGTTATCAGGTGAAAATATCCCATCCTGAAACCCAACAATATAATAAATATCCTCTTCCCAAAATCAGTGATGAACTAGCTGATTTGATAATTAATTATCCATCAGACTTAAAACTGCGAACTAATGGAATGGTTTTTGAACAAAGGGCATATTTAATGTCTAAAGTTTACGATGAAGTGTGCCAAAATCTTGAATCAAAAGCTCTTTTAAGAGAAGCAGAGTATTGGCTGATAAATTACGCACGAGAAGTAATTGCCAAACAATGTCACTACTTACCAGATATACTAATGAAATTAGATAACCCAACTGTGAGAGCAATGGCAATAGATACACTCATGCTCTGGCAACCAGATTGGAACAAGGCTATCTCTCAATATAGAGGAAGTAGATTTGAGGCTGGCAATAATGAATTTGAGGTTATCAGCTACTATCACAATCAAAAAAAGAAAGGTAGGGAGGGGATAATGGTACTGTGCAAGGTAACAAAAACTATGAATAACTATCTTGAATTTCCTACCTTTCCTTGCAATGCAAACTGTACTATTGGGACTTATCAAGTCGAAAATGCACTTAACAAAAGGTTAGCTTAGAACATAATCGCCATCTGAAATATTAATCATGGACGAGCAACAAATTAACTATTTCATAACAGGTATTTGTACGTTTCACTGGAATGCTGATTTCCATAAATTCTGTCAAGTTTGCAACTTTGACCCTAACCACACCTATTCAAAAGAGAAATGGCAGCAGTAACAAAAATTTGTATCCGGTATTAAAGCGTTTGACCAAAATACACTTGTTAAGCTAGTTGAAGCTGGCCATCAATTAAATAGAACGAGTAAGAAAAACCAAACTATGTAAAGAAAAATAAAATAGGCTTAAACCCTCTTTCCTCCTGCCTTCTGCCTCCTGCCTCCTGCCTTATCTCGATGATAAATATTCACCACGACCTACTTAGCATGACAGTCATAATCTCAAACCACTACGGTCACTAACGCACTCGTGCATGAATTATCGAAATAATTAGCCACATGAATTCATGCACGCCCAAATCCGTCATTTGGTATCTTCGCTTGACAACTTACCCGAAGAATGGCGAATTGTTCCTACCTTTGGTAAACGTCCTTTAGGGAAAGAATGGGAAAAAAACACTTACTCTCCCAAAGAACTACAAACTGAACTCATCCGCCGTCGGCTAAAAGTTTGGACAAATAACAGATTTATCATACCCACTGGTATAGCCTTGGTTTGCGGTTTCAATCATCCTCAAGGGTACTTAGTAGCTATTGACTGCGATGGGGAAACATCCTGGCGACAAATTATTCAGATTAACGAACACCTAGAACCAAATGAATTTCATCAGCTACCACCCATCAGCAAAACTTCTACGGAGTCGTTATGCGATACTCCTATGGAGTCGTTACACGATCGCGCTCAAAAATATCTTCCTCCCACAATTGCATTTACCTCTGGGAGGAAATATCGCAGCCAACGCTTATACCTTATTCCCAAATCAAAAGCTTGTGATGTCAAATCTCGCAAAATCAAAACCGGGAAAGACGAACACCTGGAGTTTCGAGGCAAAAACCTAGCTTCAATTCTTCCCCCATCCTTTCATCCAGAGGGTAGAAATTACAGATGGCTTCCCGGCTGTAGTCCATCTGAACGCCAAATAGAAATAGCTCCCGATTGGGTTATTGCCCAAATGCTGGCCAAACAGGAGAAAACAAGAAAGTTTAACCTACCCAAAGAAAAATATAACCGCAGATATGGGGTAGACAGGTACGCTCATTTAATTCCCTCAATAGAAACCAATATTCAAACCGCACTTGTGCTACTCGAAGTCATCCACCCTCGATTTGCAGATGATTACCATTCGTGGATTCAAGTCGGGATGGCACTTCATAGTGTTAGTCCCATTTTATTTAAGGCATGGGACACCTGGAGCCAACTTTCTCCTAAATACAAACCAGGCGAATGCGCCTACAAATGGCAGTCTTTTAACAAGACAGGTATCACTATCCGCACCTTATTTAGATTAGCCAATCTCTCTTAATCATGAATAATCAAACATCACCTGACGAGAATATAACTGGCTTTGAAGATAACTATAGCAGTAAAGATTTTAACCCTGATATTCAGGACAATCTAAATTTAGAAGAAACATTAGATGGATCAGTAAATACTGAAGTTACAAGTCAAGATTCATCTAGCGATATAACTTTAATCAAAACCGCCATAATAACAATTCAGTTAACACAAAATTCTGAAAAAGCAATTGTCTCAATTGGAATTCAAGATGCACCTCCAATCATAAAGATAATTCCCCTAGCTGAGATTAAATCTCAGCCTATCATAAATAACTGGCTACATGATTTAGAAAAATCTCTCCCAGAAATGCTAAATATTTGCAAACAAAGGATGGAAAAGCAGACTAAAGTTCAGAATCAAGAGGAACAATCCAGACAAGTACAAAAGCGTAACCTACCTGAAGATAAAGATAAGAAAGCTGCGCCTAACAACCAACTGTCACTATTTTAATTACCATGAAGTACATTGCTATTATCGAAGGGCAAGAAATTCCTCTGGATGAGGCGATCGCCCAGGATGACAATACACTCAAAACAGCTATTAGCGTCTACTTTCCAGAGTATGCTAACGCCGAAATTGAACGACAAACAACTGATGATACAGTTTCAATTCGTTTAGTAAAAAAAGCAGGTACTAAGGGAAGTCAATTTAGAGAATTGAAAAACTGTTTTGAAGAAATAAATCCTGCACTAAAGTTAGGATGGCAGATAAAGCTTCTAGAGATAAACAGTCAAATTAATCTCGAAAATTTAATTACCTTACAACCTGAGATAGATAAAGCTATCAAGCTCGGACAATCTTGGGAAACCTATAGCGAAAAAGTTGCTCAAAGCCTTAAACAGCAACCTGCTATTACGAGTAAATATCCTGTACTGTAATCACAAATTTATAGCCGCTATAACTCGTAGCGGCTGATTAATTATGCTTGGCAATATCCACTCATTCAAAATACCCATTACTTGTCTAACAGCAGTTAATTACTTAGAAAATCTTTCCGAACGAGTTAATATCTTGAATCTGTATCAAAGATTATTTCCAGAAAAATGGTTAGAATCAACCATACCTATTAATAAACAATCACATCCATCAAGTGCTTACCTCGATAGAGAAATTGAATTTATTAACCTAGTGAATGAAAATTTATTTCCAGTAGAATATATCGATGAAATCGAGTTTAATCCCGAACGTGATAGTATTCTAGTTTCACCACAAAGACTTGAGTGGTGGAATGAAGATTTTGAGGAACTGGTATACTCAGAAAAGTTCCTACTTTCATTGATGGGGCAAGGGTACAATATCAGCCAATGGAAAATAAATTTTGGTTTTACTCCTGACTACATTGCTCCAGCAGAAGGAATTTATTTCGAGAAATTTGTAAAGTTGTGTCGTCGTTACAAAAGTCCCCTGCAATATTTAGATATAGCCATACGAATTATAGATTACTCAACTGAAAATATTTGGCTAGATATTACGTGTGAAACAAGCGATTGGCTGGAATGGACTTATGAGAATATCGTATTTCTCGCTCAAAAGTGGCAAGAAGCCGTCTCGATGATAGAGAAATCAAATGAGGTTAGCCATTTGTTAGAAACATCTCTTTCTGCTCGAAAAGCAGCAGTGAAAATTTGGAACCAAGCATCAAAAGCATGAATGTAGATACAAATATATTACCGATAATTAACTTAGAAAATGTCTCCCAAATTCTGCTAGCCAATATTCCCCAAGATGATTTAGTAGGGCAGTTAATTATCCTCAAAGGACAGTTTATTTTAGTCGAACGCGAAGGCAAAGAATCTAAATATAAATTCTTGTCTCCTGAAGCAGTAGAGAAAGCCTTCACAAGTAAAACTGCCGCATCTGGATGGCTTTCTAGCAACACGATTTGGTGGGGTAAAAATCCAGAGGGAGAGACCATTATTCAGTTTTACTCTCCCCAAAAATATCAAATTCAAATTATAGGACAGGAACCTGAAGTAATTACTGTCCCTATGCCTGCATTCTTATTTGCTGGATGCGGTAGTAGATATTACCTGTGGGCAGTTAAAGGGAGGGTATTTAAACCAGACGCACAACTGTACAAGCCTCCTCTACCTAACGTTTGGGACGACTCTAGTATTTGCTTTGGGGGAAATTCTCTCAGTATGTGCAATGCTGCAATCATAAGCCAAGTTTGGGATCTGTTCTGGAAATCACCTTTTAACAAGGACTTATCTCAAGGCAAGTCAAAAACTCATCCTGATAATATCTGCAATCAACTAATCAAATTGCACGAATCTAAAGCTAAATCCTACCCTTCAAGTGACCTTGTTCCCGTTCATAGCTGGAAAGTCACAACCCCAGAAGACATTATCAATCATTTATTCAGTTAACAATGAATCCTTTTATCGGTTATCACCTCGCTACAAGTAATAACTTTCCTCCCTACAGTCAAAAACTCCAGGAATACTGGCTGGCAGCAAATGGGCTTTTCTTGCGATCGCACCGCCGCGAGTTAGAGGTTTGCTTGCAACTGACTCAAACTCAAGTTGCTGGACTCCAACCCCTTGAACCCTACTTTCGTCTAAAAGTCCCAAAAGTTCCTTGCCAAGCGATCGCCGAGATTATCAATGCTGCTAGTATCAACCCCCAACAGGAAATCCTATTCTACTTGGGAGTGACAAACAACCAATGGTGGTGTCACACACCACTGCAAACTGCGTCCTCTACTCATGTCTTATCTTTAGAAAGCGCACTTAATCAAAGCTATACAGATAGCTTGGTGGAAATGCACAGTCATGGAACTCTAGCTGCTTATCCTTCAAGTGCAGACAATCAGGAAGAAAAAGGCAAATTTCGAGTGTTCGCGATTATTGGCACGCTGAATACCATTCCCACAATTTATACCCGCATCGGGATATACAATCACTTTTTCGACATCAACCCCAATCAAATATTTGAACTGCCGCCACAGGTAAAATGCTTGAATTAACTACTTACCAACAAGCTTTACCCGTCTTACCTCGCAATCATACTCGTATCAACTTCGTCTTAGTGGGAGTAGGAGGAACAGGCGGGTTTCTTGCAGAAGATTTATGTCGAATTATTCTGCAACTCCAACACACTAGGAAAGAAATTAACTTTGCGATCGTTGATGGCGATACTGTCGAACTCAAAAATATCAGCCGCCAAAATTATCAACAAGCTGAAATTGGGCTACCAAAGGCAGAAACACTGGCTGCAAGATGCAGTGCCAAGTATGGAATAGAGATTACAGCCGTTTGCGACTGGTTTGAAGAAGACATGATTCGCACAGCCAGTTGGTGGAATACCCTAACGGTAATTATTGGCTGTGTAGATAACAGCACAGCCAGGAGCAAAATTCACTCTGTTCTCAAAATCAACAGTGCAAATGAGCCAGCATCGCTATTTTGGCTGGATTGTGGAAACAGCAACTACTCTGGACAAGTAGTAATTGGAACGCACTCTAATTTTGATATAGTCCAAGCTTCCAATAACCCAGACAAACCTCAATTCTGGTTGCATCTTCCCTCCCCGGTGCTGGTTCACCCAGAACTGCTAGTTCCTCAGCCAGAAGAACTTAGCGACAACAACCTTTCATGTGCAGAAATCCAAGCACGGAATTATCAATCACTATTCGTCAATAAAATGACGAGTGCGATCGCAGCCCAGTATCTACTAGAATTAACCCTCACTGGGGGGTTGAAAAAGTTCGCCAGTTATTTTGACCTCAAAGCAATGTCAACTAGAAGTTTATATACAAGCATCGACCAACTCAAAAAATACTATATTCCATAGCCAAATTACCACAAATAGCTGACGCAAATATATCCCAAAAACTAAATTTGGGATATATTTTTATGAATCGTTTTAATCACAAAACACTTGAACTAGTTGAACAGAATCCAGAATGTTTATCAACGATAAATTATCGTAATCTAACTATCAAAAGTGAATCTGAAGTTGCTGGCGGTCAGTTTCACCTCATTATGCAACAAATTGGGTTAGGGCTACCAGTCGAAGCTTTATTAAAGGCATACCCCCAAATTAATAACTGGGTCGATAAGGTAAAACCTTTTCTAAATATTCCTGGCAACAAACAATGGAACGCTCAACTTCAATATTTATGCCACGATATTCTTCTCTACAGCGAGTGCGACCTGATTATCTATGGTGAAAATCAAGTAGTTGGGTTTGACTGGACAATTCAAAAACCTCCTAAATTTGAAATTCTTGAGAGCAAGTGGCAAACTCAACTGAGGTTATTTCTCCTATACGAACAAACTGGAATACCATTGGAGCAAATTAGCCTGGTTTACTTGTTCGTTAATACTGATAGTATTTACCAGT
>VFQR01001625.1_pt1 | contig 16430 bp, 14 predicted proteins | sample 3512321 | NCBI WGS metagenome assembly VFQR01 (sample SAMN10412374, study PRJNA504923) | tailings metagenome | isolation source: Relicate 3 Philex TSF1 revegetated site | place: Philippines: Tuba, Benguet | collected 2017-08-29
GTCATGGTACGGAACTTGACGATCTGGAAGGCGCGCTGGTTGAAGCCGAGACGACGCTGGCGGAACAGGATCGGACCGGGGCTGTCGATCTTGATCGCGATGGCGATGAGGATCAGCACGGGCGTGAACAGGAAGAGCGCGAAGGAGCTGAGGGAAATGTCGAGCGCGCGCTTGACCATGACCTCGCCGGCGGTGAGGGGCGGGCGGCCGAGCTGCAGGCTGGCGATGCCGCCGGACTTGGCGATGTGAATGTCCTGGAAGCGATCAAAGATGCGCTCCGGCCCGAGATGGATCGTCACCGGGATACGCATGAAGCCATCCACGAGACGATCGATCGTCTCGGTGTCGGACCACGGCACGATGATCAGCACGTCGTCGAGCTGCATCTCGCGCGCCTGCGCGGCGATTCTGGCGATATCGTCGCGCCCGACTGGTCCGCCGCCTGGGGACAGAAGTCCGGTGCCGGCGATATGCATGCCGGCGTTCCAGGGCTGGTGGCGCACCGCGAAGGCGGTCACGTCTTCCTCGCGGCCGACCAGCATGACACGGCGGGCGGGAATGACGCCGAGCTTCGAGCCAAGGGTCATCATGCGGCCGGCAGCGCGCCGTGCGACGAGGACGGCGGGAAATCCGGTGAGGAAGGTCAGGATCACCGCGACGCGGGAGAAGACGTCCGTCGTCTTGGTGGCGAAGGCGAAGGCCATCAGCACGAGGAACGAGGCGCCCCACAGGCTGAGCGTCGTGCCGAAGCCGCGCTGCACTCCGACATAGTTCCCGATCTGGTACTGGCCCCGGACGGCGCTCAGCAGCACGAAGGTGCTGGCGATCAGCAGGGCGAGCGCCGCCTGCGACTGGACGGTCCACCATTCGCCGCTGGCGATGCGATTGTAGAGGATCGAGATGAGGTAGGAGGTCAGCGCGACCACCATCCAGTCGAGCAGGGCCGTCGACAGCTTCACCGCGAGGCGCATCCACGTGTAGCCGCCACGGCTGCGACGGGCGAGGGCTCCCACCGGAATGTCGAGATCTTTCAGGGTCATCTTTGGGACTCGCAGGCCTGTCGACAACGCCCTGTCCCGGAGAGGGACGAGATGGCAGAGATGACGACCGTCTTGCAGGAGCCGTGCCGCGAGGCCGGAACAGTCGCCTCTCAGCCAGTCGTCGCCCGCCCGCGCACGGCGACACGCGCGCGCGCCGCCAGAGTCCGGCGTGCGGCAACGGGCGTCAGATCGTGGTCAGCGTCGGGAATGATGGTGATCCTCAGATTGTCGCGTGCCGCGAGCCAGCGCCCGTTCGAGCCGAAATGAATGGCCATGTCGCCGAGCCCCGCATCGTTCTCGCTGAAAACCAGCTCGACCGGGATCCTGCGGTCGGCGAGCTTCCGCACCATGTCGCGCGCTGTGCGGGTCTGTTCCGAGGGCGCGACAGCCCGCAGGCGTGCGCCGATGCGGCGGCCGAACTCGCGGATCAGCGGACCGATCTTGCGTTCGCCGGTCAGCAGGCGCTTCCAGGCACGCGCTTCCAGCACCTTGGTGGCGTAGCTGGCCGCAAGGGGGTAGGCGGAGGCGATGGCCTCTTCCACGGTCTCGCCGGGACGCCAGACGAAGCGCTGGATGTTGACGAGGATAAGGCCGGTTATCCGCGGATCGCGGGCCGCGTGATGCAACGCGAGGTAGGCACCGCTACAGGCGCCGAACATCGTCACCTGACCAAAGCCGCGACCGACGAGCAGGTCGACGGCCGCCGCGATCTGGGCGTCGTTGGCGGGATTGTAGAGTACGGCGTCGACGGTGTCGGGCGCTCCGGGACGGTCGCGTCCATCGCCGATTCCGGCCAGATCCATGCGTAGCGAAGCGATGCCCTCGGCCGCCAGCTCCCGCCCGAGCAGGACACTCGACCTCGCCCAGCCGACGTGGGAGTTGCGACCGGCGTTGACGATCAGCAGGACGGGCTTGCCGGGAGCCGGTTCGCGCGGTTCGCACACCACGCCGAAGAGGCGGCCGTCCTCGCCGAACGTCATGGCCTCCTCGCGGAACTGCGGACCGTCCAGCACGGCCGGCGGGACCGGGGCGGCGGTGACACTCCCGGGCTTCGGCAAGGTGGCGACCCAACCGATGGTGCGCGCAATGACGTCGGCCGGCGTCGTCGCCATGGTGGGGCTGAGCGAGATCGCCTCGAAATCCTGCGCCTCCTGCACGACAAGGCCCGCGTGGCTCCGCCAGGCCTCGGTCAGAAGGCGCGCCTCGGCCGAGTTCCGCCGGTGCAGAAGCAGCGTCGGGATGGCAGGCGGCTGGAGCCGGCAGAGGTCGATGGCGCGGATGGCCTCAAGCGTTTCGTTGGTCGTCGGCAGGCCGGCGATCAGCAGTCCGTCACTTGTTGCGGTTTCGTCCGGATCGAGCCGCGCTCCTTCGGCGACGGCGCGCGCGGTCATCGCCAGTTCGCGGGCGTAGCTGCGGCCCTTGACCACCGGGTCGAGGAGCAGGAGCCCGGCTGTCTCCGGCGCGGACTGGGCGGCGAGTGCGGCGATGGTCGCTCCGAAGCGAAGGCCGGCGAAGATGATGGTTGCAGCGCCCGAATGGAGGCGCAGGACCTGCGCCGCCGCGCCGACCGATGAGGTCCAGGCCGCGAGGCGTCCTGGATCGGTCTCCGCGCCGAGGGAATCCGCCGTTCCCGGCAAGTCGAAGCGCAGGACGGCATGTCCCTCTGCCGCGAGGGCGTCTGCCATCACCCGCAGGCTCTTGGTGGCAGCGAGCGCCTCGATCCCGTGTGGCGGCACGATGACGACGCCGATCCCGGAGCGGGTTTCGGGGGCGGGCAGGTGGAGCTTGCCCATCAGGCCGTCGAACGTGACCGGGATCATGCGGCGAACTCGTAGGAAACCGGGTAGCTGTTCAGGGCCGCGACCTGGCCTCGGGCCGCCGAAATGCCAGTCCTGCGAACGAGCGGCACCACGCGCGTCTCCCCGGGTGCCAGGTTGAAGCCCTCGTCGGCGGCACGGAAATTCATGTCGTCGATCGTCACGAAGCGGGCAAATCGCGAAGTGGTGATCGACAGCGCCGGGGCTCCGTCGTGCAGGACGGGCACAACCGCCAGGCCGATGTCGCGAGGCGTCGCCGCCTGGCCGGCCACCACGTGGCTTGCCTCGGCAACGAGAGCCCCCGTGTCGGCGTCGAGGAGCCGTGCGAGTGTCGCCTGGTGAGCGAGGGCGCCGAAGCGATAGGCGTGGCTTACGTCGAAGAAATGGCCGGTGAGGGCGAAGCTCGACCAGCTGCGCGCCTCCCGTGGCGCCAGCATGAATTCCGTCTCGGCGCGCGCGAGCGGGTGCGGTCCATCGCCATAGGTGGATAGTGTGAGCTTCAATCGCTGCGATGCCCTGGTCTCGTTCACGGCATGGATGCCGAGGCCGTTCAGTCCCTCGTCGGTTATGCCGAGATGGAGCGGACGGAGAGCCCGCTTCAGCGCGTGATAGACGGCTTTCGGCATGCCGAGGCGGTCGATGACGCCCCAGCCGGCACCCGGCTTCATGTCGTTCAGGAACCAGATGAGGCCGCCGCCGCAGCCGGAGCCGGCACGACGCCATTCGGCGAAGACCGCCTCCATCAGCTCGGCGGGTGCGGCGCGGCCGAGGGCGAGGTAGCGGTCCGGATCGCTCGACCGGAGAGCCTGCGGATCGACGCCGAACAGGGCGCCGACATAGTGATCCCGAACGTCTTCGAAGTCCCAGGAGGCGCCCGCGTCGCGCGGCACGCCGCCCTTCCAGCGCGGCCCGGCCGGCTGGTCGAGGCCCTCGGTAGCGAGCGTGGCAGGCGCGGGGACATTGGCGAAGGCGAGGCATTCTGATGCGAAACGCACGTCGGCTCGCCTCGCATCCTCGACCGGCCGGCAATAGGCGCCGACGCCGAAGTAATGCGTCACGCCCTCGTTGGTGACGAAGGGCAGCGGTCCACCCCAGGGGGTGTGCGGCAGATAGGTGGCCTGTGGCGCGAGGTCCGCGACGATCTCCGGCAGCACCGACTCGCACAGCGGCATGGCTGCCTGGGCCGGCTTCAGACCGAGCATGGTGGCCTGCTGGGCCATCTCGCTGCCGCCGCAAACGACGGCCAGCGAAGGCGATCCCTGGAGCCGGCTCAGCAACCATCGGGTTTCGGCGTCGACCTCGGCGCGAAAGGAGGGATCATCGCCGGGGTAGTCGAAATTGGCAAAGGGCAGGTCGTGCCAGACGAGCACGCCGAGCTCGTCGCAAAGGTCATGAAAGCTCTGCCCCTCCGGCGCTGTTGTGCCGGACAGGCGGATCATGTTCATCCCCGCGTCGCGGGCGAGTTCAAGAAGGGGCCGCGGATCCGCACCTCCCGGAGACACTGGGTCGGGCGGCATCCAGGAGGCGCCACGACAGAAGACGCGTTCGCCGTTGATGACAAGAGCGAAGCTCTTGCCGTCCGCGCCCCGGTCGACCGCGAGCGTGCGGAATCCGACTCGTCCGAGATGGATCAGGCGTTCGCCGATCCGCAGGGCGACGTCATGCAATGCGGGGTCGCCATGGGTATGGGGCCACCACGGGGCGATGCCCGGCAGGACCATGCGGCCGGCGTGGCCACCGTCGCCGTCGGGATGCAGCCGATGGGCGTGGCCGCCACAGAGGAGTTCGACCGCGCGATCATCGGGCATATCAAGGCGGACGGTGACGTCCAGGATGCCGTCGTCATTCTCCAGACGCGCGGCGACCTTCGCCACCTTCACTCGTGGGCCCGTTCCATGGCGGACCAGCGTCACCGGCTGCCACGGGCCGACGACCGATACTTCCGGGGACCAGCCTGGCATGTGGCCGAGGGGCGTGGTGCGCACCAGTCGCAGCGTCCCCGGCTGGATCATCATCGGCCGCCAGCGTTGGCGCGGACCCTTGGCCGCTTCGAGACAGGCGTTGAGGGCGTGGAAGCGGATGGCGAGTGCGTGCCCGCCAGCCTGCACGGAGACCTCGTGGCCACGGAACATCGACCGCGACTGGAGAACCAGCTTATCGTCCAGGAAGACGTCGGCCGGACCGGCGAGACCGTCGAGGCGAAGCGTCGAGGGACCTTCGCAAACAAAGGGGCAGCGATACCAGACGTCGCGATCATGGAGTCCGGATGGATCGCCCGGCCTAAGACGGCCGGCGGCGATCAGCGCCTGCTCGGCGGTGCCCGGCACCGGAGCCGGCACACAAGTGCCACGATCTGACAACTCAGCCGGAGACGTGAACGCCCCCGGCTCGGTCACGATGAGATCCCAGCCCGCATCGAGCGGGACGATCGTCTCGTCCGTATCGTCGCGAACTGCCGACATGCACAATCTCAGGATGCGGCCCGAACGAAGGTCCGGGTTTCAGCAGAAGGAAAGCGGAGGACCTGCGCCAGATGGTCCATCAGTGCGTCGTAGTGGCGCGCCGTCTCGTCGAGGGCGGCGGCCAGCGCATCCGTCTTCTTGCGGGCGAGCGCGCGGGCCAGAAGGAACTGGAAGGTCTTCATGCCGTTCGACATGGCCTCGCACAGGGAGACGGCCGGCTCGAGACCGGTGACGCCCTGGCGCCCCAGCCAGGCGAGATGATCGCCGAGCAGGGCCATGTTGGCGCCGAACTGGCGGGCGGTGTTGAAGGCGTAGGGATGGAAGGAGCAGGGCGGCTCCGTCGCCAGCCAGTCGAGGTGCCGCTGCAGGGCATCGCGATAGGCAAGGACCGGGTTGCGCTCGGGCCGGCGGGCCCAGTGCGCGGCCAGGCGGGTGAGAGCCGCATCCCTCAGGGCACGACCCGACAGGCCGGGGCCGATCACCTTCACGAATTCCGTGTAGGGCGGCAGGACGGGCGTCGGCACGGAACCGAAGCCGAGCAGGTGCTCGACGTCCGGCCCTTCCATCTCGAAGTAACCGGCGTTGTGGAAATAGCCGAGCCTCGCCGCGGCGCGGTCGAAGAGATTGACCGCGATCGTCGTCTTGGAGTGGTCGGTGCGGTAGGTCACGCCCTGCGTGTCGGGCAGGAAATGCGCGTCGACCTCGACGAGGACGATCCGGCCGCGGGCGACCTGTTCCTCGAGGTGATCGACGAACGGCCGATAGATCGACAGTTCCTGCAGATCCAGGCCGAAGAGGGCGTCGAGATCGCCGTTGGGGATCTTGAAGAAGGTGAACTGGTCACCCTCGAAGTCCTGGGCCAGCGTCATCCCGAGGGCCGCCGCCGGCTCGCGGCCGAGCGTCGCCAGGAGCTCGATGAAGAGGTCCGTGTGGCAGTTGGTTTCCGGCCAGGCCCTCGCCGCGTCATGCAGGGCATGGCGCGGATAGGTGGCGGCAGCAAGGTTCGGGAAGACGGCGGCCATGGATTAAAGTCCCAGCGACTGCCGCACCGAGGCCGGCCAACGTGCCACGTTGGTGCCGTAGTGCTTCAGAAGGGCGAGAATGACCCGCTCGTGGCCGAAGCCGACGCAGGCGGTGTGGCCGACCTCGCCATCATCGGTGGTGAGCCCGAAGGTCTTGCCGAAGTGGTCCTGGTGGTAGTTGAACGACAGGCAGGCCGTCGGCTTCTCCTCGCTCTCGATGGCGATGAGGAGCTCGAACTTCAGCCGCTGGTCGCGCTGGTTGACCGCCAGCATCTTGCCCGTGCGGCCGAAGAAGGGGTCATTGGCGACATCGACCATGAAGGGCAGGCCGAGTTCGCCGATCATCGCCTGACCGCGCTCCAGCCAGGCGGCACGGAATTCGGTCACCTGGTCCGGCGTGCCCATGCGGACGAACTCGCGCATGCGGAAGAACTGCTGGCGGGCAGGGTCCTTCGACGGCTCATGACGGAAGCAGTAGGACATCAGGTCGAAGAGACGACCCTCGGTCGGCAGCGCGCCGCGCTTGGCGGCGGTCGGATAGAGCGGGTAGCAGGCCGCGGGGGTGAGGACGATCTCGCTCGCCTTCTGGCCCTCGGTCCAGTCGCCGCGCTGCTCGATGGTCTGCAGAAGGCTGACGTGGTCGGCCGGGCTGCCGCAGAAGCAGTGCACCGTGCCGGCGAGCTGGGGGAAGCTCTTCATGTAGCCGGACTGCTCGAAGACCTGGCGCGACATGGCGGGCGGGAACCGCACGACCTCCGGTTCGTCGGCGGCGCCATAGCGCGTCACGAGGTTCTGGAAGCCGTCGCCGATGGCCTCGAAGAGGCCGGAGCGGCCGTAGAGGCCGTCGACGCCGGTCTCGATCAGCAGACCCTGGTCGAAGAGTTCGTCGAGGAAGGTCGTGGTCCCGGTCTTGGCGAGCATGTCTCAGTCCTCCAGGTCGGTGTCGAGGCGCGACATGAGGAGCATGGTCGCGGTGTTGGCGAGGATGCGGTCGTTGGCGATCATCAGCGGCGCCGACAGGATGTCGCGCAGCTGGCGGCCGACCGAGTGGGGGTTGTCGTTCTTGTAGCCCTGGATGCCGATGATGGTCAGGGCTTCCTGGACGATGGCGACGGAGCGGCGCGAGGCCTCAACCTTCACCGCGTTCATGGCGACGGCGAAGGCCATGGCGTTGATGGCTTCCTCGTCGTGGCGGGCAGCCTCGAAGCGGGCGATGCCGTCGCGGACGATGGTCTTCAGGGCGGCCAGCTCTGCCGCAGCCGCGGCGAGGCGGGCGGCGCCGGGCGGCACTGCGTTCGGCATGCGACGGGCGGCGGCGCGGACGCTGGCCTGCGCCTTGGACAGCGCCGATCCGGCGATGCCGAACCAGAGCGAGGCCCAGAACAGGTGCGACGATGCCAGCATCGACTGCGCCGCGATCTCGGCGAAGGGCTTCGGGAAGACCTGCTCGGCCGGCACCTTCGCCGACAGCTTGAAGCCGTGCGAGGTGGTGCCGCGCATGCCGAGCGTGTCCCAGACGGAGGTCTGGACGAGGTTGGCCTGACCCTTCTCGATGACGACCATCACCTGGTCGGACGAGGCGGCATCCGGGGCGCGGCGGGCGGTGGCGAGGATTGCATCGGCATCGAGGCCGTAGGAGATGACGGTGGCGTCCTTCTCCAGCGCAACCATGTCTCCATCGGGGACGATGGAGCAGATGGAGTTCCTGAGGTCGCCACCGATGCCGGCTTCCGTGGTGGCGGAGCCGAGCAGGAGCTGGCGATCGGCGAGCCGCTGCATGAAGCTGCGGAGCCAGTCGCTCTCCTGGCCGTGATGGACGAGGCTCGACACCTTGATCTGGTGCATGGCGAAAACCATGCCTGCGGCCGAACAGGCGGCACCGAGCGTGGCGCAGAGCTGGGCGATCTCGCCGAAATCGGCGCCTTCGCCGCCCAGATGGGTCGGAATCATGATGCCCAGCAGGCGCTCTGCCCGCATGGCTTCGACAGCCTCAAGGGGGAAGCGCCCCTCGCGGTCCACGGAATCGGCGTGGATGGCAGCGATCTCGGCAACCTTCTTCGCCCGTGCAGAGAGGTTCGCAAGGCGCGTGGTGCCGCTCAGTTCCGACCGGTCCAGCATGGTCAGCCCCCGACCTTCTCGGAGCGCAGCTCTTCGAGGGCGGCGTTGATCGTCGCGATCGAGGAGAAGAGGCGGCGGTTGAGCATGCGCTCAGGGAATTCGACGTCGAAAGCCTCTTCCAGAGCCAGCATGAGCTGGACGGAGCCGAAGGAGGTCATCCCGGCTTCGTAGAGGTCGCCCGTATCGGAAAGACCGTCGATCCCTCCCGGCAGTTCGACTGTCCGGGCGATGATCTCGCGAATCTCGCTATGCATTTTGGATCGCTCCAGGTGAGACGATCCCCGTTCCCGGGGACCGTTGTGTTGCATTTGATCCCGGCAATCAACCTTTGATTACCGATAGTGTTAACCGCCTGACGCAGGGTCAGATGCATGTTCGGGACCACATGGCTTCAAACCGGTGAAGGATGTGGTACCGACGTCTCCGGCCGGGACGCGGCGGCGGTGTCGGGTGATCTTCTGCAGGAACGATGCCGCCTGCTGATGGCGGCTCTGGCATGCCGAGGCGCAAGAATATCGCCCATTTTCGGCTATCCAGGCAGCGATGGGCCACGAACCGACAGCGCCGTAACGATTTACTAAGGATGCCCTGTGCCAAAATGACTGCGCTTTTTCTGAGATGGCTCCAAGCGCGCCGGCCGGGGCCCGTTCTCGCGTCCACGCGGCGACGAGAGCGGTTCGGCCCCGCGCACCGAACGGCGCTGCCCGTTGATTTCTGGCGGTCTTGTGCTGCTGCCCGTCGGTCAGCGCCCGTGCCGCACGCGGTGACGTTTTCGACAGTTGGTTTCGATGTCCGGCATTGTTCTTCTTCTGACCCAATCGCTTCTCTATTTCGGTGTGATGGCAGCTCTGTTCAGGCTGCGACACCAGATGGGGCTCGGAGCCTTTCTCTGCGCTCTCGGCGTGATGCATTTCCTCGAGACCTATCTCGCGGCGGTCTTCTTCATCGAGCTGCCGTTCGGGCTGCTGTCGCCGGGTTCGACCGTGCTGTTCTCGGGCAAGCTCGCCATCATCCTGATGTTCTATATCCGCGAGGACGCCGAGACCGTGCGGCAGCCGATCTACGGCCTGCTCATCGGCAACTTCCTCATGGTGGCGCTGGTGGCCACCCTCAGACTCTACGGCCCGCCGGTGTCCATGCCCGGCTACAACCCCGATCTCGCCCTGATCAACCAGATGGGCGCGCTGATGGTCTGGGGCACGACGCTTCTCTTCATCGACTCGATCGCGCTCATTCTCGTCTACGAGAAGCTGCGCGGGTGGCTGCCGGGCTCGGTGGTCATGCGCTCCTTCGTCAGCCTTGCGGCGATCCTCTCATTCGACCAGTTGGGCTTCTTCATCGGCCTGCACTGGGTAACGGGAACCCCGCTCAGTGCCCTGTTCGGCGGCTGGGTGGCCAAGATGGGAGCTGCGGCGACCTATGCGGCCTATATCGGAGTCTATCTGACGTACTTCGAGCGCAAGGAGACGGAGGCTGTGCCACAGCCGCTCTCCGACATCTTCCACAAGCTGACCTATCGGCAAAAGTATGAGGAGCTGCTCGGAAAGAGCGGTTCGGACGCACTGACCGGCGCACTGACGCGTGAGCGTTTCGAGACCCTCGGCGCGCCGACGCTCGTTCGGGGACTTGCGGCCGGCGCCGACCTCAGCCTGATCATCCTGGACATCGACCACTTCAAGGCGATCAACGACCGGTACGGCCACGTCGTCGGGGACGAGGTGCTCCGCCGGGTCGTCGACTGCGTGCGTTCGGAGATCCGCAGCGATGATCGGGTCTTCCGCTACGGCGGCGAAGAGTTCGTCGTGCTCTGCGAGAACACGTCCCACGGCGCTGCGGTCGCCATCGCCGAGCGCATGCGCGAGCGCGTTCACCGGTCGCTGGCCAGCGAGTTCGAAGCGCGTCCGACGATCAGTGCCGGAGTGGCGACCTCGCCTCATGATGCCGCCAGCATCCGCGACCTGGTGGCGCACGCCGACGCCCATCTCTACAGCGCCAAGCGGCAGGGACGGAACCGGGTGGTCGGCAACGCCGCGGTGGGCGGCGCAACCTGAGCGTGCTCAGTTGGAAAGACGATAGTTCAGCCGCAGGAGCACGCGGTCGAAGGAATAGTTCACACGGGAATTGAGCGGCGAGCCGAGCGCCGTGGTGGCCAGATAGTGCCGGGTCCCAAAGTCGAAGTGTCCATACTCGACGCCGACCCCTACCTGCTGCGTGATCCGGTACTCGACCCCGCCGCCGATCGTCCAGCCATGGCGAACGCCACCGACATGAACGCTGTCGTTGGCTGCCGTCTCAAGGCCGGTGAATTTGACGTGGGTCGCTGCGTAGCCGCCCCTGAGGTAGACAAGCCAGGGTCCTTCCGCCCAGCCGAGGCGCCCGGTCATAGAGTGACGGCGCGTGAATGAGACTGCGCGAATTGGTCGACAGGACGAGGCCTGACATGGACGCTTCCACGCCGGCCACAGCATTGCCTCCCAATCGACGGTCGTAGCCGAGATGCAGGCCCGCGAGCCAGCCGAGACCCGACTGACGCTTGATTTCCGCCAGCGGCGTAACGCCATACCGCGTCTCCCGGCTGACGATGCCACCCGTGTGGGCGCCGATATGGAAGCCCGTCCAGCTGAAGCCTTGCGCCGGCTCGGCCGAGGCGTTGTTGACGGTCATCGCTGAAACGAGGGCGGCGGCACCCATGAGCCCGACGAGTCGCGCGTGCTGTCTGGTGGACATGGCACGGTCTCCTGCAATGCAATTTCCGGGGGAGATGGACAGCTAGCGCGTGTTGAATAAAGAGTCCAGCGGCGTACGGCCCATCGCGGGATCGCGGGTCCGGTGAAGGCGCCCGCCAAGCATTGAAAATCGCAGAAAGGTCGGACGCGCGGCTTCCTCGCCGAATGCGCGTCCCGATGTCTTTGAGACCCACGCCGGGCCATCTGGTAGCGGGAGGCAGAGTCGAACTGCCGACCTCAGGGTTATGAATCCTGCGCTCTCACCAACTGAGCTACCCCGCCCCAAAGGGCACGCGAAGCGGAGAACCGGTTCGCGAGAGCGCGGATATAAGGTCCCGGCCGAAGGGGTGTCAAGCAGTGCGGTGCGCGATCGCCACCGGGCGCTCTCGACGGGCGGTCCGGTCGGCAATGATCGCGTTTGCGGCGGCTCAATGGACCCGCGGCCGGGTTGGGGCAGGGTGGTCGCCAACAGGATCAGGAGGCCTCGCGATGACGACCCGTTGGCTGGCAGCGCTTGCAGTCGTTGTCTCGCTGGCGCCTGCCGCCGCCGAGGATGCCGCGAGCCGAGGTCGGCGGGTGGTCGACGAGTGGTGCCGACTGTGCCACCTCAGGGCTGGCCAGCCGCCACGCCGGGGGATGGCGTCGGCCTACGAGGACATCGTCAAGCGGCCGGGCAGGGACGAGGCCTATTTCAACCGCCTGCTGCATGAGGATCACTTCCCCATGACGACGTTCCGGCTGTTCGAACACGAGAAGCAGGAGGTGCTCGCCTATCTCATGTGGCTACAGCGACGCCAGCAGCAGCGCCGGCGCTAGCGCGTGTTCAAGCGGACTTCCGGAAGCGAACAAGCGTGAAGAGGCCCCCAAATCCGGCCGGCCGCTTCTCGATCATGGTGAGGTCCTTCTCGCCCATCACACGCTCGAAGGAGAAGTCCGGGTGCCAGCCGAGCTTGTCGCCGAAGGGGGCGGCGGCCTTCTCGATCCAGGCGCGGATGCCGCCTTCCGCCGCGAAGTGGTTGACGAGGATCACCTCGCCGCCCGGTTTGCAGACCCGGTTGAGCTCCGCCATCACACCCTCGGGGTCGGGGACGACGGTGATGAGGTACATGGCGACGACGCAATCGAAACTCGCATTGCCGAAGGCGAGGCGGCCGGCGTCCATCTGCAGGATGCCCTCGACATTGGCGAGGCCATCATCGACGCGCTTGCGGGCGATCTTCAGCATGTCGAAGGACAGGTCGAGGCCGATGACGCGGCAGTTGGAGCCATAGTCGGGCAGGGCGATGCCGGTGCCGACGCCGACCTCGAGAATCCTGCCGCCCACACGGGATGCCGCCGCGACCGCCGCCTTGCGGCCTGTGGTGGTGATCCGGCCGAAGATCGGGTCATAGATCGGCGCCCAGCGGGCATAAGCCTTCTGGATCGATTGGGAGTCGAGTTCGGCGGCCTGCATGAAAGCTCCGTTCAGATCGCGGCCTGCAGGCCGGGCACCGCTCCCGCATGTGCCAGGGACGATCGGCGCCGGATGAAGCCGCCGCCGAGAACTCGGGCATTGCCTTCGGCACCGTCGTAGAGGACGCAGGCCTGGCCCGGCGCGACGCCCTCCTCGCCGCCGAGGAGTTCGATCTCCGCGATATCGCCGGCCATGCGGAGAAGAGCCGGGCGAGGCGGGCGCGTCGAACGGACCTTCGCGTAGCAGGCCAGTGTCTCGCCGTCGCGCGGCAGATTGTCGCCGAGCCAGTTGAAATCGCGGAGCATGATGGCGTGGGTCGCCAGCGCCTCGCGCGGGCCGACGATCACCTGCCGACGCGCCGCGTCGAGCCCGACGACGTAGAGCGGCTCGTGGGCGGCGACGCCGATGCCGCGGCGCTGTCCCACGGTGAAGCGCATCACGCCCTCGTGGCGTCCGAGAACGCGGCCGTCGACATGGACGATGTCTCCGGCCTCGCCCGCCTCGGGCTTCAGCTTCTCGACGATGGCGGTGTAGCGCCCGGTCGGGACAAAGCAGATGTCCTGGCTGTCGGCCTTGTCGGCGATCGACAGGCCGAAGCGGCGGGCGTGCTCGCGGGTTTCCGGCTTGGTCATGCCGCCGAGCGGGAAGCGCAACAAGTCGAGCTGTTCGGGTGTCGTGGCGAAGAGGAAGTAGCTCTGGTCGCGATCCGCGTCCACCGGCTGGAAAAGGCCGCGCCGGCCGGACGGCGAGAGGCGGCTCGCGACGTAGTGACCCGTCGCCAGCACGTCCGCGCCGAGGTCGCGCGCGGTGTCGAGGAGATCGGTGAACTTCACGTGGCGATTGCAGTCGATGCAGGGGATCGGCGTCTCGCCCTCCGCATAGGACTGGGCGAAGCGGTCGATCACCGCCTTGCGGAAGCGGTCCTCGTAGTCGAGCACGTAGTGCGGAATCGCCAGCCGCTCGGCGACGCGGCGGGCGTCGTGGATGTCCTGGCCAGCGCAGCAGGCGCCCTTGCGGTGGATGGCCTCGCCATGATCGTAGAGCTGCAGGGTCACCCCGACGACGTCGTAGCCCTGCTCGGCCATCAGCCCGGCGACGACCGACGAGTCGACTCCGCCCGACATGGCGACGACCACGCGGGTTTCCGACGGCGGCTTGGCGATGTCGAGGCTGTTCAGCATCAGGGCAAGGTTCTCGTCCAAGACGGCTATATAGGCTGAGGCGTCGCCGGCGCAAATCGTCCGCGAGGCCGGCAATGGTTGAAAGCTTCGGCGCCCCGGCCGCCATCGGTGCGAAACCCGACATCCCCACAGTTCGCTCGACGTGATGACGGGGATTTTGATGAGAGTTCGCCAATTCTTGCTGCTGGCTGGATTGATGCTCGCGACGGCGGGACATGCTGCGGCGACGCCCGCGGCACCGCTCCGGGCGTCCGGCCAGGGTTGCGCGCCGGCGCTGCCGCCGGAAGAGCGGACACGCTGTCTCGCCGTGGCCGAGGCGGCTACGACGTCGGCCCTTGCGGCCGCCCGCTCGCGGGCTCTGGAAGCCGTAGCGGCGTGGGACGGCAATCTCGACGCCGATGCGCGCAAGGAGTGGGCGAGAGATCTCGGCGACACCCTCGACCTCTGGCTGTCGCTGCGGCAAAAGCTCTGCTCCGCGACACTCATCGGCCGGGAGCAGCGACTTTCGGCACCAGCTACCGAGATCGCGGCAAGTGAGTGTCGCCTGTCTCTCGGCGCTGTGATCTTGACTGACCTCCGGCAACGCTTCGGCGGGGAGGGGGGCAATGCCCGGGCGAGCTTCACGGGGTTAGGTCGCGGGGCAAGCCGTCGCGATGTCATCGCTGCGGAGGGCACCCAGCCTCTCTGTCGCCATCCCGGCCGCGGCGGCGATTACCAGCCGCTGACGGCCTGCTACGAGCGCCATGTCGCGCGGCTGGACCGAGAGCTGGCTGCTGTCCACGATGCAAGCCTTGCCGCCATCGCATCACGATCGGGTCTGTCGCCGGCTGAGCGCGCCGAATGGCGGAACGAGGCCGTGGCGCTGCAGGAGCTCTGGCGCGGCTTGCGCGACAAGGCCTGTCCGCTGGAGGCCTTCGAGACGCCGAACCGCTTCGCCAACTCGATCTATTCGGGGATCGTCGGCCCATGCCTCGTCGTCGAGACCGAGGCCCGCATCCGATGGCTGAGGCAGCACTACAGGCTCAGATGACGTCTTGAGCCGGTCATCCCGGCGCATTACACGCGCGGCATGACAGCCCGCTACGCCCTCTATGCCGCCCCGCCGCCCGACAGCCGGCTCTGGCCCTTCGGTTCCTCCGTCATCGGCTATGACGCCGCAACGGCGAGCGATCTGGCCTTTCCGAAGCATCCGCCCTGCGATTCCTCCGACTGGGCCGCAATGACGGAGGATCCGCGTCGCTACGGCTTCCACGGCACGCTCAAGGCACCTTTCGCGCTGGCCGCAGGCTGTCCGGAAGGTGACCTACTGGAAGCCGCGATGCTTTTCGCCGAACGGCGGTCGGCTTTCGTCGTTCCTGCGCTCGAGGTGGCGCTCCTCGGCCGCTTCGTGGCGTTGGTGCCTGCGGCGCCGTCGCCGGCGCTCGGCGCTCTCGCGGCAGACTGCGTCAGGGAGTTCGACCGGTTCCGGGCGCCGTTGACGGAAGCGGACCGCGCCAGGCGGCTGAAGAGCCCGCTCACACCCCGGCAGATCGATCATCTCGACGCCTGGGGTTACCCTTACGTCTTCGAGGACTTCCGCTTCCACATGACCCTGACCGGCGCGCTGTCGCAATCCCGTCGCGCAGAGGTCCGCGCAGCGCTCGATGCGGCCTATCGCGAGGTGAGCGAACCGTTGCGGCTGGACGCGCTCTGCATCTACCGGCAGGCGGACCGTTCGAGCCGCTTCACGATCCTGGCGCGATTCCCCTTCGACGGGTGAGGCTGGACCGGCGACGCAAGGCGGTTCCGTCTTGCCTTGCCGCAGCCCCTCCCTTAAGCCGCAGGGGCGGGCGATCCACTCGGGATTCCGCCCTGCCGCAGCCTGCGAGACGACCATGCACGACATCCGCTGGATCCGGGACAACGCCCAAGCCTTCGACGCCGCGCTGTCAGCGCGCGGCCGCGAGCCCGTGTCGGCGACGCTGATCGGCCTCGATGACGCGCGCAAGGCGGCCGTCGGCGTGCTGCAGTCCGCCCAGGAGCGCCGCAACGCGGCCTCCAAGGAAATCGGCCAGGCGATGGCCGCGAAGGACGCTACCCGTGCCGATGCGCTCAAGGCAGAGGTTGCCGCGCTGAAGGATCGGATGGCCGAGGCCGAGGCGACCGAGAAGAAGGCAAGCGCCGACCTTCTTGCGGCGCTCGAAGTGATCCCGAACCTGCCGCTGCCCGAGGTGCCGGTCGGGCCGGATGAAACCGCCAATGTCGAGCATCACCGTTTCGGCACGCCACGCGTCATCGCCGGGGCGAAGGAGCATTTCGAGCTCGGCGAGGCCCTCGGCGAGATGGATTTGAGCTTGGCGAGGCCCTCGGCGAGATGGATTTCGAGGTTGCGGCCAAGCTCTCCGGCGCGCGTTTCGTTGTCCTCAAGAAGCGCCTCGCCCGCATGGAGCGCGCCCTGTCGCAGTTCATGCTCGACCTGCACACCGATGTGCACGGTTACACCGAGGTGAACCCGCCGGTCCTCGTCAAGGATGCGGCCGTCTATGGCACGGGCCAGTTGCCGAAGGCTGCGGAGGACATGTTCGTCACCCGCGAAGGTCTCTGGCTCACCCCGACTGCCGAGGTGACGCTG
>VFQR01001627.1_pt1 | contig 16417 bp, 17 predicted proteins | sample 3512321 | NCBI WGS metagenome assembly VFQR01 (sample SAMN10412374, study PRJNA504923) | tailings metagenome | isolation source: Relicate 3 Philex TSF1 revegetated site | place: Philippines: Tuba, Benguet | collected 2017-08-29
GGCCCTCTTTAGGATTTTTGCCCTCTTCTGATTCCAATCGGAACTTTCCAAGTACGCGTTATAGTCCGCAAAGAACTTAGTATCTCTTCTGATTTGCCGGCCGGCACCCGCCTGCACCACGCGCTCGTAGTCTCTGGCCCGAATATCCTCGAAATGCTCCGCTAAAGATTCATCGAATTTCTCAGTTATTTCACCGACATCCCTAGGTGACTTGGGGTTCCCTACCGCAATGCCACAACGCAAACATTGCGACCGGATTTGAATCCGCCCGTCTGATGTCAGCTTGTTTCTCAGTGCCTGCGTTACATGCTTGCATTCAAATTTTGCGCGATGCTCGCCCATATCGCGCATGTAGGCTGGGTCGAGCGCGTCAACATAAACTCGCCGGCCCGTTTCCTTGTGAAGAACAATCATCGCGAAAACACTTTCGAGCCATACGATAATCGGAACATATCAGGAACATACTGAAGTGCAATAGGTCTTTTCTTGGAAGTGTTGTGACCGACAAGGACCTCGTCGGGATGACCACCCTGCCGCGGTGAGGGATGACATCGGCCCTGCCTCCGCGATAGCTAGGAGGCAGGGAGATTTCTGATGTTCTTCGCCAGCGACAATGGCCTCGGCGCCTCCGACAAGGTGATGCAGGCGATTGCCGCCGCCAATGGCGGCGCGCAGCTCGGCTATGGCCGCGACGGCAATACCCGCACAGTTGAGAAACAGCTCTCCGACCTCTTCGAGCGCGAGGTCGGCGTCTACATGGTGATCACCGGGACGGCGGCCAACGGCCTCGCCCTGTCCACGCTGACACCGCCCTGGGGCATCGTGCTCTGCCATGACGAGAGCCACGTCATGGAGGACGAGTGCTGCGGTCCGGAATTCTTCACCGGCGGCGCCAAGCTGGTCGGCATCCGCGGCCCGGGCGCGAAGATCACGCCGAAGGCGCTGGAAGAGACCATCGCCGGGATCGGCCGGCGCGTGCCGCACAATGCGCCTATTCATGCGCTGTCGCTGACCCAGTCGACCGAACTCGGCCTCGTCTATTCGGTCGAGGAGGTGCAGGCGCTCGCGGCGATGGCGAAATCGCACGGCGCGGGCGTCCACATGGACGGCGCACGCTTCGCCAATGCCGTCGCCTCGCTCGGCTGCACGCCGGCCGAGGTCACCTGGAAAGCCGGCGTCGACGTGCTCTCCTTCGGCACGACCAAGGGCGGTGGTCTCGCCTGCGAGGCCATTGTCTATTTCGATCCCGCCAGGGGCGAGGAAATGGTCCGCCGGCGCATGCGTGGCGGCCACTTGCTCTCCAAGCACCGCTTCCTCGTCGCGCAGATGGAGGCCTTCCTCGACGGCGGCCACTGGCTCGACCTCGCCCGCCATGCCAATGCCGCCGCCGCGCGCCTTGCCGAGGGCCTCGCGGCCATACCCGGCGTTCGCCTGCCGCTGAAGCCGCAGGCCAACGGCCTGTTCCCGATCATGCGGCAGGAAATCGTCGCGGCCCTTCAGGCGGAGGGCGCGGTGTTCTATCCGTGGTCGGACCGGGGCCTGCCCGAAGCCGACCGGGCGAAGCCCGGCGAGACCATGATGCGGCTCGTGACAAGCTTTGCGACATCAGGCGAGGATATCGACCGCTTCCTCGCCGTCGCAGCCAAGGCCGCCCGTCCGCTCGCGGCGGAGTGAACGGCCGGCCGGTCTCCCGCTACCGGATTGCCGAACCCGCCTCGAAATCGCCGTTCTCCTTACCCAAAACCTGACATGGGGCGGTGATTGGGGAAGAAGGACCCGTTTTCGTGCGCCAGAGACTGCTTTGGGCGACATGCGTCGCCGCCATTGCCGCCGGAGCCGGATCGGCCCTCGCCATGCCGCTGGGGGGCGCTGCGCCCATGGCCGGTGCGACGCAGGTCCAGTTCTGGGGAGACTGGGGGCCGCGCTATGAGCGCCCCTATGTCGAGCCCTATTACGGCCGCCGCTACATCACGCCCGATGACGATGACGACGATGTGGGCCTGATCGCGCCGCAACGCGCCATCGCCATCACCCGCTCCATGGGTTACCGCGCCATCTCGCGGCCGCGTCTCGCCGGCCGCGCCTGGGTGGTCGACGCCCTCGGCCCGCAGGGCCAGCGGACCCAGGTACGGATCAACGCCTATACCGGCGCCCCGCTCGCCATCCGCGAACTGGAGCCGGGCGGCCAGCGCTTCCCGACACCGCCGGTCTGGCGCGACGAGCGCCCGAGCTTCGGCCGCGAAGGCGGACAGGAAACCCGCGAAGGGCTGCTCGACAACGATCCCATGCGGCCGGACGTGCGCCCCGAGCGCCCGGCACGGCCATCGCCCAACATCACGGCCCGGGTCGTGCCCGTGCCGACGCCGCGCCCCGACATCGACGGCGGCCTTCAGCCCCAGCCGCAGGTCGTGCCCCCCGTGGCAAGCCCGCCGCCCGCAGAAGCGCCGGTGCCGCAGCCGCCGGCCGCAAGCCTTCCGCCTCGCAACGTGACACCGGCCGCGCCGACCCCGCCGCTCAGCGTCGAGCCGACCGTTCCCTTCACGCCGCCCGCGGCCACTGTCCCGCAGGCCGAGCCTCCAACCGCGGCTCTGCCACGGATTCAGCCCGATGCCGGCCCGCGCGAGGAACAGCCTTCAGTGGTCGCCCCGCCTGCCCCCGCGGTCGTCGCCCCGCCTGCCGAGGCGGCAAGACCCGCCGAGCCCACAGAACCGCCGGCTGCCGCGCTCCCCGCTGCCCCGGCGCCCGTCATCGAGCCCCCCGCTGCCCCGGCGCCCGTCATCGAGCCCCCGGCTGCACCGCCCGCGCCCGTGATCGAGGCACCGCCCGCACAGGCAGCGCCCGCGACCCCGCCCGCGCCGGCAACCGACACGGCGGCACGGCCGGCACCGAGCCAGGAACCGGACGGCGTGATGATCGACGGCCGCTTCCTCGGCCCTAACGGCGAAGCCTTGCCGAGCGGGCCGGGCCAGACGTCGCCCGGAGTGCGACAGGTAACACCGCCACCGGCAAGCAACTGACGCGCGGCGCGCAAAGCGCCCGCATTCCCTGAGACAAACGAAACGCCCCGGTGATGCCTCACCGGGGCGTTCGTGCATCTCAGGAGGGCCGTTGGAGGGCGGCCCGGTCCGTTTGGGGTGATGCGGTTCAGGCGGCCTTGCGGTCAGCCTCGATCACGCGCGGGCCGTTGCCCGACTGGATCGCGATCTGCCGGGGCTTCATGGCTTCCGGAATCTCGCGGACGAGGTCGACATGCAGGAGACCGTGCTCCAGCGCCGCGCCCTTGACGAAGACGTAGTCGGCGAGCTGGAAGCGGCGCTCGAAGGCGCGCGCGGCAATGCCCTGATGGAGATAGTCGGCTTTGGCCTCGCCCTCGGCAGCGGACTTGCCGCCACGGATGGTGAGAGCCTGCTCCTTCACTTCGATCGACAGATCATTCTCGGTGAAGCCGGCTACTGCGACGGAGATGCGGTAGGCGTTCTCGCCCGTCTTCTCGATATTGTAGGGCGGATAGCCGGCCGAGGGGCCTTCATGGCCGGTCGACTGGTCGAGCAGTGAAAACAGACGGTCGAAACCGACGGTCGAACGGTAGAGGGGAGCGAGATCGAACGTGCGCATGGATGTCCTCCTTCAAGCGACACCAAAGAGCGAAAGCCCGCCTGATGGCCGGGCCGGTTTGGCTCGTGCAGCCCTTGGCGGGCCTGCACAGAGAGGCAGTTAGGAAGCGCCTTTCGGCTTCGCAAGGGGTGCTGTGTGGCCGGATTCTCCAGATGAAGACTCGGTGAACGGGGATTTCCGCCGGGGTTCAGCCACACCACGTCAGATTGCGTCCAACCACCGGGAAAGCCCGCGGCGCGTCCGCGGCTTCCCGCCTCACCTTGCCCACAGGGATCAGACGCCATGCGCCCTCTCGCGCGCCGCATCTCCTCAGTATCCTCGCTCGCCCTGACGCTCGTGGCGGCGACCACGACATTCGCGCTGGCCCTCGTGATGCTGGCATGCGCCGGCACGCTCGCGCGCGCCGACGAAGCAACCCGGCTCATTCCGCAGCAGGAGATTCCGGGCCGTCTCGCCGTCCGCGGTTACATGGTCAACGAGCCTGTCGTCCGCCGCGGCACCGCCTATCTCACCCACGGCACCGACAAGTGGGGCCAACGGCACCGTCTTGTCATGGACGGACGGAACGGCGACATCATCGGCCTCAGGGTGGTCGGCGATCCCCGTGGCCCGCGGCCGGACCGCCCCACCGGCCGGCCCTGAAGGCAAGGAACTCCGGCATCGCGTGACTGTTGAGGCTCCGATGGCGGCGTGGCAGGCTTGCCCACCCGCACAGGGAGGTTTCGATGCGCCCTCTCGCGAAGCTCGCAATCATCGCCCTTCTGGCGGTGCCGGTCCAGCCGGCTGCGGCCGAACAATCGTTCCCTGCGCGCGTGGAAGAGGCGGCCTCGGCCTTTGCCGGGCAGCCCGGTATTCTGGCGGGCACCACCGAGGAACAGCGCAAGCGCCTCGTCATTTTCCTCACCGGCAATCTCGTCTTCACCCTCGCCCACGAGTTCGGCCATGTGGTGATCAGTGAATTCGGGCTGCCCGTGCTGGGCCGAGAGGAAGACGCGGCCGACAATTTCGCCACCCTCACCCTCGTCCAGATCGGCGGCTCCTTCGCCCATCAGGTCATGGTCGATGCGGCCCGCGGCCTGCTGGTGCTCGGCCGCGATGACGCGCGCACGGGTGCGAACGAGCCGGTCAAGTTCTACGATGAACACGGCCTCGGTCCGCAGCGCGCCGGCCAGATCATCTGCCTTCTCTACGGGTCCGATCCGCCGGCCTTCGAGGCGCTGGCGCGCCGCGCCTATCTGCCGACCGAAAGGCGCGAATCCTGCGCCGCCGATTTCCAGCAGATGAGCGAGACATGGCGGCAGCTTCTCGCGCCCAATCTCGGCCGCGCGGGCCAGTCGCTCTGGCAGCGCCTGTTCCGCCGTGGGCGCGATGCGAGCCCTGCCGGCATCATGCCGGTGACTTATGGCGAAGCGCCGGAGAACCTCAAACCGATCCGCAGCTTCCTCGTCCGCCTCGGCCTTCTGGAGACGGTCCGCGACTACGCCGTGCAGAATTTCGCCTTCCGACCCGGAATCCTTCTGGAAGCGGCAAGCTGCGGCGAGCCCAACGCCTGGTGGGACCCGCAGGAACGCAAACTCACCCTTTGCTACGAACTCGCCGTCGCGATGCTCCCGGCCGCGATGGAGGTGATTGCGGCCCCACCCGACCCCGCGCCGCCGCGCTGATCGGCCCGCCTGCCGCGATGACCTTGGCCCTCGTGCCGTGCTAGCCGATGGGATGCGCCGACCTCGGCGCAACACCGATTCGCGAGCGCGCCCGGCCGATGGATCTCGTCGCCCTGCCCAACCGCCCGGTTCCGGAAGGCGTCCGGGCCGGCACGCTGACCACGCCGGACAAGGTCGCGATCCGCTATGCCCGCTGGGAGGCCACCGGTGCACCGCGCCGCGGGACCGTGGTGATCTGCCAGGGCCGCAGCGAGTTCATCGAGAAATACTTCGAGGTGATCGACGAACTGCGCGCCCGGGGCTTCGGCGTACTGGCCTTCGACTGGCGCGGACAAGGCGGATCGGGGCGGCTCCTGCCCGACATCCGCAAGGGCCACGTCCGGCGCTTCTCGGACTATCAGATCGACCTCGAAACGGTGATGGCGACGGTTGGGCTCCCGGACTGCCGCCCCCCGTTCTACGCCCTCGCCCACAGCATGGGCGGATCGATCCTGATCGAGACCGCCAAGGCCGGGCGCATCTGGTTCGACCGCATGGTGCTGTCCGCTCCCATGGTGGCGCTTGCACAGGTCCCCCAACCGGGTCCGGTGCGCGCCTTCCTGACGCTGCTCTCGGCGTTCGGCCTGTCGTCCATGACCATTCCGGGCGGCTCGCTCAAGCCAACCTCGCAGAAGCCCTTCGAGGGCAATCCGGTCAGCTCGGACCCCGTGCGCTACGCGCTCGCCGCTTCTTACGCCGACATCGACCGGCGACTCGGCCTCGGCGCCCCGACTGTCGGCTGGGTTCGCGCCGCGCTGGGCGTCTCAAGCCGCTTCGCCCACCCGCTCTATGCGCAGGGCATTCGACAGCCCATGCTGCTGATCGCGGCGGCGCGCGATCCGCTGGTCGACACACCGGCCATCGAAGCCTTCGGCCGTCGCCTGAAGGCCGGCCACACGGTGGTTGTGCCCGGCTCCCTGCATGAGGTGATGATGGAGCGCGATGAGCTGCGCGCGCAGTTCTGGGCGGCCTTCGACGCCTTCGTGCCGGGCGAGCAGGCCTTTCTCTGAACGTCGGCCCGGCCGATCTCTGCCACTCAGCTGTTGAGCAGCTTCAGCGCTTCGGCATGGACGCGCCTGTCGCCCGCCGCGACGATGCGGCCGCCGCCGGCCGGCGAGCCGCCGTCCCAGGTGGTGACGATGCCGCCAGCGCCCTCGACGATCGGCACGAGGGCGAGGATGTCGTAGGGCTTGAGGCCCGCCTCGACGACAAGGTCGACATGGCCGGCCGCCAGCATGCAATAGGCGTAGCAGTCGGCGCCGTAGCGATAGGTGCGGCAGGCGGCTTCCACCGTCTGGTAGCGGCCCATGGTCTGCGCATCGAACAGCTTCGGCGAAGTGGTCATGATGGTCGCGGCCGACAGCGTCTCGCACGCCCGCGTGCGCAGCGCGCGCTCGCCCGCGGGACCCTCGTAGCGGGCCGCGGCCCCGTCGCCCCAGAATTTCTCGCGGATGAACGGCTGGTGCATCATGCCGAAGACCGGCCGGCCGTGGCGCGCCAGCCCGATCAGCGTTCCCCACAATGGAATGCCGGCGATGAAGGCCTTCGTGCCGTCGATGGGATCGAGCACCCAGACATGCTCGGCATCGGCATTTTCGGTGCCGTATTCCTCGCCGACGATGCCGTGAGCCGGGAAGGTCTGCTTGATCATCCGGCGCATGGCGGCTTCGCCCGCGCGGTCGCCCTCGGTGACGGGGTCGAAGGCACCCTTGCCGGCCTTGTTCTCGACCCCGATGGAGGACCGGAAGAAGGGCAGGATCGCCTCGCCCGAGACACGGGCGAGATCGCGGACGAAGCTCTCGAAATCGACTGCGCTCACGGCGGATCCTCCCAACGGCTGATCGAGCTATAGGCCAGCCGGCGCCGCCGGAGCAAACGCCGCCCTTTCGCCCGCAGGACTGGCGCAGGACGCCTGCCCGGCCATGCGGCCCATGGCCCCCTCGCCTGCCACCGTCGGCCTTGCCGCGCGAGGCCGGCCCGGGCAGGGTCACGGGCGGAGGAAATCCCGTGACTGCAAGTATCCGCGGCCGAACGGCCCGGGCGGGGGTCGTGTTGCTTGTCGCGGTGCTCGCGACCGCCACAGCCATCAGCCAGTTCTACCGCAATTCGGTCGGCGTCATCGCGACGACGCTCGCCACCGAACTGCAGCTTACCGCCGGCCAGCTCGGCGTCGTCTCCTCGTCTTTCTTCCTCATTTTCGCGCTGTGCCAGATCCCGGTCGGCATCGTCATCGACCGCTGGGGACCGCGCGCCGCCCTGCTCGGCTCCTCGGCCTTCGTGGTCGCGGGTTCCTGGGTCTTCGCCATGGCCAGCGGCGAGGCCGGACTGATCGCCGGCCGTCTGCTGCTGGGCATCGGCTGCTCGACCTTCTTCATGGCGCCGCTGGTCATCTATGCCCGCGCCTTCCCGCCGAAGACCTTTGCGACGCTCGCCGGCATCCAGCTCTCCATTTCCAGCTTCGGCACGCTCGGCGCCACAGCCCCGCTCGCCTGGGCGACGGCGACCGCCGGCTGGCGCACGGCCTTCCTCGTGACAGGCATCTTCGCCGCCATCTTCGCCGCTGCGGTCACGATCGTCGTGCGCGGGCCGGCCGCGGGGCCAACCCCCGGCCAGCCACGAGAAAGCCTTCGCGAGACACTGCGCGGGGTCGGCGCTGCCGTGCGGATCGCGGGGTTCTGGCCGCTGTTCCTGATGTCCTTCTCCACCTATTCCACCTTCGGCCTCATCATCGGCCTCTGGGGTGGCCCCTATCTCGCCCATGTCCACGGCGCCGACCTCGGCGCGCAGGGGCGCGCGCTGTTCGTGATGGCTGCGGCGCAGATCGTGGGAGCGCTGGCCTGGGGCGTGGCGGACCGGCTGGTCGGAGCCTACAAGCCGCTGGCGATCACCGGCGCGAGCATGACTGTCGTCCTGATGATCGCGCTGATCCTGTTCGGCCATGCCGGCTCGCCGGGCCATGTCGAGATCATCTACGGGCTGCTCGGCTTCTTCTGCGCCTTTGCGCCGATCCTCGTGGCGCACAGCAAGTCGCTCTTCCCGCCGGAGATCACGGGTCGCGGCCTGTCGCTGATCAATATGGGCACGATGACCGGCAGCTTCGCGACGCAGTGGCTGACCGGCCTGGTCGTGAAGACCATTGCCGGCCCGGCGGCCATTTATCCGCTGACGGCCTTTCAGGCGGCGTTCGGAATGCAGGCTGCTTTGCTTTGCGCGGCGACGCTTTGGTACTGCACCGCCCCCGATCCGCGACGAGCGCTCCGTTGAAACGGTTAAATCCGGGATGAAGGGGAAGCGTTGAAAAAATTGGGTCAGTCTTCTTGCCTTTTCCGGAGACCGTAGGCATATTGTTGCAGCGCGGTATCGCCTTGCGATGCCTCGCAGCCCTCCTTGGGCGTTTCCTCCCTAGACTTGGGCCGCTCACGAAAGTGGGCGGCCTCTTTCTTTTCCAGGGGCCGGTTTAACGCTGGAAAATCAGACGTTTATAACCGGCGACCGAGGGCCTTCTCGGCTGCGCCGGCAATCGTATAAAATCGATGAGGCCGTCGAATCGCTTTGTGCGGCGCACCCTGATCAACTGGCCAGTCCGCGCTGGAATCGCGCCGGCCGCCCCGCCGGTCAGAGGCCAGATTCGCCAGCCATGCGGAATCGAGTGAGCTGGCCCCGCTATTCTGCGGCCACCCGCCAGTCGCCGGACCGATCGAGGGGCAGGCGCGCCAGCGCCTCGGCCAGCACCATGAGATCAGCCTGCAGCCTGGGGAAGTGGGCCGTGCGCCGATAGCTGCGCTCGTCCATGTAGATCGCCCGGTTGATCTCGATCTGGACGGCCTGCATGCCCGTCTGGGGCTGGCCGTAATGCTCGGTGATGAAGCCGCCGGCATAGGGTTTGTTGCGGACGACGTGGTAGCCTCGCGCCTTCAGCACGCCCTCGATCAGGTCGGTCACTGCCGGCGCGCAGCTCGTCCCGTAGCGGTCGCCGATGACCATGTCGGCCCGCGGGCGATCTTCGCGGATCGGTGCCATGGACGGCATGGAGTGGCAGTCCACGAGAAGCGCCTCGCCGAAGGCGCGGTGGACCCCCGCGATCAGCCGCCGCAGCGCGCGGTGATAGGGCTTGTAGAGCACGTCGATGCGGGTCAGCGCCTCATCGATGGCGATCCGCCGCGCGTAGATCTCCTGCGCCTCGCCAACCACCCGCGGAATGGTGCCGAGTCCGCCGGCCACCCGCATCGAGCGGGTATTGGCGAAGGTCGGCAGCCGGCCGTCGAACATGCGCGGGTCGAGTTCGTATGGTTCGCGGTTCACGTCCACCAGGGAACGTGGGAAATGCGCCCGCATGAGCGGCATGCCGCGCTCCACGACGCCCTCGAACAGCGCGTCGACGTCGGTGTCCTCCGAGCGGCGCAGCGTCGGCAGGTCCAGCCTGACCTGATCAAGGAACTGCGGCGGGTAGACCCGACCCGAATGCGGTGAATTGAACACGACGGGAGCCAGCGGCTCGGCCGGTTCCAGCGCCTCGAAGGCGGGGTTGAAATCGCGGATCTGGGCTTCGCTCATCGGCTGTCCGGCAGGGCGTGCGACCATGCCAGTCTAACCGCCCCGGACGCGCTGTGAAGCCACCCCTTCCGCAATGCCGGGGTTGCGACGGCGGGAGGGCCGGCCCGCCGCCTTCACGCCACCCGATCAGCGCTCGCTGTCGAGCATAGCCATCTGGCTCGCCGGATAGCGCTCGCCGGCTGCCGCGCCGGGGCGGCCGGGGCATCCGCACGATCTCCTGGACCACGCCTGCATCCGGCATCGCCTCGGCAGCGGCGCATCCCCGCCCTGGGAGTTCGAGCGGGGTGGCAAGGTCGTGCGCGTCGCGGCTTCCGGGCCGCTGGTCGCTTCCACCTTAGAACTGGAAATCGGCGCGGCGCTGGCAGGCCTCGGCATCATCAGGCATTTCGAGGAGGTCATCGCGCCGCAGTTCGCGACCGGAGCGCTCGTTCCGCTCCTTGCCGGCTGGTGGCAGGAGTTCCCCGGTCCGCTGCTCTACTATCCGAGCCGCCGTCTCATGCCCGCGCCGCTGCGCGCCTTCATCGACTTCACCTGCGATTTCCGGTGGACAGCGCGCGCCAGCTAGCGTCTTTCCGCTGCCATCTTCACCGGCCATTTACCATCTTCGGGCTTCATGGGCACAAGCGGGAACGGGTTCTGTAAACCGCCCCCTCCCCGACGATGGACAGGCGAAGGACGGCATTCAGCATGGGCAAGATTCTGCTGGCCGAGGACGACAACGACATGCGGCGCTTTCTGGTCAAGGCGCTGCAGAACGCCGGCTACGATGTCGCCCATTTCGACAATGGCCTGTCGGCCTATCACCGCCTGCGCGAGGAGCCCTTCGAACTGCTCCTGACCGACATCGTCATGCCGGAAATGGACGGAATCGAACTCGCCCGGCGCGCCACCGAACTCGATCCCGATATCAAGGTCATGTTCATCACAGGCTTCGCCGCGGTCGCGCTCCAGCCCGATTCGCAGGCGCCCAAGGATGCCAAGATCCTGTCCAAGCCCTTCCATCTGCGCGACCTCGTCAACGAGGTCGACAAGATGCTGCAGGAAGCCGCCTGACGGCGCTTTCATCCTCTTGCACGGCCGGGCGTTCCCCACTATACGGAGCGCCTCGCTTTCGCGGCCCCGGCCGCAAAGGGCGCGTAGCTCAGCGGGAGAGCACCTCGTTGACATCGAGGGGGTCACTGGTTCAATCCCAGTCGTGCCCACCATTCAAGCCCCCGGTTTCGTTGAGATTCTCAATGAGACCGGGGGCTTTTTCGTTGGCAATGCCGGCCATGCCGCCAAAAGCGACCCGACGAACCGCCTCGCGTCATGTCCGACTCGGCAGAAGGTGCGGACCTGCCCGTGAGCAGGCAGGCGCGACACGCCGTCGCGAAATCGAACCTCCGGCTACGCTCCAGGAACCGTCGCCTCGCCGCCAGGCGGGGCATCCGTGATAGGCGCGCAGGAAGACATTGGTCGCGATCTCAGCGTGATCGCGGGCCTCATGGGTGGATATCGCCGTTTCGAGCCCGAAGATGATGCGCCGGCTCGTCTCCGCGAGGCACTGGCGCTGATGCGCCGGCCGAAGGCGGTGGCCTCCGCCGCGCATTGAGCCGAGGGCGTCGCAACCTGTAAGGCATAGTGCCTGCCCAGCCGGCCGCCTGCGATCGCACGCAGCAGCGAAGATCGGGAAGCCAAAGCTCCGATTGCAGGTGCGGCAGCGGCGGTCTTGTCACCGATGCGCGGTGACCAGCGCCTCGGCGATCGTCCCGGCCCAGCTCTCCTGGTCTGATGGCGTTGTCAGGAGATCCTGCCGGATTTCGATGAGCAGCGCCTCCAGCCCTCGAGGCTCTGCCTGGCAGGGAACGAGATAGTCGCTCGCGTCCTCGATCTCATAGGGCGCATTGGCGACGACGGGCCTGTCCGGCCGGTCGAGCAAGGCGACGAGACGCTGCCCCCACGCTTCGGCCGGCCCACGGAACAGGATGCCGGCATGATATGGGCGCGCGACACCGAGATAGACCGGCGTGAAGGAATGGACCGCGACGATGCGGAACTGCGCACCGCTCCTTACGCGCCGGTCGAGGTCCTCCGCCAGCCGCCCGTGGAACGGTGTGAAGTAGCGGTCCACGCGCTCCTGCCGCTCGACTTCGGTCAGCTTCCTGTTGCCCGGCACGACGGTCGCCTCGCTGACCTCGGGCATGCTGGTCGGGCTGCCCGGCGGGCGGTTGGCATCGATCAGGAGCCGCGAGCGGCCCGACAGGTAGGCTGGAGCATCGAGGAGTTCCGACAGCCTGCGGGTCATGCCTGCCGCGCCGATATCATAGGCGATATGCCGGTCGAGCTCGGCGCGAGACAGACCCAGATCCGCGTAGCGTCGGGGGATGAAGTTCGAGGCATGCTCGCAGACGAGCACGAACGGCGCCCGCCCATCCGGTCGCAGCACCTCGACCACGGGCGGCGCATGTTCGTCCTCGTCCGTGTCGCGGACGGTCGGCGGAGACGAGGCGAGCATCAGTAGATCGCCGCGTAGCGGCGGCACAGCTCGGTGTCGTCGATGCCCGAGGTCAGGGCGATCTCCTGGCGCTTCATGCCGAGATAGGTGGCGAGCGCCCTCGGCTCGAAGAACGACGCCGCGACGGCATCGCCATCCAGTGCCGTGAGCGCCTCCGCGAGGCTGAGCGGCAACCGATGCAGGCCGAGCGTCCCGCGCTCCTCCGGCGACAGCGCCTCCGGATCGCCCGCGAAAACCGGCGGGGCGGCAAGGCGTTCCCTGATGCCCTGCAACCCCGCCTGCACGATGACGGCCAGCGCAAGATGCGGAGAGGCCGCGGCATCGGCCGCCCGGTATTCGAGGTTGAAGCCCCTCGCCGGGTCCTTGCCGCCGAGCGCCGGGGTCCGGCAGATGCGCAGGCTCGCCTCGCGATCCTGGTCGCCGAGCCAAGTGTAGCTCGAACTCCAGCTATGCGGCTTGAGCCTGAGATAGGACGCCACGCTGGGGGCGGTCACCGCAACGAGGGCCGGAAGCTGCCGGACGATGCCGGCCGCGAAGGCGGCGCCGATCGCCGAGAGCGTATGCGGCGCATCGGCGTCGTAGAGCGCGTTGCGCCCCTCGCCATCGATGAGGCTGAGGTGGATATGCACGCCGTTGCCGACCCCGTCCGGCGCGGTCTTGGGCGCGAGACTCACCGCCCAGCCGCGCAACCGCGCCGCCTCGCGGACGATTTCGCGCAGCGCTACGGCCTGATCCGCCACGGCCACGCCCCGGGCCGGCGAAATCGTGACCTCGAACTGGTCCTTGCCGTATTCGGGAATGAAGGTCTCGGGTTCGAGACCGGCGGCGGCGAGCGCGCCGAGCACCGTTGGCCCGAGCGGATCGGCGCGGCGCATGGCCTGCAGCGAGAAGGCCGGCGCCGCCGGCAACGGCTCGCCGAGAATCTGGAACTCGTGCTCGAAGGCACCGGCCAGGGTCAGACCGGTCTCCGCACCGAGCTCGGCAAGAACCGACTTCAATTGCGACCGCGGGCAGGCGCACCACGGCGTGCCGTCGAGTTCGACGACATCGCTCATGACCATGTCGAGCGGCGTCGCCGCCCCCGGCATCAGCACGGTGTAGCGCGCGGCCCTGTCGGCCAGCAGCCTCAGGTCGCCATTCGAGCCCCAGGGGCTTTCGGAGGCGATGATGTCGAAAGGCGTGAGCGACTGGTTGGCCGGCACCCAGCCGACGCTCGCCGGGCCCTCCTTGCCGAGAGCCTCGCAGGACACGGAACGCCCGCGCGTGATGCCCGAATAGTCAGTCGTTACGAAGGTGACGAGCGGTGCCGGTTCGACGGGAATCATGGCGGGCTCCTTCAACGGCCCGACGGCGCGAGCGCTTCCAGGCGGCGGACCACGGTGTCCGTGTCGGTCACCCAGCAATAGCCGCCGAAGGCACGCAGGGCCGCCTCGTGGCGCTCCGCGGTATAGGTCGCCGAAGCGTCGCGCGGAACCGAGACGAGATAGCCCCTGTCGGCGGCATCGCGCACCGCCATGTCGACGCACTGGTCCGTCACGATCCCCGCAACGATGAGGAAGCGGATGTCGAGGTTACGCAGCACGTAGTCGATATTGGTCGAGTTGAAGACGCCGGAGGAGGTCTTCGGCAGCACGATCTCCTCGGGCCCGGGCGCCAGGGCGTCGATGACGTTGCCCTCGGGGTCGTCGCTGGCCACGAGGATTCCTGACAGCTTGTGGTCGACCGAGCGGTCGCGCCCGTCGCGGGTCAAGGCACGGATGATCGTATGCAGCACCTGCACGCCGGATGCGCGCGCCGCGGCGAGGATCCGCTTCTGGTTGGGCACGACCTCGTCGCGGAGCCGGAGGTAGAAGGGATGATCAGCCCCGCGTTCCGGATGCAGGGGATCGCGGCCGGGCTCGGCGAAGACCTTCTGCATATCGACGAAGAGCACGGCCGTCTGGGCCGCCACATAGTCTGCATCTCGGGTCGAGGGGATCATGATGGCTCCTGCGGCCGTCCCGTGCCGGCCGCCTGCGTGGTGTCGGTGATCTGGTTTTCGTCGCGGATCGCTTCCAGCGCCTCGATGCGCTCCAGCGCCTTGGGGCCGAGCCGTTCCGCCATCGCGGTGACCAGCGCCTCCACCTGCACCAGGGCCGGCACCATGGTATCGAACAGCGAGGGCGCCTCGACCTCGGCGGCCAGGACGACGTCGGATATCTCGGCGACAGGCGACCCCCATCGGTCGGTCAGCAGCAGCAGACGCGCGCCGCGGCCGTGCGCCTGCCGCGCGAAAGCGATCACGTCGGACTGGTAGCGACGATAGTCGAAGACAACGACGAGGTCGCGCGGCCCCATATCGGCCAGCTGGTCGACACGCTCGGCGGCAGGACCGGCCACGATGCTCGTTCCGGGCCGCAACTGACGCAGATGCGCCTGCAGGATCCCCGCAAGGAAACCGCTGAACCGGCCGCCGATCACGAGCACGCGCCCCTTGCAGGCGATGAGCGCCTCGACGGCGCGCTCGAATTCGGCGGGCTGCTGGAGATCTTCACCCGACGCCAGCAACTCGGCCATTGCGCGAGTATAGGCCTGCGAGGGGTGCAGCCCGGCATCGCCGAGGTGCCTGCCGGTCAGCATCAGCGGCGAGCGCAGCCGTTCCTCGACTTCCGACAGCAAGGTGTCCTGAAACGCCACGAAGGACGGAAAGCCGAGCTTTGTCGCGAACCGCACCACCGTCGGGTCGCTGACCGTGGCGCGCCCGGCGAGGGTCGCCACCGTGCCGAGGCCGGCAACCGGATAATTGGCGAGAACCATGCGCGCGAGCTTGCGCTCGGCCGGCGTCAGGGCCAGCGACGGGTCGAGCAGTCGGTCGCGGATAGTCATGCCGGCACCGGTCGAATCTGGGCTTGCACCGCCAGCCGGATCACCCCCTGCGGATGTTCCAGAAGACGGGCACACCCTTGATCATGCCAGTAAGGTCGCTGCGCAAGGCCGTCAGCTGCGCCACCTGTCCGAGCGGAACATAGGGAACGTCCTCGAAGGCCTGCTGCTGCAGGTTGCGGGCGACCGTTCCCTGCGCCTCGGCGCTGGGCGCAGCGAACCAGTCCTCCCGAAGCTTCTCGATCTGGGGGCTCTCGCACCAGCCGTTGAGGGCGGAGCCGTTGCCGCGCAGGGCGGCATGGACGAACGGGTTGAGCAGGTCGCCGCCGGAATTGAGCACGACGTAACCGCCCCAGCCGCCCTGCGCCGGAGGATCCTTGCGGGCGCGGCGCTGCAGAAGGGTGCTCCAGTCGGTCGTGATGTAGTCGACGGCTATGCCGATCTGCTTGAGCTGGTCCGCGACCACGGCGGACGCGAGGGCATTGATCTGCACGTCCTGCGGCACCACCAAAACGAACGGTTCCCCCTTGTAGCCGGCCGCCGCGATGGCCTGCTTCAGGCTGGCCGTATCGGCGGAGCTGCCCATGCCCGCATCGCTCGCCAGAGCGGTGCCGGGCGTGAAATAGCCCACCCCGTCCTTCCACAGCGCCGGGTCGGTCCCCGCCATCGCCATGACGATGTCCCTCTGTAACAATGCGCTGGCGATCGCCTTTCGGATCGCGGCATTGGCGGTTGGACCCGCGGCATGGTTGACGCGCAGGGAGGCCATGTAGCCGAGAGGATCGAGCATTTCGACCTTCACGCCGCGACCGCGCCGCAGCAGCGGCAGCATGTCGGCGCTCGGGAGTTCCCACCAGTGAATCTCTCATGTCTGAAGCGCGGACGAAGCGGTGGAGGCGTCGGGCAGGATGCGCCATTCGATCCTGTCGAAATGCGTCACCTTCGGGCCAGCCGTGCCCTCGGGCGCACCGCCGTTGCGCGGCACGTAATCGGCGAAGCGCTCGTAGACGACCCGGTCACCCGGAACACGCTCATCGGCCTTGTAGCGATAGGGACCGCTGCCGACGACCTCGGTCAGCGGCCTTGTGGCATCGCCAGTGGCGAGGCGCTCCGGCATGATGGCGGCCATCATCAGGCCGGTCTTGCTCAGCGCCAGCGGCAGCATCGGATAGGGACGCTTCAGCCGGAA